>Ga0209913_1000086_pt1 | contig 109270 bp, 100 predicted proteins | sample PersoiDNA2013203_FD_185805 | JGI IMG/M metagenome (GOLD analysis project Ga0209913, IMG submission 185805) | Permafrost soil microbial communities from the Arctic, to analyse light accelerated degradation of dissolved organic matter (DOM) -... | ecosystem: Environmental > Terrestrial > Soil >...
GCTCAAGGATATGTCGATGATCGGGCATAAACGTGTTGACCGCAAAATAAACCTTGCCCTTGTAGGAGCTGAGGTCGTAGATCTTGAGCCTGGATGGCAGTTTCATATCGACTGCCCAAATCACGGACGAATCCATTTAAATTTCGAGCCATTTACTCGGGATGGCAGGACGCTTCTCGCAGCCCAATTACGAGATGCCGTTTGGTCACTCCGTCATGAAGTTCAAGGCAATACTCTGCACAGTTTTATCCCGTGTGGATTGATACCCTTTTGGAATTTCCTTAATTCACTAAGATCCGAAGACGGCGAATCTATTAAGAGCCTGCGCGATATTGACTCTCGATTAATTCGTCAGTATTTGGTATGGATCGAACTTCAAACAGCATCGAAGGGGAAAAATAAAGGTAAGCCATGGACACTTTCTTGGAAAAAGGGAGTGTTCGACCGCTTAAAAACGCTTCTAGTCAATCGACAAAGGTTCGCGCCAAGCTTAGTGAATAATGACTTGGCGTTTCCCAAAAATCCTTTTCCACGGGTTAATCTTGTAACCCAGCCCCGCGAGCCCTATACGACACAAGAGTTGAGTCGGATTATAGAAGCAATCAATAAGGATTTACGCCAGCTAGACGATGACGGACATGATGCATTTACTTCAAGACAAGTAATAGCAATCTATCTAATTGCATTAGCAGTCGCAACAGGACGAAATCCGCAAAGCCTTTTAGATTTACGTAGAGATAGCCTCCGACCACATCCCCTTTCTGATCGTGAAATATTGGCGACTGAGAAACGCCGAGGCCATTCGACGCAAGTTACGTCATACAGCAAGGCGCATGGCCAGTCAGGTCTGGCAACAACGGTTCCTCTAAGTGTCGGTGATTACGTTCGTAAGGTCATGCGATATACGGAAGCACTAGCGCGAGAGGCATCTACAGCAAATGCCGATTACATATTTCTCTACGAAATCAAATGGGGCCCGCGAGGTCAAGAGGTTCATAAGTTAGACGTTCGCAAATTCAATCAGGATGCCCAACGTTTCGTTTCCCGTCACAGCCTTAAAAACGATAACGGTCTACCATTAAGCCTTTACCTTGCGCGACTACGACCTACGTTTGGTACACAACTCTATGAGAGAACGCACGACGTGCGAAAGGTACAACAAGCGCTTGGGCATTCAAGTCCACAAATCACCGCCAGGCACTACATTGCGACCCCGGCACACGCTCATCGAGATCATACGTTTGTAGGACAAGCGATGGTTGGCTGGATTACCGAAAAGGAAACAAAGAAGGCAGTATTGCTTGCTGCAGATGGAAAAATTCCTATTGCTGACGCCCGTGAATTGCTGACGGGTGGATACAACACCTTAGTTGCGCGATGCCAGAACCCATTTCGCGAAAATGGCTCGACGTGCAGCAAGTACCTGCCGTGCTTCACATGCCCGCAGATGGTTGTGTTTGAGGACGATCTGTGGCGGCTCTTTAGCTTCTATTTCAAACTTCTATACGAACGCGTTCGGATGAATCCGAAAGATTGGCTACAGCTCTATGGACCAGTAATAAAAATCATCGATAACGATATTGCACCAAATTTTCCTGCCGAAAAAATAGAGGCCGCCAAACATCGTGCACAAGAATCCCCACACCCCGCTTGGCCACGGCTCTAAGAAGTTCTCGATAGGCGTCATATGCCCTCTACTTCATTAAATATCCGCATATCACTTCGCGATTTACCACTCGATGAAAAGCTAGATTGCCCCGTGTCAATTGCAATCATGCCGGATGGTGAGCAAATTATTGTTAGTCGTTATTGCGATGACATCTGGGACTTTTGGCCTTACGTTCCTCACGAAAATAAAGATAATTCAGGCAAGCGAATTGACTGGTCAGTCAATCTTGGAGACGGTAGACGATTGACCGATCAAGAAAATGCAGCATTGCTCAGATCCTGCAAAGATTTCGTATGGTCTTGTTTTACTGAACCAGTTGAGGGTAGAAAACGGCCTAGGATAGGCACGATAGTTAAGTTTTCTCAGGGCCCAATGAAAATTTTCCTACGATGGATGATCGGAATGGGATATACCCAATTTCATCAGATTGACGGGAACACCATGGGATACGTGCCCCACGCCAGAAGTGGCGTTAGCACTACAACTGCGAGAGAGCGACTAGCCCTCCTTGAGAAACTATACTTACAGCGCGAAAAACTGTCCGACGCGTTGCAGCGCCATCCTTGGCCATTTGATACTGCGGCAAACTTATCCGGAGCGTCGTCCTCGCCTGACAAATATAAGCCGAAGACCCCTATCATCCCAGACCAAGTCTTAAAAAAGCTTGGATCAATTGCCATTGACTACGTCGAGAATCGCGCTAAAAAAATACTCGATGTACGAGATCATCTTGCAGATTGCGGCTACGAAGTAGTTTACATTCCTGAAATACAATCGATGCAAAGGCGAGTGACCTTACTTGCCCAAGAATGTGGATATCTGACGGCTCGCGACCATTCGCGCGACGTCATCAATCTCAAAACAGCCTGTTATATCGTCATCGCGATGTTTTCCGGCATCCGAGACAGTGAATTGCTATCACTATCGACAAACTGCATCACTCATGATCTTTCACATGATGGCATTGAACTCATATGGCTACACGGCACGATCTATAAAACCGGGATACGCCCTAAAAGATGGGGCGTCCCCCCCATTGTGGAAGTAGCGATTGAGGTAATGAAAAGACTATCTGCACCATTACGCGCTTCGTTACTTTCCGACGAGAAGAAACTCATTTCATTACACACACGTACTAACGCACAGGCAAAGCGACTACAAACCGTTTTGCATCAAAAAGATAAGTTGTTCCTTGGCTTAGGAATAGGAGGTAGCGGTAAAGAAATTATTGTCACATGCAATAGCGGATCAGGTCATCACTTGAGACAGTTTTGTAAGCGCCATGACATCATTGGCAAAGACGGGAATTTCTGGCCGCTTTCTCCTCATCAGTTTCGACGGACGTTTGCCTACAACTATGCGAAAAACCAGATGGGTGATCTACTAAACCTAAAAGAGCATTTTGGGCACATCGCTCTCGATATGACATTGTTATATGCAGACAGAGGCGCCGACGAATACGAGGCAGATAAAGATTTGATATCAATGATTGCGGATGCAAAACATGATCATCATATTAAGATCCTAACAAATCTCGTAGAGAGTGACAGTCCTATTTCAAATGGGTCGAAGTGGGTAGGTGAATGGCGGCGCACGATCCGTACATCACCAAACAAGGAACAGCTGATAGAGGATCTGGCCGATACTCTTTCCCTCACCGGAACTGGTCATAGCTGGTGTGCGGGAAGTGCAAAAGGAACAGGGTGCGGTAGCCGCTGCCTGTTTGAGCCCGACATGTGCGTGGATTGCCACTGGGCGATCATTAGCGAAGAACACCTGCCGGTATGGAAAGAAATTGCCCGTCAGCAGGAGTCAGTAATCGCGTGTGAAGACATTGGCACACTTGGCAAAGTTCGTGCGAAACAGATTCTTGCAAAAGCAAGAGAAACAATCACAAAACTCGAAAAAGATGTTACCCATGCCGAAGACTAACGCTACACGCTCCGCCAATTCAGAATTTTTAGTTGCTCACAAAAATCGGTCTATTAAAACTACACGAGAACAGCTTGAACTCGCGCTGACAAGACTTCTTGAAGGAAAACCCAAACGGGTAAAAATTGGCGCAAAAATATCCGCGTTAGCGGTAGCAAAAGAAGCGCAAATCGATCGGTCCACACTATATCGTTACCACAGCGATTTCTTAGATAAGCTAAAGGTCGCAACCAACTCAACTGCGGCGCATTTACTCGAATCGAAACGAGGCGAACTATCACGCGTGCAGGCGAAAGCAAGGGAGTATCGAAACATTGCTGAGGACGTCCAAGCAGAGCTAGAAGCGATTGCTCGGAACAACTATACGCTGTCTCATAGAGTCCAAGAACTTGAGGAGTTGCTTAAAGTACGAGAGGCAGTCATTGCTGATCTTAACGCGCGAATACGTAGATTATCAACCATAGATAAAGCATAGCCTTCGTTTCGAAAGAGAGTCTATTGCTATCAGCCTTAATCACTAGAAATTTTCCCTGTTTTTATATTTGAAGGAATGCCAACTTATTGCGGAGGTGAATAGATAAAGCGCCAATCGCTATATTTCTTATTCCCGATGAAATCCCCGCCGTCCCGCTCAAAGAAACGCTTCATTGGTTCTTTTTCTGAAAGACTAAAAATTCCCATAATGCCGCCATCAGGTGCACGCACCAGCCCCCACTTTTCTTCACCGGTAAAAGGATCTTTGTATATTTTTCGCAAATACCGGCTCGTCACGAGCTGACGATTGTCTTTCAGGAGATCATTGAGGCTATTGGGGTAGCGTTTAATAGTTCCCGGTGTTTTTTGGTAGTAGACACCAATAGCGTCGCGAAAAGCATTTCCGATGAACAGAAGCTCTTGTTCTTTATCACGCTGCTGAGCCGTCGACCATATCACTCCGGTTGCCGCAATCGATGCGGAAAATATCGCGACAAAAAACAAAAGTGCAAGATAAGTAAAGCCCTCTTCATTTTTCATAAGAGCTACCACTCGCGATATAGCGTGCCATCTTTAGCAAGGGCAGAAGATCCGCTGTGCACATCAAAGACCCCGCCTAAATCGGGATTTTCCGGTGCAACAACAACCCATGTCTTATTGCTCTCGGTGACAGGATCAAGAGGTATCTTGCGTAAATATTTGTGCGTCACCAGATCATCCAGCGATTGAGGATACTTTCCCGTGTCGCCATAAAACTTGTCCAAAACATCGCGTATGCTGGCCAGGTTCTCTCTCAGAACAGACTCTCTCGCTTTGTCGACATTACCGATGTAGCGAGGTGCCGCAAATGTGAGGAGCGTGGCAATGATCGCCATGACTACCAGCAGCTCAATCAGCGTAAAGCCGCGCTTCTTCTTTTGACTACCCATCATTTACCATTCTCGGTAGGGAATGCCATTCAGACCCACGCCATCTGAATTGGAATAGACATCAAAAACATCGCTGCCCTCTTTAGGTTCCTCGGCGCTGGATGCATAGCTTCTTTTCCCCCAGGTGGCTGTAGCTGCGCCTGGGAGATCTGCTTGCAGCGGATCTCGTGGAATCCGGCGCAAGAAATATATCTTCTGAGAAGTGGGACTCTTTATATCGGTCACGCCCTTTTGAAGGAGTTCCAAATTGGGCGGATATCCCGAATCTCCCGCCCTCACTTCCACTCTGCCGTCGTCCACTGCTTTTTTATAACTATCCAGCGCAAGCCTTATTTCGCGCAAGGAACGTCTCAACTCGGCCTCCTTATTTCTTTTCGCAACCAATCCTGCCATCGGGATCGCGGCACTGGCCAATATAGAGACGATGACGATCGTCACCAGCAGCTCCACAATCGTGAAGCCACCTTGGCTGGCTCGTTTAATACGCTGACTCACAAACCGCCCTGTCAATTTGACGGTTGAACAACGAACGGCGCCGGCAGAACCGGAACGGCAGTGCTGTCGCCAACCGAGACCGGCGTCGCTGAGACAATCTTTACTTCAGTCGAGCCCTTAACATCCAAGGCCCTGAAAGTAAATATCGCCACAGCGTCCTCGCCATGCGCCCCTTCTACTCCCGAGCGAACAACGCTGACAAACGCTTTTCCTGACTTGGCATCGACATTGCTGGACAGACTCGACTGTCCGCCATCCTGTTTAAAAAACGGTCCTTCCGCAATTTCCACGACCTGAAGTGCAGCGGGATCAAATCCCAGCTGGAAAGGCAGACTACGTAGCCCCCCGTCAGTCTTGACCTTGACCGCAACCTTGAATTGCTCTCCAGCCTTGACCTGTTTCGGTCCTTGCCATTGCAACGAGATAGCTGACGGCGCAGTGTTCTTTTCTTTACCGGTGCTTGAGCTTCTGGGTTCGTTCACAGGTGCCTTACCGGATTTCAAGTCCTCCTCAGTGACTTGAGGTTGAAGCGTCAAAGGACGATTGCGCAACGACATTTCGGTACCAGACCAAAATTCGTTGAAAGCAGCTTCGGGACGTTTGATGTTACGAATCAAATGCGGCGTGATCGATAGGACAATTTCCGTCTTTTGCCGATCATCTTTTTGACTGGAGAACAATCTTCCTAGAATTGGAATGTCTCCCAATCCAGGTACGCGATTTGAACTCATCCGGTCCTCGTCGCCAATCAAGCCCGCAAGTACCTGAGTCTCGCCATCTTTCAAACGCAGCACCGTGGAGGCTGAACGTGACCCGATTTGATAGGTAACGGAACCTGCAGGCGTCAGCACCTGATTTGTGATCGAACTGACTTCGAGCCCCACCTTAATGGCAACTTCATCCTGCAAATAAACGTTTGGCTCGACTTCCAGTTTGATGCCCACATCCAGATATTGAATACTTTCAGAGATAATTCCGGTCGCCGTGGTCGTCGTCGTCGATACAGGGACTTTGTCTCCGATCATGATTTTTGCCTTTTCCCGATTGCGCGCGCGAATACGCGGATTGGCGAGAATATTGGCGTCACCAACTTCGCGACGAAGATTTACCACCGCACTGGACAGATTGGCACCGATGCGATCCGAATTGATATTCTTCAGATCCGTCAGGGTTGTTGAACTTGAACCGCTGCTGCTCAATGGCGACAACGTCAACTTGGTCGGCCATTGAATACCCAGTTCCGTAAGCTTGGTTCGTTTGACCTCCAGCACTTCGACTTCAAGCATCACCTCTGGATCTGCCAAATCGTGCATGGCAATCAACTTCTCCGCCAACTTGATTGCTTCGGGCGTATCGCGCATGACAATCAGGTTCAACTTCTCGTCGATGAAGACATCCTTGGTCTTCAACAATCCCTTGATCATGGCCTGTGTTTGCTTTGCATCTGCATTGCCGAGGTAGAAGCCTTTAACAACCAACTCTTGATAATCTTTCAGCTTCTCGGGCGTGTTGGGATAAATCAGGATGGTGTTGCTGTTTAAAACCTTCTTTTCCAATCGATTGGTCTGAAGCAGCAGGTCAATTGCATTCTCAAGCGACGAGTCGCGCAAAAAAATGGTTGTACGCAGATCCGGCTTTACATCCTGGTCGAGGATGAAATTGACCCCGCTGGAGCGCGCCAGCGCCTCGAAGACGATCCGTAAATTGGCGTCCCGAAATTCCAGACTGATCGGCTTCTTTTGAGACGTCTTTAAGACGGGTTCGGCTACTGTCTTTTTATGATTCAGTTCATCAATTTGTCGTTTCATCCCGGCGAGCTCAACATTGGAAGAGCCTTCCGCAAATACCGGCTTTAGCAGCGCAGAGGCCCGGTCTACCTCGCCCTTCGCCAATGTCTCTTTGGCTAGCTCGATAATCGGTGCATAGCGCCGCTCTTTTTCCAATGCATCGATCCCGGCTTGTGCCCGGTTGTTTGATGGTTCCAGTTGCAAGACGCGGCGATAGTAGCCTTCGCTGCTTTCGAAAGATCCTGAAATTCGGTCTGTATCTGCGGCGGCCAAAAGACGATTGACCTGATCCTCCTTGCGCCGGAGATAATCGGCCCGGAACGAAATATTGTCAGGCGCCTCTTTACTGGCCTGCTCCAGGCTGGCGAGTCCTTCATCAAAGCGCCCCTCAGCGATCTGATTCAGACCGTTGCGGTGCGCCTGCTCTCCTGCACATCCTGCTAGAATCGCCACCATTGCGGCACCCCATGCCGCATTTTTCATGAATTTCATTATTTCGCTTCTTTATAAACCTGCACCAATGGAGATGGTTTGCCTGATTCCTAACGGGAGATACTGAATGACCAAATTGCCTTTTTCGATTCCGTCAAATCGATAACTGTTGTCAAACGTATCGCCCTTTTTAATCACAAAGGATTCATTACCCTTGCTTAAATAAATCGTCCAATTTTCATCGCCCTCTTCCAGCTTCCCAACGTAAGAAAATGGCAGAGGTGGCGCAGTAGGCTTGGGAGGCGCCTGTGGCGGTGGCGGCGGTGGCGCGACGTACCATGACTTCGGTGTAAATGGATTGATATCTCCTACCGACATTTCCAGGCGCTTCAAATTTCCCAATTCCAATTCACGCGCTTGCGTTGCTCTCGGCGCAGACTCTTTGACTTTGGGGACTGCTCGCTCTGCCGGCTCGCTAATGGCAACCGAGTCGTTTTCTCTATAAAACTGCTGCACACTGGCGCCAACCGCCAACAACAACAGCACACCCAATATGGCAAATCTCTTTTTAGGCGTCATTGCAAAGGTCTCAAATACAGCGCAAATTTCAACTGCGCGTCGATCATCGGATCATTGATACGCTGCCGCGTAAAAACGACGCTATCCAAGGATGCGTTGGGGACCTCATTCAAAACCTGAGCAATGAACTTCCGTATCTGCAGATAACCGCCTTTTACCGGAAAAACAATGTCATACCGCAGCAGCTTGCTGTCTCGCTCTCCGGCCAATTGGTAGTCGCCGCGCTCAAGTACAACGCCCTGCATCAAGGCGGCGGCATAAATTCTGTCCATTCCATCCGGCACAGTGTCATGCTCGGGAAAAAAACGATAAAAATCGGCGAGTTGCTCGGAAGGATTAAGAGCCTTGATTTCAGTGGAACGCAGCTTCGACTTCCGGCGCAGCTCCTGCGCATCGGCTTTCAAAGAAGAAATGTCCTGACGCAACGGTATCAACACAAGAAAATAAGAGGCAATGCCGATGCCCAGCACCAATATGCCGACGCTACCTGGCCAACCCAGTGCCTGAAAAAATCTTCTAAGCTGCCAAAAGAAAGAGGATGATATTTTCATCGGAGTGACCTTATCTCTTTCCCATAATGTCCGGCGTCATCAGCCACTTTGCCACGGCGACGAAACGCACAGGTCTTTGCGGATCTTGCGGTTGTACCTGATGATTCATCACATACACATCCTGCAAGATTGGAATCGCCGCCAGTTGACGCGCATACGCCGTCACGCCGTTGAAATCTTTCGCCTCTGCCGTAATCCGTATTTCTTTTCTTTCCGTATCCGGTTCGATACTCAGCAAAGTGACCTGATCGCTCATGGTCGATTCGATCTCCCGAAACAAGGCATCCCAGGGCAAAGACAAGTGCGAAATCGCTCTGTTTGCGGCCTTCAGTTCGGCTTGCAACTGATCGCGATCTCCAGTTTTCACCTTGCTTGCTTCCGGCCGGGAGGTTTTGCGTTCAGACTGTTTCAAGTCCCGCCATGATTTTTCCCATGCCGCCAGCTCACGCGACGAACGAACGTAGTCGCGTCCTTCACCAGCCGCGACAACCAACGCCGCGAGCAAGAAGGCAAATCCAAGCCAGCGCCATGGGCTTTTGACGGAAACAAAATTAATTCTTAACGACTGCATCAGACCGGTGCTCCAGCAATTTCGATTTTTCGGCCATGTTGCTCTTGAAGTCCTCTACCCAGCAGATGAAATCTTTCCATTTGTGAAAATACCGAGGGATCAATGACGGCGTTCAAGTCCAGATAGACACGCGTCTGTTCGCTCTCGCCCTGCAAAACGATCTCCCGATCTATCGCAGCCAATAAGGCTAACGTCATATCCCCCGACAACTTCACGGTGCGGATAGTGCGCCACGCGTTATCCCTGACGATACCCATCACGCATAAATCCTGTTCAACACTGACGATCAGTCCGTTTCCGGCAATCCGCTTCCGCCATGCGTTAAAAGTGTGCACAAAGCGAGGCACAACCGAAATCAGTCGAATCTTGTTTTCAGCAAGGACGCCGCTCAATGCCTCAAAAAGCGCCTTCGGAATTGAACAGGCAATACCATCCTTTCCATATGCATCGAAATGCCAGGACAGCTTCGCATCTGAATTCGCTTCACCAAACAAGACATCAAAATGAATCCGAGCCAAAGCGACCGCTTCGGACTGCTTCTGAAAACCATCCGACCACGGCAAAAAAACGTAGCGGGTAAACGCATCTGAAATGATCAACTCAGCATCCGTGGCCGTCAACTTTGATTGAGCAAGCCATTGTCCTAGTGCCGACACTACCGCAGCCCAGTTCGGCGACGAGTCCTCAGGGGTCATAGAAAGCGACCCAAGCTCCTGAACCGGCGATCTCCATCCCCGCTTGCGCAGGGACACGGTCAACGTGTCCGGCGTCACGACAACAGTGAGCTTATTGCGCAACGAAAGTAACACGATTGATTTCTTCCAAAGTTGTCTTTCCTGCTGCCATCAGGTCCAAGGCCGCTTCGCGCAAAAAGCGGGTTCCATTGGCGCGTGCAGCCTCCTTGATGGTACGAATAGGCGCCCGCGCAATGATCAGCTCTCTCAATTCATCACTCAGATTCAATACTTCACCAATAGCATGACGGCCTTTGTAGCCGGTCCCCCGGCAATGGCCACATCCCTTGCCGCGGCGAAACTGCATATGACGAGCCTGCTCCGCATCAATACCCGATGCAGCGAGCTCTTCCGGTTCCGGTTGATGAGGTGCAGAACACTCGGGGCAAATGACGCGCACCAGGCGCTGCGCCATGATGCCGTTCAACGCCGAAACGAAGCTGTAGGTATCCACGCCCATATGCAGAAAACGTCCCAGCACGTCAAACACGTTGTTCGCGTGCACGCTGGTCAACACAAGGTGACCGGTCAACGCCGATTGGATCGCAATTTGCGCCGTCTCGGGGTCACGAATTTCACCGACCAGGATTTTGTCCGGATCGTGACGCAAAATCGAACGCAAGCCGCGGGCAAAATTGAGTCCCTTTTTTTCATTCACGGGGATTTGCAGCACGCCAGGCAACTGGTATTCCACGGGGTCTTCAATCGTGATGATCTTGTCTTGCCCGTTATTGATCTCGGATAGAGCCGCATACATCGTCGTCGTCTTGCCGCTCCCCGTTGGGCCGGTCACCAGCAGCATGCCATAAGGCTTGGCCGCCAGTTGACGGATTTCCGCCAGCGTTGTCGGCTCAAAGCCGAGCAAATCCAACCGCAAGCCCTTGATCTGATCGGTCAGCGTGCGCTTGTCGAGAATACGGATGACAACATCTTCGCTGACGATGCTGGGCATGACGGAGACCCGATAATCGATCTCTTGCCCTTTGATCGACAACTTAAAACGCCCATCCTGCGGAATTCGCCGCTCAGCGATATCGAGCTCGGCCATAACCTTGATGCGCGACACCACCTGCTCGACCATGTCCATGCCGGGCACTGATGCAATATGTGCCAGTACCCCATCAATCCGGTATTTCACTTGTAAACCTGCCGGTGTCGCTTCCAGATGGATATCACTGGCGCCGACCTTCATTGCATCATAAATGGTCGAATTCACCAGCTTGACCACCGGACTGGTGTCCTCTGCAATGGAACTGAGGGACAAATCCTCGACGGACAGTCGCACCGACTGCTCGCCGCTTCCCATATGCAAGGCGCCGTCGATCGCGCGCAAGCTGTCTTCATGCACGGCAAAATAGGCGGCAAGATCAGTCTTGTGTGAAAGCTGCCAGACCAACGCCCGGCCCGTGCGTGTTTCCAACCAAGTCTGCAAAGCCAGGTCGAACGGATCGGCAAGCACGCACACCAGCGTATCGCCATCATGAGCGATCAGGCAGTTGCGCTGCAAAGCCTCGGGGAAAGAAAGCAAAGAGAAAGACGGGGTCAGGCGGTACAGCCCCTCCATATCCAGCACTGGATAATGCAGAGTCTTGCCCAGACGAAGCATGAACTGCGACGCCGTCAGCGCCATCCTTTCAGCGGACTTCTCTTCCAGCACGGCCATCATGTCGCGCTGATTGTTTCCCACCAGCTGACGCACTTCCTGGATCAAGGCCAAAGGAAGCGGTTCAACCGGCGCCGAAACGGCAGCCGAAATGGCATGATCAAGCAAGCTCATACATCTCTTTGATTTTTGTCATGTACATGGGACATTCACCCTGAGTCGCCTACCATACTGCCCCCGGCATAGCGACTCCATCCTGTCCCGCCCCAAAAAACGAAAGAACCTGCATATGGTCCCTTTGCAAGACCATGCGCAAGTTCCTGGAATACTTATTGAATACTGCTCGCCAATTCAAAAATCGGCAGATACATCAACAACACCACGATACCGATGATCAAACCGATGGCAATCATCAGCAGTGGCTCGAACAAACGTGTAAACCAATCGACCCAGCGGGCAATCTCATCGTCATACAGTTTGGCGATACGTTCCATGGACTCGCCCATGCTGCCTGACCGCTCTCCGACTGCAAGCAAGCGCACGCCGACTTCGGTTGCAAGACCGTTATTGGAGAAAGCTTCGGATACCTGCTGCCCCTCGCTGATACTTAGCGCAGCATGGCGCAAGCCATCGCGCAATGCAGGTTGCCGTAGAAGATCCGCCACCATATCCAGCGCCCTCACAAACGGAATCCCGCCGTTGATCAGCATCGCCAATGTCCGGGTAAAACGCGCAAGCTGATAGAGGCGAATTTTCTCGCCCATGGTCGGCAATGACCACAAGGTACGTGCCAGCCACGCCCGCGTTGCAGGCCGCGTCAGACCAAAAGCGATGGCACCGATAATCGCGAAGAATCCGATCACGACACCGAGCGCATGATCGCTAAGAAAATGCCCCCATTGCATCAATACCTTGGACATCCATGGCAAATCCCCACCGATATCTTCATACACGCGACTGAAACGCGGCACCACATAACCGAGCAAGAACAGGATCACCAGCATGCCGACCAATATCAGCAAAACCGGGTAGACCGATGCCGCAACCACCTTGTCGCGCACCAGATTCAATTGCTGGTGATAGGCCAGATAACGACGCAAGGCCTCATTCAGATCGCCGGTGTGTTCCGACGTGCAGATCGTTGCGACATAAAGAGAAGGAAATGCATCCGGCATTGCCTGCAAAGCACGGGAAAACGACAAACCTTCGCGTAAATGGCGGCCGAGGTTTCCCAGTATCTTCTTGCCTTCGGTATCACGCGACTTGCGCGCCAGGATATCGACGGTCTCCACCAGACTCAAGCCGGCATCAAGCAACGCCAGTAATTCCTGGCTAAACAATGCAACCGAAAACTTCTTCCGTTTTCCCAATTGCCACGACAGACTTAGCTGGCGTTGAGCGGAAATGACACGATATCCTTGCTGCTCCGCCTGCCGTTTTGCCTCGATGAGGTCGGCCGCACTCAGCGTCAGCGAACTGACGCCCTCCGGCACACGATAGACTTTGAGTTGAAATTGCATACATCAGGGATACAGCCACGGCAGATACATCACCAGTTGGTCACGTCCGCATCCTCCCCTTCACCACCGGCTTTGCCATCACGGCCATAAGACAAAATGTCGTAGTCGCCGTGCTCACCGGGGAAACGGTAAATATACGCGTGCTGCCATGGGTCTTGCGGCAGCGCCTTTTTCAGATACGGACCTTGCCATCTGGTTTCACCGGCAGGTTGCTTCATCAAGGCGTCAAGTCCCTGCTCCGTCGCCGGATAACGGCCTGTGTCGAGGCGATAGACTTCGAGGGCCTTTTCGAAGGCGTCGATCTGGGCACGGGCGGCTTTGGTTTCGGATTTTCCTATTTGGGCGAAGTAGCGGGGGGCAACGTAGCCGGCAAGCAGACCGATAATGACCATTACGACTAATAGCTCCAACAAAGTGAAACCACGCTGTTTTTTCATCTTAACTTAATAAGTTTATATCTTAGGTATAAAAGATGCATTGCCAATATCCACGGCGGAAGGCAAATAACAATCCCAGCGAGATTGTTTGACAAAACGAATATTTCGTTCGATGCTAAGCCCCCCCCAATAATCGCAACTACAAAGAGCCATCTAATTTTGAAATCCTTACCTGTTGAAACCAGAAATGCATAACGCCATAGTAAAGAGATGGCAAACATACCTCCAATATAAGGGAACATTCCCCATGCTCGCTCATACACTGAACGAACGTCCATCCCCATAGGGAAAAATATTTCAACTATTCCTAACAATAGAAATGGAATCGAATAAATTAAGGCCGCGCAAGGAAAAAAAGTCAAAAGAAATGTTTCAAATAAGAGCCACGTTTTCATATATTTTTTATCCCACTAAGGGGTGCATTTGGGACACCAACCAGTCCCCCCGATAGGGGGCGGATACTGTTTTGTGAACCAAGTACCACCATTTTTCCCAAAAGGAGTTCCACCAAATGCTCTCGCAGGAAGATCAAATTCAGAAAAAACATTCCAATGAATTTCTGCAATGGCCATAGCACTAGGTATTTTAGCCGTCGTTGGAGAAGATCCAAGATAGGTTGCATAGCCCTGAGCAAGCTTCAGCCGAATATCATTTAGCTTAGTATCATCCAATAGAACGCCATTGTCCGCGGCATAATCAATAAGTCGTGCCGTCGTTAGCAGAGCAGCCGTACTTTTTCCTGCAGCAATATCTCCTGCCTGACAAGCATAGGAATCGCCACCAGCGCATGCAGCTTTATAATATCCAGCAAAGTCTCCGCTATTTAAAAATTGACGCTCTTCGGTAGTGGTCCAACATCCATTGTGTGCGCAATAATTAAACATATAAGCGTAAGCCGCAGTTGAGGCCCCACTCCAAAAGCCTCCACCCGTTATGCTAGAAGCTAAACCTCCTGCTACGATATTTGAGACAGCTCCATAGATACCTGTTGTTCCAAATATCTCACCCATGCCTGTACTGACTGCGCCTGCCGCTGCACCTGAGGAACAGTTTCCTCCCCCAGCGCGAGACTCTGCGCATCCTAATGCAGCGTGCGCAGCAACATTTGAAAAACCGGAAAAGTTGTCTCCAATTTTTCCATTAAGGTATGTCGAAAGTCCCGAAATAGCACCTGCCTTAATTGCATCCCTAAAACTCCCCCCATGAACTAACGTATTGTCGTAGCTACCTGCAAAAGCGCAGGCTCCAGCCCAAGCTCCGCATGCCTTAGATGCAAACGCATTAACGGTTTGCCCAGTACCGTACGACATTGAGGCAAATAGATTCCGGGTTGGGACAAGCACACGACCTAATGGGGTGTCTTTTGTAATAGCATTTTTAATTGCATTAAATATCCCGCCGAACAAATATCCACTCGGATCACTAAAGACCAACGGATTATTCGTCACATACGCATATCGGTTATAGCTTTGCAAGTTGCCTGGCGCCTGGATATACGGATCCGCACTCATGAACCGTCCAATCGCCGGATCATAAATCCGTCCATTCATGTGGATCAGGCCCAATTCTTCCAGATGCTCATGGTTCGTAAAGCCGCGGTCGGTGTTTTGTCCGACGATTTCTCCTGCATTGTCCGTATTGCCTGCCGGGAAACGACGCTTGCCGAACGGCTCATACGCCAATCTCTCGATTGCATTGCCCTGCTCGTCCGTGATCGTCGTCGTCGATCCCAATTGATCGCGATGCATGTAGCTGATCGTCTGCGTCGTACCAACCAGTTTGATCAGGGCAATGACCTGACCACCTGCCGTGATGTACTGCTTGTGTTCGATGGTGCCGTCAGTCTTGATGTCCTTCTCATAGAACAAACCACCGGTATTATCCGGATGTAAATAGATTGTGGTCGCCGTCGGTGCAATCTGTTTCACACGCTGATGTTCAGGACCGTAAGCAAACGCAAGGCTGATCCCCGGTGCGCCAATCGCCTGCGGCATGCCAAAGCTGGTGTACACCTCGGTACGTCCCCGGTTGGCAATGACCTGACCGGTACTATCGATGGCCACTTCTGCTATTAGGGATCCATTGGCGTCGTAGCTGTATTGCAGCTTGCCGCCGTTGATGAAATTCAGTTCCTTCAAGGCATGCGGCCTGTCGTTCGCATTGCCATAGGCATACGTACCCATGTCGCTGCGATTGGTGATGTTGCCCAGGCTGTCGTAGGTGTAGTTCGTGCTCGACAGCCCTGCTGCCGGTGAATTCACCACGGCATTGGTCAATCTGTTCAGGCTGTCGTACAGGAAGGTTTCCGTCAGGTTCTGGTTGCCGTCGGTACGGCTGACCAGATTGCCCAGGTAGTCATAGGCATAACTGAAGTTCTGTACACCATTGCCGGCGCCGGCGTAGATGTTCTTCAGGCGACCGGTGGTCGCTTCAAACACCTGCTGTGTGGTGACGTTGTTGCCGTAGGTCTGTTGCAGCAATTGGCCCAGGGCATTCTGCGTATCGGCGCGCCACAACAAGGCGTTGGTCTGGCTGTTGCGTACTTCCTTCAGATAGCCCAGGGTCGTGTAGACGTACTGCACTGTCAAACCGGTTGGGTAGGTGACGGTGTTGACCCGACCATTGGCGTCGTAGGTGGCGCTGTTGGTGTAGGCCGTGTCAATGGTCGTCGTCGTGCTACTACCGCGACCCAGGCTGTCGTAAGTATTGGTCTTGAGGTAGCCGTTGTCCGCCGTCGAGCTGCACAGCTTGCCAATACCCTTGGTGCAGTTGTCGTAGGTCCAGGTACTCACCAGATCGGCTTCGGCGCGGCTGGTCATGCGACCCAATTTGTCGTACACCATGCTGGTAACCTGGCCCTTGGCATCGGTCTGCTTGGTCAGCTCACCGAAGGCGTTGTATTCGTAGGTCCAAGTGCCCATGTCGGGGTCGACCATTTGCGTCTTGTGGCCACGCAGGTCGTAACTCAGGCTGACGATGTTGCCCTTGGGGTCCGTCGTCGCGACCAGATTGCCAATCGCATCGTATTGATAAGTCAGGCTGTTGTTCTGGGCATCAATCACCTTAATCACTTGATTTTGGCTATTTTTTATTCGTATTTGTGTCTGATTCAGGGCATTGGTGACCGTCGTTGTCAACCCGTTGTAACCCGCCAGGGTCTGGCTGCCGTCCGGAGCTGTAGTGATCAGCACACGGCTCAGGCTGTCGTAGCTGACGCTGCTCCATTGCGGTGTCTGGTTGGCGTAGTACGGCAGGCTGGTACGCGATACCCGGCCAAGGCTGTCATATTCGGTGTCTTTGGCGATGACGCTGCTGCCGTCGAAGCCGATGGTTTCGCTCTTGATCTCACGCTGCAGGCTGTCGTAGTAGCTCTTGCTCCACGGGCCGGTGGCGGTGACGCCGTCTGCTGCAAGCGGTGTGACCTGAATGACGTAACTGGCGAGACTTGGGCACGGTGTCGTGCCGCCATTGACGCCGTTGCAGTACAGGTAGTCCCATTTGGTTTGGGTGCCGTCGGCACGGATTTCCTTGATCTTGCGACCGAAGCCATCGTATTGCCATTGCGTGGTCAAGCCATTCGGGCCAGTGAGACTGGTCATGCCGCCGAACTTGGGATCGTAGGTCTTGGTTTCTGTCTGACCCAGCGCATTGCTGCTGCTGACCGGGAACTGGCCTAAGGCATCGTAGGTGGTGGCGCTGCTACGCGGCGTGACCGCCGCGGTGCCCGTTGCCGGGGAGCTGGTGGTGGCCGCTACCTTATTGCCGTAAGCATCGTAGGTGTAGGCCATCTCCAGACGTAGCTGGGGGTTGTCCGGTTCAATGATTTCTTTGGTGAGCAGCCCGGTCGCAGGATCGTATTCGAACGCAGAAGTGCGCGTGATCGTTGCGGCCTGCGCCATGCCCATTGATCCCCCGATCAATGCGCTCAGCAAGATGGTCTGCAAGGTCTTTCGTGTGAACGATGCCTTCATGGCTACCCCTGTATTTTTATTGAGTGTCGTTGTCATGATCTGTTCGCCGCAGCTTAAGGCGCTGTGCTCGAGACGCTGGATTTGAGCAAGCGGCCCAGATACCAGTTGCTGCTGTCGTTGCTGTAACTATTGGCGGTGGTCTTGCCGTAACCGTCGCTGGTCGACACATCCACTTTGATGGCGTTGCCCCAGTTGTCGTAGTCGGTCCTGGTGGTGATCACCGGTAGCACGGCGCCGTTGTAGTCCCAGCCGCTTTCTACACTTTGGTTGGCGTAGACGAAGTAGCGCTTGCCGATACCGACGACACATGGCGTTGCGGTCGTACTTGCCGCATCGTTGCAGTTGTAGCTGTTGGTGATCTGGCTCAGTACGCCGTTGTTGCCGCCGCCGGACAGGCTTTTCTTGACCGTGCCAGGCAGTCCCGTGTAGGGCCAGGTTTGCTGGTATTCCGTATAGGAAGTCAGCCCAGTCTCGACCTGCTTGGTTTGCATCCAGCGGAAGCCCAGCAAGCCACGGCCTGTCAGATCGCTTTTCAAGCCACCATAGCTGTAGCTGGTGCTCGTGGTGCCGCCGATACCATTAGCGGATACGACTGACGACACCACATACTGCGGCGCCTGAACATCAACCTGAGGATATTGGGCTCCAGCAGTTCCTTTATCCTTGGAATAAATACTGCTATTCGTCAATGGCACATAGTTGATCTGCACCTGGGCAAGACCTGTATTGAACCGGCTAACCAGTTCAGGTTTGCTCATTTTGTTTTTTGAACTGTAGATCCACAGACCACTCGGGCCGCTATACATCCAACTCAGATCGGTTACTCCGTCACCGCCCAAATCGGCAGCCTGCTTGGACCATAAGTCGGATGTTCCAAAGTCAGTCGGATCATACAGACGCACGCCTTGCGCCGGCGAGAATGTGCCATCTCCCTTACCCACGGCGGTGTATGCCCACAAGCCACTTGGTCCGCTGTACATCCAGACCATATCTGCAATGCCGTCTCCATTGACATCCGTGGCCTGTTTCGACCAGAGATCCGAGGCGCCGAAGTCACTGGCACCGAACGCTTGACTCCCCTGCGCCGGCGCAAACGTGCCATCGCCCTTACCCATCGCGGTATACACCCACAGCCCCGATGGACCGCTGTACACCCAGGCCAGATCTGTAATGCCGTCTCCGTTCAGGTCCACGGCCATTTTTGACCACAGATCAGGAGTTCCGAAAGCACTCGGTGCAAACAGCTGCACACCTTGCGCCGGCAAGAATGTGCCATCGCCCTTGCCTACGGCGGTGTATGCCCACAATCCCGACGGACCGCTGTACATCCAGATCAGGTCTGGAATTCCGTCACCGTTGACGTCGCCAATCTGCTTGGACCACAGATCTGACGTTCCAAAATCGCTAGGCGCATACAAACGCGTGCCTTGGGCCGGTGAGAACGTACCGTCGCCCTTTCCCATCGCGGTGTAGGCCCACAACCCCGATGGACCGCTGTACACCCAAGCCAGATCTGTAATACCGTCACCGTTCAGGTCCACAGCCATCTTCGACCATAAATCAGGCGTCCCAAAATCACTGGGCGCAAACAGTCGCGCGCCTTGTGCCGGCAAAAATGTGCCGTCGCCTTTGCCCAGGGCGGTGTACACCCACAAACCACTTGGGCCGCTATACATCCAGATCAGATCTGAAATTCCATCGCCGTTGACATCGCCGATTTGTTTAGACCAGAGAGAAGATGTTCCAAAGTCGCTTGCAGCAAAAAGCTGGAGACCTTGCGCCGACGAGAAGGTGCCATCGCTCTTACCTATCGAGGTGTATGCCCACAGGCCATTTGGCCCGCTGTACATCCAGATCAGATCCGCAATTCCATCACCGTTTACGTCGGCCGTGATTTTCGACCAGAGATCAGGCGTTCCGAAATCCGTGGGAGCAAACAACCGCACTCCTTGAGCCGGCGCAAATCCGCTGGTGTTGTCCGCAAACTCCATCCGTACCGGGGGGAGACATTTGTTTGGGTCCGCAGAGCAGTCTGTGAATGTCTGAAGTTGAGAGCGAGAAGTCTGAGGGTTAATCAAATATGTCAGCGATGATTTTCTGAGCAAATTGGATCCCGCATAGGCCGAGATGGATTTCAACCGGACAACGTTCTTTATCAATGATCCCGCCTGATATGCAGGGACAATGTCCGGCTTGCTTTCATATTCGAACTGCACCGAATTTCCCGGCGCCGTATTGCTCTTGCTATTACCGGTGTAATCGACACGACTTGGATAGTAGTCGCCATTGGCGGTATCTTTCGTGTAACTCGCCGTCAGGTAATTACCTTTGGTATCTTCGATACGGTTCAAGCCCCAGACTCGAGTCGAAGTCTTACCTTGCGCCTCTATCCGAGCATCGGTAGTTCTACCGTACTCCATTACCTGACCTGCTTTGGTCCACACCTTGAACCAGGCCGGACCATTGCCCGCACTGCCGTAGGAGACGATTTTGGCGAAGCTTTCACGCTCTGTCCGGTACTCCGTACCGTCTCCGCCTTCGCTGCCGCTGATGGCGATCAGTCGTTGACCATCCAGACAGTAACGGTCATTGCTGTCGTAGTTCACCCCGCCTCGAACACCATCTTGCGCCATCGTCCTTGGGCATCTTCCTACCCCACCCAAGCCGCCAAGACTCCAACCGACACCAAGCAAACCAGTACCGGCCTGGCTGCTATAGTTCAATGAAAGTTTAGGCTCCATCCCTCCAACACCGGGAGAGACTTGAATTGGAATCGTATAGGTCGCGGCACCGCTTTCACTGACCTGAAACTGCCCCGGCGTAGTGACTTGGGCTTGCACGAAAGGAGCGATTACCAACGTCGGTAATACGCAGGCGACAAGCAGCCATGCACCATGGCTCAATGGATTGCGCAAAGGATTCCCCCGGAATTATTTTGTGTCGTATTTACTTTTGCCGCCAGCCACGGCATATTCATCATGCTGCAGCGCGATATATTAGCCAAGTTGATTGCCGAAGACTATAAACTTTTAGCTAAGTTCATTAAATATTTTTACGACAAAATAAAACCTACTAGGAGGTATTTTTTTAGAAGCCCAACAGCCAACTCAATAACCCCTTCCGAGTGATACTGCCGGTATGGTCATCCTTGAAATTGCCGCCGGCGTCAACCAATCATTGATGCTGCATTTCCCAGCAGTCGCAATATTCCGCCCCCCCCTCACCCCTTCATACTCTGCTCGCGTAGCGTTGCCGATGCCGATGCCGACTGACACATGACGTCATGACCTAGCCCGAAGTAATTAGTCCAGCCAATGTGAGAGGATTTCACATTGGTGATCGCCCAATTACTCACATCGAAATACTTGTAGGACTGCACCCTGCCCGCCAAGATGCCAACCCCTAGGATTCATCGAGAAATACATCTCCTTTACCCGCTTTTCAAAAATCTGTTGCCAGTTCACATCAAATCTTTAAAACCCTTTCAAAATCTACCTCTCCAGCATAAGCAACATTGTCGCTACATAGCAGAAGAGATGTTGGTAGCGCATGCAAACCTCAAGAGAAAAATAAACGAAAACGCCCGGAACAAGCGGCGACCGTAGTCAGCACATCCTTGCCGGGCGAACAGAAAAACAAAGGGAATGATGGTGCGAGGGAGGGGACTCGAACCCCTACACCATTGCTGGCGTCAGGACCTAAACCTGGTGCGTCTACCAATTTCGCCACCCTCGCTGAAAGGTGCATCACCGACCGGACTATGTTGGGACTTTTCAGCGTGTTTGCCGGAAAACCAAGCCCTGTCAATGAGGTAGCATTTTTATTGCAGCCCGCTATTCTACTGCAAGCTTGGCGGACTGTCTGCGTTTTTATAGAGCTGTAGCGCAATTGTTCCAACGCCTGCTCCCGCTGGACAGGCGGGCCTGGGCTGCGGGCAAAACCGCAGACGAAGACAAGAGTCGGCGCTGCCGGTTTTTTCCATTACTATTCAGGGCAGAAAAAACCACCCGCCCTCGCTGCCCCACCAGATCGGCGAGCCAGATGCGCCTTTCCCGGATCGAAGATCTCGTATTCAAAGACGCGGCTATTTTCTCTTTGATTTTTTTGAACCCTACTCCCCGCTTGCATGGCCGTCGATCACTACGAAAATTTCCCTGTCGCTTCGATACTGCTGCCGGCGCATCTGCGCCCCGCCGTCAAAGCCATCTACGCCTTTGCCCGCAGCGCCGATGACATTGCAGATGAAGGCGATGCCGCGCCGGCACAACGACTTGCCGCGCTGACCGCCTACGAAGAACAACTGGACCGGATCGAATCCGGCCAAGCCAGCATCGATCCACTGTTTGCCACGCTGGCGCAAGTCATACGTGAATATCAGCTGCCGCTGACGCCATTTCGCGATCTGCTGTCCGCGTTCAAGCAAGACGTCACGACCACGCGCTACCAACACTTCGACGACTTGCTGGATTACTGCCGCCGCTCCGCCAATCCGGTCGGCACGCTGATGCTGCATTTGTACCGGGCTGCCACGCCCGAGAATGTACGTGACTCGGATGCCATTTGCTCATCGCTGCAACTGATCAATTTTTGGCAAGATGTCGCCATCGATTGGAACAAGCAACGCATTTACCTTCCCCTCGACGACCTGCAACACCACGGCGTCAGCGAACAAGACATTGCCGATGCCACCCGCAGCCCGGCCTGGCGCGCACTGATGCGATTTGAAATCGAACGCGCACGCGACATGATGCTCGCGGCCGCACCGCTGGCCAAACGCCTGCCGGGACGCATAGGCTGGGAACTACGCCTGGTGGTGCAAGGCGGACTGCGTATTCTGGAGCGCCTGGAACAAGCGCAGGGCGATGTCTTCAGGCATAGACCGGTGCTGCGCGCGTGGGATTGGTGGCTGGTGCTGTCGCGTGCAGCCTGTATGTAGCCGACACTCACCCGCGTGCCGGGAGCGTAAAAAAGCCTCTTCCGCGAAGAGGCTTTTTTACGTCAGCGCGGCAAGTTGTCGACAAGCCGCACCGGAGCGGAAATTACGAGCCCTTGTTCAAATCACTCTTGGGCTGAGGCTGCGACAACTGAGCATTACGCTCTGCCGTGGCATCCTTCTTTTCCTGCTTCAGAGCCTGCTTGGCGGCCTTCTTGTCGGCGCGGGCTTGCTGATTGGCGGCCTTCTTTTGCGCCTTGTATTCGGCCTTGGCGTCGGCATCAGACTGACGCTTTTGCACATACGGATCGCTGGAGACGCCGTTGGCCGTCGAAGCCGGGGCAACCATGCCAGGCGAAGCAGGCACACCCGTGGTGTTTGCGGTTTGCGCCATGGCGCCACCGGTCATGGCGAGGAATGCTGCTGCGATAGCGAGTTGACGTGTTTTCATGGGTGAATCTCCTTAGGTGGTTTCAAAGTAATTCCGTCGTCCTACACGTGCTGAAGAGATGCTTCACAATGTCTGTCAGACATCGCCGGACACCGCTCCCACACTGGCTTTGCGACGGGCACACTGTAATAGAAGCCAGAAATTCAGGATGGTTCGCAACTATTTGCAAGAGAATGTTAAAGCGCTTGCATCAACCGCTTTCACGCGTTTCCTTCTCCCCTTGGATCAAATGCGCGCTCAACGCTTTTGATGCCTTTTCTTGTAAATCATCTTCGCATCCGCCAATGCGCGCTCTTGCGTACGCATTGCTTCGTGATCGTCATGCGCGACGAAAAAATCGTTGGCTTGCGCCTTCACCACCATTTTGATCGCATCGGCGTCGTCGACGTCATACAGTTCCGCGATCAGCGTCGTCACTTCGTCCAGATATTCTTCGTAAGTCATTGCTTGCCTCTCTCTTTGATTGCTCGTGCGCATTGCGCTTGCCCTGCCCGAAGCGCGCAGTGTATGCGCCCCGGCCCGCACAAGTCTATCGCTGCGCGCAAAATATTTACAGCAAGATCAAGATGAGCGCTTGCTATTCAAATTGATACTCTGTAGACTTCGGCCTCTCAGACGCGGGGTGGAGCAGTCTGGCAGCTCGTCGGGCTCATAACCCGAAGGTCGTAGGTTCAAATCCTGCCCCCGCAACCAATACCGCAACAAGGGCTTGCACATCGTGCAGGCCCTTTTGCTTTGCTTCCGGCCTTTGTGCCGTTGGCTGTTAATTCTTCGTAGCGGATGTTGTCGCCGATCGCCTGACTCAAGGCTACCGACTATGCCGCTCTGTTAGACTTCCCACACTTCCGTCCGCGCTCAGGTCCTATCATGGTGAACACTACACCCTCGCCCTCTTCTCCGTTTTCCAGCCTGGCGCTCACGCCCGCCATGCTCGCCAACCTGGACGCGCTCGGTTATCGCGAGATGACCACGATCCAGGCTGAAAGCCTGCCTGTGGCGCTGGAGGGACGCGACCTGATTGCGCAAGCCAAGACCGGCAGTGGTAAAACCGCCGCTTTCGGCATTGCCATGCTGCACAAACTGAATCCGTCCTATTTCGCCATCCAGGGCCTGGTCATCTGCCCGACGCGCGAACTGGCGGACCAAGTATCGAACGAGTTGCGCCGGCTGGCCCGTTTCACCGAGAACATCAAGATCCTGACCTTGTGCGGCGGCACTGCAATGCGCCCGCAAATCGCCTCGCTCGAACATGGCTGCCACATCGTGGTCGGCACGCCAGGCCGCATCCGCGACCACATCGGTCGCGCCACCATCAACCTGGCCACGGTGCAAACCCTGGTGCTGGACGAAGCCGACCGCATGGTCGACATGGGTTTTTACGAAGACATCGAAGGCATCGTCAGCGCCTGTCCGTCACGCCGCCAAACGCTGCTGTTTTCGGCCACCTATCCCGATGACATCCGCAAGGCCAGCGCGCGCTTCCTGCGCGAGCCGACCGAGATCAAGGTCGAGGCACAGCACGACGGCGATAAAATCGAGCAGCGCTTCTTTGAAGTGTCCGCCGAACAGCGCAACTTTGCCGTCGCGCGCCTGCTGCAGCACTATCAGCCGGTATCCACGCTGGCCTTTTGCAACACCAAGATCCATTGCCGCGAACTGGCCGAAGAATTGCGCGCGCAGGGCTTCAGCGCCCTGGCCCTGTATGGCGACCTGGAACAGCGCGAGCGCGATGAAATCCTGGTGCAATTCGCCAACCAGAGTTGCTCGGTCCTGGTTGCGACCGACGTTGCCGCACGCGGCCTCGATATCGCCAACCTGAGCGCGGTCATCAACGTCGACGTCACGCGCGACACCGAAGTCCATATCCACCGCATCGGCCGCACCGGCCGCGGCCAGGACAAAGGCCTGGCGCTGAACTTATGCATCCCGACCGAAAAACGCTGGGTCAAACTGATCGAGGAATACCAAAAAGCGCCGGTGCAATGGTTCGACCTCAATGCGCTCGACACCAATGAAGACAAGATCTTGCGTGCGCCCATGCGCACGCTGTGCATCCAGGGCGGCAAGAAGGACAAGCTGCGTCCAGGCGACTTGCTGGGCGCGCTGACCGGCGACGTCGGCCTGAGCAAGGAACAAGTCGGCAAGATCAATGTGTTTGAGTTTTCCACCTATGTCGCGCTCGACTACCGCATCGCCGAAAAAGCCACGGCGCGCCTGAGCGAAGGTAATATCAAGGGCCGCAACTTCAAGATGCGCCTGATGCGCAGCGCCTGACCGGGAAACGCCAGGCGCAGCAATAAAAAAAGGCAGTCGCCAAGGTGACTGCCTTTTTTCGTGCCGACCTGCTACCGCAACCGCCTCAGATCAACAGCGCCGAGGTCAGTGAACGGATTTCGTCGGCCGAATCTTCCAGTACATCGCGCAGCGAATCGTCGCCGATGAATTCATCGACGATGGTGTCGGCCTGACGCCCAACTTCCAGCGCACTCTTCCGGAACGGTGACGGCACCGGCGACAATTCCTTGGCCAGCAACAGCACATCACCCAGCGTCTCGGGCGGCAGCACGCGAATGCCGTGCCACAGTGATTCCACTGCTGCCACCACCGCTTCCGGAATGCCGAGCTTTTTCAGCACCGCGCGACCAATCATCTTTTCACCGTATTCCGCCCAGTCTTCGACATTGCCGTCAAGCAGACCGGGGAATTCGTCGGTGCGCGAGAGCAGGTAAAAGCCGCCGACTTCATGGACAATGCCGGCGAACATCGCAGTTTCCGGATCGAGACGCGTCAGCTTCAGCGCAATCACTTGCGCCAGCGCCGCCACGTTGGCCGTGTGCTCCCAGAGTTGCGCCGCTTTGACGCGCATTTCCGGATCCGAGATGTTGCGCCCCAACTGACGCACGATGACGGCCGTGGTGATCGCGTTCAGGGTTTTGAAACCCAGGCGCATGACCGCGGTGCGGACATTGTTGATTTCACCGCCGGAGCGGTTGTAGGCAGCCGAATTGGCGATCGCCACGGTACGCGCCGACAGCAGCGGTTCCGCCATCACGAGCTTGGCAGCCGCCTCCAGATGGCAATTCGGATCGTTAAGCGCTTGCTGCAGTTTGATCGATGCATTGACGTTGGTGGGAAACACCAGTTCGCCGCGACCGGCCTGCGTTGCAATGCTTCTAAAAGCTTCCAGTCTGTTCATGAAGAATTAGTCTCCTCGCCTTGATGTAACTTTGCTCACCCCTGCCGCATGCAGCGCCGGCTCCCGCTAAGGACCCGGCACCGATCGGCTCATGTCGCTGTATCGCTACCGTGATGCCGTGACTATTTTGTGTTTTTATCAACAGCATCGCTGTGACCGTCGCCGCCTTGCCGCCGATCATTACTTATTGCTCCCAGCTTAATGTACAACGTCTGCTGCCGCAACCAGAGAAACCGGGGTGTTTCCCCTCTGTTTCTGCGCTTTGCACGAGTGCGCCATACAAAGCCGATTGCCCTTCGCTCCCTAGTCGGCTAGCATAGCGGCTTCGCGCACTGCGCCCGCTTTCATCGCCATCCCATTTCATGTCTCCTGACGACTATTGCCAGCAAAAAGCTGCCCAAAGCGGCTCCAGCTTTTACTACAGTTTTTTGTTCCTGCCGCCTGAGCGCCGACGCGCCATTACTGCACTGTACGCCTTCTGCCGCGAAGTGGACGACACCGTCGATGAAATAGAAGACGCCGGCGTGGCGCGCACCAAGCTGATGTGGTGGCGCAAGGAAATTGCGGCAATGCTCAACGGGAACCCCAGCCATCCGGTCACCCTGGCGCTGCAGCCGCATGTGGCGACCTATGGCCTCAAAGGCGAACACCTGCAGGCCATCATCGACGGCATGGAGATGGACCTGGATCAGACCCGCTACCTCGACTTCCCCGGCTTGCAGCGCTATTGCTGGCACGTCGCCAGCGTGGTGGGCATCTTGTCGGCCAGCATCTTCGGCGTCACCGAAGGCGGTACGCTGTTGTTTGCCGAAAAGCTGGGACTGGCGTTCCAGCTGACCAATATCATCCGCGACGTCGGCGAGGACGCACGCAAGGGCCGCATTTATCTGCCGGTCAATGAATTGCAGCAATTCAACGTCACCGCTGCCGATATTCTGAATGCACGCCACAACGAAAATTTCGAGAAGCTGATGCGTTTTCAAGTGGAACGCGCCCAGCGTGTTTACGACGAAGCGTTTGCTTTGCTGCCCAAACAAGATCGCCGCGCCCAGCGTCCCGGTTTGATGATGGCGGCGATTTACCGCACCCTGCTCAATGAAATCGAGCGCGACGGCTTTCACGTACTGCATCAGCGCATTTCGCTGACGCCGATACGCAAGCTGTGGCTGGCGTGGAAAACCTATATTCGCGGCTAAAACCGCAACGCGCTGAGGCCATCAGGCGACTGAACTTTAATGCTGTCAACACGTCAATTTACTTTCCGAAATTGACTGACAGAAAAATGAAACGCATTTATGTACTATCCCTGCTCGCCGGCGTCGCCTTCGCCGTATGCGTGTTGATGAGCCCGGGGTTCAACGAATTGCTCAAGCGCGTGGGCAAAGATGAGTTCTACGTGTACGTGGTAAATCCAGGCAAAAAGACACCGCCGCAAGCCCATGTCGCGCAGCGCTATGAATACCAGCTCCCGGCGGTCGGCGAAAGCGGCGCGCAAAAGACGCTGACGTTCACCGCGAGCAAGCAATTGTCGCTCGACACTTATCTGCGGCTCTACGTGTCCTCGGCCGACAAAGTCACCGCCTGGGAAGAAATCCCGCAGCAGGAATTACCGGACCGAATCAAGAATGGGAACATCCCCTGACAACAACAACCAGGATCACATCGCCATCGTCGGCGGCGGCTGGGCCGGTTGCGCCGCCGCCGTCAGACTGGTCCAGGCCGGACGACGCGTCAGCCTGTTCGAAGCCAACCGCATCCTCGGCGGCCGCGCACGCCGCGTAGAGATCGACGGCCGCACGCTCGACAACGGTCAGCACATCTTGCTGGGCGCCTATCGCGCCACCTTGAAAATAATGAAAACAGTCGGCATCGATGCCGACCAGGCGCTGCTGCGCTTACCGCTGCAAATGCGTTACCCGGTCAATACCGACGGCATGGACTTCGTCGCGCCGCGCCTGCCGGCGCCATGGCATGTGCTGGCGGCCTTGATCCGCGCCACCGGCTTGACGCGCGCCGACAAGATGGCGCTGGCGCGTTTCTCCTCCACTGCGCGCTGGATGGGCTGGCAGTTGCACGACGATTGCAGCGTCAGCGAATTGCTGGAACGCTACGACCAGACTGATCGCCTGATCCGCCTGATGTGGGCGCCGCTGTGCATCGCCGCGCTCAACACGCCGCCGCAACGTGCTTCGGCCCAGGTGTTCCTGAATGTGCTGCGCGACAGCCTCGGCGCGCGCCGTGCTGCGTCCGACATGCTGATCCCGCGCACCGACCTGAGCGCCCTGTTTCCGCTGCAGGCAGCGGCATTCATCGAGCGTCATGGCGGCAGCGTCGCCGGCGGACTGACCGTAGATAGCCTCAGCCGGTCCGACGCCGCGCCTCAATGGCAATTGCGCTTCAAACAGAACGGCCAGAGCGCCGCGTTCGATGGCGTGATCGTCGCCACCGGGCCAGAAGCCGCCGCCGCGCTGTTGGAGGGTATCTTCGATACGGACGCACTGCGCGCCCTGCAATATGAACCGATCACCACCTGCTACCTGCAATATCCGGCGTCGCTGCGCCTGAACCAGGCTTTTTACGCCTTGATCGACGACATGCAGCAAGCGGCCTGGGGACAGTTCGTCTTCGACCGCGGCCAACTCACCACGCACGACGCCGACCAGGGCTTGCTGGCGGTGGTCGTCAGCGCTGCCGGCGACGCCATTGCCGCCGGGCATGCTGCGCTGGTCGAGGGTATTACCAATCAACTGGCGCAACAGTTGCAAAATCCGCTGTTGAAGACGCCGCGGTGGAGCAAGGTCATTTCCGAAAAACGCGCCACCTTCTCTTGCACGCCGGGCCTGCTGCGTCCCGACAATACCGGCATGCCGCCGGGACTGGTGCTGGCCGGCGACTATGTTGCCGGCGACTATCCCGCCACGCTGGAAGCCGCAGTGCAAAGCGGCATCCAGGCTGCCGAGCTACTTTTATAAAAAGCGCGGCCATTGCGGCAACCCGATTCAGCGAAACTTTTCATCTGTGTCGCCAAAGGGATTCACCCCATGCGCTGCCCGTTTGTTCTACGATACGGACAAAATTCAGCAAACATTTTGGAGAATAAGCATGCCCGTCATCACCTGTGTCGAAGATTTACGCATTCTGGCAAAAAAACGGGTACCCAAGGCGTTTTACGACTATGCCGACAGCGGCTCCTATACCGAGAGTACCTATCGCGCCAACAGCGATGACCTGGCGGCGCTGAAGCTGCGCCAACGCGTCGCCATCAACGTCGATGAACGCTCCACCCGCACCACCATGATCGGCCACGACGTCAGCATGCCCGTAGCGATTGCGCCGACCGGCCTGACCGGCATGCAATGGGCCAACGGCGAAATGCTGGGCGCCATGGCCGCCGAACAATTCGGCATCCCGTTCACGTTGTCGACCATGAGCATCTGCTCGATTGAAGACGTCGCCAGCGTCACCACCAAACCGTTCTGGTTCCAGCTCTACGTGATGCGCGACCGCGGCTTCGTCAAATCCATGATCGAGCGCGCCAAGGCCGCCAAGTGCTCCGCGCTGGTGCTGACGCTGGATCTTCAAATCCTCGGCCAACGCCACAAGGACCTGAAGAACGGCATGTCAGTGCCCCCCAAGCTGACCCTGGACACCATCCTGGACCTGGCCAGCAAACCTGGCTGGGCGCTGCGTGCGCTGGGCGGCCGCAAGACCTTCGGCAACCTCGCCGGCCATATCACCGGTGGCGGCAGCGGCATCCAGACGCTCAGCCAATGGACCGCCAGTCAGTTCGATCCGACCCTGAACTGGGACGACGTCGCCTGGATCAAGGAACAATGGGGCGGCAAGCTGATCCTGAAAGGCATCCTCGACGTTGAAGACGCCAAGCTCGCCGCACAAACTGGCGCCGATGCGCTGGTCGTCAGCAACCATGGCGGTCGCCAGCTCGACGGCGCGATGTCGTCAATCGAAGCACTGCCCGCGATTGCCGAAGCAGTCGGCGATCAGATCGAAGTCTGGTTCGACGGCGGCATCCGTAGCGGCCAGGATATCCTGAAAGCGACCGCGCTCGGCGCCAAGGGCACCATGATCGGCCGCGCCTTCCTGTACAGCCTGGGTGCCATGGGCGGCGAAGGCGTGACCAAGATGCTGCACATCCTGCAAAAGGAACTCGACGTCAGCATGGCGCTGACCGGCACCAAGGACATCAAGGATGTCGGCCCGCACATCCTGATCCGCCGCTGATATTCATTGCGTCGTAAAAATCCCGGCCACGTCAAACGTGGCCGGGATTTTTTCATGGACGATTGAGTGCGCTTTATTGCCCTGGCTTCTGCGCCGACCACGGCGTGTGCTGGCCGGTCAATTCTTCCACCACCTCTTTCTGATCGAAATGACGCGCCAGGTCCAGCGCGGTCATGCCGTCGGCATTCTTGAGCGTGACGTCGGCGCCCTCATCCTTGAGCAATTTCACGGCGGCAGTGCGGCCGCGCACAGCCGCCAGCATGATCGGCGTCATCTTGTCTTCGGGCGACTCGGCGTCGATGTAGGCGGAAGCATCCAGCAATTGCTTGATGATGTTGGGATTACCGTTGATGGCGGCATAGTGCAAGGCGGCCCAGCCGGGGCGGTTAACTTCCACTTCCTTGTCCAGCAACAGCTTCACCACCCGCTGGTTGCCGTAAAACGCGGCGATCATCAGCGCAGTATCACCGTTCCTGGCCTTGACTTCGAGATCGATGCCGGGCGTATTGAACAAGACGTCGAAGGCCTTCATCGAATCTTCCCGGATCGCCAAGGTCAGCGCCGAATAACCACGCTGCGGTTCGACCAGATTCGGCCCGAGGCCACGCTTGATCAACTCTTGCAATTCGCGCGGCGCATCCATCTTGACGGCGGTAATGTAATCTTCATAGGAGCCGGCATGCGCCGCCAGCGCCGTCATCGACAGCGCCACCGCGATCAGGAAATTCAGGGAACGAAAAACAGACTGCTTCAGCATGCGGCGATCCTCATTTGGCCATCTTGAACAGCGTGAAAAAATTCTCGGTGGTGTGGCGCGCCACCTCTTCCACCGGGATGCCGCGCAAGTCGGCGATGAATTCCGCCACGTGACGCACGAAACCGGGTTCATTGGTCTTGCCGCGATACGGCACCGGCGCCAGGTAAGGCGAATCGGTTTCGATCAGCATGCGCTCCAGCGGAATGGTGCGCGCCACTTCCTGCAAAGCCTTGGCGCTCTTGAAGGTGACGATGCCCGACAGCGAAATATAGAAACCCAAGTCAATCGCCGCATCCGCGACTTCCTGCGATTCCGTGAAGCAGTGCATCACGCCGGCAGCGCCGCCCGCCTCCGGATTGGCGCCCTCTTCGCGCATGATGCGGATGGTGTCTTCCGAGGCCGAACGGGTATGGATGATCAGCGGCTTGCCGGTGATGCGCGAGGCGCGGATATGCGTGCGGAAACGTTCGCGCTGCCATTCCAGGTCGCCCTGCAGGCGAAAATAATCCAGCCCGGTTTCACCAATGGCGACAATGCGTGGATGATCGGCCAACGCGACCAGTTGCTCAACCGTCGGCTCGGGCGTGTCTTCGTAGTCAGGATGAACACCGACTGAAGCGTAAATGTGCGGATATTGCTCCGCCAGCGCCAGCACTTGCGGAAACTCGGGGAGATTCACCGACACGCACAGCGCATGGCTGACGCTGTTCTCGCTCATCTTGCCAAAAATATCAGGCAGACGCGCAGCGAGTTCGGGGAAATTGATATGGCAGTGGGAATCGATATACATGATGGCCACTATTTTACGCCATCGGCCCCCGCAAGCGACGCAGGCCAATGACGACGCCGGTGGCGCTCAACGCCAATCCGCCCAGGCTCAACAAAATCAAGGCAATATCCCACGCCGGCCGGCTTGCCAGGAAAACCGGCAAATCCCAGCTATGCAGGAAGGCGAACAGCCAGCGCTTAACGCGTTGCCGCCGATCCAGCTTGCCCAGCACCACGCCGGTGGCCGGATCAATATGCACCCAGGTTTGCGCGGCATCGGCATAGCGCAGGCGCAGCACCGGCAAGCGATGCTGACCGCCGCCCATCATGGTGTGGGCTTCGCGACTGTAGTAGTAGAGGTCATCGTGCTGCAATAAGTCGACACCGACGATAGGCGCGTCGACCAGGCGGGCTGCCGCGTGTAGCAAATCCGCCTGCGGCACGGCGTCGCCGACACGGCGCTCGGCGGCATCGATCAGGTACGTGGCGCCGGCGCCGTTAATGGCGATCAGGTAAGGCTTGCCATCGAGCATTTGCCAACGCAATTCCTTCGCCTGCCAGGTCGGCGGCAGCAAACGCAAGGCGGCGTGGCTATCTAACGGCCAGGTGTGCGGATCCAGCTTGGCGCCCGCATAAGCGGACCTATTCATCGCCGGCGCCGTGCTTTTGAATACGTCCCAGGGATTCATCGACATCAAACCGCTGAACACCCAGGTCAGCGTCACGGCGGCAAACCCCAGCCCGACCAGATGATGCCAGCGCATGACAAGGTCGCGATACGGGGTCTTGGCGCCGGAACGAAAACGCCCGCGAAAGCGCCAGCGCCAGATGCCGATCACGCTACCGCTGATCGCCACCAGCACGCCTGCCAGCGACAGATAGACCACGATGTCGTACCACGCTCCTTCCAGCGCGCCGCCGCGAAACGCGTACAGCCAATGCAACCAGGCACCGGCATAGTTCCAGATACGCTCAGTCTGCGTAGCCTTGCGCACTACTTCGCCGGTCACGCCCGAGACATAGATCAGGGTCTGCGCCGCGTCGTCCATCTGCACGCGGTGCAAGGGCCGGTACATGTCGAGTCCGCGCGTATGGGTCCAGGCATCTTCGTTGACACGATCGAGGTAGCGCGCCGTCGCCTGCGGCATGAATACCTGTGCCGCCGCCAGCGCGTCTTCCGCAGAAATATGGCTGACCGGCACGCCGCTGATGGCGTCGACCGCAAACACCTTATGGTTGACCGCGAACTGGTATTGCGGCCGCGCGCCGGCGCTGCTCAGCGTGATCGACGATGGGTGCAGGCCGGGCGACAAGGCCTGCGCAGCCACGCTCACGGCAATGCAGCAGCGATCGCGGTCGAGCGCCGGCAAGCGCGCCAGGCGCTCGGCGGCCGTCAGCTTGGGATAACCGATATACATCATCACCACGCCGCTGACGAACCACAGCAACATGAACAGACACACCACGATACCCAGCCATCGATGGATCAGGAACAGCCAGCGCTTCATGTCCGCGCCGCTTAGAAATTGGCCAGCACGGCGATTTCAAACGTGCGTGGCGCACCGAGGTAAAACATCGGCGCCGAGGTCACATTGTCGGCATAGACCTTGTCGGTCAGATTCTTGACCCGCACCGTCATGGTGGCCTTGTGCAATTTATGGCTAAGGCTGGCGCCGAAGATGGCGTAGCCCGGCGCGCTGACGGTGTTGGCCGCGTTGCCAAAAACCGCAGACACCGCGCGCGCGTCGACGCCCGCATTCCAGTCCGGCAGGAAGGCGTAGTCCAGCCACAAATTGGCCACCCGCATCGGCGTATTGGCGGGACGATTGCCGGCGCGCGACACCGCCACGCCACCCACGCTTTCCGTGAAGTTGTCGTATTGCGCACTGACCAGTGCGAGATTGCCCTGCAGCCGCAGGTTTTTGACTGGTCGCACGCCGAACGCCAACTCGACGCCGCGCGACGATTGCTGCCCCACCGGCACGGTCGTGTTGGGATTGCTGGAGTCGGTCACGGCCAAATTCTTGCGAGTGATGGCGTAAGCGGAGATGGTGGCGTTGCCGCGCCCGTCCCAGAAATCAAGCTTGCTGCCGGCTTCGATCTGATCGCCGGTGGTCAGTTGAAAATCGCGCACCTGGCTGAAATTGGCGGTGGTCAACACGCCGGCCGGCGGATCGGCGGCGGTACTGTACTGCACGAAGACGTTGGCGGTCGGTGTGATGTCGCATACCAGTCCGAGGCGCGCCGTGGTCGGACGATAGGTGTTCTTGAAATAGGCCGGATCGGTGGCCGTCACGGTGCGCAGGTTTTGCACTTCGAGCTCGATCTGGTCATGACGCACGCCACTGACCAGCGACAGCGAGGGCAGCAAGCGTGTGCGATTTTCCAGGAAGGCCGCCAAGGTAGTGACGCGATTGCTGCGATCCGGCACGAAATCGGAGCTCATGCCTGGAATGGAAAAGAAAGCCTCCGTGCTGAAATTGTAGGGATCGACGGCACTGATCGTGCCGGCCACGGTGCGCGGAAAACGCGTCATGCGGTTGACGCTGTAGTCGACGCCGCCGGCCCACTCCGATTCCAGCGAAGCCAGTGTGCCGCGGTGTTGCCACTCGCTGCGGTTGCCGCTCAACTCTTGATCGTGACGCTGCAGGAACGCAGAACTGCGCAGCACTTGCGTATTGCCGGGGTTGTATTTATAGACCTCGACATTCCGATAGTCGCGCAAGGCCTGGTAGTGATAAAAGGTGTTTTTGAACGAGGTCTGCGCCGACCAGCGATAGTCGACGATGGAACGGAACCACTCCACCGTTTGCTCATACACGCCATCGTTGGCATTGTAATTTTTAAAGCGCGTGACCGGATCAATACGGCCGACGCCGCTGGTCGGATTGAGCAACGGCGTGCCCCAATACGGCCGATCTACGTGTTCCTGCTGATATTCGTAAGCCAGCGTATGCGACAGTTGCGGCGTGATATCGGTCAGCAGCGACAGCGCGCCGGTCACGGCGCGACGACGTTCGCCATCGGCATAACCATTGCTGCCGCTGCGGCTCAGATCGATGCGCAGATAATTGGCGACGCCTTGTCCGTCGTCCGCGGCGCTGATCATTTTATTGAGGCCGGCTGCCATTACCCAAGCGTTGTTGGAACCGTAGCTGCCGTACAGTTGCGCCAGGTCGCCATCGCGATTGGCCAGCTTGGTGATGTAGTTGATCGAGCCGCCCACGGCGCCGGCGCCATGGATGAAGCCGGAGGCGCCGCCGACGGCCTCGACGCGATCATAAATCCAGCTGTCGACGGGACGCGCCGAAATCGCATCGTATTGCACCGTGATGCCGTTGAACAGTTGTGTGATCTGCGATGCCGAAAAGCCGCGATACGACACGAAGCCGGCCTGCCCCGGCGGCGCCGAAGCGGTAACGCCGGGGATGCCGCGCAGGATTTGCTGGGTGTCGCTGGCGCCGCGCGCTTCAATCGCGCTGCGGTCGATGATGCTGATGCTGCCCGGCGTTTCGCGCACCGTCAGGCCGAGCCGGGTCGCGGTGGACGCGGCCCGGTCCAGTGGCAATTTTTCATTGGGCTCATCGCGCGTGTCGCGCACCTCGACGGTCTCCAGCACATCGGTCGCGGCCATGGCGGCGCCGCCGGACAGACTCAGGATCGCAACCGCGATGGCGCGTCCTCGCGGCACGACCTTGTCGATCAACTTCTTCACACTTTTCCCCCATGATACAAAAGGGGGCCATGCTAGTGCCTCAGGATGTGCTTGGGAATGCGACCAATTGTCGCAGCGGAAAGATCACCACGCAGTACGCTGCCAGATCGCCGCGCAGATGGCGATGAGAACCTGTTTGCGATCTTACTGCGAGGCCGTGATCCGGTGGCGGACGGCCTCTCGCTACAGATCGCGAACACGTGCTAACAGCAGCGCGCGATTATTTGGCGACCGGACGTTTACCCAGCTTGCGTTGCAGGGTGCGGCGGTGCATGTTCAGCGCACGTGCGGTTGAAGAGATATTTCCTTGCTGTTCGACCAGTACGCGCTGGATGTGCTCCCATTCGAGACGCTCCACCGACAAGGGCGCCGCGGCATCGGCAAATTCACCGTCGGCATCGTTGGCGCTGTGTTCAAGCGCCGACAAGATGGAATCGATATTGGCCGGCTTGGCCAGATAATTGTCGGCGCCGGCCTTGATCGCCTGCACCGTCGTGGCGATGCTGGCGTAACCGGTCAACACCAGCAGACGCGCGTGCGGCAATTGCCGGCGCAGCGGCGCAATCCATTGCAGGCCGGAATCCTGCTGTAATTGCAGATCGATGGTAGCGTAGGAAAATTCGGTGTCGGCAGCGGCCTGCAAGGCTTCGGCGCCGTTATGCGCCACCGTGGCGACAAAGCCGCGGCGCGACAAGGAGCGCGCCAGCGTCGCGGCGAACACTTCGTTGTCGTCCAGAATCAGGAATGCAGCGCTCATATTTTTCTTTTACGATGTCAGGGTTACAAAGGAAGCGTCAGCGTGGCGCTGGCGCCGCGCCCGCCATCGGAAACCAGCATCAGCTTCGCCCCCAGCTGGCGCACCGTGGCGAACGCCAGCATCAGGCCGATGCCCTTGCCGCCGGTGCTGCTGCGCACCGGTTCATAGCCCAGGCGCTTGAGCAAGTCGGGGGCAATGCCGGGGCCGTCGTCGGCGACACGAATCATAGCCTCATTCTTCTGCATACTCAAAGTCACCTCGATCTTGCCGCCGTCTGCAACGGCGTGCGCGGCATTGTCGATCAGGGTCTGCAGCACTTGTCCCACCAGTTGCGTATCCCTGTGCGAACACGACTCGGCGGGCAAGGACAAACGGATGGCGATGGCCGGATGCCGCAAGCGCCAGGCATCCACGAAATGGCGTAGCCAATCGCCCAGGCGCACTGGCGCAACGACGTCGGCGTGCTGTGCCTGGACATCCATGCCCATGCGGTCAAGCGCGGTCTTGCAGACGGCGATCTGCTCTTCGACGATGGCCAGGTCGTCGCGGTAGATCGTCAAGGCATCGTTGCGGCCGGCTTCAATACGCAACTCGCCGGCAATCACCGCCACCGTCGCCAGCGGCGTGCTCATCTCGTGCGCCGCACTGGCCGCTTGCGTGCCCAGCGCGACGATGCGCTCATCCTGTAATTGTTGCTCACGCGCCTGCGCCAATTGCGCATCGCGTGCGCGCACCGTGGCCGACATGCGGGTGACGAACCAGGTAATCAAGGCCGCCGACATCAAAAAATTCACCCACATCCCGGCCAAGTGATACGCCATGGCCTGGTCGTGGTCATGCACATGCAGCGGCTGGTACAGATAGGTCAGGCCGGAATAGCAGGCGAAGGAATACAGCGCCAGCACGAAGGCATAGCGCGGCGCCAGGATCGCGGCCGCCACCGCCAGCGCCGGCAAATAGAACGACACGAACGGATTGGTCGCGCCGCCGGTGAAATACAGCAAGGCCGACAAGGCGCTGACGTCGACACAAAGCTGGAAGAACAATTCGGGTTCGCGCACCGGATATGCCAAGCGCATGCGCCACCAGGTCAGTGCATTGAACGCCAGCATCAGGATCAGCACCGCGCACAGCGGCGTCAGCGGCAGGCTCAATTGCATGCCGAGATAAGCGCCGGCGACCAGCAAGGCCTGCGCCAACGTGGCGATGCAACGCATCCAGAACAGGCGCAGCAACAACTGATGTTGCGGCAGAGGACGGGAAAGAGAAAGTATCGGCATGGGGCGATTATAAGTCGCCCGCTTCAAACGATCACAGGCGGCGCCTGCTTGCGCAAGAAACATGAAACCGTTTCCACAAAGAAAAACATTGAGCAAATAAATAACGGCCGAGCAAAAATTTACATAACTGATGAACTTCGATACACTTCGGTCATGATAATAATAATGATTCTCAATTATAATTTAAAGCAACATACCAATCATTCTGCCCACTTAACCAGACCGAGTCAGCTCCGGAATTCACGGAGCGTAACGGCTTCCCTATAAAAGGCCTCCATGCAACACCGCCTCACTCCTATCGCTGCAGCACTGGCTGTCGCCTTCCTTGTGCCGCTCGCGACACACGCACAAACCGCGCAAACTGACAGCGCGACCAAAGCTGATCAAGCGGCCCTGCCCTCGGTCACTGTAAACGCTTCCGCCGATGCGTCGGCCGCAGGTTTGCCGCCGGCATATGCCGGTGGCCAGGTGGCGCGTGGCGGCCGTGTGGGCTTCCTGGGCAACAAGGATTTCCTCGAAACTCCGTTCAGCATCACCAGCTATACCCAAGAGTTCATCAAGGACCAGCAGGCGCGCGGCATCGGCGATATTCTGCAAAGCGACCCGACCATTCTGGTGACGCGCGGTTATGGCAATTTCCAGGAAATGTATGTGATTCGCGGTATGGCGCTCAACTCCGACGATCTGGCCTACAACGGCTTGTACGGTTTGCTGCCGCGCCAATACGTCGCCTCCGAATTGCTTGAGCGCATCGAAGTGCTGCGCGGCGCCAGCGCCTTCCTCAACGGCATGACGCCAGGCAGCAGCGGCCTGGGCGGCACGATCAACCTGTTGCCGAAACGCGCTTCCAGCGAGCCCATCACGCAAGTCACCTTGGGCTGGGAAAGCGGCGGCCAAGGTGACTATGCCGCCGATATCGGGCGTCGTTTCGGTCCGGATGACCGTATCGGCGTACGCGTCAACGCGGTCCGCCGCGAAGGCGGCACGGGCGTGAGCGGTGAAAACCGCGAATTGAGCCTGGCATCGGTAGGAATGGATTACCGCGGCAACAATTTCCGCCTGTCGGCCGACTTCGGCGTGCAAGAACAACGACTGACCAATGCGCGTACCAGCGTCGCTCTGGGCACCGGCGTCGCCGTTCCGTCGGTGCCAAGCGCCTCCAGCAATTATGGCCAGCCCTGGGCTTATTCGAATGAGCGCGATCAGTTCGGCACCCTGCGCGGAGAATGGGACCTGAACGCCAACATCACGGCCTGGGCCGCCTACGGCATGCGCCACAGCGATGAACGAAACTCGCTCGCGGGTCTCACCGTCACCGGCGCCAATGGCGCTGCGGCCACCTATCGTTTCGACAATGCCCGTGAAGACACCGTCAATACCGGCGAAGTCGGTATCCGCGGCAAGTTCAATACCGGCCCGCTGCACCATGAAGTGAGCGCCACCGCGTCGATCTTTACACTGGATTCGCGCAATGCTTACGGCTTCAGCGATTACAACGCGCTGGCGACCAATCTCTACTCGCCAAGCACCTACGCGATTCCATCAATTACATCCACCGGCGGCGGCGACCTGGCTGCGCCCAAGACCACCAACAAACAACAATTGAGCAGCGTTGCGCTTGCCGATACCGTGTCGTTCTTCGACGACCGTGCGCAAGTGACGCTGGGAGTGCGCAACCAGCGCGTCAAAACTACCGGTTACGGCTACGACGGCATCCAGAGCAGCTACTACAATGCCGATGCAACGACACCGATGGCGGCCGTTCTGTTCAAGGTGCTGCCGAGCCTGTCGGTCTATGGCAGCTATGTCGAAGGTCTGCAAACCGGTACCAGCGTCACCGATAACACGGCCAGCAATTTCGGCACAACGCTCGCGCCATACAAGTCGAAGCAAAAGGAAATCGGCGTCAAATACGATGCCGGAAAAGTTGGCCTGACGGCAGCCTTGTTCACCATGTCGAAGCCTAATATCTACAAAAATGCGACCACCAACTACTACGGCGAAAACGGTAATCAGCGCAATCGTGGGGTCGAGTTGTCGGCCTTTGGTACACCGCTGCGCGGTGTTCGCCTGCTGGCCGGCCTGACCTTGCTCGACGCCAAACAACAGGGCACGCAGAATGGCACCTACGACGGCAAGTACGTCATCGGCGTCGCCAAGACCCAGGCCAATGCCGGCGTCGAGTGGGATATCCCTGGCGTGCAAGGACTGAGCCTCAATGCCCGCACCGTGTATACCGGATCACAGTACGTCGACTCGGCCAATGCGCAAGAACTTCCATCCTGGGTGCGCTATGACCTCGGTGCCCGTTACGTGACTACCATCGGCGGTAAAGTCATCACCTTCCGCGGCCGTGTCGACAATGTCACCAACAAGGGATACTGGGCATCGTCCGGCGGTGGCTCCAGTCTCGGTTATCTGGTGCAAGGTTCGCCACGTACCGTGGTGTTGTCCGCAGCCGTCGATTTCTGATCGCGCGCGCTTCTCCGGTGCACGACGGTTTGATGAGGCGATAAAAAAGCAGATCCACGGATCTGCTTTTTATGCCCTGACGACCACTAGTCGCCTAGGCCACCCGCTTGCCCAAGATCACCAGATCGCGTTCGATGCCATCCAGCGTCGCGACGCGCGGCATGTCGGCCCAGCGCTCGAAGGAAAACGCTTCAAACAGCTTCAGACTCGGCTGGTTGTGACCGAACACGAAACCCAGCAGCGTATGCACCTTGATTGATGGCGCGAACGCAATCGCCTGCTCGAGGAAGTAACGCCCCAAGCCCTGGCCGCGTGCTTTCTCGTGGATGTAGACCGACAATTCCGCCGTGCCGGCATAGGCCGGACGGCCGTAGAAATTGGAATACGACAGCCATCCGAGGAGATCGCCGTCGCGTTCGACTACCCACAGCGGGCGCTTGTCGGGCGTGTGTTCGTCGAACCAGGCCTGGCGCGATTCCATCGATACCGGTTCGGTGTCGGCGGTCACTTCACGCGACGCCACGGTGCTGTTGTAGATGGCGACTATCGCGGCCAGGTCTTCCTGGCGCGCCAGGCGGTGGGTGTATGCGGTGCTCATGAAAATTCAGTCAGTTCTTGGTGGTCGTTTTAATCATTACGTTCTTGCAGTCCGGCGCCGGCGCTCAGGCAAACAGCGTCGCATACTCGATCAGCATTTCCTCGATGAACAAGCGCGCCGACAGAGGATGGTCCGCAATCGCGCGCCTGTCGTTGGCCGCCTTGAGCGCCGACGCGATTTTCACCGTATCGATACGCGCACCCAGCGCCGCCAATTCCTTGTTATAGCGCGGATAGTAGCGAATCGGGCCGCCCGATTTCAGTGCAAACAAATCGTATAACCAGCGCTGCTGCCATCCCACCAGGTCGGCCAATGGAATCTTTTGCAAACGCTCGGCGGTTTTGAGCGCCACATCGATGCCGGGATGGCTCAGTGCACGCAGAAATTCGTCCATGGTTTCACGGCTGTCTCCTTGCGAGGCATTGAGCGCCGCCAGCGGCGCCCCGCCCTGCTCCGACAGCCAGACGTCGGCGTCTTTCACATTCTGCTGCTGCAACCAGGCCAGGCCTTCCTCATGCGAGGGCAACGCCAACGCGAATTTGCGGCAGCGTGACAGGATGGTCGGCAACAAACGGTCCAGGCGGTTCGACACCAGCAGGAACATGGTATTCGGCGGCGGTTCTTCCAGCGTTTTCAGCAACGAGTTGGCGGCAGCGGTATTGAGCGCTTCGGCCGGATACAACACCACCACGCGCATGCCGGAGCGATGTGTCGACACGTTCATGAAGTCGGCCAGCGCGCGGATCTGGTCGATCTTGATTTCCTTGGAAGGCGTCTTGGTGGCCTTGGCGGTTTTCTTTTCTTCGCCGTCACCGTCGTCGCCCTCTTCGCCATCCAGGATTTCCGGGCGCACGCGACGATAGTCGGGATGGTTGTATTGCGAGAACCAGCCGCACGAGGCGCAAGCGCCGCAGGCATGGCCGTCGGGCTGTATATCTTCGCACAGTAGCGACTGTGCAAACGACTCGACGAAATCAGTCTTGCCTATGCCTTCGGGGCCATAGAACAGGATGGCGTGCGGCAGCCGTGCGCGCAACTGTTGCAGTTGCAGCCAGCTATCCTGCAGCCAGGGAAAAACGGTCTTGCTCATGCGTGATCAATCATGGATAAGGCGTTGATCGGAAATTGGTTAGGCATCTCAGACTGCCGCCAGCAACTGCACAATCTCTTGCTGGATATCGACGATAGTCCGGGTCGAGTCAATGACGCGAAAACGCTGCGGGAATTGCGCGGCACGGCGCAAATACTCGGCGCGCGTGGCGGCGAAAAAATCGGTCTTCTCTTGCTCGAACTTGTCCAGCGTACGCTCGGCATCGAGCCGCGCGCGCGCCACTTCCAGCGGCACGTCGAACAACAGGGTCAGGTCAGGTTGCAGATGCGGATGCACCCATTGTTCGAGCGCGTCGAGCTTGTCCAACGACAGATGGCGGCCGCCGCCTTGGTAGGCGAACGTGGCGTCGGTAAAACGGTCGGAAATCACCCAGTCGCCACGCGCCAGCGCCGGCTCGATGACTTGCGCCAGGTGCTCGCGGCGACCGGCGAACATCAGCAGCGCCTCAGTCTCCAGGTGCATCTTCTGATGCAACACCATGGAACGCAGGCTCTCACCGAGCTCGGTGCCGCCCGGCTCGCGGGTGGTGACCACCGTCAGGCCGCGACTGCGCAGCAGTTCGGCGACGAAGGCGATGTGGGTCGACTTGCCGGCGCCGTCTATGCCTTCAAAAGTGATGAATTTGCCTGATGCCATGGGGGTAATCTTCGTCAAAAAATCGGTTCGGGACTGACACAATACTGCGCCGGCGATCAGCGCTGGTATTTGTTGACCGCCTGGTTATGTTCGCTCAGGTTGCTCGAAAAATGGCTGGTGCCGTCGCCGCGCGCCACAAAATACAAAGCGTCGGTCTTGTCCGGATTCATGGCGGCAGCCAGCGATGCGGCGCCGGGCAAGGCGATCGGCGTCGGCGGCATGCCCTTGCGGGTATAGGTATTGTACGGCGTGTCAGTCAACAGGTCGCTTTTGCGGATCACGCCCTGGTAGCGCTCGCCCATGCCGTAGATGACGGTCGGATCGGTTTGCAGCAGCATACCGGTCTTCAGGCGATTGACGAACACCCCCGCCACCATGCCGCGCTCGGACTTTTGCCCGGTTTCCTTCTCCACGATGGAAGCCATGATCAGGGCGTCATAAGGCGTCTTGTAGGGGAGCGACAGGTCGCGCTTGCTCCAGGCTTCGGCCAGGCGCTTGCTCATCAGGGTGAATGCCTGGCGATAAATCTGCATATCGCTGGCGCCCTTGGCAAACAAATACGTGTCCGGGAAAAACAAGCCTTCCGGCGCCGCGAATTCGGTGGTGAGCTTGGCCAACAGCTCGCTGTTGGACCAGCTCGCGGTATCGTGCTTGAGGCCCTTGTGGTCGGCGATGGCCTGGCGCATCTGCCTGAAGCTCCAGCCTTCGATGATGGTCAGCGATTCTTGCGCAAACTCGCCGCGTACCAGTTGATCGAGCAGACGCAAGGGCGTCGCGCCCGGTTTGAGTTCGTAACTGCCGGCCTTGATGCGGTTGCCCTTCCCGCTGCCGCGCGCCAGCAAGGCGAACAGGATGGGATTGAGCGGCGCACCGGCGTCGGCGATCTGCTGGGCGGCGCCGTTGACGCCGGCGCCCGGCGTGATGGTGAACTCGACCGGTTTCTGGCCTTCTTCAATAATCGGCTGGCTCAGCCAATAGGCGGCCCCGCATGCAAAGGCAACACATAACAGCAGGAAGGTGTTAACTATTTTTTTCATTGTTGGAGAAAATCCGGCGCAAGACTACGCGTTTTTCCAGCGCCACTATAATCGAGGCATCAATGATAATCGCTGTATAGCTCAGTAACCTAATTTATGACCGAATCGACACTCGCCCCCTCGCCCTGGCTGGCATTCTTGGAACAGCAAGGCGCGCATATCGACGCCGTCCATAGCGCGGAAGTCCGCTATTTCGGCGCCGCCGCGAGCGCCGACTTGCCGGACGATTTTGTCGCGCCGCTGACCGATCTCGGCCTGATCTCGCTGTCCGGCGACGATGCCGCCAGCTTCCTGCACAACCAGATCACCAACGACGTCGAAAAACTCGACCTGAACACGGTCCGCCTGGCCGGCTATTGCACGCCCAAAGGCCGCCTGCTGGCGACTTTCCTGATGTGGAAAGATGCCCAACAGATCATGTTGCAATTGCCGCGCGCGATCCAGCCGGCGATCCAGAAGCGCCTGCAAATGTTCGTCATGCGTTCCAAGGCCAAGCTGGCCGATGTCAGCGAACAGCGCGTCGCACTCGGCCTGGCCGGCGAGCTGGCAAGCGAAGTGCTGCAGCAATGGTTTCCGCAGTTGCCGGCGCAGGCGTATACCAAAGTCGACAATCAAAACGGTACGCTGCTGCGCCTTGCCGACAGCCGGCAGGCACCGCGTTATCAATGGATCGCCGCGACTGAACAAGCCATCGCCGCTTGGCCGGCCCTGACGCAAAAACTTACCGCCGCCGGCACGCATGCCTGGCGCCTGAGCGACATCTACGCCGGCCTGCCGACCATTACCCAAGCCACGCAAGAGCAATTCGTGCCGCAGATGATCAATTTCGAACTGGTCGGCGGCGTCAATTTCAAAAAAGGTTGCTATCCGGGCCAGGAAATCGTCGCGCGCAGCCAATACCTGGGCAAGCTCAAGCGCCGCAGCGTGCTGGCGCTGGTCGAGGCGACCGAAGTGCGCGCCGGCGCCGAAGTGTTTTCCAGCGAAGATCCGGGCCAGCCTTGCGGCATGATCGTCAACGCCGAACCTGCCGGCACCGGCAAATCGGCCTGCCTGGTGGAAATCAAGCTGGCTGCAGCCGACAACGGCAGCATCCACCTCGGCGCGGCCGATGGCCCGACGCTGCAATTACAGCAACTGCCTTACGAACTGGCGGAACCGCAGTAAGCGGGCGGATTGCCGATGGACCTCTATATTTATTACCGCGTACTGCTGGACAACAGCGAGCAACTGCTCAAACAGGCCACTGCCATGCAGGCGCAACTGTCGCAGCAATACAAGGTTGCCACCGAGCTCAAACGTCGCCCGCAGGAAGCCGATGGCATGCACACCTGGATGGAGGTTTACCTGGACGTTCCCGACGGCTTTGAATCCGTCCTGAAACAACGCATCGCCGGCAATCAGCTCGATGCCTTGATCGCCGGTCCGCGCCATACCGAACACTTTCTGGATTTTTCACCATGTGCCTGATCATTTTTGCGTGGAAAGTCATTCCCGGCATGCCGCTGATCGCGGCCGCCAATCGCGACGAGTTTTACCAGCGGCCGGCCAGCGCGGCCGGCTGGTGGGAAGATCATCCGGATATCTACGCCGGTCGCGACCTGCAAGCCGGCGGCACCTGGCTGGGCGTGACCCGCGCAGGCCGTTTCGCGGCGTTGACCAATGTACGTGCGCCGTCGGAAAAGCGTCCCGATGCGCCGACCCGCGGCAAGCTGGTGTCCGACTACCTGTCGGGATCGCTCACACCCGAACAATATATTGAGCAGATACGGCCGGGCGCGGCTGCCTATAACGGCTTCAATTTACTGATCGGCGACCGCGACACGCTGCTGTGGTATTCCAACAAGGGCGACGAAGACCCGCGCAACGGCAAACCGCTGGGATATGGCGTCTACGGCCTGTCCAATGCTCTGCTCGACACACCGTGGCCCAAGGTGACGCGCGCCAAGGCGCAATTCGCCAGCCTGCTGTGCCAGGGTGCGCCGGAAGAAACTTTTTTTGAATTGCTCAGCGACAGCACCCGCGCCAACGATTGCCGCTTGCCCAGCACCGGCATCAGCCTCGAGTGGGAACGCGTGTTGTCGTCGATTTTCATCTGCTCGCCGGACTACGGCACCCGCGCCTCGACGGTGGTGCGCGTACCCATCGTCGGTGAGCCGCTGCTGAGCGAGCAGGTGTGCGATCCGATCACGTCTTGCCAATCGCCGCCGACCACCGAGCCCAAGCAGAAACATACCGCGTGCAAAGTGAAGATCCAGCCCGAAGGCGGCGCCGAAAGTCCGAGCTGAGCTCACATTATCACCAAAACGCATATCTGATATTTTGGAAATAAAGTAGTCGAATTTGGTGCAGAGCAGTAAAGTTACACCTGTCTCCTCCAATTTCCTCCTTAAAGAATTGGATTTAAGCCCGCAACCGCAAGGTCGCGGGCTTTTTTTTGCCCATTTCCGCCGCACCGTGGCCACCTCTCCCCTCCAGCATCATTCTTGTCGAAAATGCATGCTGCAGCGCAGAATGACTATTGCGATGAAAGGGAACACAATGGACACAAATAAATCCAGTCCTTGAGAGGCTGCGAGGAGACCAAGACCTGTAACGTTCCCCCCTTCGTTATGGGTCTTTTCTTTTGTGCTGTCGATTTGTGCCGGCGAGCAATCTCGGATACACAACAGGCCCGAACGTAAAAACGGCGGCAAGACCATCAAGTCTTGCCGCCGTTTTTCATGCACTCCGGGGCAGGCCCGAGCTGCCGTCATCCATCAATGATGGATCTTGGCTTCAGTACGATCGAGCACGGCTTCCGGTTCGTTGGCCGCTTCCGATGTCTCGTTGTTCAACTGGGCATGCAGGCGTTTTTCGTCCAGCTCATTGCTCCATTTCGCCACGATGATGGTGGCCACGCCGTTGCCGATGGTGTTGGTCAGCGCACGCGCTTCAGACATGAAGCGGTCGATACCCAGGATCAGCGCCAGGCCGGCGACCGGCACGTGGCCTACCGCCGACAGCGTCGCAGCCAGCACGATGAAGCCGCTGCCGGTGATGCCCGCTGCGCCCTTGGAGGTCAGCAGCAGCACCGCCAGCAGGGTCAGTTCCTGCACCAGCGTCATCGGCGTATTGGTTGCCTGAGCAATGAACACTGCAGCCATGGTCAGGTAAATCGCGGTGCCATCCAGGTTGAACGAATAACCGGTCGGGATCACCAGGCCGACCACCGTCTTCTTGGCGCCCAGGTTTTCCATCTTGGCCAGCATGCGCGGCAGTACCGATTCCGACGACGACGTGCCCAGCACGATCAGCAGCTCTTCCTTGATGTACTTGACGAATTTCCACACGCTGAAGCCATGCAGGCGCGTGATGGTACCCAGCACGATGAAGATGAAGAACAGGCAGGTCAGGTAGAAGGTGCCCATCAGCTTGCCCAGCGACAGCAGCGAGCCGACGCCGTATTTGCCGATGGTGAACGCCATCGCACCGAAGGCGCCGATAGGTGCGGCCTTCATGATGGTGCCGACCACTGCGAACAACACGTGCGAGATCTTTTCGATGAAGTCAAAAATCATGGTGCCGCGGCCGCCGAAGCGATGCAGCGCAAAACCGAACAGCACCGAGATCAACAGCACCTGCAACACGTCGCCCTTGGCAAAGGCATCAACCATGCTGACCGGGATGATATTCATCACGAAATCGACCGTGCTGGTCATCTTGCCGGGACCGGTGTAGGCCGTGATGCTCTTGGTGTCGATGGTGGTCGGGTCGATGTTCATGCCGGCGCCCGGCTGCAACACATTGACCAGCACCAGGCCGACGATCAGCGCCAGCGTGCTGACGACTTCAAAGTACAGCAGTGCCAGGCCGCCGGTCTTGCCGACCTTTTTCATGTCTTCCATACCCGCGATGCCCAGCACCACGGTGCAGAAAATCACCGGAGCAATGATCATCTTGATCAGCTTGATGAAGCCGTCGCCGAAGGGCTTCATGGCCTCGCCGGATGACGGGTAGAAATGTCCAAGCAATATACCGATGACAATTGCCACCAGCACCTGGACATAGAGGGATTTATAAAGTGGCGTCTTGGCCATGCGGTTCTCCGTTTATTCTGAGATCTTAGGAAACTTGTCGTGCAGTCGACATTGCCAAAGAATAAAGCCGCAACTGTCACTGCGGGCGCAAGTATGCATCAGCAGCATACCCCTAGATATTGTGGGAAACCACAACAAAAGGACGAAACATGGTGAGAAGACAACGACGCTGGCGGCAATAGATGTCACCTGCTATCACGTCAGGTCGCGGCAAGAAAATTTGCTGCGATCGCAAATAAAAACCGTAACACAACGCCAGCAGCGATCCCTGCACGTTCATCAGCATGACTGTGACGTTGCATAAGGTGCCCCGCCTTCCCTTTCCAGTCATGGACCCACATCGAAAATCCGGATGTACCGCGTAGATATCACGCCTGGCCTTGACTCAATGCTGCATCGCGCAAAACAACCTGAGTTTGGCGCGCGCAGATGGAGGATTCGTCAGCTCAGCTCAGCCCAGCGCCGCACGCATGTGGATGTGCGGAATGCCGGCATCCATGAATTCTTCGCCTTCCTGCGCAAAACCGTGGCTACCGTAAAACCTCGTCGCGTGCGTCTGTGCGTTCAGCACCACTTCGCGGTCGCCGCGCTGGCGCGCAGTCGCCATCAAGGCTTGCAACACCGCGCCGCCGACGCCCTGGCCGCGGCCGCTCTTGCGCACCGCCATGCGGCCGATATGCCCATCGGGCAGCAGGCGGCCGGTGGCGACCGGCGTACCGGCTTCGTCATAGGCGACGGCATGGACGCAGACCGCGTCCATATCGTCCATTTCCAGTTCAGCCGGCACCTTTTGCTCGACCACGAAGACTTCCATGCGGATCACTGCAGCATCCGCCTGCAGTTCGTCCCAGGCGGCGATTTTGATGTTGTGTTTCATGTTTAGTCCTGTTGCGGTGTTGCCGGGGCGTCGTCGCCCTCGTGTGTCAGTTTCTTCGCGATGTCGACGCGCTTGATTGCCTTGAACGTACCCATCGCCTTGGCGACCAGCTTGTCGCCGTTCCACAACTCGGCTTCGCAAAAGCACATGGTGGTGGAGCGGTGATACACCTTGCCGCGCGCGACGATGGTTTCGCCGGCCTTGCCTGCCGGTTGCAGGAAGCTGGTACTCATGTCGACCGTGGCCGACGACTTGGCGTCCGGAATCGCGGTGCGCGCCGCCAGGCCCATGGCGACGTCCATCAAGGTCATCGAAATGCCGCCCTGCGCGACGTGCCAGCTGTTCATGAATTCAGGCTGCAGCTTGAGCGCCATCACGGCCTGGCCGTCGCCATATTCCAGCACGCCGACGCCCAGGCTTTCCAGATAGGGATTACCGTTGGTGAATACTTCAGATAGGGAATAAGTCATGTCAGCGTGAACTCAGACCTCGTAGTCCATGCATTGACGACCTTCGCGAATCGCGCCGATGAAAGGCTTGATGGCGACGTGGTCGGGATGATCCTGGTATGCGTCGAGCGCCGCCTTGGAGGCGAATTCGGAATACAGCACGACGTCATAAGTTGCTTCCAGGCCGGGCTGCGCCAGCGCGGCTTCAAATTTCAACATGCCCGGCACCAGGCCGGCACAGCCGTCCAGCAATTCCTTCATCTTGCGTGCGTTGGTGGCCTTGTCGGCGCCCTCGGCCTGGTCTTTCAGTTTCCACATGACGATGTGTTTGAGCACGGCTTTCTCCTGGCGAAAAATGGGGGAACGATTAATTGCAAAGCCGTAATGATAAGCGAAGGCCACGGGTGTCGCTGCGGGTAGATTGCAGGGCGGATCGCCGCCGCGTATTAAAATGATGGCCTTGCACTCTCTCGTTGTCGTTTTTTCTTTGGATTTACCGTACCGTGATCAATCAACCTGTCGTCATGCTGGACTTCGAAACCACCGGCCTGAGCCCTGCACAAGGCGCTCGCATCACCGAAGTCGCGGCCTTGCGCATCGTCGACGGGCGCATCGTCGAACGTTTCGTTTCGCTCATCAATTGCGGCATCGACGTGCCTTATGAGATCACGGCGCTGACCGGCATCACGCAAGACATGGTCGACACCGCACCGTCAGTGGAAAGCGTGCTGCCGGAATTGCTGCGCTTCATCGGCAGTGACGCGCTGGCTGCGCACAACGCCAGTTTCGATTCCAAATTTCTGGCGGCAGAAGCGGAGCGCCTCGATTTGCAGGCCGGTTATTCCGAACTGGTGTGCTCGCTGCTGTTGTCGCGCCGCCTGTTGCCGGGCATGGACAGCTATCGTTTATCGAGCCTGGCCGACCGCCTGGGCATTCGCTTCAGCGGCCATGCCCACCGCGCCGAAGCCGATGCCGAAGTCTCGGCAGAATTGCTCACGCACCTGAGCGAACGTCTGCAAAGCCATTACCGTTGCCGCAGCATCAATCCCGCTTTACTCGCCGCAATCAATCGCCTTCCTGCCGCTAAAGTGCCAACCTTTCTGCAAACGCAGTCGGCCTGATTTTTTGCTGCGCCGCACTGGCCGCTTGCCTGCCAAATCCCCTGCCTGCCCTTGTAAGCTTATGTAAGTTTCAAGCAAGTATTGCGTAAGGTTCACGTCGCACACTCCATGCGTGCACAAATGGCGCCTGCGCAGTTTGGGTCGCTCGTTTGTACATCTGGAACTCATTTCATCAATATCCGTGAGATGCGTTTTCCCCAGAAAGGGAGCCGGCAAGGCGTGTGACGCGTCGCGTAGCGGTGCTACGCGCAAGGAGCGCAACGCGGCCAGCGCCCTTTCTGGGGAAAACCCCTCGGGAACGTCCTGCTTGGGCGTATTGCTGTGTTGCGCCGCTTGCCAAGGGAACCACCCTTGGCTGCTCGACGCGCCTTGCACTACCACCCAAACAGGAGAGTTCGCACTCGCGAATATTGGTGAAATGAGTTCAATTACACCAATAAATCTAGGAGACAAGCATGGCGACAGCTTCCACTGCGCACACCATTACGCCTGAAGAGCGCAAAGTTATTTTTGCTTCTTCGCTGGGCACTGTTTTTGAATGGTACGACTTCTATCTGTACGGCTCGCTGGCGGCCATCATCGCCAAGCAATTCTTCGCCGGCACAGATCCCAACACCGCCTTCATCTTCGCCCTGCTGGCATTTGCCGCGGGCTTCATCGTGCGTCCTTTCGGCGCGCTGGTGTTCGGTCGCCTGGGCGACATGATCGGTCGCAAATACACCTTCCTGATGACCATCCTGATCATGGGTGCGTCAACCTTCATCGTCGGCATTCTGCCGAACTACAATTCCATCGGTATTGCCGCACCGGTCATCCTGATCACGCTGCGCATCTTGCAAGGCCTGGCGTTGGGCGGCGAGTACGGCGGCGCGGCGACCTATGTCGCCGAGCATGCACCGGAAGGCAAGCGCGGCGCGTTCACTGCGTGGATTCAAACAACAGCGACTCTGGGTCTGTTCCTGTCTCTGCTGGTGATCCTGGGCGTGCGCACCGCCGTCGGTGAAGCAGCATTTGCCGACTGGGGATGGCGCATTCCGTTCCTGGTGTCGATCATCCTGCTGGGTGTTTCCGTCTGGATCCGCCTGTCGATGAATGAGTCGCCGGCCTTCCTGAAGATGAAATCTGAAGGCAAGCTGTCGAAGGCGCCGCTGACTGAAGCATTCGGCAAGTGGAAGAACCTGAAGCTGGTCATCCTGGCGCTGATCGGCATGACCGCCGGTCAAGCCGTGGTCTGGTATGCAGGTCAGTTCTACGCACTGTTCTTCCTGACGCAAACGCTGAAGGTGGACGGTCCGCTGGCCAATATCCTGATCGCGTTGGCACTGTTGTTGGCAACACCGTTCTTCCTGGTGTTCGGTTCGCTGTCCGACAAAATCGGCCGCAAACCGATCATCCTGGGTGGTTGCCTGATCGCCGCACTGACTTACTTCCCGATCTTCCAGGGCCTGACCCACTACGCTAACCCGGCGCTGGAAGCAGCACTGCAAAAAGCACCGGTGATCGTCACTGCCGATCCTGCCACTTGCCAATTCCAGTTCAACCCGACCGGCACTAAAAAGTTCACTTCGTCTTGCGACATCGCCAAGGCCAAGTTGTCCGCCGCTTCGGTGAACTATGAAAACGTGGCCGGTGCGCCAGGCACGGCCGCCACCATCAAGATCGGCGACAAGATCATCACCGCGTATGACGCCGCCGGCCTGTCCAAGGAAGATGCTGCCGCAAAAGACAAGGCGCTCTCCAAGGAACTGGCTGACGACATCAAGGCTGCCGGTTATCCGACCAAGGCTGATCCGGATCAGATGAACAAGCCAATGGTCTTGCTGCTGCTGTTCATCCTGGTGATCTACGTGACCATGGTCTACGGCCCGGTTGCTGCAGCGCTGGTGGAAATGTTCCCGACCCGCATCCGCTACACCTCGATGTCCATGCCTTACCACATCGGTAACGGCTGGTTCGGCGGCCTGCTGCCAACCATGTCGTTCGCGCTGGTGGCGTTCAAGGGCGACATCTACTATGGTCTGTGGTATCCGATCGTGATCGCCCTGGCGACCTTCGTCATCGGTCTGTTCTTCGTCAAAGAGTCGAAAGACAACAACATCTACGCCGAAGATTAAAAGCATCAAGAGGGGGAAGCCAGACGGCTCCCTCGCTTGAAGGAAAGCTGCTGGCAATCACAAGTGAGAGAGATCGTCGGGCCGGTCAGGGTGCAAACTCTGACCGGCTTTTTTCTTGTATCAACTCCAACAGCCCCTGTGCCGCAATCGACAGGCTGCGCTCCCTGGCCTTGACGATCAGCAGTGGCCGCACCAGATCCGGGGCATTCAAGGGAATCGCCACCAGGTGGGGATGGCGGAACTGGAACAAGGTCAACTCCGGCACCAGGCTTACGCCCAGGCCACTTTCAATCAATCCGGCCACCGTCGCCAGATGCTCCACTTCCAGCCCAGTATTGACTACCCCGACCGGCTTGAGCAAGGCGTCGAGATGCTGGCGCACGCTGGTGGAACGCGCCAGGTGGATCAGCTCGCAGCCGGCCAGTTGCGCAATCTGGATGACGCGCTTCTTGGCCAGTTTGTGATCGCGTCGGCACACCAGATAAAACGGATCCTCGCACAAGGGTTGCGTGTCGAACTCCATCAGATTCGGCCCCGGCGCCGTCAGCGCAATATCGGCTTTGCCTTGTCGTAAATAGTTGAGGCAATGGTCCGACAACGCATCGAACAACTCCACGATGACGCCTGGGTGTCGCGCACGATACGCCGCGATCACCGGCGGCAGCCAACCCGCCGCCAGCGACGGCAAGGCCGCTATCGAGACCTTGCCCTTGCGCCGCGCGACATAGTCGCTCATGTTGGAAAACGCAGCCTCGATGTCGCTCATCAGCTGGCGCGCCACTTCGACAAACAACTCTCCTTCCGGCGTCAGCGTGACATTACGCGTGTCGCGCTCGAACAGTTTTGCACCGGCAGCGGTCTCCAGCTTTTGGATCATCACGCTGAAAGCGGATTGCGACATATGGCAGCGCTGCGCGGCGTGGCCGAAATGGCGGCAGTCGTTGAGCGCCAGGAAAGCCTGCAACAACTTGGTCGAAATATTTGCGTGCATGGCGATTCATTCACAAAAACGATCAATTAATCGAAAAAATACACTTTACAATAAAATCAGCCGCCGCCTACACTCGCCCTGCAATCAATTGCAATGCGTCTGGAACAGACGTATCCAGACGGATCAACAAGAATCCACGGACGCCGACTTCGGTGCGCCGCCAACAAAAGACACCGGAGACACGCATGCTCGCCCTGCTCGGCTTTATCACGATCGTTTTGCTCTTCACGGCCATCCTCACCAAGAAGATGTCACCCCTGGTCGCGCTCATTGCGATCCCCATCGTCGCGGCGCTGATCGGCGGCTTCGGCATGCAGACCTCAAAGTTCATCGTCTCCGGCGTGACCTCGATTGCACCGGTGGCCGGCATGTTCGTGTTCGCCATCCTGTTCTTCGGCATCGTCACCGATGCGGGCATGCTCGACCCCATCATCACCCGCATCCTGCGCACCGTCGGCAGCCGCCCCAGCCGCATCGTGCCGGGCACAGCGCTGTTGGCGCTGCTGATCCACCTGGACGGCTCGGGCGCAGTGACCTTCCTGATCACCATCCCGGCCATGCTGCCGCTGTATAACCGCCTCGGCATCGACAAACGCATCCTCGCCTGCGTGGCCTCGCTGGCGGCCGGCGTCAACTTCCTGCCCTGGACCGGACCGATGATCCGCGCCTCGGCCGCATTGCACATCCCGGTCAGCGAGATCTTCACGCCCTTGATCCCGGTTCAATTGATTGGCTTGGCCTTCGTATTCATCGTCTCTTACGTGCTCGGCCTGAAGGAAGAAAAACGCCTCGGCCTGAGCTCCGGCGCCGCCGCCGGCGTGGTGCAGGAACACGTGCTCACCGACGACGAAAAGAAGATCCGTCGTCCACGCAATTTTTGGATCAACATCGTGCTGACCGTGTTCGTGCTGGGCGTGATGATCAGCGGCAAGGTCGATCCGGTGGTGATGTTCATGATCGGCGTGGTGCTGGCGCTGATGATCAACTACCCCGACGTCAACATGCAGCGCGCGCGCATCGATGCCCATGCCAAGGCGGCCTTGCTGATGGCCAGCATCCTGTTCGCTGCGGGCGTGTTTACCGGCATCATGACCAAGTCTGGCATGCTGACAGCAATGGCTAAAATGGCGGTTGGTTTCGTGCCGCCGGAAATGGCGTCGCACATCCCGGTCGTGCTCGGCTTGCTGTCGATGCCGCTGAGCCTGGTGTTCGATCCTGATTCCTTCTACTTCGGCGTGCTGCCGGTGATTGCCGAAGTCAGCCACATCCTCGGCGTGCCGTCGGTTCAGGTGGCGCAAGCCGCACTGCTGGGCCAGATGACCACCGGCTTCCCGGTCAGCCCGCTGACGCCGGCCACCTTCCTGGTGTGCGGCCTGGCCGGCATCGAGCTGGCCGACCATCAGAAATACACAATTCCTTACCTGTTCGGCGCTTCGGTAGTGATGACGATTGCCTGCGTGCTGCTCGGCTTGTTCCCCCTGTTGTAAAGAGCGACCATGAAAACTATCCGTATCGGCGCCGGCGCCGGCTACTCCGGCGACCGCATTGAACCCGCCGTCGAACTCGCCGAGAAAGGCGAACTCGACTACCTGATCTTCGAATGCCTGGCTGAACGCACCATCGCCATCGGCCAGCAAGCACGGCGCGCCGATCCACAAAAAGGTTACGACCCGCTGCTGGCCGATCGCATGCACGCGGTGCTCAAATTGTGCGCCGACAAAGGCATCAAGATTATCACCAACATGGGCGCCGCCAATCCGCTGGCAGCGGCTGCCAAGACCAGAGAAATCGCCCGCGCACTCGACTTGCCGCAGTTGAAAATTGCCGCCGTCAGCGGCGACGACGTGCTCACCGTTTTGCAGGATGGCGACTACCGCATCGAAGACAACGGCCTGCCCGTAAAATCACTGGGCGACAAGCTGATTTCAGCCAACGCCTACCTCGGCGCGCAGCCTATCGTCGATGCCTTGAACGCCGGCGCCGACGTCGTCATCACCGGCCGCGTGGCCGATCCGGCGCTGGTGTTGGGACCGCTGATCCACGAATTCGGCTGGGCTACCGATGACTGGAAATTGCTCGGCCAAGGCACGCTGGTCGGCCATCTGCTGGAATGCGCCGGCCAAATCACCGGCGGCTACTTCGCCGACCCGGGCGTGAAAGACGTCAAGGACCTGGCGCGCCTGGGCTTCCCTATCGGCGAAGTGGCGGCAGACGGCAGCGTCGTCATCACCAAAGTCGCCGGCTCCGGCGGACAAGTCACGGCGGCCACCTGCAAGGAGCAACTGCTGTATGAAATCCACGATCCATCCAGCTATTTCACGCCCGACGTGATCGCCGATTTCTCGCAAGTGGTCATTACCGAAATCGGTCCGGACCGCGTCGCCGTCACTGGCGGCAGCGGCCGCGCCCGTCCCGACACGCTCAAGACCACGCTGGGTTATGTCGACAGCTACATCGGCGAAGGCCAGATTTCTTACGCCGGTCCCGGCGCCCAGGCGCGCGCACAACTGGCGCTGGACATCGTGCAGGAACGCCTGGCCATCATGGGCGTGCAAAGCGAAGAAATGCGCTACGACCTGATCGGCGTCAACGCCATCCACGGCGCGCAAGTGTCAGCCGCAGCCGCCGAGCCGTATGAAGTACGCGTCCGCGTGACCGGCCGCACTGCCAACATGCGCGAAGCGGTACGCATCGGCAACGAAGTCGAAACACTCTACACCTGCGGCCCGGCCGGCGGCGGTGGCGCCACCAAATCAGCCAGGGAAATCATCGCGGTACTATCGGCGCTGGTGCCGCGCACCCTGATCAAACCGACCATCCATTTTGAGGAGAGCTGACATGCTGTTACGCGACATAGCGCATTCGCGCGCAGGCGACAAGGGCGACATCTCCAACATTTCCGTAATCGCCTACGACATCAACGACTATCCACTGCTGGAAAAGCAATTAACGGCCGAACGCGTCAAGGCCCACTTCGCCGGCGTCGTGCATGGCGAAGTCGTACGCTACGCGCTGCCGCACCTGGGCGCGCTCAATTTCGTGATGAAACAGGCGCTGGGCGGCGGCGTCACGCGCTCGCTGGCGCTGGATGCACATGGCAAGAGTTTGAGTGGTGCGATGCTGGGGATGGATATTTCGGGTGCTTCCTGATTTGAGCGCTGGAATCTTACCTTGGTGCGACGCGATGATTTCGTGCGCTGTCACCCGGCCTTTACCCAAACGATATTGGATCCCTACACTGACACTGTGAGCATTCAATTTTGCGTTGCTGCCGACGACGTTGGCATAGGCCGCGCCAATCAAGGGTGTCAACAAGGGCACGACCGCTGAATGGTCGTTGCGCATGCGTGCCTATCCGGCAAACAATTTCGCCCTGCCGATCAAATAGGAACCACCAGCCAGGATAGTATTGAGCGAAGCGCTGCCATTTTGGTCTTGCTCTTGCTGATAACTGACGCCGAGATTCCATGCTTCGTTTTTGAAGCGCAGATTGCCGCCATAGAAACGTTTGGCGAGATTCAACGAACCGGTGCGATCGAAGGCCGCCATCAAGGATGGCACCTACGCCGTTCGACTCGACGCGATATTGCAAGGCATTGCTGGCGCGAATGGCAACACCCGATGTGATGAAGCCGGCCGGACCTTGCAAGACTTGCCCCCAGCCGGCGGCGCTACCCGCTTCGAAAGTATCCGCCATGGCCGCCACTTCATAGGCCGGCGTATATTGCCGTCCTGCCAGAAGTGCTCCTGCCGGTGTAATCAGGCCGACTGTCGATGTCCTGTCGAACAATGCTGCATCGGGACTGACGACCACCCGAGGTGTCAGTTGCGGACCCAAAATACGCGTTAGCGCTACGGGCAAACCACGCGTTAAATTGAGGCCGATGTTCGATGCGATATAGCCATTCGACATGCCTCCGGTATCAAGCTCCGTTGTGGCTTCCAGATTGATCACCGCCTTATAGCCACCACCGAGCTCTTCCCGCCCCTTGATGCCAAACCTGGATCCGTCGGCTTGCCCACTGGCGAGATTGAACTGTGTTCCGTTGCCGAAACGGGAAATTTGCAGCCCGGCGTCCACGACGCCGTAAATAGTGATACTGGATTGGGCCTGGACGCTGGTGCATGGAAGCAGCGCGACTCCCACACAAATGAAGATGCGGTGCATACGATGGGTTTCGGCAAAATAAAAAACTGAGGCGATAAATTGGCTTGACGAATGGCTAGCCGAAGAGTGTCGTTAGAGGTCGCGCCCCAAAGATGTTTGCGCTTGATAAATGAGAGAGGATCATTGAAACAGACGCACCTCCCATGCCGATCATTGAGTTTCTTTTTATCGGCTATTTTCCGTTCTTTTCTAGAGGCGCATTGCTTAAATATCAACATTCAGCCATAACAACTCAAGAAGGCCAACGTCGCTCGCACCACATCCATTTACTCGCCTTGAAAAGTATGGCTGTCCAAAATCGCCAGGATTTGGTATCGTCGCGCGATCCATAATTTTCCATTCTTTGCATCGTCATGAAGACTTCAGTCCGCCTCGGCACCCCGCTTTCTCCTTCCGCCACCAAAGTCATGCTGCTCGGTTCCGGCGAACTTGGTAAAGAAGTCATCATCTCCCTGCAACGCCTGGGCGTGGAAGTGATTGCTGTGGACCGCTATGCCGATGCGCCGGGCCATCAGGTCGCGCACCGCTCTTATGTCATCAACATGACCGACGGCGCCGCACTGGCCGAGCTGATTGCCAAGGAACAACCTGACCTGGTGGTGCCTGAAATCGAAGCGATCGCCACCGAAACCCTGGTGGCGCTGGAAAAAGCCGGCAAGGCGCGCGTCATCCCGACCGCCCGCGCCGCCTGGCTGACCATGAACCGCGAAGGCATTCGCCGCCTGGCCGGCGAAACGCTGGGCCTGGCGACTTCACCTTACCGCTTTGCCGACAGCCTGGAAGAGCTCAAGGCGGCCACCGAGCAAATCGGTTTCCCCTGCGTGATCAAGCCAGTCATGTCTTCCTCCGGCAAGGGTCAATCGAAGATCGACAGCGCCGCTGAAGTCGCCGCCGCGTGGGATTACGCCGCAGCCGGCGGCCGCGTCGACTCCGGTCGCGTGATCGTCGAAGGCTTCATCGATTTCGACTATGAAATCACGCTGCTGACCGTGCGCTCGCTCAATGAAAACGGCGACACCATCACCAGCTTCTGCGAGCCTATCGGCCACGTGCAGGTCAAGGGCGATTACGTCGAATCCTGGCAGCCGCATCCCATGCACCCCGCCGCGCTGGAAAAGGCGCGCGACATCGCGCGTAAAGTCACCGAAAACCTCGGCGGCCTCGGCTTGTTCGGCGTGGAATTGTTCGTCAAGGGCGAAATGGTCTGGTTCTCCGAGGTCAGCCCGCGTCCGCACGACACCGGCATGGTCACCATGGTGAGCCAACTCCAGAGCGAATTCGAGTTGCACGCCAAGGCCATCCTCGGCTTGCCGGTCAATGTCGCGCTGCGCACCCCGGGCGCCTCCGCCGTGATCTACGGCCAGCACGATGCCAAGGCGATCGCGTTTGAAGGCGTAGCCGACGCCTTGCGCATCCCGGGCGCCGATATCCGCCTGTTCGGCAAGCCGGAATCCTTCGAACGCCGCCGCATGGGCGTGGCGCTGGCGGCCGCCGACAATGTCAGCGACGCGCGCATCCGCGCCAAACAAGCTGCTGCCAAGGTCAAGCCGGTCAAGACCAACTAATCGTCGTATCAGCATCGCTACGCGCTCGCGTGGCGATGCATCCCTCCTGCTGCGCTCTCCCGATTCCCCTGCCGACTTTTACCTGTGCGATTGCCGACCAGGATAGGCAGCTATAATCGTGCATTCCTTTCAACGTCTTCCTCAGCTCTCATGAAATTCGATGTTGCCATCATCGGTAGCGGACTGGCCGGTTTGTCGGTCGCCCTGCACCTTGCCGAAAAGAAAAACGTGGTCGTGGTCTCCAAGGGTGAATTGCTCGACGGCGCCAGTAACTGGGCGCAAGGCGGTATCGCCGCCGTGCTCGATTCGGGCGACAGCCACGACCAGCACATCGACGACACGCTAATCGCCGGCGCCGGTTTATGCGATGAGGCCTCGACCCGTTTCATCGTCGAGCACGGCCGCGAAGCGATCGAGTGGCTGATCGAACAAGGCGTGCCCTTCACGCGCGACGACAGCGCCGAGCTCGGCTATCACCTCACGCGCGAAGGCGGCCACAGCCAGCGTCGCATCATCCACGCCGCCGACGCCACCGGCCACGCGGTACAAGTCACGCTGGAACAACGCGTGCGCGCGCATCCCAACATCACGCTGCTGGAACATCACTGCGCCATTGACGTGATCACCACCAAGAAACTCGATCCGGCGGCCAAAGGCACGCCGCGCTGCGTCGGCGTCTATGTACAAGACGTCAAGCAAGGCAAGGTCGTGACCATCGCGGCCGACCATACCGTGCTGGCCACCGGCGGCGCCGGCAAGGTGTATCTCTACACTTCCAATCCCGATTCCGCCACCGGCGACGGCATTGCGATGGCCTCGCGCGCCGGTTGCCGCGTCGCCAACATGGAGTTCATCCAGTTCCATCCGACCTGCTTGTATCACCCTTACGCCAAGTCCTTCCTGATCAGCGAAGCGCTGCGCGGCGAAGGCGCCTTGCTGAAGCTGCCGGCCGGCGCCGGTGCTGCCGCCGGCAGCCGCTTCATGCCGGCGCACGACGCGCGCGCCGAACTGGCGCCGCGCGACATCGTCGCCCGCAGCATCGACTTCGAAATGAAGAAGCGCGGCCTCGACCATGTCGATCTCGACATCAGCCACCAGCCGCCTGAATTCATCAAGGAACATTTCCCCACCATCCAGGCGCGCTGCCTGGAGTTCGGCATCGACATCACCAGGCAGCCGATTCCGGTAGTGCCTGCGGCGCACTACACCTGCGGCGGCGTGGTGACCGACATGTCCGGCCGTACCGATCTGCCTGGCCTGTATGCCGTCGGCGAGACCGCTTACACCGGCCTGCACGGCGCCAATCGCCTGGCCAGCAATTCACTGCTGGAATGCCTGGTGCTGGGTCGCGCCGCTGCGCAGTACATCGAACAGCAAGCCCTTGCGCCGGAACTGGCCTTGCCGGCCTGGGATGAAAGCCGCGTCAGCGACGCCGACGAAGAAGTGGTGATCTCGCACAATTGGGACGAGCTGCGCCGCTTCATGTGGAATTACGTCAGCATCGTGCGTACCAACAAGCGCCTGGAGCGTGCCCAGCATCGCATTCGCCTGCTCAAGGAAGAGATCGACGAGTACTACGCCAATTTCCGCATCACGCGCGACTTGCTGGAATTGCGCAATCTGGTCGAAGTGGCATCACTGATCGTCAATAGCGCGCTGGCGCGCAAGGAAAGCCGCGGGCTGCATTACAGCCTGGACTATCCGGACACGCTGGCGAAGGCGTTGCCGACGGTGTTGTCGCCGCAAAAATAAACAGGCCGTAACACAAGCTGGAGCGCAGGTTCGGGATAATAATGGAAGGTAGTACAAATCGAATTTGCTGAAGGAGGAGATGATGAGCATCACGCGTATCAATACATTCCGGGCGCTCGACGATCGAGTCGATGATTTGAAAAAATTCCTGCTTGCCCTGCTCCCGACCATACGCGCCTCAGTCGGTTGCCAGTCCTGTCAGCTGCTGCAAGACCAGACCATTCCCTCGCGCATGGTCATCATTGAAATCTGGGACAGCATCGAAGCGCATCATGATTCGTTGCAGCACGTCTCCCAAGCCAGCATTGACGAAGTGAAGACCATGTTGGCGGCAGCGCCTGTGGGCGGCTATTACCAGTAAGGACGACTGCTCCGGCAAGGCTTGCAGCAGATTCTGCGCATGATACGTATCTGATGCGGGGCTGGCGATACGTAGCGGATTGCGCTGCCCGCAAGCGATTAATTCCTGCTATTTCTCGCGCTCCTCGCATTGCCCACAAGGCCGGGGAGGCTTTACCATTGCGGAACTATCATTCTCCTTTTTCTATCGTGACACGCACTCCCTTTTCCTATCTGGCTCGTCTTGTCACGGGAGTTGCACTGGCGGCTCTGCTTACGCACTCTGCGCTGTCCGCCGAGAATGGCGATATGCCAATCAAGGAAACCGCCGCAAAGCCGAGACCGCGCATCGGCCTGGTGCTATCCGGTGGCGGCGCACGCGGTTATGCCCATCTGGGCGTGCTGCAATATCTGGAAAAGCTGCACATTCCGGTGGATTACATCGCCGCCACCAGCATGGGTGCGCTGGTCGGCGGCCTGTACGCCAGCGGCATCTCGGCGGAAGAACTGGAACAGCGTCTGTCGCAGACCAATCTCAGCGACATCGCCTTCGATCGCAACGAACGCGCCAAGCTGCCGCAGTCGCAGCGAGAAGACGATTTCCAGTATCCGATTTCGATTTCAGTGGGCTACGACGACGGCAAACTGAAGCTGGCGCCCGGACTCGTGCAAGGCAACAATCTGCTGACGCTACTGCAAAACTGGACGGCGCAATTGCCGGGGAATATTTCTTTCGACCGCCTGCCGATTCCCTTCCGCGCCGTCGCCACCGATCTCGGCAAGGGCACCGCAGTCATTCTCGACCACGGATCCTTGCCACGGGCGATGCGCGCCAGCATGGCCGTGCCTGGATTGTTTTCCCCCTATCAGATCGATGGCCGCACACTGGTCGACGGCGGCCTGGTAAGCAACCTGCCGGTACAGGAAGCACGCGATATGGGCGCCGACATCATCATCGCCGTCAACATCGCCACGCCACTGCAGGATCCTGCGAACCTGCAGTCGCCGACAGCGGTGGCGCAGCAAATGGTCGGCATTCTGATCCAGCAAAACGTCAAATCGCAAAAGGCGCTGCTCGGCAAGAACGACATCCTGATCGAGCCAGAACTCACCGGCATGTCCTTCACCGATTTCGCGCGCGGCAAAGATGGCGTCAATGCCGGCTGGGAAGCCGCCCAGACGCAAAGCAAGCGGCTCACCGAACTTTCGCTGCCGCCGGAAGAATGGAAAACCTATCTGGCAGCGCGCCACACCGACATGGCATTGGCGAAAGGCACACGCGTCGATGCCATCGAGATCAAGACCACCGGCCGCATTCCCGCCGCCTACGTGCGTAATCGCCTGAGCGTCAAGGAAGGTGACGTCTACGATGCCGACCAGATCAACCAGCAGTTGTCGCAACTGTCGACCAACGGCGACTTCAATGCCTTGACACAGGAAATGGTGAGCAAGGACGGCCGCAATGTCCTGCTGATCGACGCTGAAGAAAAATCCTGGGGCCCGCAATACCTGCTGTTCGGGCTTGGCATCTCCAATACCTTCGACGGCCGCGGCAGCGTTAACCTGCAAATCGGCCATCGTTATCCATGGATGAATCAAAGCGGCCTGGAATGGCGCAATGATCTTGTTCTCGGCAACAAGCGCGCGAGCCTGCACAGCGAACTGCGGCAACCGGTTTTCGGCGCGTCGGGCCTGTATGTCTCGCCGTATGTCGACATCGGCCGCCGCTACGTCGACGCCTATCTGGACGGCAGCGACGCCAAGGCATCGCCGGTTACCCAATATCGTATCGACACTGCCATCGCAGGCGTCGACCTCGGCATGCCGCTGGCGCGCTTGGGCGATCTGCGGTTAGGTGTCAGCTATCAGCACACCAAGTACACGCCAACCTATAACCTCTCCAGTGAAAGTTTCGGCGCTCTTTTCGAGGCGACGCAAACCAGTCAGCCGGTTGCGCGGGCGCGCCTGACTATCGATCAGCTCGACGATCCGCTGTTCCCGCGCAAGGGCTATTACATCTATTCGGAAGTCAATCGCGGCTTCGGTCAGGTGGACAACCGCTATAGCGATGCTCAGCTCAAAACGCTGTGGGCCTTCAGCCGAGGTCGCGACACCTTCAATGTGGCGCTCGAAGCAGCCAGCAATCTGTCCAGCAATAATGCGGGACCGGGATTCTTCCTTGGGGGATTTCAGCGCCTGTCGGCGTATGCGCCCGATCAGTTTTATGGCAACTACCTGCTGTACAGCCGTCTGACCTATCTGCGCGACCTGACCGACTACAGCCTGCTGGGCCTGCGCAATCCGGTGCTCGGCACCAGCCTGGAGGCCGGCAATGTCTGGCAGACGCGGGACGCCTTCGGCGATGGACCTTATAAGAAGAGCCTCAGCCTTTTCCTTGGCGGGAACAGCCCGGTCGGCCCTGTCTATTTTGGCGCAGCCCTCGGCCAGCAAGGCGTTTGGAATCTGTATCTTCAGCTGGGCCGGGTGTTTTGAGCAAGACCTGAGACTGCGAGCCTGAATCAGGCGTTGTCGCTCTTTTCTGTAGCAGCACTGCCGCGCATGCGACTGCGTGTGCGTTCCGGCATCGGCGGGAAGCCGAAAAATTCCAGCACGCTGTTGGCGACCTGATCGCGGTCATTGTCGACGCAAATCATGTGATAGCTGTTCTCCAGCACGACGGTACGGGCGTCGGGAATCATCGCCTGCAGGTACTCCGCCGAACGCAGGCTGGTCAGCTCGTCTTCACGCGCATGCACGATCAGGGTCGGCGCCTGGATGTTCTGCGCACCCGCGCTGGCCCACTTCCGCAAACGATCCACCTGACGGATGCAGGCCATCGGCACCCAGCGATAGTGAAAATTGTCGCCGCGCTCGAACTTTGCTTTCACGACGGCGCGCACCAGCGTGTTCTTGATGCCGAAGGGCTCCCCTTCTTCCACCTTCATGCGCGAGGCAGCGCCGGGAATCAGGTAGAACAGCGCCCGCAGGCTGGCATACCAGGGCGTCGACCAGCCATCGATATAGATCGGCGGCGCCAGCGTGACCAGCTTGCCTTGCTGCCCCGTATGGCCGACCCGTTCGCACACGGCCAGGGCGAGCAAAGCCCCCATGCACATGCCCATGACATGCAGTTGCTCGTATTGCGGCTGCAATTCACGGTACTGCGCAACGACCATATCCATCCATTGCTCGGCGCGAATCGGGATAAGATCTTCCGGCCTGGTGCCATGTCCGGGCAAGGTCACGGCATGGGTGTCGGCGCCGGCTTTTTGCAGGATCTTGTGTAGCGATCCCAGATCGTATTGCGTGCCGCCCAGCCCGTGAATCATTATGACGCCAACCTTGGCTGTCATTTTTCGCTCCGTCCCTGTGCAAGATCGGCAGCATCGAAATGCCAGCTGCCGGCGACCATGACCAGACTGTCGTCCGGATCGCGCAAGCTGCGACTCATGTCGGTCGCACCGATGATCCGCCCATCGGCCAGCACCAGGCGGAACGGCATGTCTTCACGCACATCATCGCCCTCGTCGCTGGCGCCGCTATCGCTGCGGTGATCTTCCAGCCAGCGCTGACGCAGGCGATGCTGGTCCAGCGGATGCACCAGCCTGAGCACATCACTCATTGTCGAGAGCTGGTCCGGCGACAACCCCAGCAGGCTCCGCACATCGCCGCTCCAGGCAATGGTTTTCTTTTCGGGGTCGATGCTATAGACCAGCTGGCGGCTCACCGTCAGCGCCAGCTCTACCTCACTCTTCCAGCGCGCCACATCTTCATGCAACTGCTCGCGCGTGGTCTTCAAGGCGCTGATCAGTAGCGACAGCAGCGAAGCCACAGCCAGATAAACCTGCAATTCGAGCAAGGCATTGCTGGAATGAAGCTGGACCAGTTCGACGAAGGGACCGCGTCCCAGCGAGTTGTAGACAAACGCCATCAGCGACAACACCGCCACCGACAAGGCGCCGCCACGACCGCCCCACAGCAGGGTAACCAACGCGATGAAGAACAACGGCAGATAGGTCGACGCGAAATCGATATCGAAGATGATGCGATCCAGATCACTGTCGAAGGCAATGTAACCCGTGACAATCACTGCGATGAAGGCCGCCAGTCCCAGCAAGAATTCAGTGCGCGCGATCCCGCCCGAACGCGTCGCCCGGAACTGCGACCAGCTCGCCAGCACCGGCGTCATGATCAACATGCCTACCAGATCGGACATCGCCCAGACACGCAGGGTCGGCCAGAACGGTGTGCCTTGCGTCATCGCGAACCAGGCTGCGCCAAACAAGCCGCTGACCACACTAGCCCCGACGCCGACCATCAGCAGGCCGCGCAAGAAATACAAACCTTCCATCGGAAAAGGCGCTCGTCGGACCAACCACACCGCTACCGCCGCCACACCGATTTCATCAAGACAGAACAAGGCCATGCGCCACAGCTCGCGCTGCTCCAGCCAGCCCAGCAGGATCTGTGCAGCGAACAGCAGCACCAGCAGAGGAAACCAGCGCGCCGTCGGCGTCAGCAGCAAGGCGCTAAGGGTAATCCCGGCCGGCAGCCAGATGTATCCAGTGGCTACGAAGGAGCCGTTCAATGCGTGCGACGCATAGCCGAACATAAAGTACAGTACGGCCCACAACAAGGGTGCGACGAGATTGTTTGATTTCACGGTGGATTCCCTGGAGACACGGCATGCTGTTGCCCGCCCGGACGTTCCCGGGCGAGCGGATTCGGCATTTTAGCAGGCCGGCCGAAGCATTCCGATCGCCAGAAAAAAACAACCCGCAGGCCTCGGCGGCGATGCGGGTTGTTCTTTAAAAACAGCGAGATCTGTGCGATTTCCGCAGAAAACGCGCCAGACTGTGTCGTTATCTCAGTCGATGATGCGCAACGAATAGTCGATCGCCTGAATGTCCTTGGTGAGACTGCCGACCGAAATGCGATCCACACCGGTCTCGGCGATGGCGCGCACAGTTTCCATATTGATGCCGCCCGAGGCTTCCAGCACGGCGCGACGCGCAGTGATCATGACGGCTTCGCGCATCATGTCCAGCGTGAAGTTGTCCAGCAGGACGGAGGTAGCGCCGGCAGCCAACGCTTCGCCCAGCTCATCGATGCTTTCCACTTCGACCTGGATGGTGACGCCGGCGTTGAGCTTGATGGCGGCGGTGACTGCCGCCGTGATGCCGCCGGCCGCGGCGATATGGTTTTCCTTGATCAGGATGCCGTCATACAGCGCCAGACGCTGATTCATGCCGCCGCCGACGCGCACTGCATACTTCTGCGCCAGGCGCAAACCCGGCAAGGTCTTGCGGGTGTCGAGGATGCGTGCGCGCGTATCGCGGATCAGGTCGACATAACGGCGCGTCGCCGTCGACACGCCGGACAACAGTTGCAGGAAATTCAAGGCACCGCGTTCCGCTGTCAACAAAGCACGTGCCGGGCCTTCGATACGGCAGACTTCGTCGTTGGCCTGCATCAGATCACCCTCGCCGAACTTCCACTCAACGCGCAAGCGCGGATCGAGACGCGCCATGACGGCTTCAAACCAGGGCGCGCCGCACAGCACGGCTTGCTCGCGCACGATGACGCGCGCCTTGACGTGTTCGTTCTCCGGCACCAGCTTGCCGGTGTGGTCGCCATTGCCGACATCTTCGGCGATGGCCAGATTGACGTTGGCGTCGAATGCTGCCGACAAGGCCGGATCGAAAGGCGCAAACGGATTGCGCAGGTTGCTGGTGCTGCTAACGGTGAGACTCATGCTGGGCCGATTCCTGCAAACAGTTTTTGTTCGTTTTCCAATGCGCCGGTCGCGCGCACGTTGGCTTTTTTCTGTGCCGCGAAGTCCAGCATGCGGTCGATGCACACCACGGCTTTCTTGCCGATGGCAGGATCGACGTGGATTTCGTTGCTGCCGGTTTCCAGTACGTGCAGCAGGTTCTGCAAACCGTTCATGGCCATCCATGGGCAATGCGCGCAGCTCTTGCAGGTGGCGCTGTTGCCGGCGGTCGGCGCATCGATGAAGATCTTGCCCGGCGCAGCCATGCGCATTTTGTGCAGGATGCCGTTGTCGGTGGCGACGATGAATTCCTTCGCGTCCGACGATTGCACGGCAGCAATCAGTTGCGAGGTTGAACCGATGACGTCGGCTTGCGCAACGACGGCTTCCGGCGACTCCGGGTGGACCAGGATCAGCGCCTTGGGATATTCCTTGCGCAACAATTCCAGTTCAACGCCCTTGAACTCGTCGTGCACCAGGCAGGAACCCTGCCATAGCAGCATATCGGCACCGGTCTGCTTTTGGATGTAGCCGCCCAGATGCTTGTCGGGCGCCCAGAGGATTTTTTTCCCCTGCTCATGCAGGTGCTTGACGATGTCGAGGCCGATCGAGGAAGTCACCATCCAGTCGGCGCGCGCTTTGACGGCGGCACTGGTGTTGGCGTAGACCACCACGGTGCGATCAGGATTGGCATCGCAGAACGCCGTGAACTCATCCGTCGGGCAACCCAGATCGAGCGAACAGGTCGCGTCGAGATCGGGCATGAGGATGCGTTTTTCGGGGCTCAGGATCTTGGCGGTTTCGCCCATGAAGCGCACGCCCGCCACCACCAGCGTCTGCGCTGCGTGATTACGGCCGAAACGCGCCATTTCCAGCGAATCGGAAACGCAACCGCCGGTTTCTTCGGCGAGGTCTTGCAAGTCGCCATCGACGTAGTAATGCGCGACCAGCACCGCTTGTTTTTCCTTCAGCAATTGCTTGATGCGCGCCTTCAGTTCCCGGCGTTCATCTGCCGTCGGCGTGGCCGGTACCTTGGCCCACGCGTTGGCGGTGCAGCTGCTGCCTGTCTCCATCTGCGGCCGTTCAAATTCGACGACCTTCATTGCGGTTGCTTGCATGGCTTTTGGATGGCGCCGAGGCGCCTGAAAAGATTTACTGAATGCCCTGGCTGGCCAGATAGTCTTCGTAGCTGCCCTGGAAGTCGACGATCTCGTTTTCTTTCACTTCCAGAACGCGCGTCGCCAGCGAGGAGACGAATTCACGGTCGTGCGACACGAAGATCAGTGTGCCGGCATATTTTTCAAGCGCGATATTGAGCGATTCGATCGACTCCATATCCATATGGTTGGTCGGCTCGTCCATCAGCAGCACGTTATGGCGGCCCAGCATCAGCTTGCCGTACATCATGCGCCCCTTTTCGCCGCCGGACAGCACCTTGACCGATTTCTTGACGTCGTCGCCGGAGAACAACAGGCGGCCGAGAATCGAGCGTACCGCCTGGTCGTCGTCGCCCTCTTGGGTCCATTGGCCCATCCAATCAGTCAGGGTCTCGCCGCGGGCGAATTCTTCGGTCGGATCTTGCGGCATGTAGCCGACGTTGGCGTTTTCCGCCCACTTGACCAGGCCGCTGTCAGGCTGCAGGCCGGCGATGTCGCCGCCGATACAGCGCAACAGCGTGGTTTTACCGACGCCGTTGGCGCCGATGATGGCGATGCGTTCACCGGCTTCAACCATGATGTTGAAGTTCTTGAAGATCGGACGATCGTAGGTCTTGCTGATGCTTTGGGTTTCCACCGCCAGGCGATGCAGCTTCTTTTCGCCGTCAAAACGCACGAAAGGATTGGCGCGGCTGGACGGCTTGATGTCTTCGACCTTGATCTTGTCGATCTGCTTGGCACGCGATGTCGCCTGGCGCGCCTTGGATTTGTTGGCCGAGAAGCGACGCACGAAATCCTGTAACTCTGCGACCTTTTCCTTGGCCTTGGCGTTGACCGACAATTGCTGCGCACGCGCTTGCGAAGACGCCAGCATGTATTCGTCGTAGTTGCCCGGATAGACCTTGAGCGTGCCGTAGTCCATGTCGGCCATGTGCGTACAGACCTGGTTCAGGAAGTGGCGATCATGGGAAATGATGATCATGGTGGAATTGCGCTCGTTGAGCATGTCTTCCAGCCAGCGGATGGTGTTGATGTCGAGGTTATTGGTCGGTTCGTCGAGCAGCAGGATGTCCGGATTCGAGAACAAGGCCTGCGCCAGCAACACGCGCAGTTTCCAGCCCGGCGCCACATTGCTCATCGGGCCCTGATGCTGTTCGATCGCCACGCCGACACCCAGCAGCAATTCACCTGCGCGCGCTTCGGCGGTGTAACCATCGTATTCGGCGAACTTGGCTTCCAGATCGGCTGCCGCCATGTAGTCGTCATCGGTGGCTTCCGGATTGGCGTAGATCGCATCGCGCTCGGCCATCGCCGCCCACATTTCGGTGTGGCCCATCATCACCACATCCAGCACGCGCATTTCTTCGTAGGCGAACTGATCCTGGCGCAGCTTACCCAGGCGTTCGTTGGTATCCAGGCTGACGTTGCCGGCCGATGCTTCGAGATCGCCACCGAGGATTTTCATGAACGTCGACTTGCCGCAGCCGTTGGCGCCGATCAGGCCATAGCGGTTGCCGTCGCCGAACTTGACGGAAATGTTTTCAAACAGCGGCTTGGGGCCGAACTGCATGGTGATGTTTGCTGTGGATAACACTGAAAAAAACCTTTACGTATGGAAATTGCCTGGAGCCAGGTGTAAACACGTGATTTTACCATTGCAGGCCTAGGGCCTGTTAACACTCAATTTGCGAGTGCGAACGCGCGGCAGGCGACGCCTGCAGCCGCTCCCGCAGGGTTGCTGCCAGAAAGCGCGCTGGCGGCGTTGCATGGCTTGCAGGACGCATCAGCGCTTGCAAGCGCTGATCGTTACGCAGGCGTGCAGCCATGCTGCACGAATTCCCTGCTACCCCCTTGCCGACACGCTTTCTGGCAGCAACGCATCTCGCAAATTGAGTGTTAGCAGGCGCTAGTCCCGCATGACTGCGCCGGACTTGCACAAAAATGTTCAGGAATTATTTGCGACAGGCCCGGCTCTAACCGTTTCGGTAACAATTGGACAAGACTCATGATCATGAAAACAACACGGTCGCCCGCCAAAGCGCTGCGCCACGCAGTCAGTGTCGCCATACTGGCCGGCGCTGCCCTGGCGGCAAGCGGCGCCAGCTGGGCCGCCTACAATATCTGGACCAATGAATACACGGTCCCGCAGGCCGATTTGCAAAATGCCATCGCCACCCAGTTTCCGCGCAAATTGCGCTACATGGAGATGTTCGACGTCAACCTGAGCAATCCGCGCCTGAGCCTGAACGAAAAAACCAACCGCCTGATCACCACCGTCGATGCACAAATCGACAATAAACTGCTGATGAACAAACCCGTGACCGGCACGCTGTCGATGAGCAGTGCGCTCAAATACGACGCCGCCACACGCGCCGTCAAGCTCGATGCGCCGGCGGTGGAAAAAGTCGACATCGCCGGCGTACCGGCGCAATACGGAGCGCAGCTGAACGCTATCGGCAACACCGCTGCAGAGCAGATATTGAAGGATTATCCGGTCTATACCTTCAAGCCGGAACAGTTGGAAATGAATGGCAAACGCTTCGAACCCGGCGCCATCACCGTCCTCAGCGATGGCGTCAAGGTCGAGATCAAACCTTTGTAACGCCGCCTGACGGCAAGGTCGGGTAGCCGCTCAGCTTCAGCGTAAAGCCGTCGCCGTCGGCTTGCAGATCGGCGTGACCGCCCACCGGCAAGGTGACGCGGTCGGCGATGTGGCCGAACGGCAAACCGGTGACCAGCGGCGCCGACAAATGCTGGCGCGCATAGGCCAGCATCTGCTCGAAGTTGTAGCCGTTGTCGTAGTCCGACAGCCGGTAGTTGGAAAAGTCACCCAGCAAGACTGCCTTCTGGCGGCCCAGCACGCCGGCGTGTTCCAGTTGCAGCAACATGCGCTCGACGCGGTAAGGATGTTCGTTGACGTCTTCGACAAACAGGATGCCGCCGTCGACTTGCGGAAAATACGGCGTGCCCAGCAAATGCACCACCATCGCCAGATTGCCGCCCCACAGCATGCCGGACGCCTTCAACGTCGGGTTGCCCGCCACTTGCGCACGAATGGTTTGCGTCGGCTGCGTCATGCTGCGCCAGAAGCTGTTCATGGTCATGGCGCTGGGCGTTTCGGTGCCGAAATCGCTGCACAGCATCGGTCCGGCAAAACCGGGCGCGCCGGTTTGCGCCAGCAAGGCCAGGTGCAAGGCGGTGATGTCGCTGTAGCCGATGAACAGTTTGCCGCTGGTGGCCAGTGCGCGGTAGTTCAAGGCCGGCAAGATGCGCGACATACCATAGGCGCCGCGCAAGGCCATCACGATCTGTACTTCCGGATCGGCCGCCGCTTGCTGAATATGGGCGGCGCGGCCGATGTCGGTGGCGCCGAAGCGTTGGTGGCGGGCCGCATGGTCGTAGTAACTTTTGACTTTGCAGCCCTGCGCTTCGAGCATGGCGATGCCGCGCGCCACGGCGGCTTCGTCGGGCGCATAGCCGCCGGGCGCGACGATGGCGACGCAGGTGCCGGCAGGGATATGGATATCGGGAGCAAGCATGGCTTCAGTCATTGAGCTCATCATCGGTTAAGTGCGCATGGGCGACGGCTTGGCGCTGTAATCGTTCCTGCTTCAGGCGTTCGCGCCGCTCGGCAAAAAAATCCTTGAGCAACTGGCCACAGGCGTCCGCCATCACGCCGCCGACCAATTCCGTGTGGTGGTTCAATTGTTCCTGTGCAAACAAATTGAGTACCGATCCGCCGGCGCCGGTCTTGGGATCGGCTGCGCCATACACCACGCGCGCCAGGCGCGCATGCAGCATCGCCCCGGCACACATGATGCACGGCTCCAGCGTGACATACAACTCGCAACCCGGCAGGCGATAGTTGCCGAGCACCTGCGCCGCAGCCCGCAAGGCCATGATCTCGGCGTGCGCGGTCGGATCGTGTGTGCCGATGGGATGGTTGAAACCGATGGCAATCACTTCGCCGTCTTTGACCACCACAGCGCCGACCGGCACCTCGCCCAGGTCCCAGGCGTTCTGCGCCTGCGACAAGGCCAGGCGCATGTGCTGTAGCTCAATGGCGTCGCGCATGGTCGGGTCCGTACGCGCTCAGTCGGCGGTGACTTCCGCCCAGCAATTGGGCGTTTCATGCAGCACCAGTTTTTGCAGGTGCAGGCCGGTGCCATACGCGTCCTTGTAGGCCGCATTAAGGATATCGAACGCGGTGCGCGCAAGGTTTTCCACCGTGGGAATGCGATCGATCACGACGGTCTTGTGGTCCGGCAGGCTGGCCAGGAAGTCGCGCACCGGCAAATCTTTTTCATACACCAGGAAAGCGTGGTCCCAGACATCCACCAGATGCTGCTTGGCGAGCGTCTTGATGTCGGAGAAATCCATGATCATGCCGTTGTCGGAACTGCCCTCGACTTCGATGACCTTGCCTACCAGCGTGATTTCCAGCGTATAGCGATGGCCGTGCAGGTTGCGGCACTGGCTCTTGTGGTCGGGGATGCGGTGGCCGGCATCGAATTCGAGTTTACGGGTAATGGTCAGCATGCATGCTCTACAGGGTTAAAACGGAATCGGATTGTAATCAAACGCCCAGCCCGGCAGTGTCGCCGCCGGCGATAACAGGTATTCGTTTGCTGCCAGTGCGCTGCAGCGAACTCAGGGGATCTGCAGCAGCTTGTGCGTCTGGATGCTCAACTTCCACTTGGGATTGTTCTTCACCAGCTCGATCGCCAGCTTGGTATTGCGCGCCGCGTCGGGGCCGTCCATCGGCTGCAGCAGGAAATGCGCGAAATCGAGCTTTTCATACTCGGCCAATACCTGCGCCTGCTGCGGGATCACGACCTTGAGTTCGCTGCCCTGGAACACCTTCAGTTCGGAACCCATTTTCGGGCTCACGCAAATCCAGTCGACGCCCGGCGGCACCGGGATCGTGCCGTTGGTTTCAATGGCGATCTCGAAACCGACTGCGTGCATGCTGGCGATCAGTGCTGCATCGAGTTGCAGCAAAGGCTCGCCGCCGGTAAATACCACATACTTGCTGGCGGCATAGCTCGCCGGCCATAACTGGTTGATGGTCTGCGCCAGCGCGTCGCTGGTCTTGAACTTGCCGCCCCCCTCGCCGTCCGTGCCGACAAAATCGGTATCGCAAAACTGGCAGATCGCCTTGCTGCGATCTTCCTCGCGGCCAGTCCACAGGTTGCAGCCGCTGAAACGGCAAAACACCGCCGGGCGACCGGCGTGCGTACCCTCGCCTTGCAAGGTATAGAAAATTTCTTTGATGCTGTAAGTCACAATGATAGAAGTGCTGGCGGCGTGGGCGCCGCGGGTTTCGGAGCTTGTCTGCCAAAGCGGTATGGCTTCACGCCGGCATTGTCCGTAAGGCGGCATTATATCCTGTCTGCGGCTGCAGACGCTGGCAAGGCGCGCAGCGCCGTCGCAACATCCTTGGTGCGGCAGCAAGATATCGCCATAATCAGGAGGAATCTCCCGATTAATACGGTTTTCCGGTCTTTATGCATGCCGTCGTGCACAACAGCAGCATTCAGCGGGGATCATAGAGTGCGACGGCACTCCGGCCCCCTCGGCAAGAACCAATGTCGTTGTGCTGACTCTGATCAACTTGCCAAAAACACAATCCTCTCAAGCTACCCAATACCTTTCCTCACCATGACCGCCACCGTTCACTCATTTATCCATCTGCTGTTCATCGGCATCATTGCGCTGTTTCCGGTGGTCAATCCCATCGGCAGCGCCTTCATCGTGAATCCTTACTTTGATCGCCTCAGCACGGCCGACAGGAAAACCGCCGTACGGAAGATCACGCTCTATGCATTTTGCGTCTGCACGGTGGCTTTGTTCGCCGGGCACTACATCCTGGAATTGTTCGGCATTTCCATCCCCGTCATCCAGTTGGGCGGCGGTATCATGATTTGTAAAATGGGCTGGGAGTTTCTCAGCGCCGACGATGCGGCGCCAAAACCCGCGGCGGCAAGCGAGGGAGAAGGCGCGACGACCTCGGATTACCACAATATTGAATCCAGATTGTTTTATCCGATTACCTTCCCCGTCACCACAGGTGCAGGCACCATCTCGGTGCTGTTCACCCTGAGCGCGCACAGCGCGAATGAAAACTTCAGCACCTATATGATCAATACGACAGCCATCTTGCTGTCCATACTTTTCATGTGCGCGCTGGTCTATATTTTTTACATGCACACGAAAAAAATGATCAATCACCTAGGCAGCAGCGGTGAAAAAATCACCAACAGGATTACCGCTTTCCTGATCTTTTGCGTCGGCTTGCAAATCACCGTGTCAGGCATCCAGGCGCTGATGAAAACCTGAGAGTGCGGTCAGCGGAGTCAGTTGCTGCCGGCCTTGCCCAATAGCAGTCGGACCAGCATCGCCGCCGTATCGCGCAAGCGCGCCTCATCGCGGTAGACGCGCTCCATCACCACCAGGCCGCGTGTGAAGGTCGTGATCAGCCGCGCCGCTTCAGCCGGGCCAATCATCAATACCACCTGCGGCTGCACCAACCGCGCCAGCAAGACGGCTTCCAGGCGATCGATCAATTTCTGCAAGACCTCACGGATCGGCTCTTCGATGCTCTCGCCACTCAATGCGGTCTTGCTGGTGAGGCAACCGCGCGTCGGCTCGCCGGCCGTCATGGAGCCGATCACATAGTCAAAAAATCCCGTCAGCGCCTGGGCGATGTCCGGCGCTTCCAGCGCCTTGACGACGTGCTCCAGGAAGCGCTCCATATACAGATCGAAAACTTTCAGGAACAAGGCATCCTTGCCCTGATAGGCGTGATATAGCGAACCGCGCTGCACGCCGGTCACCGCCGCCAATTCCTGCATGGTGGTCTCGGCATATCCTTTTTTCCAGAACAGGCCCATCGCCTTGTCCAGGACTGCATCTTCGTCGAACTGCCTGACGCCGGCCATCGCTTGCTCCGCTGTGTTGTTTGCGTGGCACCACTGTAGATCATCATTGACACATATGTCAATGATGACTAGGATGAGCCATTATTGACATAAACGTCAAACATAACACTAGCACTGCTATTTTCCCGGAAGGAACCTGATCATGTCTGCCGACACGACAATTTCACCGCGATCCGCCGCCGACCGCAGCGCCGTCGGGCGCCATATCCTGGCCGGCCTGTGCGCCAGCCTGGTCAGCATCGGCCTGGCGCGCTTCGCCTACACGCCCCTGATTCCGCCGCTGATCCAAGCGCACTGGTTCGCGGCGGACGACATCGTCTACCTGGGCGCCGCCAACCTGGCCGGCTATCTGCTGGGTGCATTGCTGGGCCGGCCGCTGGCACGGCGACTATCCAATGTCACCACACTCAGGATCATGATGCTGCTGGTGACGCTGGCCTTCCTGGCTTGCGCCATGCCGCTGTCGGTGAGTTGGTTTTTCGGCTGGCGCCTGGTGTCGGGCATTGCCGGCGGCGCCATCATGGTGCTGGTGGCGGCCACGATCTTGCCGCACGTGCCGGCCGAGCGCCGCGGTGCGGCCAGCGGTGCAATTTTCCTGGGACTGGGATTGGGCATCGCCGGCTCCGGCACGCTGGTGCCCCTGCTCTTGCATATCGGCTTGTGGCAAACCTGGTTCGGACTGGGTGTGGTGTCGGCATTGCTGACCGCCGTGAGCTGGTTCTGGTGGCCCGCTGCCGAGCCGCTGGCCGCCTCTCCTGCCCACCCCGCGCATGCCGCCGCCTCAAACCAAGCTGCGCTATCCGGTACCGGCCTGCTATACGCCCAATATGCGCTGATGGCGGTAGGCCTGGTGCCGGCGATGGTGTTCTTCGTCGACTTCATCGCGCGCGGCCTTGGCGCCGGTGCGCACCTGGGCTCGCTGTTCTGGATTTTGTATGGGGTCGGCGCCATTTTCGGGCCACCGGTGTATGGTTTTCTGGCCGACCGTATCGGCGCGCGCCTGACCATGCGCTATGTCTTGCTGACGCAATTGCTGGCGGTGCTCGGCATCTGCCTGACCGACAATCATTGGTACATCGGCGCACTGACCTTGCTGATCGGCGCCTTCCCACCCGGCATCGTACCGCTGATGCTGGCGCGCGTACGCGAAACCATCGTCGGCCATGCCGAGCAGCAAAACGCCGCCTGGGGACGCGCCACCACTATTTTCGCCGCGTTCCAGGCGGTCGCCGGCTATAGCTACTCCGCCATCTTCAATGCCACCGGTGGCAATCATCGGCTGCTGTTCCTGATCGGCGCGGGAGCCATCGCCATTGCGCTGGCGGCCGATCTCGGCCTGCCGCTGCTGCAGCGCCGACGCAAACCCGTAGTCGCCAGGTGAATAGCAGGAAATAAGCGCCGCCAGACCGGATGGCCAGATCAGCCCTTGAGCGCCCAGGCGCGCACGACTTCATGTCGGGACAAGCCGATATGGCTCTTGACGAGGGCAAATTCAGCGGCCTGGAACATGATGGGAGCAATGTCGATGCGATCCACGCGATTGCGCGGATCGTAGCCCAGCGTCATGTGCGGCTCATAGGCACGCGCCGGTGTAAAGCCATGCTCGGCCAGGGCGCAACCCAGATCGGTACGCAGCTTGCGCACCCTCTCCAGGCCGTTGGCGCCCAGCAACACGAAAGGACCGCTGGGTGCAGAAAATGTCATGGCGGCGTCGAAACGGACGTCGATGGCAGGCAAACGAAGCGAGTCTGCTGCGCGACATGCCGCCTCCGCCACGCTCGCACTCACGTCGTGCCCGACCAGTTCAAGGGTGATATGCAGCCGCTCCGGCCCAATCCGCTTGCCGGTGATGCCGTGAGACGACAACAGCTTTTCGGCCAAGGCATCGATACGCACCGCATCCGCGGCATCAGGGCGCACCGCAAAGAACCACGTATGCAGAGGCGCCGCAGCCGGCTGGCGAGATTGCCGAGGACGCGGCGCAGGCGCCGGCACGTCTCCGAACAGATCCCGCTCAGTCATCGCGCTTACTCCCACTCGATAATAAATAGACCTTCTAACATATTGATTTGATTAAGTATTTAACGTCGTCTATTTTTAGATACCATCCGAAATACCATCATCTCCAAATGTCAAAAAATCACATCTTGTACATAGCCTTCAGCTCACGAATCAGGACGCCGAAGGACGATCCAACGCTCCCTTTCGGAAAGGGGACATAGACCACGCCGGACAGATTCGTCGGAATGCTGACTGCTTCTTCGTGCAACAGGCAGACGCGAGAACGACCGTACTTGGCTTGAAAGAAGCCTATCTCATGCATGACGTTCTCACGCGCCCTCGCCTGACCGTCGGCATCGATGTCATCGCCGGTCATGACGATTACAGCGCCGTCACAAGACGCAGCATTATTCTCTAACTTCTCGATAATCGTCTGTCCGGCGTTTGGTTCTTGCGCCAACTCAAGAGTTGCCAGTCCAATATCTCTCTCGATGTACGCTTGAACTTCTCGCCAGTCGCTTGACCGGCCGTGAGAAATGAAAACTCGTTTAAGTTCTTTGGTCGCTTGCGCTGCTGGTTGCGAAAGCTCACTGTTCGCACGAATTTCCAGTACCTGATCGACGTCACGACCAAGCCTCTCAAGCTGCTGTCTGCCATAGAAAAGCCGTCGCTCGGCATTCTCCAACAAGACGACTTGCTCCGTTGGCTCCGTAGCGATTTTCTGGAAGTCACCGTAGAGGTCCGGCAGCAATTCTCGAAGTTTTTCGATCAAGTTCGCAGCCTGGATGAACTGATGACCCACTGAATCTGGATCAAAATTACTGCGTTGCACTGTTTCACGGCGGTTCCGTGTCATCAGCATTTCATCCAGAGCTGCGGTGACAGCTTTACGGATTCCCGCAAGCTTTGCCATGGCGGTTCCAACCTCGTGCATTCCGGTTCCCCTGTTGTTGATTCAACTATGGCATGTTACTGCCAATCCCCTGTTTTGATAGGCGCGTGCATCTGCAACGTCGGATGCGACATCCTTCGCCCCTAACCTCAGTACCTTACTATCCCTCGCATTGGCTTACCGTGCGCTCGAACTAAAATCGCGACCAATTTTTGCGATGGTATCGTAGGACACGAAATTTAATCTTCATATCAACAAGTTATGGACTAAGCGACGGAGAATTCATGGTACCGGACAGTCGATCTTAGGTTCGGAAATACCATGATTTTTGATACCATGAAAATCAGCATGAACGCCCTATTAATAGGGCTTACAGCAGCTTTCTAACGTCGTCTTCTGCGTCATCAATGAATGGTATACGGCAGAGGTCAAAAAACCGGAATTTCGATACCATCACAAATGCCATGAAACTCTCTTGCAGCGGGTGTTTTTATGAAAAAAAACTGACCTTATTGATGATTGATACAGCAGGCTAAAGCATCAGAAAAAGCCCGCAAAATCGCGGGCTTAGGTCGATTTATTGCCTGTCTTTGCCTTACCTTGCCAGACAATGCACCGCAATGGTGCTCACTCCCACTCAATCGTAGCCGGCGGCTTGCCCGAGATGTCGTAGACCACCCGGTTGATGCCGCGCACTTCGTTGATGATGCGGTTGGACACGCGGCCCAGCAAATCGTGCGGCAGGTGCGCCCAGTGTGCGGTCATGAAGTCTTGCGTCTGCACCGCGCGCAGCGCCACCACGTATTCGTAGGTACGGCCGTCGCCCATCACGCCGACCGACTTGACCGGCAGGAACACGGCGAATGCCTGGCTGGTCTTTTCGTACCAGCTCTGGCCGTCGGCTTCTTTGGTGTTGCGCAGTTCTTCGATGAAAATCGCATCGGCGCGACGCAGCAGGTCGGCGAATTCCTTCTTCACTTCACCGAGGATGCGCACGCCCAGGCCTGGGCCCGGGAACGGATGACGGTAGACCATTTCATGCGGCAGACCCAGCGCCACACCCAGTTCGCGCACTTCGTCCTTGAACAGCTCGCGCAACGGCTCCAGCAGCTTCAGGTTCAGCGTTTCAGGCAGGCCGCCGACGTTGTGGTGGCTCTTGATGGTGTGCGCGCCCTTCTTGCCCTTGCCGGCGCTTTCGATGACGTCCGGGTAGATGGTGCCTTGCGCCAGCCATTTGGCATTTTTCAACTTGCCGGATTCGGCCTGAAAAACTTCAACGAATTCGCGACCGATGATCTTGCGCTTGGCTTCCGGATCGGTCACGCCGGCCAGGTGGCCCATGAACTGCGCGGTGGCGTCGACGTGAATGACCTTGACACCGAGGTTCTTGCCGAACATCTCCATGACCATCTTGCCTTCGTCGAGGCGCAACAGGCCGTGGTCGACGAAAACACAGGTCAGTTGGTCGCCGATGGCGCGGTGGATCAGCGCAGCCGCAACGCTGCTGTCGACGCCGCCCGACAAACCGAGGATGACCTCATCGCTGCCGACTTGCTGGCGGATCGATGCGACTGCTTCGGAGATGTAGTCGGGCATGTTCCAGTCGGACTTGCAACCGCAGATGTCGAGCACGAAACGGCCCAGGAGCGCTTTGCCTTGCAGCGTATGCGTGACTTCAGGATGGAACTGCAGCGCATAGAAACGACGCTCTTCATCGGCCATGCCGGCGATCGGGCAATTGCCGGTCGAGGCCATCAGTTTGAAACCGTGCGGCATTTCATTGACCTTGTCGCCGTGGCTCATCCAGACCTTGAGCATGCCATGGCCTTCGGCAGTGGTGAAGTCGGCGATGTCTTTCAGCAATGCGGTGTGGCCATGCGCACGGACTTCGGCGTAACCGAATTCGCGCAGCGTGCCGTTTTCAACCTTGCCGCCCAGTTGCTCGGCCATGGTTTGCATGCCGTAGCAGATGCCGAGCACCGGCACGCCGAGTTCGAACACGGCAAACGGTGCACGTGGCGTATCGCCTTCGGTCACGCTGTTCGGACCACCGGAAAGGATCACGCCGGATGCGCCGTAGTTACGGACGAATTCATCGCTCACGTCGTGCGGGAAGACTTCGGAAAACACGCCAGCTTCGCGCACGCGGCGAGCGATCAACTGGGTGACCTGGGAACCGAAATCGATGATCAGAATTTTTGAATGCATGGCTGTGGAGGTAGGCAAGTTTAAAATTTTTCAGCGGCAAAAATAAGTCAAAAGGCCGCAACTCGAAAGGGAGTGCGGCCTTTTGTCTCTATCCTCACCTTGCTTAGTCGGCGCGGTAGTTAGGAGCTTCTTTGGTGATCTGCACATCGTGGACGTGCGACTCGCGCATGCCCGCCGAGGTGATTTCAACGAACTCGGCTTTTTCGCGGAATTCATCGATGGTGGCGCAACCGCAGTACCCCATGGAAGAACGCACGCCGCCAACCAGTTGATACAAGATCGCCAGTACGCTGCCCTTGTAGGCGACGCGACCTTCGATACCTTCCGGCACCAGCTTTTCGGCGTTGTTTTCGCCGTCCTGGAAGTAGCGGTCAGCCGAACCGTCAGTCATGGCGCCGACGCTGCCCATGCCGCGATACGACTTGTAGCTGCGGCCCTGGAACAGGATCACTTCGCCCGGCGCTTCTTCGGTGCCGGCAAACATGCTGCCCATCATGACGGTGGAGGCACCCGCAGCCAATGCCTTGGAGACATCGCCCGAGAAGCGAATGCCGCCGTCGGCGATGACCGGCACGCCGGTGCCTTCGAGTGCTTTGGCGACGTTGGCGATGGCGGAAATTTGCGGCACGCCGACACCGGCCACGATACGCGTGGTGCAGATCGAGCCAGGGCCGATACCGACCTTGACCGCATCGGCGCCATGATCGACCAGGGCCTTGGCGGCGGCGCCGGTGGCGATATTGCCGCCGATGACGTCAACGTGAGGGAAGCGCGTCTTGACCCATTTGACGCGGTTCAACACACCGGCCGAGTGGCCGTGGGCGGTATCGACGACCAGGACGTCAACGCCGGCTGCAACCAGCAATTCGATGCGTTCGTCATTGTCGGGACCGACGCCGACGGCAGCGCCGACGCGCAGCTTGCCTTGGCTGTCTTTGCTGGCGAACGGGTGGGCTGTGGACTTCTGGATATCTTTGACGGTGATCAGGCCGCGCAACTCGAAGTTGTCGTTGATGACCATCACGCGCTCGAGGCGGTGCTTGTTCATCAGGCGCTTGGCTTCTTCCGGATCGGCGCCGTCTTTGACGTAGACCAGCTTGTCGCGCGGCGTCATCTTGGCGCGCACTTCAGCGTCGAGATCTTCTTCAAAGCGCAAATCGCGATTGGTGATGACACCGACTAGGCTGGTGCCTTCGACCACCGGGAAACCGCTGATGCCGTGCAATTCCGACAAGGCGATGACTTCACGGATCTTCATGGTCGGCGGGATCGTGATCGGATCGCGCACCACGCCGGACTCAAAACGCTTGACCTTGGAAACTTCGCGCGCCTGCTCCTTGGGCGTCAGGTTCTTGTGGACGATACCGATGCCGCCCTCTTGTGCGATGGCAATTGCCAGGCGTGCTTCAGTCACGGTGTCCATGGCCGCGGAAATAAGCGGAATGTTCAGGCGAATGTTGCGTGTCAGACGCGTGGCAAGGGAAGTATCTTTGGGAAGGATGTCCGAATAAGCCGGGACGAGGAGCACGTCATCGAATGTGAGTGCTTTTTGGAGAAGACGCATAGCATTTCCTATAGGCGCAAAAGCGAATTATACAGAAATCTTTTGCACTCGTCGCGGAGACCTTGATTTTTCCGCAAAATATGCAGCCGAGGTGTGGCGCGGCCGCACTTGTTGTCAAAAGTCACTCCGCGTATCTGGACTCAACACGACAGAAAGACGCCTCAGCCGCCCTTCTTCTGCACTCGACGCCGGCGCGAATCCATGGGATCGGCAATCAGCGGCCGATAGATCTCGATGCGATCCTGTTCGCGCAACACGGTATCGAGCGTTTTAAGCTTGCCATAGATGCCGACACGGCAAACCGTGAGGTCGATTGCTGTACACTCGCGCAGCAAACCGCTTTGCATGATGGCTTGCTGCACGGTAGCGCCGACGGCGACGCGCACCGGCTTGCGGATCTGCAGATCCGGCGTGGCGTAACAGATCTCGACTTGCAATTGCCCGGTCTCAGCCATATATCTGCTCTGCACGCTTGCAAAAAGAATCAACGAAACTATTGGCGATCATGCTGAACACCGGCCCGATCACCGATTCCAGAATGCGACTGGAAAACTCGTACTGCATGTCGAATTCGATCTTGCAGGCATCGTCGCGCAGCACCTTGAAATTCCAGCGCGCTTCGAAATGCTTGAAGGGACCTTCCACCAGGTGCATGGTCATGTTGCTGGGCGGCACGTTGGTGTTCTCGGTGGTAAACGACTGCTTGAGACCGTGATAATTGATCTTGAGCTTGGCCTTGAGTTTGTCGCCCTGACGCTCGGCAACTTCGACGCCGCCGCACCAGGGCAGGAATTCAGGGTAATCTTCGACGCGGTCGACCAGCTTGAACATCTGCTCGGCGCTGTAATTGATCAGGACTGTTTTATGTACGACTGCCATGAAAGGTGGTCCGTTTGATAAAATCGCAAAGTTGAAATTTTAACCGACACCACGGATTTTCCGATTAGATGAGTATTGTTGATAATAAAAAAGCCTTTTTCGATTACTTCGTCGAGGAGCGTTTCGAAGCCGGCATCGTCCTTGAAGGCTGGGAAGTCAAAGCCATCCGCGCCGGCAAGGCGCAGATCAAGGAAGCGTATGTGACGATACGCAATGGCGAGATTTTCCTGTTTGGCGCGCACATCAGCGCCCTGACCAGCACCTCCACGCACGTCCATCCCGAAACCACGCGCACGCGCAAGCTGCTGCTCAACGCCGCCGAGATTGCCAAGCTGATCGGAAAAGTGGAACGTTCAGGCTATACGCTGATGCCGCTGAACCTGCATTTCAGCAAAGGCCGCATCAAATGCGAAATCGGCCTGGCCAAGGGCAAGAAGCAACACGACAAGCGTGAAACCGAGAAGCAGCGCGACAGCCAGCGCGAAATCCAGGCTGCCATGAAAACCCACCGCCGCTGATCGGCGGTACCGACGGCGCTGGTCGCCGCTATTTGCCGACTGCCAAGCTCAGGCATTCGGCAACTTCTTCCACCACCCCGGACCAGTCGCCGCGAATTTTCTGGCGAAACACCTTGACGCTCGGGTACCAGCGCGAATTGCCGGTCTGCCAGCCCCAACGCCATTCACTTTCATAGCGCAGCAACAACCACGCCGGCTTGCCGAGCGCACCCGCCAGGTGGATCACGGCGGTATCAGCGCTGATGACAAGGTCGAGATGACTGATGAGCGCCGCGGTTTCCGCCATGTCGCCCATGGCCGATTCAAAGCGGCGCATGGTCTGCCAGCCCTCGACTTCCGCCGCGTCGCCTGACGGCACTTCGCGCTGCAAACTGATCAACTCGGCCGGAATGTCGGCCAAAGGACGCAAATAGCGCAGTGGAATGTCGCGCGTATGATTGAGCGCGCCCAGCTGCCGTCCGGCCCAGGCCAGACCAACCTTGAGCTTGTCCGGCGCCGGGCCGAGCACGGCGGCCCATTGCTGGATCAACTCCGGATCGGCGTGCAGATAGCGAGCGCCTGCCGGGATGTTCGCCAGCGTCCAGCTCAGCGCCAGCGGCAGGCTCATCAAGGGGCAATGGAAATCGTGCGACGCCAGTTCCTGATCGTTGACGACGATGGCGACATTGGGCAAGGCGGCAAACGAAGACAGCAGGCGCCGCAAGGCCTCGGGCACACAGACCGTGACCTGGGCGGCGGTCTCGGCAATCAGCGGGATATAGCGGGCGAACTGTATCGTGTCGCCCAGCCCCTGCTCGGCCCACAGCAAGATGCTGCGTCCCTGCAGCGAGGGTTCGCCGAGCCAGGTCGGCGTGTCGGGAAACATCTCCTGGCCGCGCAACTGCGGCGTACGCCAGCGCGCTTCATGGCGCGGCCAACCGCCGGCAAAATCGCCCTGCAGCAACAGGCAATGGCTTTGCGCCATTTCCGCCTCCGGAAAATTCGGTTGTAGCGTGAGCGCCTGCTCGTAGCACCAGAGCGCCTGGTTCAGGCAATTCATTTTTTGCAGGACATTGCCGCGATTGAAAATGGCGGCGGCGTTGGTCGCCGATTGCGCCAGGATACGGTCGTAGCACAGCACCGCTTCTTCATGGCGATTCAAGCGCAGCAACACATTTCCGCGTTGGTTCAAGGCTTGCTGATGCAATGGCGCAAAGGCCAATACGCGATCCAGACAGGACAGCGCGTCATCGTAGCGCTCCAGGCGGATCAGCAAGTCAGCCTGGCGACACCACAACTCGGCGTTCTGCGGCTGCTCGTCGAGCTGCATCATGCATTGTTCGAGAGCCAGGAACAAGGCGCGCTGCAAAGACTCGCGCGCCTCCACCAAGGCGGGAAAACGGCGCAGGCAATCGTCATAGGCCGCCACTGCTTCGCCATAACGTTCTTGCGCCAGCAACAGCTCGCCGCGACGCATCAGCGCCGGCACGAAACCGGGATTGAGCGCAATGGCCAGATCCAGCGAGGCCAGTGCATCATCGGACTTCCCCTGCACATCGGCGGTAATGCTCTGTGTCAGCAACTGCATCAATTCTTGCAGATGCGCAGGGTCGTGCAAAAGCTTGTCATGCAACATGTATCAAGTCCATCCCATCCATGCCGGCGCGCTGCCAGGAAGCGCGCGATGTCGCATCATGTGTCCGGCTCATGCCGTGGTATTGATGATATTGCCACTCGACGGCGTTGCATGCAATTTGCTCGCGATGTTCTGCAAGAAGCTGCTCAAGGAAGTACTGCCGGAATCACCGAGTGCACTGAGCAGGTTTTCGAAGCTGCTCTCCAGATTGGAGTTGGTCGCGCTCGACGAAGCACTGCTTGAATCGCTGGCGGTGGTCGCCGTATCGGTCGACGAACTGCTTGCGTCCGAGGACGACAGCGATTGCACCAGCTTGGTAATGTCGGCCTCAAGCCGCCCTTCTCCCGGCCCGGAACCCGGCGGTGGCGGCGGTGGACGATTGGTCACTCCGGTCGAAGCTGCAGCCGTTGCAGCGGCTACTGCGGAGGCGGAACTGGCGCTCTGCGCATCGGTGCCGTTGTCGCTGGCGCTGGTCGAGGTGCCTTCTGAATGCAGGGCGCTCATCAGGTTTTGCAGGAACGCGTTGAGCGCGCTATCGACATTCTGGGTAGACGTCGTATCGTCGCTGGACGAAGTGATCACTGCGCTCGACGTTGCCGTGTCGGTGCCGAGCGCCTCCAGCACCTGCTTGATGGCGTCCATGAAACTGCCGCCACCGCCGCCGTGCGGTGGTCGCGGCGGCGCATCGGAAAAGCTGACCGTGCCGCTGGTCTGGTTGATACTGCCTATGCCGCCCAAGTCGGACATGGAAAAAAGATTACTGCCGGATATGCTGCTGATGCTCATGTTGTTCTCCCTCTGACAAGTTGCCCCCATGCATGGGTGGATGCCTTTCTTTACCGCCCTTCGCACCTCGCAGCAAAAAACCGGAATATGTTGTCTGCGCGCCTAACAAGTATCGGCGATACACACATGTAAAGCCCAGCCTTAGAGTGTAAATTAGAGTAAATTTAAGTTGATTTCCAGCACGCTCTTGCCTGGTCGAAACGGCGCTGGGCGCGCCGACAGCGCCTGGCTTAAACGGCATTTTTCCGGCCTTGCCAGCATCGGACTTTCCCATGGTCAAATACACACGAAACGCAAGTAAAAGTGTGTAAAGATGCGGAGACTAATCGTTACCGTTGTACCGTCTGCAGCTATTTTGGGCATATGATTGACACATCCGAAACGCGGTAGCAAACAAAGAAAGTGAAACAAACGACGATGTCAAAAGTATTACTGATAGACGACGACATTGAACTCGTTGACATGCTCAAGGAGTACCTTGAGCAAGAAAAATTTGAAGTCCGCGTCGCCTATGACGGCGAATCGGGCGTAGCCGAGGCCTTGTCCAACCAATATGCCATCGTGGTGCTGGATGTGATGATGCCGCGCCTGAACGGCCTGGAAACCCTGCGCCGCATCCGCGCCAAGAGCAATCTCCCGGTCTTGATGCTGACCGCCAAGGGTGACGACACCGACCGCATCATCGGCCTTGAACTCGGCGCCGACGACTACGTCCCCAAACCTTGCACCCCACGTGAACTGACCGCCCGCGTGCGCGCCATCCTGCGCCGCACCGTGATCGACAATCCCGATCACAGCCCCTACTCGCCACTGGCCGTAGGCGCACTCTCCATGTGGCCGGAACAACGCCGCGCCACCTGGTCCGGCCAACCGCTGGAACTCACCAGCAGCGAATTCAACCTGCTTGAGGTACTGGCGCGCAATGCCGGCAAACCGGTCAGCAAACAACACCTGTCCGAACAAGGCCTGGGCCGTCCGCTGGCGCGCTTCGATCGCAATATCGACGTCCACCTGAGCAGCATCCGCCAAAAAATCTCCACGCTCGGCAGCGACAAATCCTGCATCCAAACCGTCTATCGCTTGGGTTACCAGTTCATCAAGGAGTAACGGTGGGCCGGCTGTTCTGGAAGTTTTTCTTCTTCATCATGGTGGCGCAGCTGACCGCCATCATCGGTGTGGGCATCATGTTTTCGCTGGAGAGCCGCGAACGTAACCAGCGCAGCACCGATCTCGACCTGAGTCCTCCGGCCGCCTTCACCATCCGCTCCGCCGCCGCGACGCTGCAATACGGCGGCATCGAAGCGCTGCGCCATTTGATCCTCAATGCCGAACGCCACCACGTCTATGCGGTTGACGAAGAACAACGCGAATTGCTCGGACGTGAAGTCGCGCCGCACCTGATCGAAGAAGCGAAGGATATCCTCAAGACGGAAAGTCATCGGCGCGTGGTGGAACAAATCAAGGCGGCCGACGGCCACACCTATTTGCTGTTCTTGCCGTCGCCGACAAATATGGAGGAAAGACCGCCACCGCCGCGCCATGATGAACGCGAGCGCCCGCCGCCGTTCTTTTTCCCGATGATGCCGATGCTGGTGTCAACCGTCGCCAGCCTGTTTTTTGCGATGTTGCTGGCTTGGTACTTCTCCCTGCCGATTCGCCAGCTCAAGTCGGCCTTCGCCCATGCCGCCTCCGGCAACCTGAACGACAGGCTGGCGCCGCTGATGGGCAAGCGTAGCGACGAACTGGCCGACCTCGGCCGCGACTTCGACAGCATGACCGACAAACTGCGCTCCCTGATGGATAGCCAGCGCCGGCTGCTGCACGATGTCTCTCATGAATTGCGCTCGCCGATTGCGCGCTTGCAGGCGTCGATAGGCCTGGCGCGCTTGCAGCCTGACAAGATGATGGCGACCATCGAGCGCATTGAGCGCGAAGGTGTGCGCATGGACAAGCTGGTCGGTGAATTGCTGACCCTGTCGCGCCTGGAAGCCGGCGTGACCGGTGCGATGGAAGACCAGATCCGCATGGAAGAATTGCTCGGTGAAATTATCAACGATGCGCGCTTTGAAGCGGAAGCCGTGGATCGACATGTGGATGGCGTGGCGCATTGCAATGTCATCCTGAAAGGCGGCGCCGAGCTGATTTATCGCGCCATCGAAAACGTGGTACGCAACGCCATCAAGCAAACCGCGGTCGACACCACGGTGAGTATCAACACGCAAGTCGATAAGGACAAGCAGCGCTTGCTGATTTCGGTGATCGACCATGGTCCGGGCGTACCGGAAGATGAGCTGCAACTGATCTTCGAACCTTTCTTCCGCAGCAGCCGCACACAAAAGAACAGCAATGGCTACGGCCTCGGCCTGACCATCGCGCGCCGTATCATTGAGGCGCATGGCGGACATATCCGCGCCTTCAATCGCCTCGACAAGGGCCTGTGCGTCGATATCATGCTGCCCTACGACGCCATGGACAACACCGCGGCCGTGACCGCGCCGGCGTAAAGTCCCGCCGATAAAAAAGGCGCTGGCAGGCTGCTCGCCGTGCCAACGCCTTTTTATTTTTTGGACCAGAATTTACTTGTTTTGCACCTTCACGACTTGCATCGCACTGGCGATCAGCGTGCTGATGTCACCCAGGTTGGCCGGCACGATCAGCGCGTTGTTGGTCTTTGCCAGTTGCGAGAAGGCGGCGACATATTGCTCCGCCACTTTCAGACTGACGGCGTCGGCACCACCCGGCGACTGGATCGCAGCGGCGGTTTTACGCAGCGCTTCGGCGCTTGCTTCAGCAATCGCCACAATCGCGGTAGCCTGGCCTTCAGCGCGGTTGATCGAGGCTTGCTTCTCGCCTTCCGAGCGTGCAATCGCTGCCTCGCGCTCACCGGTGGCAATGTTGATCTGCTCTTGCTTGCGTCCTTCCGAGGCCGCGATCAAGGCACGTTTTTCCCGCTCGGCCGTGATCTGCGCCTGCATCGCATGCAGGATTTCCTTCGGCGGCGTCAAATCCTTGATCTCGTAACGCAAAACCTTGACGCCCCAGTTGGCGGCTGACTCGTCGATGGCGCTGACAATTGCGGTATTGATGTGGTCGCGTTCCTCAAAAGTTTTATCAAGTTCCATCTTGCCGATCACCGAGCGCAAAGTAGTTTGCGCCAGTTGCGTGATGGCAGAAATATAGTTCGACGAACCATAGGAAGCGCGCATCGGGTCGGTGATCTGGAAGTACAGAATGCCGTCGACTTGGAGCTGGGTATTGTCGCGCGTGATGCAAACCTGCGGCGGCACATCCAGTGGGATTTCCTTGAGTACGTGTTTGTAAGCGATACGGTCAATGAAAGGCACCACGATATTGAGGCCCGGGCCCAAGGTTGCATGATATTTGCCGAGACGCTCAACTACCCAGGCGTGCTGCTGCGGCACGACCTTGACGGTCTTGACGACGAAGATGATGGCGATGAAAAAAATGACCAATGCGACATTGCCGAACATAGAAATTCCCCTTGTGAATAAAACCTGATGCAACCGCTTAATGCGAGATGGAATGCGCGACGATCAGGCGACTGCCGCGTACTTCCCGGATGATGAATTGCCCTGCCTGGACCGTATTGCCGGGCGCCAGCTCGACATCCCATTCCGCGCCGCGATAGCGCACGCGCGACGTCGGCGCACCGTCCAGTTCGCTCCAATGATCGACTTGCAGACTTTGGCCGATGTCCATGTTCACATTCGGGTCCCGCGCGGCTTTGTCCTTGTTGACCTTGCCGAAACGGCTGCGCCGCAACAAACCTACTGCGACGACGCCAACCACTGCTGCGGTCAGCAATTGCCATTCGAAGGAAGCGCCCGGCCACGCCACCAGGCCGCCGGCTGCGAGACCGATGGCGATCATCAGCAAATAGAAGGTTCCGGTGAACAACTCCACCCCGATTGCCAGCCCGGCCAATACCAACCACATCGCCCAGTCCGTCATAGTTATTTTCCTTTTTGATGTCATGCAAGCTGCTGCTTACCGGCAAGACTTTAACAGCCTATGCTGACATCGTGCCTGAAAACAAAAACGCAGGCATTGAAGCCCGCGTTTTGTGAGACCAGACAAGCGAACTTGCCTTGCTTAGACCGTATAGGCGCTTACTTAGTGCCCGCCAGTTTTTGCCAGGTGTCGATCACCGAGTCTGGATTCAAGGAAATCGATTCGATACCTTGCTTCATCAGCCATTCGGCGAAATCAGGATGGTCCGATGGGCCCTGACCACAGATGCCGACATACTTGCCCTTGGCCAGGCAAGTCGAGATGACCTTGGTCAGCAACGCCTGCAAGGCCGGGTCACGCTCGTCGAAATCAGCGGCCAGCAATTCCATGCCGGAATCGCGGTCCAGGCCCAGGGTCAACTGCGTGAGGTCATTGGAACCGATCGAGAAGCCGTCGAAGAACTCCAGGAATTGCTCGGCCAAAATCGCATTGGACGGCACTTCGCACATCATGATGACGCGCAAGCCGTTCTCGCCGCGTGTCAGGCCGTTCTTGCCGAGCAGGTTGATGACTTTTTCCGCTTGTCCCAGAGTACGCACGAACGGCACCATGATCTCGACGTTGGTCAGACCCATGTCGTTACGCACGCGCTTCATGGCCTGGCATTCCATTTCGAATGCTTCAGCGAAATCGGCAGACAGGTAACGCGCCGCGCCGCGGAAACCCAGCATCGGGTTTTCTTCATCCGGCTCGTAACGCGAACCGCCGATCAGCTTCTTGTACTCGTTCGACTTGAAGTCGGACAAGCGCACGATCACCGGCTTGGGCCAGAAGGCCGCAGCGATGGTGGCGATGCCTTCGGCCAGCTTGTCGACGTAGAACGCCTTCGGCGATGCGTGACCGCGCGCCACCGACTCGACTGCCTTCTTGAGGTCGGCATCGATGTTCGGGTATTCCAGAATCGCACGTGGATGCACGCCGATGTTGTTGTTGATGATGAATTCCAGGCGCGCCAGACCGACGCCGCCGTTGGGGATAGACTGGAAGTCGAACGCCAGTTGCGGATTGCCGACGTTCATCATGATCTTCAGCGGAATCGGCGGCAACTCGCCACGTGCGACTTCGGTGATTTCGGTTTCCAGCAGGCCGTCGTAGATCTTGCCTTCGTCGCCTTCGGCGCAGGAGACCGTGACCAGGTTGCCGTCTTTCAGGATATCGGTGGCATCGCCGCAACCGACCACTGCCGGCACGCCCAACTCACGCGCGATGATCGCTGCGTGGCAGGTACGGCCGCCGCGGTTGGTGACGATGGCGGCAGCGCGCTTCATGACCGGCTCCCAGTTCGGGTCGGTCATGTCGGCCACCAGCACGTCGCCCGGCTGTACACGTTCCATTTCGGAAGCATCGCGAATCACGCGCACCGGACCGGCGCCGATCTTCTGGCCGATCGCACGACCGGTTGCCAGCACCGCGCTGGAGCCCTTCAGTTTGAAGCGTTGTTGCGCGTCGGTCGCCTTCTGCTGCGACTTCACGGTTTCGGGACGCGCTTGCAGGATGTACAGCTTGCCGTCGCGGCCGTCCTTGCCCCATTCGATGTCCATCGGACGCTGATAGTGCTTCTCGATGATGGTGGCGTATTTGGCCAGTTCGACGATCTCGGCGTCGTTGAGCGAATAACGGTTGCGCATTTCCACCGGCACATCGACGGTCTTGACCGAACGACCGGCCTTGGCTTCACCGGTGAATTCCATCTTGATCAGCTTGGAGCCGATGTTGCGACGGATGATCGGCAGCTTGCCTTGTTCCAGCATCGGTTTGTGGACGTAGAACTCGTCCGGATTGACTGCGCCCTGCACCACCGTTTCTCCGAGGCCATAGCTGGACGTGATGAAGACCACATCCTTGAAACCGGATTCGGTATCGATGGTGAACATCACGCCGGCGGCGCCGACGTCGGAGCGCACCATGCGTTGCACACCGGCCGACAGCGCGACTTCCGCGTGCGTGAAGCCTTTGTGGACGCGATACGAAATTGCACGGTCGTTGTACAGCGAAGCGAATACGTGCTTCATCGCTTCGAGCACGTTCTCAATGCCGACCACGTTCAGGAAGGTTTCTTGCTGACCGGCGAAGGATGCGTCAGGCAAGTCTTCTGCGGTCGCAGACGAACGCACGGCGAACGACATCTCGCTGGTGGAATCGGCGACCAGTTTGTCGTAGAAGGACTTGATCTGCTGTTCCAGCGCAGGCTGGAAAGGCGTGTCGATAATCCATTGACGAATCTCCGCACCGGCTTGCGCCAATGCACGCACATCTTCGATATCCAGCGCGACGAGACGATCTGCAATGCGTTGGGCCAGCGTTGCACCGCCATTCTCACTGTGTTCCAGAAAGTCGCGGAACGCCTGCGCCGTCGTGGCAAAACCACCTGGCACGCGGACTCCGGCACCGGCCAACTGGCTGATCATTTCACCCAGCGACGCGTTCTTGCCGCCGACGGACTCGACGTCCGTCATGCGAAGATTTTCAAAGGAGACTACGTATGCGGCCCCCTGGGCAGAACCCATGTTTACTGCGTTGGACATAACAACCTCTAGTTTGATGATAAGAAATCTTCACGCGGCCGGCATTCGTCATTTGTTCTTTGTTATTTTGGGACGAAGGCGACATAATCGAGCTAAGCAAGCTTGGCGATGCATTGAGATAAGCAGCGGCAGAACGCAAGACATGATGCAGATGGCGCGCGGCAGTTCCGACGGTGTTTGCAGAGGCAAACATCCAAAGGCATTCGGTCAACTTGCGCAGCACTGTCAGGATCATTTTGAGCTAGCTTCTCAATCTGTTGCATGGCATTTTACAGGGTAGCCAGCGAATTTTTCATCTGGCTCATCATTTTTTATTGTTTTCATTTTAACAACATTATGCTCGATCTTGCCCCGCCTCCCTGCCCTGTCCCCTTGCCGCCTGCCAACCGCACCGTTTTCTTTGTTTCCGACGGCACCGGCATCACCGCAGAAACCTTGGGCCATTCCGTTCTCAGCCAGTTCGAATTGCGCTTCAAGCAAGTCCGCCTACCCTTCGTCGACACGCTGGACAAGGCCCATGACGCCACTCGCCGCATCAATGAAGTCGCCACAACCGACGGCAAAGCGCCGATTGTGTTTTCAACGCTGGTGAAAGCCGATCTGTCGGCGGTGATCCGCCAGTCCAAGGCGATGCATATGGACTTGTTCCAGACCTTCGTCGAGCCGCTGGAGCAGGAGCTCGGCGTCAAGTCGACCCATACCATCGGCCGCAGCCACAACACGGCCGATTCGGAAGAATATAAAAACCGCATTGAGGCGATCAATTTCTCGCTGGCACACGACGACGGCCAGTCGAACAAGAATCTGGCCAGCGCCGACGTCATCCTGGTCGGCGTATCGCGCTCCGGCAAGACGCCGACCAGCCTCTACCTGGCCATGCAGTACGGCATCAAGGCCGCCAACTACCCATTGATCCCGGAAGATTTCGAGCGCGACAAATTGCCGAGCGGCCTGGTTAATTTCAAGAAGAAGATTTTCGGCCTCACCATCGCGGCCGAGCGTTTGTCGGAAGTGCGTAACGAACGCCGTCCCGGCAGCAAATATGCGGCCATCGAAAACTGCCGTTACGAAATCAATGAAGCGGAAAAGATGATGCGCCGCGAAGGCATACGCTGGATGTCATCGACGGCAAAATCGATCGAAGAAATCGCTGCCACCATCCTGCAGGAAATCAAACCGGATACACGCTGATCCTCACCTGCCGCGCCTGCGCCGTTAGCCGGGCATGCGGATGAACTGTGTGTGCAGCAAGTAGTCCTTGTGCGGCCCTTCGATGCGCGTATGCAAATCGAAGCAGTCAGCGCTGATCAGCACATAGCGGCCATCATAGCGATCGCGCAGGCAGAGATGCGTTTCCAGCGGCACCAACGCCTGCCGGGCCGGGTCATGGCGATAACTCTGATAGGCCTGCCCGGCTTGCATGCCATCGGCAAACGCCACGTGCACCAGGTCCCCCACTATTTCATAGTCGAAGCGTCGTGAGAACGACAGTAGGCGCTGGTCGGCAATCAGACGCAGTTGGCCTGATTCCAGATAGTGCAAAAGGGATTCCGACGCCACCTTGAATTCCGCCTGGCCCTCGGCGTTGCCGACGACTTGCGCATCAGTGCCCAGCATGCTGCGCGTAAAACGCCAGCAGCCGCGAAAATAGGCGTGGAGATCAGGAAGCATGCCGCGTTGCCTGCTCAGCGGCTGCCTTGTCGTTGCCGCACTTGCTCGAAGAAACAGACGGCAGCGGCAGCGGCGACGTTGAGCGACTCCATCTGCCCCACGTGTGGAATCACGACCTTGACGCCGGCAGCATCCATGAGGTCGTCGGCAACGCCCTGGCCTTCGTGGCCGAACAACCAGGCCACGTCTTGCTTCAGGTCGATTTGATAGATGGTCTGCTGCGCATAGGAACTGGTCGCCAGCACCGGCACCTGACTGCCCTTGCACAGGCTGAGCAAATCAGCGCCTTCGAAAATATCGAGTAAGAAATGTGCGCCCATGCCGGCACGCAACACCTTGGGCGACCAGGCGGCGGCAGTGCCCGCCGAACAAAACACCTGGCGTGTGCCGGCGGCGGCGGCGCTGCGCAAGATCGAGCCGAGATTGCCAGGATCTTGCAAGCCATCGAGCAAGACCGCCGAACTCGTCAGCACTGTCGGCGCTGTCGGTTGCGGTGTCGCAATCAGCAACAACAAGCCGACGCCGTTTTCAACCTGGCTCAGCGCCTGGTACAAGGGGTCCGGCAGACAGATGCACTGACTGCCGTCGGCTTCGCATTGCGCCAGCACCGACGCAACTTCAGGATGATGCACGGCGCTCTCAGCCAGCACGCACAGCGCCGGCTTGCCACCCTGCTGCAAATAGGCCTGCGCCAGATGCACGCCGTCGAGCAAACTGCGGCCGCCCTTCCGGCGCGCCTGGGCGCTGGTAGCGAGCTGCTTGAGTTCTTTATAGAGCGCGTTGTCGCGCGAGGAGATCGATTTCATGGTTACACCTCCTCAGCCAGCAGCCAACAAGGCGCGCACCGGCGCGTAGGACTTGCGATGCACCGGCGACACCCCGTGCAGGCGCAAACGCTCCAGATGCAATGCGGTCGGATAACCCTTGTGCTGATCAAAGGCGTAATGCGGATATTGCGCGTGCAACACCAGCAAGGCGGCATCGCGCGCCGTCTTGGCGAGTATTGAGGCGGCCGAAATCGCCGGCACCTTGTCGTCACCCTTGACGATCGCTTCGGAGCGTATGCTCATGACCGGGCAGCGGTTGCCGTCAATCAGCGCCAACGTCGGCACTGTCTTCAAGGCTTCCACCGCGCGCCGCATGGCCAACATGCTGGCGTGCAAGATGTTGAGCTGGTCGATTTCATCTTCCGAGCATTCGGCAATCGCCCAGGCTATCGCGTGCTCCTTGATTTCCAGGGCCAGCGCATCGCGGCTGGATTCGCTGAGCTTCTTGGAGTCGCGCAAGCCGATGATGGGACGCGCCGGATTAAGGATGACGGCGGCGGCAAACACCGGCCCCGCGAGCGGACCGCGACCGGCCTCGTCGACGCCGCAAATGGTTTCGCCGGCGTAATCCTCGAACGCAAACAGCGACAGATTCAATTCATTTTTTTTGGCCATATCGCCTAAGCTCCTTGCGCAAAACGCGCCTGTTGGCGATCCAGCAAATTGCACACCGCCTGCGCGCTGGCGTTGGCGGTATCGCGCAGCAAGGAATGGTGCATCTCGGTAAAACGCTGGTGCAGACGCTGTTGTTGCGCCGGATCATCCAGCTGCTGCCACAGCGCATCGGCCAGCGCCTGCGGTGTGGCGGCGTCTTGCAGCAACTCCGGCACCAGGAATTCGCGTGCCAAAATATTGGGCAAGCCGACCCAGGGCTGGTAATTCATGTGACGCATGATTTCATAGGACGCACGCATCATCTTGTAGGCAATCACCATCGGCTTCTTGTACAAGGCGACTTCCAGCGACGCCGTGCCGGACGCGACCAACACGGCGTCGGCAGCCGCCATCGCCGTGTGCGACTCGCCGCTGACGATGTGGATGCCAAGATCGCTGCTATTGGTCTGCGCAATCAATTGTTCAAAATAGGCGCGCTGCTTTTCGCCGGCCATCGGCGCCACGAATTGCAGGCCAGGCTCGCGCTGCGCCAGCAATCTGGCGGCACCGACAAAGCTGGCCGTGTTGTACTTGAGTTCCGACATGCGGCTGCCCGGCAATATCGCGACGACGCGCCGCTCCTGCTGTAATTCCAGGGCCGCGCGGGCAGCATGCTGATCCGGCGCCATCGGAATTACTTCCGCCAATGGATGGCCGACGTAGGTCACCGGCACCCCGGCCTTGCGGTAGATTTCTTCTTCAAACGGAAAGATCACCAGCATGTGCGACACGGCGCGCGCGATCTTCTTGATGCGGCCACCGCGCCAGGCCCAGATTTGCGGTCCGATGAAGTGAATGGTGGGAATCCCGGCTTCACGCAACTGCAGTTCCAGCCCGAGATTAAAGCCGGGATAGTCGACCCCGATGAACACCGCCGGCCGCTCGGCCAGCAGTTGGTCGCGCAAGGCGTTTTGTATGCCTTTGATTTCGCGATAGCGCGGGATCACTTCAAACAAACCGCGCACGGTCAGCTTGTCCATCGGCCAGTCGCTGACAAAGCCATGCTCGCCCATGTGCGGCCCGCCGATGCCGTGCAAACGCGCGTGCGGCAAACGCGAACGCAAACCGGACAGCAAACGGCTCGCCAGCAGGTCGCCGGAGCTTTCGCCGGCAACCATGGCGATCGACAACTTATCGGATGATGCCACGAGAGGACGAGGCGATGAATTCGCGCATCAGGCGGATATGCGCGGCAGATTCAGGCGATTTTTCTTCTTGCTGCAAGAGTTCCTGCTTGGCTTCTTCCAACGGCAAACCGGAGCGATATACCGCCTTGTAAGCACGCTTGATGGCGGTGATCTGTTCCGGCGTGAAACCACGCCGCTTCAGGCCTTCGCTATTGATGCCGGCCGGCACCGCACGGTTGCCCGCAGCCGTCACGAATGGCGGCACATCCTGGCTCACTGCGGCGGTAAAGGCCGTCATCGCATGCGCGCCGATGTGGCAGAACTGATGCACCGAGGTAAAGCCGCCGAGGAACACCCAGTCGCCCAGATGCACGTGGCCGGCGAGCGTGGCGTTGTTGGCCAGAATGATATTGTTGCCGAGCTGGCAATCGTGCGCCAGATGCACGTAAGCCATGATCCAGTTGTCGTCGCCGATGCGGGTCACGCCGGCATCCTGGGTGGTGCCCAGGTTGAAGGTGACGAATTCGCGGATAGTGTTGCGGTCACCGATTTCCAGACGGGTTGGTTCACCGGCATACTTCTTGTCCTGCGGCGCAGCGCCGAGCGAGCCGAACTGGAAAATCTGGTTGTCGCGACCTATCGTCGTGTGGCCTTCGATCACCACATGCGGACCGATCTTGGTGCCGGCGTCGATCCGCACATGGGCGCCGATCACCGAATAGGCGCCGACCTCGACCGTGGAGTCGAGCTGAGCGCCCGACTCAATGACGGCGCTAGGATGAATGCGCGACATGGCTTAGCCTGCCTGGCTGGCGTCGTTGGCGTTGCGCATGGTGCACATCAGGTCACCCTCAACCGCGACTTGGCCGTCAACGGTGGCAACCGCCTTGTACTTCCAGATACCGCGCGCACGACGAGTGATTTCCACATGCATCTTCAACTGGTCGCCCGGCTCTACCGGACGCTTGAAGCGCGCATTGTCGATACCGACGAAATACACCACGGTATTGGCGTCGGGCTTACGGCCTTCCGTCAGGAACGACAGCAAGGCCGCGGTTTGCGCCAGCGCTTCGATCATCAACACGCCCGGCATCACCGGCTTGTGTGGAAAATGACCGTTGAAGAACTCTTCGTTCACAGTCACGTTCTTGATGGCGGTGATGTCCTTGCCGCTTTCCCATGTCAGTACGCGATCGACCAGCAACAGCGGATAGCGGTGCGGGAGGTATTCTTTGATTTGATTGATGTCGAGACTAGTCATTGTTCTGCTCTGTATTCTGCTGTGTAAGCGATTTGATATTTTTTTCCAACGCTCGGATTTTCTCACGCATTGCGCCCAGATTGCGCACCAATGCCGCTGATTTTTCCCATTCTCCGTGCTTGGCGATAGGGTAAAAACCGGTATATTGCCCCGGCTCCAATATTGAGCGCAGTGCCAGCGTGCCGGCCGATACATGGACTTTGTCGGCGATGGTGATGTGGCCGTGGATCATGGCGGCACCGCCGATGGAGCAATATTTACCGATTTTGGCGCTGCCGGCGATCCCCGCGCAGGCTGCAATCGCCGTATGCGCGCCGATATGGCAGTTGTGGGCGATCTGAATCTGGTTGTCCAGTTTGACACCGTCTTCCAGCACGGTGTCGGACAAGGCGCCACGGTCGATGGTGGTATTGGCACCGATTTCGACGTCGTTGCCGATCACCACCCGCCCCACTTGCGGAATCTTGATCCAGACGCCGGCTTCGTTGGCGAAACCGAAACCATCCGCACCGATCACCGCACCGGAATGGACGATGCCGCGCTCGCCGATTTCGCAAGCGCTGTGAAATGTCACGCGCGCATAAAAATGCGTATCCGCCCCCACCTTGGCGTTGCGGCCGATATAGCTGCCGGCGTCGATCACGACACGCTCACCGATAACGGCGCCCGCTTCGATCACGACTTGCGGACCGATGCTCGCGCTAGGCGCCACCTGGGCGCCGGCGTCGACGCAGGCGCTGGCGTGGATGCCGGCCGTCACGGGAACCGCCGCCTGCGCCGCAAACAACTGCGCAGCACGGGCAAAATAGGCATAAGGGTTCTTGGTGACGATGCGCGCGCCCTGGTAGGCGACGATAGCGGCATCATCGACTTCGGACAATATCAGCGCAGCCGCGTGCGTCTGTTCAGCCTGGGCTCGAAACTTGGAATTGGAAAGGAAGGTAATATGCGATGCAGTCGCTGCATCCAGGGGCGCGATGCCGCTGACGTCGATCTGCGCATCACCTTTTAGCTGGCCACCCAAGCGTTCGACCAACTGTTCTAGCCGAATACTCATCTTGGCCTTCGTAGATTATTGCACTACCTGCTCAAGCAGCGCAGATTGGCGATTTCTCTTCGGGACAATCTGCGCGCTCGGGGTAAGCATGATGACGGTGTAAATTGAGCTTACTGCCGGGCTTACTTCGCCAATTCTTTCAACACCTTGTCGGTGATATCGATGCGCTTGCTGGCGTACACCGCTTCCTGGAAGACGATGTCATACTTTTCTGCTTCAGCGATCTGACGGATCACCTTGTTGGTACGTTCCAGAACAACCGACAGCTCTTCATTGCGACGTTGGTTCAAATCTTCACGGAATTCGCGTTGCTTGCGTTGGAATTCCTTGTCCAGGTCAGACAGGTCGCGCTGGCGCTTGACGCGCTCGGATTCGGACAACACGGCAGCATCCTTGTCCAGTTTGTCGGATTGCACTTTCAGGCGCGCGGCCATATCGGCGATATCCTTTTCGCGCTTGGCAAACTCAGCTTCCAGCTTGGTCTGCGCCGCTTTGGCAGGCACCGCTTCGCGGAAAATACGCTCAGTGCTGACAAAGGCGATTTTCGATTCTTGCGCATGCACATTGGCAAAAGACAACAAGCCCACAGCCAGTGTGGCAGCTTGGATCGACATCAATGATTTAGTAATAAACTTCAAGATCATTCTCCGTAATACAGATTTCTATTATGCCATGAGCTGATCAGGTGATCAGAATCCGGTGCCCAGTTGGAACTGGAAGTTTTGCGCCTTGTCGCCAGTCTTCGCATTCAAAGGCTTGCCGTAGCTCAGTTTCAACGGTCCGATTGGCGAGATCCAGCTGATACCGAAACCAGTCGAATAGCGCAAATCGTTGATTTTGATACGCTCGCCATCGGCAAAGACGTTACCGCCGTCAACGAAGGTAAACCAGCGCAAGCTGCGATCCTGGCCCGAACCCGGGAATGGGAATTGCAACTCGACGTTGGCGATCAGACGTGAGGCGCCACCCATGGAGTCGCCATATTGGTCTTTCAGGTTACCCAGGGACGATGCTTCATAGCCGCGCACAGTGCCGATACCACCGGCGTAGTAGTTCTTGAAAATCGGATATGGCTTGCCGCCAAAGCCTTTACCGTAGTCGACTTCGCCATTCCAGGCCAGCGTTGCCGCATTGCTCCAGAACGGTTGGAAATATTGATGCTGGTAAGTCGCGCGGTAGTATTCCAAGGTGCCGATACCGGAGACTTCCAGGTTGGCGCGTTGGTACGAACCCTTGGTAGGCACCAATGCACTGTCGCGGCTGTCGCGCTGCCATGCCACCGTCAACGGGAAGCTGGTGGTGGTGGCTGTGCCGATGCCGCAAGTACTGTCGTTGATGACGTCGCATCCTCTTGCGCCGGTACCGCTGCCGAAGTCACGCACATACTGACGATACAAGCTCGGGCTGGTGCTATCGGTATCGACCTTGGTATTTTCAATACCGACGCCGAAGAAGACGCGATCCAGCTCGGAGAACGGCACGCCGAATTTAACGTTGCCGCCGATGGTTTTCACACGGTAATCGCCGGTGGTGTATGCCGATGGACGAATCGTACGCAGGAACACTTCATAGGTGCGGCTGATGCCGTCGTCCGTGAAATAAGGATTGGTTTGCGACACCGCAATCGTACGATAGCGTGAGCTGGTATTGACTTCGATACCCACCGTGTTGCCGGTACCGAAGGCGTTTTCCTGCGAAATCGAACCGGTCAGGCTAAGCTTGTCGGTTTGCGAGAAACCGGCGCCGATCATGATGTTGCCGGTCGGTTTTTCTTCCACCTTCATGTTGACATCAATCTGGTCGGTGCTGTTCGGCACTTCCGGCGTTTCGATGGTCACTTCCTTGAAATAACCCAAGCGGTCGACGCGGTCGCGCGACAACTTGATCTTTTCACCGTCGTACCAAGAATCTTCAAACTGACGGAATTCGCGGCGGATGACTTCATCGCGTGTCTTGGTGTTACCTGCAATATTGACGTGGCGCACATAAACGCGCTTGCCGGGGTCGACCATGATGGTGAAGGCAACTTCCTTCTTCTCGCGATCCACGTTCGGATTGGCGTTGACATTGGCAAAGGCGTAACCGAAATTGCCCAGGCGTTCGCTGATTTTCTTGGTGCTGTCGGTGAGCTTGGCGCCGGAATACACGTCGCCCTTTTTCAGCTGTACCAGCGCCGTCAAATCATCCTGCATGCCGAACATTTCGCCATCCAGCTTGATGTCGGAGACAGTGTACTTTTCACCTTCATTGATATTGACGGTGATGTAGATATCTTTTTTGTCCGGAGTGATCGAGACTTGCGTGGACTCGATCTGCATTTCCAGATAACCGCGATCCAGATAATAGGAGCGCAGCGACTCGATGTCGCCGGCCAGCTTCTGTTTGGAGTATTGGTCGGCCTTGGTATACCAGGTGAACCAGCCCGGTGTGGTCAGCTTGAGCTGGTCGCGCAGCGTGCCGTCCGAGAACGCCTTGTTGCCGACGATGTTGATTTGCTTGATGCGCGAAACATCGCCTTCATCCACGGCAAACGTAATGGCGACGCGATTGCGCTCCACCGGCGTGACAGTCGTCGTGACCTTGGCGCCGTACAGGCCGCGCGACAGGTATTGACGCTTCAGCTCCTGTTCCGCACGGTCGACTTGCGACTTGTCGAAGATGCGAGACTCGGCGACGCCGATTTCTTTCAACGCCTTGGTCAGCTGTTCCTTGTCGAATTCCTTGATGCCGGTGAAATCGACAGCGGAAATCGCCGGGCGCTCTTCCACTTGCACCACCAGTACATCGCCCTCAGCTTCAACGCGGACATCCTTGAAGAAGCCGGTAGCGTACAAGGCTTTGATCGCTGCAGTGCCCTTTTCATCGGTGAAGGTCTCGCCCACGCGCACCGGCAGGTAGCTGAAAACCGTGCCGGCTTCAGTACGCTGGATGCCTTCGACACGAATGTCCTTGACCACGAACGGTTCGACAGCGAATGCCTGATTCGAACAAAGTGCGAGCGCGGCAGCGGCGATCAGGCTACGGGAAAAAGTCGGAGCAGGGAAATGCGCGGAATGTAAGTTCATTAGCTATCGTTTATTAACTATGTTTTTTGCTGACCATTTCTTACAATGATCAAACATATGTAAAGTCAAAAACCATCCTTGCCATCAGGACGGTTTGGGAGAAATCCTTAAAACATCAGACGAACAATGTCGTTGAACGCAGCAACCAGCATCAACGTCATCAGAATACCCATGCCGGCACGTTGAGCAATTTCCCCAAAGCGCTCAGAAACAGGACGGCCGGTCAAAATCTCCAGCGAATAATACAGCAAATGCCCGCCATCTAAAACCGGGATGGGTAGCAGGTTCATGACGCCGAGGCTGATACTGATGAAGGCGATGAAGCTCAGGTAGCTGACCAGCCCGACTTTGGCGGTCTGCCCGGCGTAATCGGCGATCGTGATCGGACCGGTAATATTTTTCCAGGACACCTGGCCGACGATCATTTTTCCGATCATCTTGAGCGTCATGGTACTGGTGTCCCAGGTCTTTTGCGCGCCCTTGGCAAGCGCCGTCCATGGCGCATCGCTGACGACGATCATTTCCGGCGCCAGCGGCACTTCCACCTTGATGCGCCCGATCGCCTGACCATTGTCCTCAAGCGTGTCCGGTGTGACGTTGATACGGAATTCGCTCTGGCCGCGCAAGCCATGCAACAGCAACGGCTTGCCTGGCGAAGCACGCACCAGCTCGACCAGCGCCAGACCATCCCGAATCGGCGCGCCATTCACATCCAGAATCAAATCCCCCTTTTGCAAGCCGGCCTGCATCGCAGGACCATCCATGATCTTGCCCAGGATCGCTGCTGGACGCGCCAGCGACAAGCCGAGTTTGGCGAGGAAATCGCTTTCCAGATCCTGGCTCGACACGCCGTCAAGCGGCAGATTGAGCGAATCCAGCAACTTGCCGCCGCCGGAACCGGTATTGACGCGCTCGACATCCAGACGCACCGGCGTCTTCTCAAGCACATGCTGCATCAGCTCCCAACGCACTTCCGACCAAGCCTGCACCGGCTCGCCGTTGATCGCAGTAATGGTTTCACCGCCGCGCAGGCCCGCCTGGTAGGCGACTGTATTGGTCGCCATCGGACGCAGTTTGGGGACAGGCTCGGGAATGCCGTGCATGAACAAGCCGGCGAACAGCAAAATGGCGAGGATGAAATTGGCAATCGGACCGGCGGCAACGATGGCAATGCGCCGCCATACTGATTGTCGGGTGAATTCACGTTTGAGGTCGGCGGCAGACAGTTCGCTGACATCCTGCTCGCGGGCATCGAGCATCTTGACGTAGCCGCCCAGAGGCAGGATAGACAACGCCCATTCAGTCTGGTCGCGGCCGAAACGGCGAGAATAGATCACGCGTCCCATGCCGACCGAAAAACGCAAGACTTTGACGCCGCACAAGCGCGCGACCCAGTAATGCCCCAGCTCGTGCACCACTACCAGGGTGCCCAAGGCGAAGGCAAAGGCCAACAAGGTGTGCAACAGATTCATGAGGATAGACAGGAGTGGGCAATCGAGCGTGCCAGCCGGTCTTGCTCAATCAGGGCGTCGATATCGGCAACCGGGCCATGAGGCAATTTATCCATGACGCGGGCGATCACTTGATCAATCATGCGGAATCCGATTTCTTGATTCAGGAATGCCTGGACGGCAACTTCATTGGCGGCATTGAGGATGGCCGCCGAGCTGCCCCCGGCTTGCAGTGCATCATACGCCAGTTTGAGACAGGGAAAACGCCCAAAGTCGGGGCGTTCGAAAAATAATTGGCCGATTTGCGCCAGGTCCAGCTGGGCCACACCGGAGTCGATGCGCTCAGGATAAGCCAGCGCATTGGCAATCGGCGTGCGCATGTCCGGGTTGCCCAGTTGCGCCAGCACCGAGCCGTCGACATAGGAAACCATGGAATGGATGACGCTCTGCGGATGGATCATGACTTCGATCTTGTCCGCCGGCGCACCGAACAGCCAATGTGCCTCGATGACTTCCAGGCCTTTGTTCATCATGGTGGCCGAGTCAACCGAAATCTTGCGCCCCATGACCCATTTGGGATGCGCCACCGCCTCTTCCGGCGTCACGCTGTCGAGCGTGGCGACGTCGCGCTTGAGAAACGGCCCACCGGAGGCGGTCAACAGTATTTTGGCGATGCCGGCATCGGCCAGCGAACGGCGATAGTCATGCGGCAAGCATTGGAAGATCGCATTGTGTTCGCTATCGATCGGCAGCAAGGTCGCGTGATGCTGGGCCACGGCGTCGATCAGCAACCGACCGGACATGACCAGCGCTTCCTTGTTGGCCAGCAAGATCTTCTTGCCCGCGCGAGCTGCCGCCAGCGTCGAGGCCAGGCCGGCAGCGCCCACGATCGCCGCCATCACGACATCACATTCGGCGGCGCTGGCGACATCGCACAAGGCCTGTTCGCCATACAAGACTTCCGTACGCAACTGGCGCGCCTTGAGTTGTTGCTGCAGGTCTTGTGCCGCTTGCCCCGTGCCGACCACGGCCAGCTTGGGATGAAAACGTGCGCACTGTTGCGCCAGCTCGTCGACGCGCGAGTGCGCCGTCAAAGCATAGACCTGATAACGCTCCGGATGACGCCCCACCACATCCAGCGTGGAAACGCCGATGGAACCGGTAGAGCCGAGTACGGTAATTGCCTGCATGAAATTCCTACAACCAGAGATCGATCAGTGCTGCCAGCGGCAACACCGGAATCAGCGCATCGATTCGATCCAATACACCACCATGGCCAGGCAACAGATTGCTGCTGTCCTTCATGCCGGCACGGCGCTTCAACTGCGACTCGAACAAATCGCCGACCACGCTGGCAGCTACCAGCAGCGTCATGACGATCATGAAGCCGGGCCAACCGAAGCGCTCATACAAGCGTCCTGAAAAGGTATCGCCGTCGAGATACATGACGGTCGCCGCCGCAATCACCAGCACCGCCAGCCAGCCGCCGATCGCCCCTTCCCAGGACTTGCCGGGAGAAATCGATGGTGCCAGTTTGTGACGACCGAAGCCCTTGCCGGCGAAGTAGGCGCCGATATCGGCGACCCAGACGATCGCCATCACGGAGAGCAAGTACAGCGGCGAATGTTGAAACAGGGAAACAATGGCGATAAAACAACCCAGCAGCGCCAAGGTATAGGTCACGCTCAGCAAGCGATTACCAGGTGTCCCCAGCGCCGGCAAGCCGAGCTTCAGAGCCGGTACGAAACGAATCACCCACAAGGCCACGCACAAAGCGAACACGCTACGCACGCTCGGCAAACCGTAGACGAAAACGATGATTGCGTAGCCGACCGCCCAAAATCCGGCCCAGACTCGCGGTCGCGACAGACGGAACAGGCGCAGGCCTTCCCACGTGCCGGCAGCGAAAAACGCCAGCGTCACCGCAGCAAACGCAAAGAAATTATTCCAATACAGGATAGGCAAGAGAATTGCCAGGAGAACCAACGCCGTGATGACACGCGTTTTTAGCATCAGGAAGCCTTTTTCTGATCGACCAATTGCTCGCTGGTGCGACCAAAGCGCCGCTCGCGCTGACGATAGGAATCGATCGCCTTGTCCAGCTCCGCCCCATCGAAATCGGGCCAATAGGTCTCAGTGAAATAAAGTTCGCTATAGGCAAGTTGCCATAGCAGGAAATTGGAAATGCGCTCCTCCCCGCCGGTACGGACGAACAGGTCCGGTTCGGGGGCGTAAGCCATCGCCAAGTGAGGCGTCAACTGCTCTTCGGAAAAATCGGTCGCACCGGGCTGCTCCTTGAGCATCTTGCCAACCGCCTGCATGATGTCCCAACGACCGCCGTAATTGGCGCAAATCGTCAGCGTCAGCCGCGTATTGCCAGCGGTCTGCGCTTCGGCCTTGGCCACCATGTCCTGCAGCTTGGCGTCGAAGCGACCGAGGTCGCCAACCACGCGCAGGCGAATATTGTTGGCGTGCATTTTGCCGACTTCACGCTCCAGCGCCGTCATGAACAACCGCATCAGCAGCGACACTTCATCGGCCGGACGACGCCAGTTTTCGGAACTGAATGCGAACAGCGTCAGATATTCCACGCCGCGCTGCGAGCATGCCTCGACAATCGTGCGCACCGCTTCCACGCCCTTGACGTGACCCGCCACGCGCGGCAGAAAGCGCTTGGTCGCCCAACGACCATTGCCATCCATGATGATGGCAACATGACGCGGCACCCCAGAAACTTGCGGCACCGCCTGGGTTGAGCTTTTATAAGTCATACAGTGTAAAAATCCAGATAAGCGATGATGTCGGCCCGGCTCCGGCACCCGGTGCCGGCATCAGATGAATCATCGCATGAATCATCGCATCAGCAGCAGCGACAATGCGCCTACACCGTCAGCACTTCTTTTTCTTTTTCTACCACCAGCTTGTCGACTTCCGCGACGAACTTGTCGGTCAGCTTCTGGATGTCTTCCTGGCCGCGACGCTCGTCGTCTTCCGAGCAAATCTTGTCCTTGACCAGTTTCTTCAACGCTTCATTGGCGTCGCGACGGATATTGCGAATCGAGATCTTGGTATCTTCCGCTTCGCCCTTGACCAGCTTCACCATTTCCTTGCGACGCTCTTCGGTCAGCGCCGGTGTCGGCACGCGAATCAGCTCGCCCTGGGTGGCAGGATTGAGACCCAGGTCGGCTTCGCGGATGGCCTTTTCGACCGCTGCCAGCATTTTCTTTTCGTAAGGCTGCACACCGATGGTACGCGCATCGATCAGCGTCAGATTGGCAACTTGCGACAATTGCGTCGGCGAGCCGTAGTAATCGACCTGGACGTGGTCCAGAATGCCGGTGTGGGCGCGACCAGTACGCACTTTGGCCAGATCGGCGCGCAGCGACTCGATCGACTTGGTCATTTTTTGTTCGGTGCTCTTCTTAACGTCAGCGATGGTCATGCCGCTCTCCTATCTAAAACTAACTTATACAGTATTCTGAAACGTGATTTTATACGTGCACCAGGGTGCCTTCGTCCTCACCCAGCACCACGCGCTTGAGCGCACCCGGCTTGATGATGGAAAACACCTTGATCGGCAGTTTCTGGTCGCGGCACAGCGCAAAGGCGGTCGCGTCCATGACTTGCAGGTGCTTGGAAATGGCTTCGTCAAAGGTGATGGTGCTGTAGCGAGTCGCCGACGGGTCTTTCTTCGGATCGGCCGTGTAGACGCCATCCACCTTGGTCGCCTTCAAGACGATCTGGGCGCCGATTTCCGAACCGCGCAAGGCGGCCGCAGTATCAGTGGTGAAGAAGGGGTTGCCGGTGCCGGCTGCAAATACCACGATCTTGCCCTCTTCCAGGTATTGCAGGGCTTTGGGGCGAACGTAGGGTTCGACCACTTGCTCGATGGCGATCGCCGACATCACGCGCGCGGTCAGGCCGGCCTGGCGCATGGCGTCAGCCAGGGCCAGCGAATTCATGACTGTTGCCAGCATGCCCATGTAGTCCGCGGTTGCGCGGTCCATGCCTTGCGCACCGGGCGCTACGCCGCGGAAGATATTACCGCCGCCGATGACGATGGCCACCTCAACGCCCAACTGGCTGATTTCAGCCACATCGGCGACCATGCGCTCGATGGTGGCGCGATTGATGCCGTAGGCGTCGTCGCCCATCAAGGCTTCGCCGGAAAGTTTGAGGAGTACGCGCTTATAGGCTGGTGTCGTCATGTGCTGGGCTCCGTTTGCTATCCGATTAACTGATTCTGTGCGCGTCCTGCTTGCAGCCTGCATTGCTGCCGCTGCAGCGCGCCATGCAGGCGAGGACGTCATTGTATGCTGCGGTACTCTACTGCCGGGAACTTGCTTACATTTTGAAATGCCTGCCAACTTTTGGCGACATCTGCAGCAAGCCCCGCAAAACACCCCGTCCGCATCCCGAGAGGCTTAAAAAAACGGGCCTCTCGGCCCGCTTCCTTACTTCTTACTGCGCTTGCTTGGCAGCAGCAACCTGAGCTGCCACCTCTGCTGCGAAGTCGTCCTGCTTCTTCTCGATGCCTTCGCCCACCACAAACATGGTGAACGACTTGACCGACGTATTCGCGCCCTTGAGCATTTGCTCAACAGTTTGCTTGTCGTTTTTCACGAAAGACTGATTGAACAGCGAGACTTCCTTGAGGAACTTCTGCACCGAACCGTCCACCATCTTGGCGACGATGTCCGCTGGCTTACCGGATTCAGCGGCCTTCAGTGTTGCCACCGAACGCTCTTTTTCGATCAGATCGGCAGGCACCTGGTCGGACGACAATGCCACCGGCTTCATCGCTGCGATGTGCATGGCGACGTCTTTACCGACTTGTTCGTCAGCGCCGTCGAAATCAACAACCACGCCAATGCGTGTGCCGTGCAGGTAGGAAACCAGCTTGCCGGCTGTTTCGAAACGCTTGAAACGGCGAATCGACATGTTTTCACCGATGCGGCCGATCAGTTCGGCACGTGTTTCTTCCACGGTCTTTTCGCCCAGTGGCAATGCGGCCAGCGCAGCCAGATCAGCAGGATTCTTTTCTGCGATCAACTTGGCGACGGCGTTTGCCAGGCCGATGAATTCATCGTTCTTGGTGACGAAGTCGGTTTCGCAGTTGATTTCAACCAAGGCGCCAACGCCGCCGGCGATATAGGTTGCCACGACGCCTTCAGCAGTCACACGCGAGGAGGCCTTGGATGCCTTGCTGCCCAGCTTGACGCGCAGGATTTCTTCAGCACGTGCCATGTCGCCATCGGCTTCTGTCAGTGCTTTTTTGCATTCCATCATCGGCGCGTCGGTCTTCGCGCGCAGTTCGCCTACCAAAGCTGCAGTAATTGCCGCCATATGTTTCTCCTAACTAGATAGATGCCTCATTGAGCTCATCAGGAACACTGACATCAATGACACATCGAAAATTCGATCAATTTACTCAAAAAAAAGGGGCGAACTGCGCTTACTCTCGCTGTTACCCCTTTTCCATCACCACCAGCACATAAAATTAGCTGCTGGTGATGTATTGCAAGCGACTTAAGCCTGCTCGTTGACTTCCACGAATTCGTCGCCACCGTTCTTGACGGCTTCAACAACTTCGTTCACTGCATTGGCACGGCCTTCCAGGATTGCATCAGCAACGCCGCGAGCGTACAGAGCGATTGCCTTGGCGGAGTCATCGTTACCAGGAATGATGTAAGTCACGCCTTCTGGGGAGTGGTTGGTATCAACCACGCCGATAACAGGGATGCCGAGCTTGGCGGCTTCAGTGATCGCGCCCTTGTGGTAGCCGACGTCGATCACGAAAATAGCGTCAGGAATGCCGCCCATATCCTTGATACCGCCGATGGCCTTTTGCAGCTTTTCTTGTTCACGGCTGAACAGCAGTGCTTCTTTCTTGCTCAGCTTTTCGTTGGTACCGTCAGCGATGGACGCTTCCATGTCCTTCAGACGCTTGATCGATGTCTTGATGGTCTTGAAGTTGGTCAGCATGCCGCCCAACCAACGTTGATCGACGTAAGGAACGCCTGCGCGTTGTGCTTCAGCTGCGATGGTGTCGCGTGCTTGACGCTTGGTGCCGACAAACAGGATAGTGCCGCGATTGGACGACAGTTGGCGCACGTACTTCAGCGCTTCCTGATACATGCCCAGGGTCTTTTCCAGGTTGACGATATGAATCTTGTT
>Ga0209913_1000087_pt1 | contig 107699 bp, 97 predicted proteins | sample PersoiDNA2013203_FD_185805 | JGI IMG/M metagenome (GOLD analysis project Ga0209913, IMG submission 185805) | Permafrost soil microbial communities from the Arctic, to analyse light accelerated degradation of dissolved organic matter (DOM) -... | ecosystem: Environmental > Terrestrial > Soil >...
CAAAACGCCAAAGCCTCCGGAATGATATAAAAACACGCTTCGATTTCAGATATCGGACAATACGCAAAAAAGGCTGCAAATGCAGCCTTTTTTATTTTGAAAATTGATTTCCACAGAAAAATCAACCGTAGCAATGATCACACCTGCATTGTCATGATGTCCCGATAAGCGGACACCAACTTGTTTCGCACTTGCAAACTCGTCTGGAAGGAGATATTTGCCTTTTGCATCGAAATCATCACATCGGACAAATTAATATTGTCATTGCCCATGGAGAAGCTTTCAGACAATTGCCGAGATTTATCCTGAGCGTCATTCACTTCATCAAGGGAGTTCTTCAGCACACTGGCAAAATCGACTCGCTGAACAGGTTTTTCAGCGCCAGCAAGACTTCCGATCGGCTCGACATTCCCTTGAGCACGCGCGGCTACCGCCTTGAGTTGAGCCACCATTGCCTCGATTCTGCTAGTGTCTATCATGCTCGCAACCACTTTCACCCCCTCGAATTCCATTGATACATTTGCCATGAGACGCGACAAGACTTTCCAGTTCTACAATGGCAGGGTATCATGCGCCTCTAAGCGGATCGCACCAATAAACGGGGAAATAGCCATTCTGTTCCAACGATCAAATTTACAGCCTGGCAGGACAATCCATAATGGGCAAAAACCAATTTGGATAGGGAAGCAGTGAAGCAAAACATTCAAAGGCACAAGTTGGGCAGCGTACGCAAGGGGACATCATGGCGGTAGCAGCCGACGGCACAATGACCAACGAGGGCAGCAGCGCTGCCACTGTTGGCGCCTCCGGCGACAATAGCACGCCCCAACCTGTTCCGGCCACCGGCTTTATCGGCTATGCACAATCACCACAGGGCCGTCGCGCTCTGCTCATGGTCGCCGCTGCAGCAGTGATTGCCTTGATGATCGGCATTTGGATGTGGAGCCAGAAAACCGAATATCGCGTTCTGTTTTCCAATTTTACAGACCGTGACGGCGGAGCCATTGTCGCTGCTTTGCAGCAGATGAACATTCCCTATAAATATTCTGAAGGCGGCAGCGCCATCCTGGTTCCCGAAACTGTGGTGCACGATGCCCGCCTGAAGCTGGCGGCACAAGGCCTGCCTAAAGGTGGCAATGTGGGTTTCGAGCTGATGGAAAATCAGAAGCTCGGCGTTTCTCAGTTCCTTGAACAAGTCAATTTTCAACGTGCACTAGAAGGTGAGCTGGCGCGCTCCATCCAAACCCTGTCGGCAGTACAGGCTGCGCGCGTGCATTTGGCTCTGCCCAAAGCATCCGTATTTGTGCGTGACCAGCAAAAACCCACCGCCTCCGTGATTCTAGGGTTGTATTCCGGCCGCATGCTGGATGCGCAGCAGGTCAGCGCCATCGTGCACCTGGTTGCCAGCAGCGTACCCGAACTGCCACCCAAGAACGTCACTATCGTTGATCAGAACGGCAATCTGCTATCCGATACAACCAAGCTCCCGGCAAATGGCCTCGACCCAACGCAACTCAAGTATGTCCAGGATCTGCAACAGGACATAGTCAAGCGCGTTGAATCCATCATCGAACCTATCGTCGGTAGCGGAAACGTACGCGCAGAAGCGACCGCCGATGTTGATTTTTCGCGTAGCGAACAAGCCGCCGAGACCTACAAGCCAAATCAGACGGCCGATACCGCCGCCGTACGCAGCAAACAAAGCAGCGAACAACAAAACTCCAATTCAAGTGCATCCGGCATTCCAGGCGCTTTGACCAACCAACCACCGGCACCAGCGACTGCACCCATTGCCACCCCACCAACAACAGGGCCGGCAAATACCACTGGCAGCACCAGCTCAGGCAATGCACGCAAAGATTCGACCATCAACTATGAAGTTGACAAAACGGTCCAGTACATTCAGCAACCTATGGGAGGCGTCAAGCGCCTGACTGTCGCCGTAGTGGTCAACTACAAACGATCGATTGACCAGAACGGCAAGATCGTCATGAAACCGCTGACCGATGCCGAACGCGCCCAGATCAGCGATCTGGTCAAGGAAGCCATGGGTTATAACAAGGATCGCGGCGACTCGCTCAATGTTGTGAACACGCAATTCAGCATGGAAGCAGAACCTGAGTTGCCATTGTGGAAACAGCCGGACATGATCGCCCTGGCCAAAGAAATCGGCAGATACGTCTTACTAGGCATAGTCTTGCTCTATCTCTACTTCGGTGTGCTGCGCCCTATTATCTACAAAATTTCCGGCAAAGAAGAACGCGAAGCCAAAGCACGCGCTGAGGCCGAAGCAGCCGAAGCTGCTGCTGCTGCGGCAGCCGCGGCCGAAGCCGAAGCCGAAGCTATGTTCGATCCGGACGATCCGGATGCCATCGTTCAACTCTCCGGCGATCCAGAAGAAATCGACGAGCGCGCCGCTTACAAGGCCAATCTGGAAAGTGCTAAGCAATGGGCCATGAAAGATCCTAAACTGGTCGCTAACATTATTAAGACATGGGTAAACGATGAGTAGCGAAGGCGTTGAAAAAGGTGCCATCATGATGCTCGCCCTGGGCGAGAATGAGGCTGCCGAGGTCATGAAATATTTAGGCCCGCGCGAAGTGCAAAAGCTAGGCGCGGCCATGTCCGGCCTCAAAAACGTCAGCTTTGAGGACATCAATGGAATATTAATTGAGTTCCTTGCGGCAACAGGCCAAGCATCGCCACTGAACATGGATTCGGACGATTACATCCGCAGTGTATTGACCAAGGCTCTCGGTGACGACAAGGCGACATCCCTGCTCAACCGCATTCTGGGTGGACGCGATGCCAGCGGCATCGAAAGCCTCAAGTGGATGGATGCACAGTCGGTTGCTGAATTAATCCGCAATGAACACCCGCAGATCATTGCGACGATTCTGGTTCACCTTGAGCGCTACCATGCATGCGACATCATCAACCACTTCACGGAGCGCCTGCGTAACGATGTGGTATTGCGGATTGCCACCCTCGATGGCGTACAACCGGCAGCGTTGCGCGAATTGAATGATGTCTTGACAAAATTACTCACCGGCAATGAAAGTTTAAAAAAACAACAAATGGGCGGTATCCGCACTGCGGCGGAAATCCTCAACTTCCTCTCCGGCGAGAACGAAACGTCGGTCATGAACAATCTGCGCGCTTACGACGAAGACATGGCGCAAAAGATCATGGACGAAATGTTTGTATTCGAAAACATCATCGAAATCGAAGCCCGCGGCATTCAGTTGTTGCTGCGCGAAGTCCAGTCCGAATCACTTATCGTGGCACTAAAAGGCGCCTCACAAGGATTACGGGACAAGATTTTCAGCAATATGTCACAACGTGCTGCTGAGATGATGAGAGAAGATCTGGAATCGAAGGGGCCGGTGCGCCTGTCTGAAGTGGACGCGCAACAAAAAGCCATCCTCCTTATCGTGCGTCGCCTGGCAGATGAAGGCCAGATCGTTCTCGGCGCGAAGGGTGAAGATGCCTTTATCTAAGGCAAAACCATCTTCTTCATGTATCCTGTAGGATAGAGTTGCGCCGATCATCGGCGCCAGCCCGTTTGACCGGATTTAAGATGGCATCAAGAAATAACATCATTCCCAAAGAATTGATGACGCCCTATCAGCGTTGGGAACTCGCGTCCTTTGACGAGCCTGAGCCAACAGTGGCCGAGGAAGAGCTACTAGCCGAAGAGCCACTGCCACCGGCACTGACCGCCGAAGAACTTGAGGCAATCCGTGAACAAGCTCATCAGGAAGGCCTTGAGGATGGTTATCAGGAAGGTTTGCAGAGCGGACATAATGAAGGCTACATGGCCGGGCTTCAGCAAGGCCAGCAAGAAATCAATGACATCATCGCCCACCTGCGCCAAGTAGCTCTCACGTTTGGCACTGAAGTTGCACAATGCAGTGAAAATATTGCTCCTGAACTGCTCACACTGGGTCTGGACATTAGCAAGGCCATGCTTAAAACTGCCTTGCACGTCAAACCCGAGCTCCTTTTGCCGACAATCAGCACCGCCATTCACTCCCTGCCCTGCGTACAATTGCCGGCACTGCTTTTTTTGCATCCGGACGATGCGGCCCTGGTACAAGAGCATCTGGGTGAAGAACTCAGCAAGAACGGCTGGCGCATGGTCGAAGATTCCGACATGGATCGTGGCGGCTGTCGCATCGAGACCGGCACCAACCAGATTGACGCTACCACCCAAACACGTTGGCGTCGCATCGCAGAATCACTAGGCAAACAACTAGACTGGCTGGAATAAGGGCATGCAGTCAACGTCACAATCAGACGGCGCCACGATGAACTCGCCAACCCCCTCACATTTCAGTCATTGGCAAGCCTATCTGCACAATTGCAGCAGCCTGATCCGCATGACTGAGGCACCGCAGATATCGGGCCGAGTGACACGCGTAGCTGGCCTAGTCATGGAAGCAGTCGGACTCAAATTGCCGGTTGGCAGTCCCTGCACGGTACCACTGCCCAATGGCATGTTGATCGAAGCCGAAGTTGTCGGATTTCAAGATGACCGTCTTTTTCTGATGCCGCAAAGCGATGTCGAAGGCATTGTTCCTGGCACTCGAGTCTATCCGTTCGAACCACCCAAGCCGCCGCCACGCGTGGGACTGATGAGTTCCATACGTCGCAGCGACGTACATACTCGACAGTTACCGGTCGGCGATGAACTGCTTGGCCGTATTCTTGACGGTGCAGGGCGTCCGCTCGACAATCTTGGCCCGCTGCATACAGAACGCTCGGCGCCGCTAAGCGTACGCCCCACCAATCCGCTTGAGCGAGCACCGATCGTGGATATTCTCGATGTCGGCGTGCGCGCCATCAACAGTATCCTGACAGTAGGACGTGGACAGCGCATGGGACTATTTGCCGGCTCTGGCGTCGGCAAGAGCGTATTACTCGGCATGATGGCGCGCTACACCAGCGCTGACGTTATCGTGGTCGGCCTCATCGGCGAACGGGGCCGTGAAGTCAAAGAATTCATCGAACAGATCCTTGGCCCCGAAGGACTGGCGCGCTCAGTGGTGGTCGCCGCACCTGCCGATACGCCACCGTTGATGCGCCTGCAGGGTGCCGGCTATGCCACCGCAATTGCAGAATATTTTCGCGATCAGGGAAAAAACGTTTTGCTGATCATGGATTCACTGACCCGCTACGCTATGGCGCAACGCGAAATTGCGCTAGCTATCGGCGAACCGCCTGCCACCAAGGGCTATCCACCCTCCGTTTTTGCCAAACTACCCGCACTTGTTGAGCGCGCCGGCAATGGTGACATCGGTGGTGGCTCGATTACCGCGTTCTATACTGTCCTGACTGAAGGCGATGATCAACAAGATCCAATTGCCGATGCGGCGCGCGCAATTCTGGATGGCCACATCGTGCTCAATCGCACACTTGCTGAAGCTGGGCATTACCCTGCCATTGATATCGAGCAATCCATCAGCCGCGCCATGCACAGTATTACCACGACGGAACATCAGCGTGACATGCGTCGCCTGAAACAGTTGTATTCTCGTTATCAACGCAACCGCGATTTGATCAGCGTTGGTGCTTATGCCGCCGGTTCGGATCCGATATTGGACCAAGCCATCCAGTTATTGCCTCGCATTGAAGCATTTTTGCAGCAAGGCATCCCCGAAAGAGCAGGTGTTACCGAGAGCTTGGGGCAACTTACCGCTCTATTCCAGTGATTGAGCGTTGAGGCCCGAAAATATAATCGTAGCTATCATGGCTACCACCTCTGCTCTCGAAACGCTGATCGAACTAGCGATCAAAGAAACTGACGAAGCGACCAAACGCTTGGGTCGAGCTGTGCGTACGAGTGAAGAAGCACAGCAAAAACTTGTTATTTTGGAACAATACCGTGATGATTACGCTTTGCGCTTTCATGAAACCTTATCATCCGGTTTGACGGCCATGAGTTACCGAAATTTCCAACTATTTATTGAGAAGATTGATAGCGCCATTTCGGGACAACAAGGCGTGGTAAGGAATACGCAACAACGTGTTTCCGAGGCGCGTGCTGCTTGGCATGCATGTGAGCGCAAGCGTCTGTCTTACGGCACTTTGGCAACGCGTGCCCGGCAAGTTGAGCAATTGCGTGAAAATCGACGTGATCAGAAACAGATGGATGAACTAGCCTCCAGAATCACGTTTTACAAACGGTAATAGCCGTAGCAAGGCGGAAATGATGAATACACAATTGCCGATATTAAATCCTGTTAGCTCAGCAAATACTGCACCACATGCAGCGCCTGCAGAGGCTGCGCGTGCGGAGACGCCGTTCAATCAGATATTGAACAAGGAAGTCAATAACCGTAAAAGCGACAGCAGTGCCAATACTGCGACTGCCAATACCAGTAACAACGCCAATGCGACCAGCGCCAGTACTAATTCAAGTAATGTTGCCAATTCTGCTACGCAGCCACAGACCGCTACACAGAGTCAAAGCAAGCCAGTCGATTCAACACAAGATAGCACTCAAGATAATGCTAAAGATAATGAGCAAGATGCCGCTGTAGTCGGCGCTGCTACAGCGGCTACTGCTACTGCAGCCTCAAGCAAAACCGGTAAGACTGTCTCTATAGATCACAAGAAAGACCGTACCAAGCAAGACGACGAACACGAAACTAGCAATGCCGCCTCGGCACAAATGCTGGCACTGGTTTCCAACTTGGGACAGATGGACAATCATCCCATCGTCAAGAAAACTGTGAATGGACATGCCGAAGATCCTGCCGACCGTAAAAGCGACAAAAAATTAATTGGCGCCATTGGGGTTGGTGCAGGTATTGACGCCAAGGAAAAATTGTCCCATCTCAAAGGTGAAGATGGCGGCAAAGGAAAAGCCATTTCGCTCAATCTGGATGATCATCAGGAAATGGCGGCAGGAGGCAAAGATCAGTTTGGAAACAAATCCGGGGCGTCTTTGCGCGCCGCGTCTGAAAGAGCCTTGCCAGAAGCTTCATTGACTGCTGGCAGCGCACTCACGAGCGCTCAAGAAAAAGACCTTGCCACCGGTGCACATAATGCCAAATTGCCGGAAGCCGCAAACGCTAAGCCGCTTGAAGGAGCGCAGCAGCCAAATCCACTGATCCTTGCACCTGCTTTGCAACAGGCCATGAGCCTGAACGAGCAAGTTGCGATGACCGGTCAACCGACAGAGCGACTCACCCCAACAGTGGGTAGTCCTGGTTGGGATGAAGCCGTTGGTCAGAAAGTCGCTTGGATGGCCACCGGTGGTTTGCAAAGTGCGTCCATGACCTTAAATCCGCCTGATTTGGGCCCGTTGCAGGTAGTCTTGCATGTTCATAATGATCAAGCTGACGCCACCTTCATTACCGCCCAGCCAGAGGTCAAACAAGCACTTGAGGCTGCCATGCCAAAACTGCGTGAAATGATGGATCAAGCCGGTATCCAGCTTGGACAGGCCACAGTCAGTACAGGCATGCCAAATCAGCAGCAAGGCCAACAACAGATGGCATCTGGTCGCGGCGGCAGTGGCGGTTTCGGCAAAGGTGACAAAGACGAAGTCGAACTCAATGTCACCACCATTGGAGTACGTCCAGCAGCCAGTGGCAGTTTAGGTTTGGTCGATACATTTGCATAAATTCAACACTCGCCAAATGGCAGCAAGTTGAACAAATAATAACCGGCGTCTCGACAGGTTCGCTCAATATCAGCAGATTCTTGCCGATAGAGTTGTTATCAGTACTGTTGACACGCACGAAAGGGAATTTAGATGGCAACAAAACCAGCAGCAAAACCAGCAGCAAAAGATGCGGATACCTCGGCGCCAAAGTCGAAAAAGATGCTCTTCATCATCGTCGGTGTTGTGCTGATCGTGGCCATCGGTGGGGCTGCTGCATTTATGCTCATGGGTGGAAAAGCGAAAAAAGCCGACGAGCACACAGAAGAAAAAGAGACTTCAAAAGTGCCGGTGTTTGTGGTAATCGAACCGTTCGTGGTCAATCTTCAACAAGAAAACGGTGATCAGTTCCTGCAAGTTGCGTTGACCTTGCAAGTGCCCAATGCAGAAACTGCAGAAACGCTGAAGTTATTCATGCCGCAGGTACGCAGCAGGCTGCTGATGGTATTGTCGAGCAAAAAAGCGTCCGACTTATTGACAAGCGAAGGCAAACGCAACCTGACAGATGAAATCATTGATCAATTGGGTGAGCCGTTTGCAGGTGGCGGCAAAGGCCCTACAATCAACGATGTGTTTTACACCTCCTTTGTGATTCAGCAGCAATAGCATCATGGCCGAACACTTTCTATCTCAGGAAGAAGTCGATGCACTCCTACGTGGAGTGACGGGGGACGAGGACGACGAGGCTGCTGCCGAAGAAGCCCCCGGTACGGTACGCACCTACAATCTTGCCACGCAAGAACGTATCGTGCGGGGACGCATGCCAACGCTCGAAATTATCAACGAGCGTTTCGCCCGCCTGTTCCGCGTCGGCTTGTTCAATTTTCTTCACCGTACTGCCGAAATTTCAGTAGGGCCGGTCAAGGTCTCCAAGTACAGCGAATTCATTCGCAACCTGGTCGTGCCGACCAATTTGAATCTGGTCCACATCAAACCATTCCGCGGCATCGGCCTGGTGATCTTTGACCCTCAGCTTGTATTTTTGCTGGTAGACAACATGTTTGGCGGCGACGGTCGCTTCCATACGCGCGTCGAAGGACGTGAATTCACGCCCACAGAACAACGCATCATCATGCGCGTACTGGAAATTTGCTTCGCCAACTATGCCAAGTCGTGGGAGCCGATCTATCCGATCGAGTTTGAATATATTCGCTCGGAAATGAACACGCAGTTTGCCAATATCGCTACGCCTAATGAAGTGGTGGTATCAACAACGTTCACACTGGAATTGGGGCCGGTCAGCGGTGAGTTGCACATCTGCACTCCTTATTCCATGATCGAACCGGTCCGGGACAAGCTCACCAGCAGTATGCAAGGTGAAGCCCTGGAAGTTGACAAACGCTGGATCCGACTGATGAAGCAGCAAATTCAGACGGCTGAAGTGGAGCTGATTGCCAATTTCGGCACCGCCCGCCTCACTTTTACCGATCTGCTCAATATGGAGGTCGGCGACGTCATCCAGTTACACTGCGCCAAGCCGGTCACTGCACAGGTGGATGGTGTCCCGGTGATGGAATGCAGCTATGGTAAGCTGAACGGACAATACGCTTTGCGTGTCGAAAAACTGCTATCCCTCACAAATAACGAACCAACAGAAAACCCCCAAGGAGAGCAGCATGGCTGAAGATAACGTTGACCAACCCGAGGCCGAAGACGACCCGTGGGGTGCGGCGTTAGCCGAACAGACACAGGCAGAAGAAGCACAGAAAAAACCTATTCCGGAAGAACAGGGGCTTGCCGCCAAACCAGCAGCAGCTACCATTTTCCAGGACTTCAGTGGCAGCAACATAGCGACAAACACACCTAACGATATCGATTTCATCCTCGACATCCCGGTACAATTGACGGTAGAACTGGGGCGTACCAAGATCGCCATCAAGAACTTGTTGCAACTGGCCCAGGGCTCGGTGGTGGAGCTTGATGGCATGGCTGGTGAACCCATGGACGTGTTGGTCAATGGCTGCCTGATCGCCCAAGGTGAAGTCGTGGTGGTCAATGACAAATTTGGTATTCGTCTCACCGACATCATTACACCCGCAGAGCGTATTCGCAAACTCAATAGATGAACTGTCGTTATTACCATCGCATGCATTGTCTGCGCAGCGCCTTCCCCCGCCTTATTGCCTTTCTCCCGACAGTGCTTGCCGGGACAGTGCATGCAACTAACACTGCACAACCTGCAGCGGTTGCAAGTTCTGCTACGGGTAGCGTTTTCACCATGTTGCTGGGCTTGGTTGCCGTACTTGCGCTCATGGTCAGCCTGGCCTGGCTGTTCAAACGTACTGGCCTGATCAAAGGCGCCGGCAGCAATGCTGTAGCAAAAATTATCGGCGGCGTCAGCGTCGGTACGCGTGAGCGTGTGCTGGTCGTCGAAGTAGCCGATCAGTGGATCGTTGTCGGCGTTGCGCCAGGGCGCGTCAATACATTAGCCACCATGCCGCGCCAGGAACATGAGGAAAGTTCCGCATCGGCATCCGCGCCAACAGCAAATTTTGCGGCCTGGCTGAAACAAACCATCGATAAACGTAATGGTAGCAATTAGCAATTTCCTCTCAGCCGTACGTGCACATGCCTGGCGGCGCTGGTTGCCGGTTCTTCTGCTATGCCTGCCGCTAGCGGCAGCAGCCCAACAAGGATTGCCGGCCTTCACCAGTACGCCTGCACCCGGCGGCGGTCAGACTTACAATCTGAGCATCCAGACGATGCTGTTGTTGACGTCACTCTCATTCATTCCTGCAGCCTTGCTGATGATGACCTGCTTTACCCGCATCATCATCGTGTTGTCGCTGATGCGTCAGGCGCTAGGTACCCAATCGACGCCGCCCACGCAGGTCTTGATCGGCTTGGCGTTGTTTCTGACCTTCTTTGTCATGGGGCCAGTGTTCGATAAGATATACGCGGATGCCTATCTGCCTTTTTCCGAAAACAAGATTTCGATTACCGAAGCGATGGAAAAAGGGTCTGGTCCGCTCAAGGAGTTCATGCTCAAGCAGACCCGTCAATCCGATCTGGCGCTGTACGTGAAACTGTCACACAATCCTGACCTGCAAGGCCCGGAAGATGTGCCAATGCGTTTGCTCGTGCCTGCCTTCGTTACCAGTGAACTCAAAACAGCTTTTCAGATCAGCTTTGCCATTTTTATTCCCTTTTTGATCATTGACATGGTTGTTGCCAGTATCCTGATGTCAATGGGGATGATGATGATGTCACCAGCGATTGTTTCGTTACCATTCAAATTAATGTTGTTTGTTCTGGTCGATGGCTGGCAATTACTGATTGGCTCACTGGCGGAAAGTTTTTATTAAGGTCTTATCATGACTCCAGAAAGCGTAATGACCCTTGGCCGTGATGCCATTGAAGTGACTCTGCTGATTGCTTCGCCGATGCTGTTGACGGCCCTGGCGATTGGTTTGATTGTCAGTATTTTTCAGGCCGCCACACAGATCAACGAAGCCACACTCACCTTTATCCCCAAACTGGTCGGGGTGTTCCTCGCATTAATTATTGCGGGGCCATGGATGCTCGGCGTCATGACTGACTACATGCGCCTCATGTTCAGTGGCATTCCCGCCATGGTGCAGTAATACCGGCATGAATTGCGGTACGCGGCTGCAGTCCCGCACATTATGATTTCCATTACCAGCGCCCAACTGTCCATCTGGATCGCCTCATTCATCTGGCCGCTTACCCGTATTCTTGGCTTATTGACGGTTGCCCCTCCTTTTGGCAGCGCCAGCGTGCCGATGGTCACCAAACTGTTACTGGGCGTGATGATTGCCATCGTACTCGCTCCCAACGTTCCAGTACCACCCGCACTCGATCCCGCCTCCATGACTGGATTATTGATCCTGGTGCAGCAATTGATGATAGGTTTGTCGATGGGATTTGCCATGCGCCTGGTATTTGCGGCGGTAGAAATGGCCGGCGAACTGACGTCATCTACCATGGGCTTGGGTTTTGCTGTATTTTTTGATCCTCAGTCACAAGGCCGCACGTCGGCCATCAGCCAGATGTTCACCTTATTGGCGACTCTGGTTTTTCTCAGTATTAACGGCCATTTGATCCTGTTGGCAGTCATGTCCGAGAGTTTTACCACATTACCCATTACAGCCACGCCGGTAACTACGGAAGGCTTTCACTATCTGGTTCTGTCGGGCGGTCTGATTTTCCGGATGGGGCTGCAACTTTCCTTGCCTATCCTGGTAGCGCTGCTAATCACCAACATGGCCTTGGGTGTATTAACCCGTGCTGCGCCACAACTCAATCTGTTTGGTATCGGGTTTCCTATCACGATGATTGTGGGCTTTCTGCTGGTCGCTATTTCACTACCCTATATGCTGACACCACTGCAGCATTTCCTCGGTGACACAATAGACCTGATACGCACACTAGGAGGTATGGCCACCATACCTCCCATGCCAAGACGCTAACGAGTCGATATCGCTACCTCGTTACAGCGGCTTGACTTTCGGTAGAATTTTTACTTGAGGTTGTTAAGCAAGCTCAAGTTACTGGTCGAGACAAACACCTTTTGCGCTGCCTGCAAATATTGCGTCTGCAAGCTCAGTTGGCTCACTGCATCGGTGAGATCTTTTGGATTGCGTCCCAGCAGATCGTTAGCGGTTTCGGTGTATTGCTGGTTGAGCGCTTGCCCCTGCGCATCAAGACTATCCAATTCCTTTTGTCGCGCTCCCACCGAAGCGGTAGCGGCTTCGACATTGCCCATTTGCTGGCCTAGCGAATTGCCTAGTTTGATCAAGCTGTGCGCCAGAGCAGCCTGACTACCTGGAATCGGGGTACGTGCAACATCGGCAGCATCCGCGACGCCTTTAGCATTTGCAGCCCGCGTCATTAACTCCGCATATTTTGGATCATCCGTTTTTGCTGCATCCAATGCGGCGACGGCGCTCTTATAGGCCGCAATCGGAAACTGTCCGGAATTGGGTGGATATTCGAAATTTGTTGCGGCTGCCTCATCAGCCTTGTTTGCCGCTTCCGTAGTCGGCACCTCCAACACCCGGATCAAATCTTGCACGGTCTTGAAGGTATCCTGCCCGTTGCCCTGAAATATAGATGGCCCCGATGCACTGACTTCCATTTGCCTGGTCGCATCAACTTGCAGCGTTTGAGTACCCTGATCGCCGTTGTAGACAATATTACCCATGCTGTCGAAATTGAACGGCTGCGTAGCACTCTTGAAACCAGCAAAAACATAATTGCCCAAACCATCCTTAGCATTGGCAAAGCCCAGCAACTCATTGAGGTTGCCCTTGAGCTCGGATGCCATATTGGTTCGTTCAGCATTGGAAAAGGAGGCATTGCCAGCCTGAACGATATCGGTCTTGATCTTGGTCATCATCTGCGTCACGCTATCGAGCGCGCCACTGACCGAACCCAATGAGCTCTTGGCATTATTGCGATTGATAGCAAATTGCGCATTCAATGCCTGCGTCTGCGACAAATCCAGCGCGCGCGCCGCAGCGATCGGATCATCCGATGGCACCAAAACCTTTTGCTGGGCATCAACCTGCTGCGATATCTTCACGATCGCACCCTGCTTGTTGGACAGTGCCTTATTGTTCAGGTCATAGAGCTGACTGGTGCTGATGCGCATGTTCATGTTCGTATTCCTTCAAACTTAACGTTCAATGCTAAATAAGGCATTGAGCATGTCATTGGCAGCCTGGATGATTTTTGCTGCAGCCTGATAGGCCGTCTGGTTCTTCATCATATTAGACAACTCTTCATCCTGATTGACGCCCGATACTGACTGCTGTTCTTGCTCGATCGCAGCCAGGCGGGATTTCTCAGCCGAATTGGTGACATTGATCTCATTGGTCTTGTTACCAACCTGACTGACCAGTTGCGAATAGGAGCCCTGAAAGGAAGTGTTGCCAATGGTATTGTTGGCCGTCTGCAGGGCATTCAATGCTTGCGCATTGCGATTGTCATTGACGCCATCGGGGTTCGATTGAATATAGAACTGATCGCCGCTGGCCGGTTCGCCGGCAATCTTGAAACTCACGCCAGCAGTCGTAAACTGGTCTCCCGCCATGAAATTGATGGGAGCGCCAGCAGCAAAATTCGTAGTGGTACCGTCTTGATGAGTCACCAATACCGCACCAACACCCGCAGAAGGCGTAAATTGCGCAGTTGTGCTGTTGAAAGTAAAGCCAAGCTTGGTACCCTCTGGCAATGGGCTATAACTTGCATCGATAGTGCCCGATGATATTGTTGCCAAGCCCGAATTACCAGGAACCGGTGAAAATTTGAAAGTGTCGCCATTGGCAGGTTTACCGCCAAGGATGAAACTGACGCCGCCGCTGGAAATCGTCGCACCAGATGAAAACGGAATCGCCGCACCAGCGGCATAATTGTTTGTCACGCCTTCGGTCGTTGTGACAGCCACGGCTGCCGGCGGCACCAGGGTTAAAGAATCAGTAGTTGCATCATAGGCGTAAGCCTGAGTAGCATTAGGGGTAAAGCTGGCTTTATCAACCATCGCTGAACTTACAATACCAGTCCCGGTATTACCTGTCGTGACTAGTCCCATATCGGTGACTGCGTTGCCTGAAGTTAGCACTGGCATACCGGCTGCTACCAACTGTGTCTTGCTAATGGCCATGCCAAATAGTGCTGCACCTGCCACGGTCGGTTTGATCATGAAATTGTCGCCGGCTGACATTTTCGGCGCGGCGTAGGTCACGCCATCAATGGTCACCGGGAACGAGGTGCTGGAGCTCACTACGGTTTTATTTCCATCCGACAAACGTGTAAACGTATAATCGCTCCCGTCGTATTTCAGGCTGTAATCGCTGGTACTCAGTTGCGACGCATCGGTGATGGTCGCTTTCAGCTCTGAACCCGATGAATTTTTCTTGTCGCTGTACACCACAGGTGGGGCGATCTTGAAAAAATCGGCACCCATGTTGCCATTTTGGTCTTGCCCCAATTTATGCTGAGCATTGAATGAAGAGCCCAGTGCAATCGCAACGCGCCCCAAGGAATTTTGGGTCTGATCAAGCGTTTCTTTACGATATTGCAAAGCACCACCCAGCGTCCCACCGGTAAATGCACCGTCGGGAATCAATACGTTCTGACCATTGGTTTGATAGTTAATCTGCAAACGCGTCGGATCACTCGGCGCTTGTGTCGCAACCAGTGTTGACACTGTTTCGCCCAAGACCAGCGGCTGACCGTTGCCAATGAATACGCTCTGGGAGCCGTTGTCCTGACGCACGGTAGTCACTTTCACTACCTTGTTCAGATCTGCAATGGCTTGATCGCGTTGATCGAGTAAATCATTTGGTGCCATTCCAGTTGGGCCCGAAGCCTTCAGAATGGCTACATTAAGGCTTTGGATCTGCTTGGCGAAGGCATTGATCGTATCAACGCTAGAGGTAATTTGATTATTGACGTTGGTACGACTTTTCGCCAGTTGATCATTAATGCTCTGGAAGCGCGATACCAAGCTTTGACCGGAAGATAACACTGACTGCCGGGCACCATCGTTGTTGGGTGTGGATGCCAGATTTTGCAAACTGGTAAAGAATGTCTGCATCGCTGGTGACAATCCTGCCGAGGTATCGGCCACCGTATTGTTAATCTGACTGATTTCCGTCGAGTAGGTATCGAGCGAACTGGCGCTGGTCTGTGACGCCATGACTTGTTTAGCCAGGAAATTGTCATAAATACGCTTGACCTCGGCAATATTGGTGCCTTGTCCGACAAACCCATAACCATAGTTGATCGCGCCAGCCGTACTCTGCACGACCTCTTGCCGACTATAACCGGGAGTCGTCGCGTTAGAAATATTATGGCCAGTCGTCGCCTGTGCCGCCTGAGCAGCAGCAAGTGCACTTTGTCCGATACTATAGATATTGGTTGTCATGCTCTATTTTCTTTGACCGAGTAAGCTGATCAACGGCAGTTTAGCGAGAAACTTTAGTTGCCAGCACCAATGAATTGGGACAGCCGACCTGGCCGACCGCCATCTTCAGACGGTAGCTCAGGCAGCAAGTCAGACCAATAAAAAAGCGGAATTAACGTTATCCCGTCAAAAATGATCAGGCTGACAAGGATTGGCTAATAATGCGCGACAATTTTTCCGCATAATGTGGGTCGGTCGCATATCCCGCGCGTTGCAAACCATAGGCGAAACCATGTGCATCTTGGGCGTTTGCCAAGACTTTTTCATAGCGTGGATTGCTGCGCAACATGTTGACGTAATCGCGGAATGCTTCTGCATAGGAAGCATAAGCGCGGAATTTCTCTACACGTCGCTGCGGTATGCCGTTGACATATTCGATAGTGTTGGCTTCAACTACCTTGCCACTCCAATTACTACCTGCCTTGATGCCAAACAAATTGTGCGCAGAACTACCGTCGCGTGCGCGAATTTCTTTCTTGCCCCAGCCAGTTTCAAGCGCGGCCTGAGCCAACATGAATTTGGCTGGAATACCAGTCATCTGGCTCGCCAGATCGGCATCTGCCTGCAGGCGCGACTGAAATGCCTCAACGTGAGCAGGTCGTTGCACACTGCGACGTTGCCCCCCCCCCTTGCCACCTTGCGAAGACATATTGGGGGTGCCATTAGCGATCCCTTGGATCAGCTTGGCTTTGTCGAGATCGCTGAGACTACGCAACAAAGGAATTTCGACATCGGTCGATGCAGCGTCATCATCGGTCGGCAGCGGCTTGTTGACGCTGCTCGACAACTGGCGTGCCAACATATCGGCCAGACCAACACCGCGTTGCGCCATATTCTGGCTCAGCTGCTGATCCAGCATGCCCGTAAACATCTTGGTCTGTTGGCTATCGAGCATACCATCCTGCGGCGTGGCATCGCGCATGCTCTTCAACATCATATTTAGAAACAGCGCCTCAAACTGCTTGGCGGCTCCCTTAAGTGCCTCAGGTGAATTCTGTGTCGCAGCTGAACGCAAGCCGTTGAGGCTATTGGCATCAACAGCAAGGCTTTCAGTCGGGTTAGCAGGCTTGATGTTGTTGATCATATGCATATCCCGTTCAAATGATTTCCAGATCTGCGCGCAACGAACCGGCCGCCTTCATCGCTTGCAGAATTGACACCAAATCCTGCGGTGTAGCGCCAATGGCGTTGAGTGCCTTAACCACATCAGCCAATGAAGCCCCGCCCTTCAGCAGCATAACCTTGCCCGGCTCTGCATTGATCGCAATCTGCGCATTCTGATTGGCCTGTGTCTGACCACCCGACAATGCGCCCGGTTGGCTTATGCTATTGTCGGCGTTAATCACCACCGACAGATTACCATGCGACACCGCACAAGTTTCTAATGTTACCGCTTCATTCATGACTACCGAACCTGTTCGCGCATTGAGGATAACCTTGGCTTGCGATTTGGACGGCGTAACGTCAATATTTTCCAACGCACCGAGAAAGGCAACCCGTTCGCCGCTACCCAGAGGAGCCCGGATGCGAATGACACGACCATCCTGCGCAACCGCAGTATCGCCACCGAAGCGCCGATTGACTGCTTCAACCACCCGATTGGCAGTCGAAAAGTCACTATCATTGAGTTCGAGATTGACCATATCGCCCTGCCCCAGCGCCGATGGCACTGAGCGCTCAACAGTGGCTCCCGCAGAAATGCGACCAACGCTCAGTTGATTGATGACTGTGCTGCTGCCACCAGCCGATGCTCCTGCACCGCCAACCACAATATTGCCCTGTGCAATCGCATAAATCTGACCATCGGCACCTTTGAGTGGCGCCATCAATAAGGTACCGCCACGCAGACTTTTAGCGTTTCCGATGGACGACACGGTCACATCCAATGTCTGGCCAGGTTGGGAAAATGCGGGCAAGGAAGTAGTTACAATCACCGCTGCAACATTTTTGAGCTGCATGCTGGAGGCGCTAGCAGCAGGCAAGGTCACACCGAGCTGCTGCAACATGGTGACCACACTTTGCACCGTGAATGGCGTTTGCGTGGTTTGATCACCGGCACCGTCAAGACCGACTGCCAACCCATAGCCGATCAATTGATTTTGCCGCACGCCTTGAATACTGGCCAAGTCCTTGAGTCGTTCTGCGTGACTGACGCCGACATTAAGCAAACAACCAACAGCGAGAACGGCTGTAGTTAGCCGAATGGTTTGCCGACGAAGTGTACGAAAGTCCAAATTGGAATACGAGAACAAGCGCATCATGCGACTCCCAGACAGGAACGGCGAGGCGCAGACAATTGCTTAACCGATGTGACAAGAAAAAATACTACCCGTCCATATGCACTGGCGATTGCATTGCTAGTATTACGTACCAACAAATCGACGATCGCTGCCCCACTCGGAAAAATAGTCTGTTTAATATTCATTTTAGACAACATGAAAAAACCAGCGACGGCAAACATCACGATGGTTGCAGCAAATTTCAGCAGGCTTTCCATATTTGCCTCACTCAACAACAAAAACATTACAACTGCGACAACTTGGCCAACATCTGATCGGACGTAGTGATGGCTTTACTGTTAATTTCGTATGCACGTTGGGTCTGAATCATGTTGACCATCTCTTCGACCACATTCACGTTGGATGTTTCGACATACCCTTGCCACAAAGAACCTGCACCGTTAGATCCAGGTGCATTCGGTGCTGGCGTGCCGGAAGAGGACGTTTCGGAGTACAGATTCTCGCCCTTGCTTTCAAGTCCCGCCGGATTAATGAAAGTAGCCACCTGCAAAGCACCGATCTGTGTGGTAGCTGTCGAACCTGCTTGCGTAACCGACACCGTACCATCACGACCAATGGTCATCTTGGTGGCATTGGCTGGAATCGTGATTGGTGGTTGCACCACATAACCACTTGATGTCACCAATTGGCCCTGCGCATCAGTCTGAAACGAACCATCACGTGTATATCCGGTTGTACCGTCCGGCATCAGCACCTGAAAAAAACCCGCGCCCTGAATTGCAACATCCTTGTCATTACCAGTCTGATTGACGTTACCTTGTGTATGAATGCGCTCAGTGGTCACAGGACGCACACCGGTACCAATTTGCAACCCCGATGGCAATTGCGTTTGCTGGGTCGACTGCGCACCAGGTTGTCGTATGGTTTGATACAACAAATCCTCAAACACTGCACGTGAGCGCTTGAAGCCATTAGTGCTAACGTTGGCCAGGTTATTGGAGATAACGTCCAGTTGCGTTTGTTGCGCATCCAGACCGGTTTTTGAAATCCACAAGGAACGAATCATTTCTTCTCCAATACCTGATTGACAGGTTTAAATACTGGCTTAATTGCTGACCTAAAACAGGCTTAAATTCAGGACAACGACAAAATTTGATTTGCTTTATCCGTATTACTCTCGGCGGTCTGCACCAGTTTCATGTTCAGATCAAACTGGCGCGCCAGATTGATCATGCTGACCATTGATTCTACGACATTGACATTACTGCCTTCGAGCGCACTTCCGATCACGCGCACATTGGCATCGGCATCGGCCTGAGTACCGCTAGTGAGACGAAACAAGCCATCATCGCCCCGTGTCAATGATTTTTCATTAGGATTGACCAATTTAAGGCGCCCCAAAACACTTCCCGCCGTCGCAGCACCAGTCGTCGGAATCGATGAGACCGTACCGTCTGGAGCAATCGTCACATTGGAGTCAGGTGGAACGCTAATGGTACCGCCGCCTTCACCCGCGACATTCTGTCCAGTCTGCGTTTGCAAGATACCGTTTTCATTGAGCTTGAAGTTGCCATTACGGGTATAGGCCTCACCACCGTCCACGGTTTTGACGGCAAACCAGCCGGGTCCTTGCACTGCGACATCGAGTGCGCGGCCAGTTTCCTGAATTGGGCCACCAGAAAAATTGGAGCCCGAGGTTGAATCGACCACAAAACTTCTCGTCGACAGCCCTTCGCCGACCACCGGCACCGAACGAAAGGTATCGAGTTGCTCGCGAAAACCAGTCGTTGTCGCATTCGCCAAGTTGTTGCTCGCAGTGGCCTGCTGCTCCATGGTGTGCTTGGCGCCGGACATGGCGGTGTAGATCATGCGATCCATAATTACCCCTATATTGGCGCGCAGCAATGCTGCGCGCCTTCCCACTTAATTCATGCTGTTTAACGCAGACTGACCAGCGTTTGCAGCACCGAGTCCTGCACCTTGACTGTCTGTGAGTTAGCCTGATAAACGCGCTGCGCAACGATCATGTTGACAAGTTCCGAGGTCAAGTCGACGTTGGAATCCTCCACTGCACGCGCCTGCAACGAACCGAACTGACCAGTGGTCGGCGTGCCGATCAATGGCTGACCCGCATCCGGGGTGGCAGTAAAGAGGTTATTGCCAACAGGTGACAAACCGTTCGGGTTAGCAAAATTGACTAGCAACACCTGACCCAATGTCTTGCTGTCACCATTGGAATAGCTGCCAGTGATTGCGCCGTCCTTGCCAATTGCAAAACTCGACAATACGCCCGGGCCTTTACCATCTTGTGTTTGTGCAATAGCCGCAAAATCGGCACTGGTCTGAGTGCTGCCAGTGTAGGCCAGTGTGATACCCGCACTGGCAAACGCTGCGCCAGGCTTAGGTGTCAGATTTAGAGTCGCAGCAGGTTGCGTACTTGTCAACAAACCATTGCTATCAAACGACAGTGTGGCAACCTTCGGTTGTGCAGTACCCAGAGTAGGAGCAGGATAAGGAACACCATCAACCGTGGTATAGACATCCCAGTCCGTCGATGTGCTCGACGAAGTCGCTGGGTTCTTCACATAATAAGATTGCACGTTGTAGCTATTGCCCAAGCTGTCATATACCGTCGCGCCAGTAGTGCTGTTGTAGCTGCTGCTGTCGGTAGGATCAAATGGTGTGTTGGGTGGTGCGGCAAGGCGTGAATCCAGATTCAGTTTGCTCTCAACAGCAGTAGTCTGAGTTGCCGGAATATTCGCGGTATTGACCTGCAGACGGGTTGGATCACCACCTTTGACGGAACCAGCCCAACCGGTCAGATAAGCGCCATTTTCACTTGGATTGACAATGTAGCCATCTTTATCAAGTTCAAACTGACCATTACGACCGTACATCGGCGATGCATCCTGCTGACTGGCCTGCATGCGAAAAAAACCGTCGCCATTGATGGCCACATCGAGCGGATTATTACTGGTCGTCACATTGCCCTGATTGAAGGACTGGCGAACCGTTGAAGTCATTACACCAATGCCGACAGGGGAATTACCGGAACGGTTCACCGAATTGGCGTACATGTCCGCGAACTGTGCCTGTCCGGACTTAAAACCCACTGTACTGGCGTTGGCAACGTTGTTGCCGATCACATCAAGACTCTTCGATGCGCCACTCAAGCCGCTAAGGCCTTGTTGAAAACTCATTTGATTCTCCTTGAACTGATGCGGTCAGTGGATTAAAGAATTTGAACTACGTCGGACGACTTAATCGTGCCGATATTCGATACATTGAGCTTGACGCCATCGCTACCTGTCGTCACGCTGGAGACTGTACCGAACGACAATCCGGTAGCTGCCACCGGGCTGCCCGCAGAGCTGGCAGCGACTTCGAATGTGTATTGCCCGTCTGGAGCCTTGCCGCCCGCATCGGTGGCACCATCCCAGACCACTGGCAAGGTGCCGGCAGCCTGCGCGCCCATATCCAGCGACTGCACAACCTTGCCACTGGCATCGTGAATGTTGACCTTGACGCTATCGGCATTGCCCGCTAACTGCACGCCGAAAATGGCGCGCTGTGCAGTACTGGTGGTGCCATCCGGATTGGTTGTGGTAGTCGACGCCAGGGTGACATCTTTGCCCGGGGCCAGCACGCTGTGGCCGATCATATTGGCCGATTGCAAAGACTGTGCCGAAGACGAATTCGACATCAATGACTCCAGCGTCGTATTGAGCTTGCTGATGCCTGAGACAGTCGACAATTGCGCCAGCTGAGTCGTCAATTGCGCATTGTCCATAGGATTGCTCGGATCTTGATTTTTCATCTGCACCGTCAGCAATTTCAGAAAACGATTCTGAATCGCTTCCGGGCTGTTTTCGGTCAACCCCGAAGCCGTGCCCGGTGCTGGTGCCGAAGTGCCATTCATGGAAGACAGCAGGTCGCTGGAAATAGTAGACATAATAGATCTCGTCCTTATTGACCGATAGTAAGAGTTTTCATCAACATATTCTTGGCAGTGTTCATGGTCTCAACGTTAGTTTGGTAAGAGCGCGAAGCAGAGATCATGTTGACCATCTCTTCCACCGGATTAACATTGGGCATGGCAACATAACCATTAGGATCAGCCAACGGGTTTTTCGGGTCATACATGAGTCGCGGTGGCGATTTGTCTTCGACTACCTGATCGACCTTTACACCACTATTTTCTATATCACCGTACGGAACCGTCTTGAATACCACTTGTTTGGCACGATAAGGCTGCCCATCAGGACCGGTAGCACTATCGGCATTGGCGATATTACTGGCAGTGGTATTGAGACGCAGAGATTGCGCACTCATGGCCGAACCAGAAACATTGAAAATATTAGACAAAGACATGATAATTAGCCCGGTTGGATAGCACTGAGCAGCAATTTGATCTGTGCGTTGACCGCAGTCACGCCTGCCTCGTAATGCACACCGTTATCAGTAAATTGATTACGTTCGACGTCCATGTCGACGGTATTACCATCGACACTACCTTGCGTAACAGTGCGATACAGCAAATGCTCATCGTCAAGACCATTGTTCGGCGGCACTATGCCTGCCAGATGCCCTGGCGATGTTCGCGCCATCTGAACCGCAGGCAGTGGCTTGACCGGACTCTGCTGCTGACCCAGCACATCTTGCAAAGTTTTGGCAAAGTCGATGTCGCGCGCCTTGAAGTTGGGCGTATCTGCATTGGCGATATTAGATGCCAGCAACTGCTGGCGCTGCGCGCGCAGATCCAGCGCTGCTTCATTAAACCGCAGATAATCGTCCAGTTTTGCGACCATCAAACTCTCCTAATACGCCCTTACCTGATACGCACCGTGTCAGCAAAGGAATTTATATACGCTAAATCATACGACCTCCCCGTCAACTCGATTGAGCGAGAAAGGGACGAAACTATGCCTTGTTCGAGCTTTTGGTCAAATCGACCACCGCTACCATTACCCTCAGAATGCCGATTCTCCGGCCACCAAGGATTGACGTTGTCGTTTATGAAATTAATTGCGAAAGCGCTTGCGCTGCTGTTGCTTCTCCCTGTTTTTGGACCATCCGCGCAAGCTCAGGTCGGTACATCATCGTCTTACGACCAAGCCGATTCGGCGCAACGTCAAAATCTCAAGGCACTGCAGAAAGTTGCCGAACAGTTTGTACGAGTGCAAAGCAGCGGCATCGCAGGCACAGGCTCAATCAACGTGATCATTGAACCACTTGATTCTCGCCTGAACCTGGCTGCCTGCCCTGCACCGCAGGCTTTTCTGCCCAATGGTGGCCGCCTTTGGGGAAAAACTTCAATCGGTGTGAAATGTACCGCACCGTCACCATGGACTATTTACATGCGCGCCACGGTCCAGGTCATTTCACAGTATATTGTCGTTGCGGCGCCGCTGGCGCAGGGACAAACCATCAGCCCGAACAATATTGCCAAGGTCACAGGCGACCTCTCCAGTTTGCCTGCCGGCATCCTTACCGATGAGTCACAGGCGCTCGGACGCATTGCCAACATTTCACTGATGACAGGAGCCCCCTTGCGACAGGATGCTCTGCGCACCAACCGAGTGGTGCAACAAGGTCAGACTGTACGTGTCGTCTCGACCGGTCAGGGCTTCCAGATCACGACTGAAGGTCGCGCATTGAACAATGCCGGTGAAGGTGAAATGGCACAGGTAAAAACACTTACTGGACAAGTAGTGAGCGGCATTGCAAAGAGCGGCGGGATCGTCGAAATCAACTACTGATTAATTCCTTACGGGAATATTTGCCGATAATCAGAAATCTATTAAAGTTCACGCGAAAATGGCCGATAATCATTGTAGCAGGTGGGCCCGACAGCCCTAACCAGAGAAGGACACTCCCGTGAATGTTAACGACGCACTCAATAAAAGCACAGGCCTACCGGAAGTAACGCCGCAGCAGTCGCGCTCAGCGGCAGCTACGACAGCGGCTGCCGCTTCTGCAGCGCCAATAAAAAATGACAATGCCGCTGCCCTCAATGGCAGTGCAGCAAATGTGCAGCTTTCTTCCCAATATCAGGCATTAGGCGCGAAAGCCAGTGCTACTGGCGATAGTTTCGACGCCAAGAAAGTCGCTGAAATTAAAGCGGCTATTGCCAACGGTACCTTTCAGGTTGACCCTGACAAAGTATCCAGTGGGCTGCTTGACACCGTTCATGATTTAATCGGTACGCGTGAAAATAATTACTGATATGACAAGTACTGTTCCGCATCGTCCTTCACAGAGGCTGGCCGAGGAAAAACTGGCAACGCTGCATCTGATCGATACCCTCAAGCAAGAACAGGAATTACTGATCGGCAATGGGCAAGCAGATGAAATTCCTGCTGTCATCAGCACCAAAGCCAATATCGTTGCCGAGATGGCGGAGCTTGCAGGTCTGCGTCACCAGATACTGGGCTCGTTGAGCTTGCCCGCTGGCGAAGATGGTATGCAAATATGGATCGACCAGTACGGTAGCGAACAAGACAAGCAAGTCTGGCGAGATTTATTCACACTGGCACAGACAGCGCGCGAACTCAACCGCCTCAATGGCATCCTGGTTGGCAGGCAAATGGCGATCAATCAAGGCGCCATTCATGCACTGCAAGGCAAAACCAACGGTACATTCTATGGACCGGATGGACAATCCAAAACCCGCAACAACGGCCGCCCGCTTGCCATAGGCTAAGCGACAATACCTTTCTTTGATCTGTTGATATTCAAATGGTCTGCACTGACCGACGCCAGCCATTACCGCTACACGTCATCACCGCAGCCGTAGCTCTGTTACGGCGGTGAATTGGTAATGGCATTCGGCGCCAACGGCACTTCCGTAGCCTGCTCGGACTGACGCGAAAGAATCATGACATCAACACGACGGTTACGCAATCGCCCCTCGGGAGTGTCATTCGTGTCGACTGGCTGATTCGAGCTATGTCCTACGGCAGTGAGCCGCCCCTCTACAATTCCCTGATTATTGAATAGGCGAGCTACCGCACTGGCTCGCACCGCAGACAACTCCCAATTGGAGGGATAAAGCGCCGTATTGATCACGCTGTTGTCAGTATGTCCCTCAATCTGAATAGCGTGATCGTCCTCCTTGAGGACCTGAGCAATGGCGGTCAGGGTTTGCTCTGATTCTGTGCTGAGCTTGGCATCGCCGGGCGCAAACAAGACATTGGCATTGATTTCCACATTGACACCGATACTAGTCTGGGTAACGCGTACCTTGCCCTGTTGCACCAACGGCGCCAGTACCTGCATGATGTCACGCGCCATACCGGTCATGCGCTCCTTCTCGTGGCGCAAGGCATCATTATTATGTGGCGTTGGCATTATTGGTATCTTCGGGCTGCTGGCCTGTTGCGGACCTACTCCAGCGACCTGCACGATAACCGGTGCAGTCGATATAGGCGCCTTGCCAAAGGCACTGATCAATGAAGTGGCGAGAATTTTGTACTTGCCCTCATTGACCTGAGAAATTGCATACATGACAACAAAAAAAGCAAACAGTAACGTAATGAAGTCAGCATAAGAGACCAGCCAGCGCTCATGATTTTCGTGCTCTTCTTCGTATTTTTTACGGGCCATGATGAAGATCGCTTGTCAGTGACTCACATCTTTTTCTCAAAATAGGATTCTGCGCGCTCCTGTATCAGTCGCAGATTATCACCAGCAGCAATCCCTGCAAGGCTATCGGCCAGCATTTCGCGCGTATTGATTTGAATCGCCAACAGTGCCTTGATCTTATTGGCAACCGGCAGAAAAAACAGATTGGCCAGCCCAACACCATAAATGGTTGCCACAAATGCCACCGCAATGCCACTGCCAAGGCGGGCTGGGTCGGCCAGATTTTCCATGACATGAATCAGTCCGAGTACTGCACCGAGTATGCCTACCGTTGGCGAATAACCACCAGCGGACTCCCATATCTTGAGTGCCTGACGATGTTGACTTTCGTAGGTAGCGGTGTCGATCGCCAGAATTTCCTGCAATTTTGCTGGCGTAATCCCATCAATAAGCAGGCGCAAACCTTTCTTGATGAATGGATCGGGACTATCGTTCATGTGCACTTCCAGATGCAACAAGCCCTCGCGCCGCGACACATTACTCCACAAAGCAATCGCTTCGCCAAGTTTGTGATAATCCTGCTTTGGCGGTGTAAAAACCCAGCGTAACAGGCGCATGCCGTGTATGAAATTGTCCAGCCTGGTTTGCAATAGCACGGCGCCAATCGTGCCGGCAAAGACGATCAGAAATGCCGTCGGCTGCAAAATCGAACGGAGATGCCCTCCCTCCAATACTTGCCCAAGAAAGATACCACCCAGGGCGAGCAGCAATCCTCCTACGCTACTCCAGTCCACGCTTGCTCCCTTAACGTCGAGCGCATACGGGCGATGGCCTGACTATGCAACTGGCACACCCGTGACTCCGAAACACCCATGACGGCACCGATTTCCTTGAGATTCATTTCCTGTTCGTAGTACAGCCCCATCAGGATTTTCTCTCGCTCCGGCAAGGCACGAATGGCATCCACGACCGCTTCGCGGAAGCCGCCGCTGATCAGATTTTGCAACGGATCCTCGCTCGGCCCTGTTTGGTAGCGGTCAAGGAAATGCTCATGACCACCGTCAGCATCATGAAAATCTTCGTAATAGATCAACTGATGGCCACCGCATTCGGTGAGCATATCCTGATAGTCGGCCAAACTCAGCTTGAGATGCGCTGCCACTTCCGCCTCCTGTGGCGGACGGCCCAACTGCTGCAGCAAGACATGGATGGCATCTTCTATCTTCCGGGTGCTCTGACGGATACTTCGCGGCAGCCAGTCGCTGCTGCGCAATTCATCAAGCATGGCACCGCGTATGCGCTGCACTGCGTAGGTTTCGAATTGGGCGCCATGCGTTTCCTCATAGCGATTGACTGCATCAAGCAAACCCATCATGCCCGCCTGAATCAAGTCATCGACTTCCACGCTGGGCGGAAGTTTTGCCTTCAACTGATGGGCAAGCTTTTTCACCAGCGGTGCATGCTGCTCCAATAAACCATTCTTGCTCGTCTTCCCTTTGACGTTATACATGACACGTCATACCCCGAGACTGGCACCATCAATTGCCATACCGTAAGTGCCTCTGGTGAGGCGGGACAACGAAAATTGACTAGCCAGGCGTTTGAACGCTAGCGTAGCACCAGTCAGTGGAAACGCTTCCAATACGGTACGCCCCTGTCCGGATGCGCGACGAATATGTTCGTCGGCCGGAATGGATCCCATAAAATTCAACTGCGCCGCCAGATAACGATTGGCCGTTTGTGCCATATTGGCAAACACCATTTGTGCTTCTGTATCAGAACCGCCACTGACTAGTAGACTGAAAGGACGGCGCCCAAGACGATCACTCAATTCTTTGAGCAACACATAGGCCGCCTTGATCGATGCAGGATTGGTCGACATGTGCACCACAATCTCGCCCATTTCCATGGCAGGCACTGGCAAACTGTCATCATCGCCCAGCTCCGCATTGACCAGAGTGACATCCGACTCCGAGGTCAGCTTATCGAAAATCTGTGCCAATAAAGAGGCTTGCGGATGCGCTACTGCTGACACATTCTTGCGCGACAATCGTGCCAACGCAAAGCCTTCCGGCACCAGGCGCACCGCCTCTTCCAGTCGTCGCTCTTTGCTCGCCACATCGAGCAAAGTCGCCACAGCCAGACCACCAAAGCGGGACAACACACCAGACGGCGTCCTGCAGGCATCTACCAATAGGGCATTGCTGTCGCTGGCAGCCAGCGACGCAGCAAGATTGATCAGCATTGCGCCTTTTTCATCATCGGGCAATACCGAGAAGAAACTAAAGACACGCGGTACCGGACGTTCAAGCATCCGGCGCAGGCCTTCGGCCTGATCAGAATCATGATTAGCCAAGGATCACCTCGCGCAGAGTCTTGTCGTTCATCGCTGTAGCGGTCGGTCCAATCACCACTGGCAACTCTGCATCCTGAAATTCAAATGGCGCTGTCTCACGCTTGAGCTTAAAAGCCCTATCTACTAGATACAACTTGTTCGCCACGTGCAAATCCTCCGGCACACGCTGCCCATTGGCAACGTAATAAAGATTCAATTTTTGACGAATGACGACATCGAGCACGTTACCAATCGTGGCCGCCTCGTCGAGCTTCGTAATAATGCAGCCAGCCACGCCATTACCTGAGTAGGCACTGACGACCTCATTGAGGGTACCGCCTGTGGCGGTTGCATTCAGGCATAGCAGGCGCTTGATGTGGGAACCGGCCCCCGAAAGCATGGCCGCCTGTTCAGCAACCATCTGGTCGCGTTGCCCCATGCCTGCGGTATCGATGAGCACGGTGTGCTTGCCACGCAACTCGTCGAGTGCAATACGCAAATCAGCCTCATCCTTGACCGAATGCACCATCACTCCAAGGATCTTGCCGTAGATGCGCAACTGTTCGTAACCACCGATTCGATAACCGTCGGTCGTAATCAGTGCCAGTTTTCCTGGACCATGACGCATCACGCAACGCGCCGCCAGTTTCGCCGTGGTAGTGGTCTTGCCAACACCGGTTGGCCCAACCAGAGCATAGACGCCACCATCTTCGAGCAATTCGTTTTCATTGGCCATGGTCATGAGATTCTTGGCCAATACTGATTTGACCCAGAACATGGCATCCTGCGATTTTGGGCTACGTGGCAGATTTTCCGTAATCAGACGCGACAAACTTGCACTGAATCCGGCGGCCAGCATTTCACGCATGATGGCTGCTTTGAGCGGTTCTCGTTTTTGTGTCCCACCCCAGGAAATTTCTGCCAACTGCGTTTCCAGCACGCCACGCATGGAACGGATTTCCGACATGACATCGGACAGAATTTCGTCATAATCCTTACCGTCAAACTCTGGCATGACCCCCGGCCCGGACTGGGTACGCGCAGCTTGCGCTCTCACCACGGGTTTGACCTCCGTTACCGGCTCTCTGACTGCTGCGGGTGTCGGCTCCTTGGCTACTGCCGGCGCGACCTCCTTCACTACTTTGTCATTTCGTGTACGCCAGACTCTGGCATCGGCTTGTGCTGCACTGTGTTCTGCCGCCGTTACCACTGGCCGTACCACGGGGGCTTCCGGGCGAGGGCGCGCAATGCCAGCTAGCGGCTGCCCCTGGAGAGGAGGTCTTCGCACCCCTGCAGAGGGCATTGCTTCCCTGGCCATCGCCGGCACCACCAGCGAAGACATGTCCTCGTTGGCCATTGCCAGAATTTCCACACCATCGGCGATATTTCTATTGGAGAGAATAACGGCATCGGGCCCGAGTGCTTCGCGCACTTGGCGCCAGGCATCTCGGGACGATCCCGCTATAAATTTTTTAACGTTCATGCTTGCCCTCCAACTAGGCTAGTAACTTTAATCGTTTTTGTATCCGGTACTTCAGCATGTGACAACACACGCAATTGTGGCATTGCGCGCCGCAAGAAGCGCGCCAGCAATGCTCGCAACGGTCCAGGAACCAACAATACCGGGGTCAGCCCCAACTGTTCCTGATGACGCGCAGCATTTTCGGTCTGCATAATCAGCGTATCGGCCAAGCCCGGCTCGATACCACCGCCCTCTGGGCCGCTAGCCTGCAGGGCTTGCATCAACAGACGTTCCAGCTTGCTATCGAGAGTCATCACCGACAATTCACTTTCCGTCGGGAAAATCTGTTGCACAATCGCCCGCCCCAATGCCACGCGGACCACTGCAGTCAGCTCATTCGCCTCTTGCGTACGTGTTGCATTTTCAGAAAGCGATTCAATGATGGTGCGCATATCGCGAATATGCACGCCTTCGGAAAGCAAGTTCTGCAACACTTTCTGTACCACACCAAGCGGCAGCAGCTTGGGTACCAGATCTTCGACCAGCTTGGGCGCATCTTTGCCGATATGGTCCAGCAATTGCTGCACTTCCTGCCGCCCCAGAAGCTCGGCTGCATGCAACGTAATTAAATGGTTCAGGTGCGTCGCAATCACGGTGCCGGTATCGACTACAGTGTAGCCCATGGTCTGCGCCATTTCGCGCATGCCACCTTCAATCCAGACTGCCGGCAGACCGAAGGCGGGATCACTGGTCATCAATCCAGGCAACGGCCCTGTCACCATGCCTGGATTAATCGCCAGAAATTGGCCAAAGGTAGCTTCTCCCTTACCAATCTCAACACCCTTCAAGGCAATACGATAGGCCGACGGCTTCAATTCAAGGTTATCGCGAATGTGCACCGGTGGCGACAGGAAACCCACTTCCTGGGCAAATTTCTTGCGAATTCCCTTGATTCGACGCAACAGTTCGCCGCCTTGCCCCTTATCAACCAGTGGAATCAATCGATAGCCAACCTCCAGGCCCAGGGTATCGACCGGAAGAATGTCTTGCCAAGTGGCCTCTTCCATCTCCTGACTTACCGCAACAGGCGCAATAGGTGCTGTATCGGCACGCGCCTTGAGGATACGTTGCCGCACAAAATAACCGGATGCCGCCAGCAACGCGGCCAGCATGACAAATGCAATATGCGGCATGCCGGGAATCAGTCCCATGCCACCGATAATGCCGGCCGTCATGTACAACACTTCCGGCTTGGCGAACAGTTGATTGATCAGTTGACCGCCAACGTCATCATCGTTAGCGACCCGGGACACCACCACACCTGCCGCAGTGGAAATGATCAGCGACGGAATCTGCGCCACCAGTCCGTCACCAATGGCCAGCAAGGTATAGTTTTTCAAAGCAGCATCAAACGCCAGATCATGCTGCACCATACCAACTACCAAGCCACCGACGATGTTGACCACCGTGACGATAATGCCAGCCACGGCATCGCCGCGCACATATTTGCTGGCACCATCCATGGCACCATAGAACTCGGCTTCCTGCGCTACTTCCTTACGGCGGGCACGGGCATCGGGTTCGCCGATTAGACCAGCGTTCAAATCGGCATCGATCGCCATCTGCTTGCCGGGCATCGCATCCAAAGTAAAACGTGCACCCACTTCAGCGATACGACCAGCACCCTTGGTCACCACGGTGAAGTTGATGATAGTCAAAATGATAAATACGACGATACCGACGGTATAGTTACCACCAATCAAGAAATGACCGAAGGCCTCAATCACTTTACCGGCTGCGTCAGGACCAGTATGACCTTCAGTGAGCACCACACGGGTTGATGCCACGTTGAGCGACAGCCGCAGCATGGTACTGACCAGCAGCACCGCCGGAAATGCCACGAAATCAAGTGGCTTGACCGTATATAACGCTGTCAACAAGACAATGATGGCCAGCGAAATATTGAAACTGAACAAAATATCCAGCACGAACGATGGCAACGGCAACACCATCATTGCCAACATCATGATGATCAGAATCGGAGCAGCCAAGGCTTTGGTATGCTTGACTTGGAACCATGCCGGTAATTTCAGGCTATTGAAGTTCATTTAGCCGCCCTGGCACGAGCAGCTGCAATGGCAGCCTTGCGTTTGTACAAAGGATCATCCATTTCTTGAGGCACGTTGAGATCATGCGGTGCTTGCGGATGGGCGCCGCCCCGGTCCTTGTAGCTACGCAGCTGAAATACATAAGCCAGCACTTCGGCCACGGCGGTATAAAGTGCCTCAGGAATTTCGTCGCCGATTTCGGTATGGTAATGTAGCGCACGCGCCAGCGGTGGTGCTTCGAGGATGGCAACACCACTGTCGCGAGCGAGATCTCGAATCCGCGCAGCTACTTCCTCGGTACCTTTGGCCACAACAGTTGGTGCTTTCATCGCACCCTCGTTGTACTTCAATGCCACCGCAAAGTGGGTCGGGTTGGTGACTACTACGTCTGCGGTCGGCACCGCTGACATCATGCGCCGCCGCGCTGCAGCCCGCTGCAATTGGCGAATCTTACCCTTAAGCACCGGATCACCATCGGATTCCTTGTGCTCCTGTTTGACTTCCTGGCGTGTCATCTTGAGCTTGCGGGTGTAATTCCATAGCTGATAAGGGACATCGATAATGGCAATAATAATCAGCGCACTCACCATCATGATAAAACTGGACCACAGAAGATAGGGCATGTGACTACTGCTGACCTTGAGCGGCTCGACGCTGAGATTGAGTACGGCCTCAATATGGTTTTTCATGGCAAGCCAAGCAATCGACCCTACCAATATCGACTTGAGCAGCCCCTTACCCAATTCGACCAATGAATTAAGAGAGAGCAGATTCATTGCGCCCTTGATCGGATTGAGACGATCAAACTTAGGCGCCAGTGCTCCAGTGTTGAACAGCCAGCCCCCCAGAATCAAGGGTGACGCTACTGCAGCCAACAACATCATGAAAGCAATTGGAATACAAGCCATTGCCACATCGACGAAGCGACCACTCAGATGTCCAAATAACAGCGCCGGGTCGTAAGCGGCTTCCCGCTCGAAAGACAAGGTATCGACCATCAAGTGATTGAGACTTTGGACCAACGGCCCTGCAAATGCCCAAAGAGCACTGCCGCCAATTAGCAACATGACGCACGTAGCCATTTCGCGCGAACGCGGCACGTCACCTTGCTCACGGGCCTTTTCAAGGCGCTTCGCCGTGGGCTGTTCGGTCCGTTCTAAATCGCTATCTTCGGCCACTGCCGCTCCCCGTTACTGTCCATCATTCAAAAGACGGACTTTTGAGATTATCACGGACAATTATTGGCGACAGATGCGTTATATCATCGCGCGAATAAGAGGCAAAAGGCCCCGTATTTCGGCACAGGAGAAGCGCGTCATATCTGTCTTGATAAAAAATAAACAGCATACGACGGCAAAACAGAGGAAAAAGACCCTTCGGCAGATGCCAATTCCTGACAGATGCCGACCCAATCGATATCAAACAATCAAAAACAACCAACAAAATGCAAGTAATTACACTTAAAAACCCAGACTTTCCAGTAAATCATCAACCTGACTCTGATTGGCAATAACATCCTTCCCAGCTGCATTGATTTGCGGACCATTGAGCAAACCGGTATCTTCAGTCTTTGCCTCCGCAGGAGCATAGTCAACCAACAACTGCACCAGCTGACTTTCAATGTTGTGCGCAACTTCTGTCACGCGCTTAATCACCTGGCCGGTCAAATCCTGAAAATCCTGGGCCATCATGATGTCGAGCAACTGCTGCTTGGTCAATGACACATTGTCGCGCGTCGACTCCAGATAGGCCTGAGTCTGAGCCGCCATGGCGCGATAGTCACCTTCGGAAAACGAACCATCGGTCAGAGCCTTCCATTGCACAGCAAGTGTGTTGGCGCCCTCTCCAATACTATCTTGCAAGGGACCAGCCACTTCCGTCGCATTGAGCACGCGTTGAGCCGCTTTTTCGGTCATCATTGCGACGTACTCTAGGCGGTCTCGCGCGTCCGGCATCTCACTCGCGGCTTTTTCCAGCAAGCGGTCAAAGCCAAGACCACGCAAATTATCATGCAGACTACGCGTCATCTGGCCAATACGAGCCAGAAACTGATCCTGATGATCAACTGGCTCACTTTGCGGCACGACGACCTGAGACAATTTATCCACATTAACCTCCGGCGGCATCCAGCTTCTCAAAAATCTTGCCGAGTTTTTCATCCAGAGTGGCTGCCGTGAACGGTTTGACAACATAGCCATTAGCGCCAGCCTGAGCTGCGGCAACAATATTTTCCTTTTTAGCTTCGGCCGTCACCATCAATACCGGTAATTTCGACAGCGCAGGATCCTTGCGAATTTCCTGCAACATGGTCAAACCGTCCATATTGGGCATATTCCAGTCGGACACGACAAAATCGAACTGATCGCTGCGCAGTTTCTGCAGCGCCTGAACGCCATCCTCTGCCTCGTCAACATTGGTATAACCAAGCTCTTTTAGCAGGTTACGCACGATACGACGCATCGTGGAAAAATCATCTACAACGAGAAACTTGGTATTTGGGCCTGCCATGGTAACTCCATTGATTCAAAACAAGTGTTGACAATAACGACGTGTCATACAAGAACTTAAGGCGCTGCGATTAAGCAAAGTGCGAACGACATTTCAATTTTCAGTTCATACGACTGGCAGCATGGTACTAGAACTACACCCGTAATGCACGACTGCCGTGCTCAGCAAGATAAGTTAATACACGCCCGGGCATCGCCTGAAGTGCCACGACTTCGTGCGCAGCACCGACAGCGATAGCTTCACGCGGCATACCAAAAACGACACACGAGGCCTCATCCTGAGCAAAATTATAAGCGCCGGCATTCTTCATTTCCAACATGCCAAGCGCACCATCCTTGCCCATGCCAGTCATGATAACGCCGACAGCATTCTTACCGGCACAGGCCGCTGCTGAATTAAACAGCACGTCTACCGACGGCCGATGACGATTTACCGGCGGCCCCTGATCAAGCTGCGTCATGTAGTTGGCGCCACTGCGCACCAGCTTCAGATGAGAATGGCCAGGCGCAATATAGGCATGCCCGGGCAAAATACGCTCATTTCCAGCCGCTTCACGGACCGAAATCTTGCACAAATTATCGAGTCGCAAAGCGAACGACCGAGTAAAACCTTCTGGCATATGCTGCGCAATCAGGATACCTGGACAATCAGACGGCATTTTCATCAGAAAATCCTTGATCGCCTCGGTACCCCCGGTAGATGCGCCGATAATAATAAGCTTTTCACTACTGGTAAGGGGATTACGTAACTGCGGCAAAACCTCATTGGCTACCTTGGCGCTATTGGCCTGCGCCACGGTACGAGGCCGAATGCTTGCTTTAGAGGCGGCACGAATCTTGTCGGCGATCATGTCAGTGTAATCCTGCATGCCGCTTTGAATCGATATTTTTGGTTTGGTCACAAAATCGACCGCGCCCAATTCTAGTGCGCGTAATGTGATTTCAGAGCCACGCTCAGTCAACGACGAAACCATGACGACCGGCATAGGCCGCAACCGCATGAGTTTTTCGAGAAAATCGAGACCGTCCATGCGCGGCATTTCCACATCCAGGGTCAGGACATCCGGATTGGTTTGCTTGATCAGGTCACGCGCGATGATAGGGTCAGGGGCGACACCCACGACCTCCATGTCAGGCTGGCTGCTGATGATTTCTTTCATGACGCTACGAATCAACGCCGAATCGTCAACGATCAATACCTTAATTTTCATATCCCTACTGCCTTCCCGAAACTTGTCCTTGTATGATATTGCAAGACCAGATAATACATTGCATAGTTACGCGCCGGGCTCATTGGAGGCGATTCTGCATCAAAACAGATCGACTTCTCCCCCAACCGGCTTGGTTACCAGTTTATTGGCATAATCCTGCTCACGATTGACCAGAGTATTGTTATGCAGCTGCTTGAGCTTTTTGACCAATACCTTTCCTGTACGCGGAAAGTAGTAAACCTTGCGCGGCCAGACATCATTGAGATCCTCTGCGACCACGCGAATATTCTCCGCCTTCAGATATTCCTTGACGAAGCGCGCATTGCGCTCACCAACATTGATAGCAACAAAGCCGCGCAAGACATTGCCGCCGCCAAACACCTTGGCTTCAAGATTTTCTCGTTTAGCGCCGGCCTTCAATACATCATTGATCAAAATTTCCATGGCGTAGGTGCCATAACGCATCGATGCTGAAATTGGACTATCACCATCACCACTGTCTGGCAGCATAAAATGATTCATTCCGCCAATGCCACTGACCCGGTCACGAATGCACGCTGACACGCACGAGCCGAGCACCGTAACAATCATCATATCCTTGTGCGTAAAATAATATTCACCCGGAAGGATCTTGGCCGCATCGCAATCGAAGGTACGGTCGTAATAAACATTAGAGGCGAACTGATCATGCCCTTGGGGGTTCATAAACTACTTTCCAGCCTTTCGTTGCGATGCTGCGTTGAGCTCATAGACGGTTTTTCCCTTGAGTTTCAAGGCATCAGAGACGTACAGAAAATTCTCAGAATGCCCCGCAAACAGCAGCGCATGCGGCTTCATCATGGGCACAAAACGGGACAAAATCTTGCTCTGCGTAGGTTTGTCGAAATAAATCATCACGTTACGACAAAAAATCACGTCAAACTGCCCTGTCACTGGCCAACCGTCACCCAGCAAATTCAATTGTTTGAATGTCACCAGCTTACGCAGCTCCGGTCGCACGCGTACAAACCCTTCTTGCGCCCCCTTGCCGCGCAGAAAGAATTTTTTGATACGTTCCGGTGCCATTTTTTCGATGCGCTCAAGCGGGTAGACGCCATTGGCACCGGTAGCAAGTACATTGGTGTCAATGTCGGTGGCAACAATCTGGGCCGGCGGCGTCAAGCTGCCATAAGCTTCGCACAAGGTCATGGCGATCGAGTATGGTTCTTCGCCAGTTGAACTGGCAGAACACCATACCGTGGAAGGTTCCTTCAATGTTTTGACAAAGTCAGCAAGGATGGGGAAATGATGCGCCTCACGAAAAAAAGAGGTCAAATTGGTGGTCAGGGCATTCGTGAATGCCTCCCATTCATCAGCATCGCCACCGCGCTCAAGCAAATCAAGATACTGCACAAACGAGCCAATGCCGGTTGCGCGCAAACGCCGCGCCAGGCGGCTGTAAACCATTTCCTGCTTGCTGTCGGCCAACGCAATTCCTGCGCGCTTGTAGATCAAATCGCGTACACGTTCAAAATCACGATTAGTAAAATCGAACTCTTTGACAGAATCAGACTTATTCTGCGGTGTCGTTTTCAAGTTGATTTTCCTTTTTTATTCGGATCGGCCTATCGTCTTATCAGATGGGTTCCCCCCGTTGTCGAATAATCCATCACCCGTCCCACGCGGTCAAGCTGTTCAGCTTGAAATGTGATTTGCCAGTCGCTTGCCGCCTTGCACATGAGGAATTCGCGCGGGCGGGTTTAACACGGGCATGGCCATCATGCCAGAGGCTAGCACCGGAGCGGCCTCGATTGCATGACTGGAGCGATAACCGACGCGAAAACCACCCCAGTGCTTACCACCTACGTAAATCGGCACTGACAGGTCATGCATTACTTCCCCGGTATCGCGCTTATAAGTCTGCAACAAGAACGGTTTGGTATTACTCCCGCAACGCTTGCCGGTACGATCGCTGAAAATACGCTTGGTACGGTTGTTGACAAGGTCGATATCGTAATTTCCTGTGAGGGGCTGAGAGAATTTTTTGTTATGCGTCGGAAAATAACCATTGCTATCGACTGCACCGGCGTAGGCCAGCTGGGGCATAGCCACCAACAGAGATTCCTGTAACTCAGGCAAGACCTGATCAGTAAAGGCATCGAACTGTGTTGAGTGCTTCTTAGGATTGGTGCTCGCAATTTCTTTATAGGTCCGGTCAAATAGGGCCGCCTCAGTGATACGCCGGGTCGCGATCGCCTTCTCAAAAATTTTCCCTATCTGCTTGGCCGCCTGTGTTGCGGCCTGTTCGATCTCATCATGCTGGGTCTTGGCGTGCCCTTCGGCAATCATCTCGAACATGGCCTCCGCCCGCTCGGACAAAGCCATCGCTGAAGCTGCCACTCGTGGCAATTGGGTATCGGTAGCCAGCATGCCATCGCGAATTTTCAAAATAGCATCTGCAATGCGATGAGTAATAACTACATTGTCACGCGAGGCTTTGGCAATCTGCTCAATTTCCTCTTCAGAGATCGCTGCAGATCGCTCAATATTGCCAAGAAACCCGTGTACTCGCTCAACGTTTTGAGACGCATCCATCACCCTCGTACTCAGCGAGCGCATCCCGCCGGCAGCACGTTCGGCCTGCTCGGTAATGGAACGCACCATGACGCCAATATCATCCGTTGCTTCCTTGGTTCGCAACGCTAATTGCCGCACCTCACCGGCCACCACGGCGAATCCCCGTCCATGTTCACCGGCACGGGCCGCTTCAATGGCCGCATTAAGCGCCAGCAAGTTGGTTCGCGCGGCAATTTCACTGATCACTTCGGTGATGCCATGAATGCGACGCGATTTTTCTTGAAGTTCAGACATCATCGACGATGCATTTTGCGCATCGCTGCGGGCCTGACCGATTTGCTCGAGTCCCTGATTGACTTCGCTGCGACCGGCTACACTTTCGGCGCGCACATCGGCCGCCACCTTGAAGGCACGCTCAGCATTGACAGCAATCTGCTCAGTCGTTGCGGCATTCTGTTCAGAACCGGTAACAATACCGTTGGCAGCTTGGAGATCGTGACCAATCTTGTTTTTGATCGTTTCAACGAAATAGGACGTTTCGGCTGCACCGATCATGATGTGATCAATCTCAGCGCCGATTTTGTCAACCAACGGCGTTCCTCGTGAGGCGCGCTGCCGCGTACTGAAGATGGCGACAATAACGGCCATCGCCATCGCTGGCAAGACAAGCCAGAGCGAGGAGAACATCGCCGTCACTTCCGAAAAGGCATTAAGTCCGGCAAAAATGATGCCGCCAACGGCAACCGAAAAAAGACCCTTGACCATGACGATCAACGCCTTCCTCTTACTTTCGAACATACGCCAGTCTCCTCACAAAGCAGCCATTGATTCTTGTTTTTTCACTAACAATGCTTGCGTAACAGGTATGGATGACGTGTCAAATCAATATAGCGGGCAGAAAAACACTGACTTCATCTACGCATATCCGCACCCATTGCCTAATTTTTAAATTGTTATTCATATTTCCCTGTATACACAATGATACAAAGAATTACTTACGCGTAGCTGATAAATACGCTTTGCCACGCATACGCGCACCAACTGCAGATAGCGGGAAGTTGTTGAGAAATGCGGTAAAAAGCAAACCGGATCGACTAGCCATGCGGCCAGCCGATCCGGGTATTGCAAAACCGTAGTTGCTGCCCACGGCAGCCTGGATCAATGCGCCATTTGCAAACCGTAAACTACTGCGGCCAGAACCCCGCCGCAAATCGAGCCAACCACAGGCACCAAAGCGTAACCCCAGTCGCTATCGCGTTTGCCTGGAATAGGCAATAAAGCATGCATCAGTCGCGGGCCAAGATCGCGTGCAGGATTGATCGCGTAACCGGTTGTTCCGCCCAGCGAGACACCGATTGCCATGACCAGCAATGCGACCGGCAGCGCATCCAATGCGCCTAGCCCCATCTTCGGCGACGCAATATTGAGCACACAATAAACCAGCACAAAAGTACCGATCACTTCTGAAATCAGATTACCCTTGGTATTGCGAATTGCCGGCGCAGTGCAAAATGCAGCTAATTTGAGATTGCCATCAGCGGTTTCGGCAAAATGATTACGGTAGACCAGCCAGACCAGGAAAGCCCCAGCCATTCCACCCAACATCTGCGCAGCAATATAAGCAGGTACGTTGGCCCAGGCAAATTTTCCGGCCACAGCCAGCGCCAGCGTAACCGCAGGATTGAGATGAGCGCCGCTGGACGAGGCTGCCACGAACACACCAACAAACACCGCCATCGCCCAACCAACGGTAATCACGATCAAACCACTGCCATTACCATGGGTTTTACTCAAAAGGACATTGGCGACAACACCATTGCCAAGCAGAATAATCAGGGCTGTGCCCACGAATTCAGCCAAATAGGGAGTCATGAGAAACTCTTTCAAAAAAGAATAGGAATAGAAGCGGGAAACAGATAGGTATTTGCCTCCCAAGCCTCGGCGCTATATCAGATCAGGTGTTGGCCCATGCCGTTGCCGCTGCAATCGCACGCTGCCAGCCCTTGATGTTGGTTTGTACTTCGACAGCTGGCATTGCTGGCGTGAAGCGCTGGTCGAGCTGCCATTGCCCTTGCACATCATCCGTGCTGCTCCAGTAACCAACGGCCAGTCCCGCCAGGTAGGCAGCACCCAATGCAGTTGTTTCCGTCACTTTCGGACGCACCACATCAACGCCGAGAATATCCGACTGAAATTGCATCAACAGATTATTGGCAGTTGCGCCGCCATCAACACGCAATTCTGGAATGACGATGCCAGCATCGGCTTCCATCGCCTTCAAGACATCCATGGTTTGATAGGCAATACTGTCGAGCGCAGCGCGTGCATAATGCGCGGAGGTAGTACCACGAGTGATGCCGAAGACGGCGCCACGTGCATGTGGATTCCAATGTGGCGCACCAAGGCCAGCAAATGCCGGCACCAGGTAGACGCCGTCGGTGCTGGTAACGCTGCGCGCCAGCGTTTCGATCTCGGAGGAAGTCTTGATGATGCCTAGACCATCACGCAGCCATTGCACTACAGCACCACCGATGAAGATGCTGCCTTCCAGCGCATAGCTGACCTGATCGCCGATCTTCCAGGCTACCGTAGTAAGCAGATTGTTCTTTGAAACGATGGGCTTGGCACCGGTATTCATCATCATGAAGCAGCCGGTGCCATAGGTATTTTTGACCATGCCAGGTTGTGTGCACATCTGACCGAATAAGGCCGCCTGCTGATCGCCAGCGATGCCAGCAATCGGAATTGCGGAACCAAAACCGGACACGTCGGTATGGCCGTAGGTTTCGCTCGAGGAACACACCTCGGGTAACATGTTACGCGGCACACCCATGATATCGAGCAGTTCATCATCCCATTGCATGGTATGGATATTGAACAGCATGGTGCGCGAAGCATTCGAGACATCGGTCACATGACGGCTGCCGCGGGTCATGTTCCACACCAACCAGGTGTCCACGGTACCGAACGCCAGACGTCCCTGATTGGCCAACTGACGCGCACCGTCGACATTTTCAAGAATCCAGCGGATCTTGGTGGCAGAAAAATAGGAATCCACCAGCAAACCGGTTTTCTGACGAATTTTCTCCCCCAGACCACGGGTTTTCAGGTCATCACAGAATGCTGCAGTACGACGGTCCTGCCAAACGATGGCGTTGTAGATTGCCTTGCCGGTTTGGCGATCCCAGACCACGGTGGTTTCGCGCTGATTGGTAATGCCGATGGCTGCAACTGCCGTACCATTCATGCCAACCTTGGTCAGCGCTTCGGCGGCAACGCCTGCCTGAGTCGACCAGATTTCCTGAGGATCATGCTCGACCCAGCCCGGCTGCGGATAAATCTGGCTGAATTCCTTTTGCGCTGAACTCACGATATTGCCCTGACGATCAAACAGAATGGCGCGCGAGCTGGTAGTCCCCTGATCCAGGGCGAGAATATATTTATCTTTCAACTTGTCTACTCCAAGGTTTGTAAATCCGCTCGCGCGGACTGGTTGTCGACTTTGCTCCAGCATAGTTCAGGAGCAGTCTCTTTTTCTTCCGACGCAAAACATTGCGACAGAGCAAAACTTCAGATCAGCGCCAACGATCATTGCCGATTGGCAAAAAACATGGTCACTTCATCTCCAAACATCATAATTATTTATATTCGAAAGTATATTGTTCGAATTCGAACATTCACAATCATTTATATTTATTGAAAAAATATGATCGATAGGGAAAAACTTAATTTGAAATAGAAAATCACTATGCGAGCAATACTGCTCTGGACAAGACTCGCGACAAAAATACACGGCGACAAAGACACTGAAGCAATGGCTTCAGAATGAGAACAACGGCAAGGGGAAAGTAGGATGTGCACTACGGCAAACGCAATGCGGGTTTAGCGCGCCTAACAAAGGGGCATCAGGCCGGCGACTTACTTCCCGCAACGAAAACATCGATCTTCGCTTCTTCGAAAATCCCGTTCATTTCCTGGGGTACCGGCCGATCAGTGAAGAGTGCATTGATCTTCGAAATATCCCCCAGACGCACCAGCGCAGGCCGCCAGAACTTGGAATGGTCGGCCACCAGGAACACGGTGCGCGAATGTTCGATGATCGCCTCAGACACCCTTACTTCGCGATAATCGAAATCGCGCAAGGTGCCATCGACCTCAATACTGGAAATGCCGATAATGCCGAAATCGACCTTGAAGCGACGAATGAAATCAATGGTTTCTTCGCCGGTAATACCCAAGTCGCGCGCCCGCACCACACCACCGGTGATGATGACTTCACAGCTGGGATAACCACTCATGATGGCGGCGACATTAAGATTATTGGTGATGACACGCAGGTTGCGGCGCCGGCTTAAGGCCTTGGCCACTTCCTCATTGGTTGTGCCAAGATTGATGAACAGTGTGGCCTGGTCAGGAATATGCTCAACCACTAGCGCTGCGATACGACGCTTCTCTTCCGAATACAAACCCTGGCGCGCGCCGTAGGCGATATTTTCGGCGCTCGATGGCAAGCCGACGCCGCCATGGTAACGCTGCAACAGATTCATTTCCGCCAGCAAATTGATGTCGCGCCGTATCGTCTGCTGTGTGATCTGGAAACGTGTGGCCAGATGCTCTACCGTGACGAAGCCTTCGCGTTGCACATAACGCAGCAACTCCTGCTGGCGCGCATTGAGCTTTGACACTAATAGATCCGACATGAAATCTGTCCCGTACGTATTTTTTAAAGTTTTTTATTATGATTGCAATCCCGCTAGATGGGGAGAACCTGGATCGAAAATCTTCTCCGCAAATAAAAAGGGTTACAAGCGAAAGCTTGTAACCCTTTGATTTCTTTGGTCGGGACGGAGTGATTCGAACACTCTACCCCTTGCACCCCATGTAATTAATTTAAAATCCAACAAAGTCCAATAGAATCCAATTACACATATTTATATCAACAAAATCAATAACTTATTGATATTCATTGTCCAGACTCATCCAAAATCGTACATTGAAATCCACTGATAATCCGGACACGCGCCGGACACGGATTTGAACACAAGGGAAATAATGGGAAAGCTAACAGTTCGCGGAATTGAAAATGCCAAGGCAAAAGATAAGGCATATAAGCTCATCGATGGCGATGGGCTCCAACTACGAGTAGCAACTGACGGCGACAAAACATGGTTGGTTCGATATGTCATCAATGGCACGGAACGTCAGTATCGGCTACCAAAGCTATACCGCGACATCGGCGGTGTGGGATTCTACTCGTTACAGGATGCGCGTGAGGAGGCATCAAAAATACGTGCTCTTGCGCGACAGGGAATCGATTACCAATTAAAACTGGAACAAGACTTACAGGCAGAGGAGCAGAAACGGCTAGCAGAGATCAAGAACCGTTCCGATAACGCCGAAGCCGATAAAATTAATAATCTAACAATTAAAGATCTGTTCGACGCTTGGCTTGCAGATGGCGTACGACGTAAGGATGGCAACGTGGAGCTGAAGCGATCCTTCAAGGCCGATTTGTTGCCCAAGATCGGAAACACACTAATTAAAGACTTATCGGAGCATGACTTACGCGGGATATTGCGCACTCTCGTTGGGAGGGGCGTCAATCGTACGGCTGTCGTTATGCGTAACAATTTGATGCAAATGTTTGCATGGGCAGAAAAACGCCAGCCCTGGCGAAAACTGTTTGCCGATGGCAATCCAATGGAATTGATCGAAATCGAAAAGATCGTTAGTCCGGGTTTTGATATGAATAACGAGCGTGATCGAATTCTATCCAGCGATGAAATCCGCGAATTGCGTGATCTTTTTGACCGAATGCGGACTGAATATGACAACGCGCCAGACAAGCGCAACAGTGCACGGCCTATTGAATGGACGACAGAGTGCGCCGTTTGGATCATGCTATCAACCATGTGTCGAGTGGGTGAGATGTCAATGGCGCGATGGGAGCATGTCAATTTTGATACTGCTACATGGTTTATCCCGAAGGATAACGTTAAGGGCAATCTAGAAAGTTTGAACGTGTTCCTGTCGAGCTTCGCGCTACGACAGTTTCGCCGCTTGCACGAAAGAACTGGGCACTCTGAATGGTGCTTTCCAGCAACTAACAAAGAAGGGCACGTTTGCGTCAAATCAATGAGCAAGCAAGTCGGCGACCGTCAATCCATGTTCAAAAAAGGGAAGGACGGCAAACCTCGCCAACCGATGAAGAATCGGAGACACGACAACACATTGGTTCTTAGTGGCGGGGGAAAGGACGCATGGACACCGCACGATCTGCGGCGCACCGGCGCAACCTTAATGCAAAGTTTAGGCGTGTCACTGGAAATCATCGACCGTTGCCAGAACCATGATCTACCCGGTAGCAAGATTCGGCGCCACTATCTACATCATGACTATGCAGTCGAAAAACGCGAAGCGTGGCTGCTGTTAGGGGATCGACTATCGCTGATTTTGAACCCCACAGATAACATTATTGCGCTTCGGACGGCTTAGGAAGACCTGCCAGTGTATTGCCAACTGCCCCAGGACTCGTCTCACTCAATGGAAATCCGTCATGACCAAGCCCAAGCTCAGCAGCATCAGCATTGCTCCCGAACACAACCAGCCGACCCTGTCGAAAGGACAGAATACGTTCAATACCCTGCTTGAGAAGATCGAAAAAAGGCGTATGCGCCTCAGTGAGTGGGATACCGCCGTTCCAGCCTTTCATCAGCAATATCAGCATGAAATCGTACCGCTGGAGCAGGCTTCCAGAGACTTGCGCAACAAGATGCTGCAGCGCCTGGATCAGTCCTTCGATGCCAAGGGATTGAGCAAAACGGAACAGGACACCATGGCTGAACTGATCTGCACCCTGGCAGCCGATCTGATTGAGCAGTGCGACAAAGGCGACGAGGCGGCGCTCAAAGCGATCTACAACCGCTACAGCCATGCCGACTACGACAGCGAAACCGATGCAGAGCTGGACAGCATCAAGTCAGAAATCGAAGCAATGCTCGGAGTCAAGCTTGGCGACGATGTCGATCTGCGCTCTCCTGATGACATCATGGAGCACCTGCACGCACAGGTGGAGCAACAGCAGGCGCAGGAAGAAGCCGCCCAGGCACTGCGCCAGGAAGACCAGGCGCAGCGCAAGAAGACGGCCAGGCAACGTGCGGCCGAGGCGCGCGCAGAAGCGAAAAAGAAGGAGTTGAGCTTATCGATTCGACAGGTCTATCGCAAGCTGGCCAGTGCCTTGCATCCCGACCGCGAAACCGATCCGCAGGAACAGAAGCGCAAGACCGTGCTGATGCAAAGAGTCAATGACGCTTACAGCAAAAACAACTTGCTGCAATTGCTAGAATTACAGCTGGAGCTGGAGCATATCGATCAGAACAGTCTCAACAATATCGATGATGAGCGCCTGAAACACTACAACAAGATTCTCAAGGAACAGGTTAGCGAACTGGATCAGGAAATTCTCTACGTCGAACAGCGCTTCAAGCAAAGCTATGGCATTTCGCCCTACGCTTCGGTCTCGCCCACCACCATCGGGCGCCTGCTGAGCAAGGAAGTGAGTGCGCGGCAGCAAGCCAATCTGGGTATGAAACAGGATTTATCCGTCTTCAACGACGTCAGGCAGTTAAAGGTCTGGCTTAAAATCGTGCGCCGCTCGCTGGCGTCTATGCATGAGGAATAGTTCTGTTTTAGCACCAGAACGACTATGCCGATCTTCAGGTTGCCTGGAAAATCGACACAGAATCGCCAAAAATTGCACGCTTCGCATGCGCGTCAAACGCCTGAAAAGACATTAATTCTTCAACGGCTGGCCTTTTAATTCGAACTCGATCGAGACCTCGTCCTGAACCGCCAGCATGGCCGTGGCGCCGAACTGGCGTCCTCAAAAGGGACGGCATTTGGTCTGCTCAATGCCGTCACCGAATTTGTCGATCATGAGCGTCGGGCGCGCAGTACCGATTATCGGCTCGACTCGGCATGGTTCGGTGCTGGGGCCAATCTGAAGCAAAAGGCACTCAACCACTCCTTGGAATTACTTCGTTAAGGAGTATTTCCGTTCTGTTCATGCTCGCCCGGCCAGCCTAGCTCGCCGGGTTTTTATTTTTCTGGAAAGGATGTCGTATGCAATTTGATGTTCAGTTACGGTCCGGCAGCTGCATGTTTAACAAACTGAGGTATCGTTTCACTCATGCGGATGCTCGCAGCAGCGACCACCCCAAGAAACTGGCCTTTCGGGACGTGGAGGTTATGACGCTAACTACTCTTTCTGAGCTTCACCGCCAGTACGAACATATGTTTGACGTTCATGTTGACGACCAAGACCATACACTTTCACTGCTGCGAGAAGGCTCAGTATTAGGGGTAATCACAGAGACTCTCCTTAGACTGAAATTTTCCTCGTCATACTCGGGGTCTCACCGAATCGATTACGATAACTGCGACTAAAATGAGCCACATGATTGAAGCCCCAACGAAATGCAACCTCACTGATCGCCAGATGCCTGAGTGCATGATTTTTCAAATCAATGCGGCTGCGTTCGAGGCGTAATGTCCATATATAACGATTGACTGATGTTCCATCCAGCTCAAACAGACGCGACAACTGCCGGGTCGACAAGCCTACGGCACGACTGATCGATTCACAACTGATCTCATCATCTGCCAAATGCTGCTGAATATAGTTTTTCGCACGCCATAAGCTGGCCAGAGAAGACCTGGTCGTCGCCAGCTTGTCATCCTGCACACGCAGCGCTGTCGATAACAATTCCAATACCTGCGTAGCTCGCTGCTCACGAGAAAACTCTTCGCTGTCGAAGGCACGATGAATCGCCTGTGCACACCAGCCGACAATCCCGTCACTATGATCGATCTTGATCAGTTTTTTGTATTGCCAAGGCCCCAACTCTTGCTCAAACACGCTACGCGGAATATCCAGAACACACATCTCCATGTCACCAGGAAAACCATGACCATAGGGATGGGTCGTATCGTAGAGCACAATATCGCCGGGTACATGATGAACGCAATCGATCCCTTGATAGGTAAAACCTTTTCCCCGCTTCATCAGGCACACAAAGACTGGATCCCGACCATCCGTGCGTATCGCTCCTGCGGTACGCGTGACCGAATGTTCGTTAGCGAGAATCGAGGCAGCACGAAACAAGTGAAAATCCTTGTGCAACAGTGTCGCATTCAGGCCCGTCTCCCGATGACCACCACATTCGACATTGATCAATAGCTGACCGACCGTACGCAGCCAGAATTCGGTTGTATTGTCATCCGCATGGTGTGTAGAGATACGGATATCGCTCGACAGTCCGCTCATCGGTATTCTCCCAGCGTTTTCCAGCCAAGCAGCAACTCCTGAACAGGTATCGATAGAGAATCCAAACTCATACGAACAATGGATTTCTTGCACATGATGGTCTCCTGATGACATCTTTTTTGATAGCGCTTCTGATAATGGCACTGTATTTTTATCTAATATATTAGCAAAAAAAACTTCAACCGCAAGAAATTTTGTCCGCACCACTCCTGACGTCTTGCCTCGCGGCATCACAGACGTCGCCGTCCGGCAACAATGGCCGAATCAGTCAAGCTGATCGTCCAGCTCGGATAAATTTTATATAGCAATCCCTATACAGTTCCAGCACCTGCCTGAGACCCGCGCACAAGGCTGACCGCCAGAGTGCGAAGTGCATCAACGACTGTGGGCAAGGACAACTACAAAGGAGATGACAATGTTATTGATCTATCAAAATCGCAAGAAATATGGGTTGCACCAAGTCTCATTCACACCTGTACAACGAGGTGCAGCATGAAATCCATACGCTACGAAAATAAGCTATTAATTATTCTTTCACTAAGCTTCGGCTTTGTTTTTTTTGACCGGCTGGCGCTATCTTTTTTATTCCCCTTCATTTCAGCGGAGCTACATCTCAATAATACTCATCTTGGTATGCTGTCCTCCGCCCTGGCGCTGACATGGGCATTATCTGGCGCCATACTCGGTGCCTACTCGGACAAACTTGCCAGTAAAAAACCGATGCTGATGATCGCCGTACTGGCGTTCTCCTTATTTTCTGCCTTGTCAGGACTCGTCACCGGTTTTATTTCATTACTGCTGTTTCGCGCCTTGATGGGCGTCGCGGAAGGCCCGGTTTTACCAATTTCCCAGTCGTTGCTAGCAGCCGCTTCAACGCCTAGCCGACGCGGCCTTAACATGGGAATCGTGAATGGTTCGGCACCCGGTTTTCTCGGTGCCGTAGTCGGTCCGCCAGTATTAATCTGGCTGGCGACCACCTTCGGCTGGCGGCATGCGTTTTATGTCTCTTGTATTCCAGGTTTGTTGATTACCTTGTTAATCTGGAAGTATGTCAACGGTCGCAACCCCTCCCAAACGACACAGCAACGGACACCTGAGAGCAGTGAAAAAATCCCGTTTTCTGCCTTGCTTAAAAATCGGAATATTGGTCTGTGCGTGCTGATTGCCTGTTTTTATCTGACCTGGTTTGTGATCATCATTTCGTTCACGCCGACCTTTCTGATGCAGGTCAAACAGTTCACGCCGCAGACCATGGGTTATGTCATGAGCAGCCTGGGTTTTGCATGGGTAGCCTGGGGCTTCGCAGTACCTGCGGTATCCGACCGTATCGGCCGAAAACCGGCATTATTGCTGTTCTCGTTGATGGCGACGTGTTGCCCGCTGGTCTTGCTGTACATCAATTCATCGACGTTGATGATGCCGCTGGTTTTTCTGAGCTACACCGGACTGGGTTGTTTTACCCTGTTCATGGCAACCATTCCGGCAGAAAGCATACCGCCTCGTGCGATTGCCACAGCGCTCGGTTTGATCATGGGTGTGGGTGAACTGGTAGGTGGATTTATCGCACCGACAGTGGCTGGCTTCGCCGCTGACCGCTTCGGTCTGTCCATCGTCATGTGGATCTCGGCAGCAGGTGCCTTTGTGCCAGCCATGCTGTCCTTGTTTCTGACGGAAACAGCACCACAGATCGTACGAAAAAAAATGCCGTTTTCGCTTTCTGGTGCTGATCAACCACTGGCATAAAGATGTCAAGCCTGTAATCACAACATTCAGTAACAACATCCAGCAGCGACATCCACGACCTCTCCGTAGAAGCCGGCAGAGTCGCGCCATGCAGGGAAAAAATCAGTAAAAAAATAAAACTGTTCTGGATAGTCACTGCTATCCAGACAGTCCGGCTTCATCTATTGAAGCATAAAAAAGCAGGTATCCAATCCAATAAAGGAGATCGACAATGAAAAGAAAAGTGTGGATTCACAAGGCAATCATATTCGGCGCCATGAGCGTGACTGGCAGCACGGCATTTGCGACGGAAGGTGGAGGCTCGATTTATCCGAACGGCACCGAAAACTACACCGTGGCAGTCATGCCACCACCGGGTGTTTATGTCCTGGAATACTTAAGTAGCTATAGTGCAAACAAGTTCCTAGATAACAATGGCAATCAGGCCGCCAACAATTTCCACCTGAATGTATCGGCAATGGCAACCCGGGCCATCTGGGTCACGGATCAGCAGATATTGGGAGGCCAGCTCTCCTTCCATACCATTGCGCCCTTGCTCAATATGGGCGTCAGCGTAGATGGCGCGGGTCAAAGTAAAAGTGGCCTGGGCGACATGACCTTTGGTGCTGGTCTTGGGTACCACGTCTCCGACAAGCTGCATTACGTTGTGGGATTTGATATCAATGCGCCTACCGGTGCATACAACAAGAACGACATGATCAATCTGGGTCGTAATTACTGGAATCTGGAACCGCTCGCTGCTATTAGTTACATACAGGCCGATGGCATCAATGCCGATCTGAAAGTGATGTACGATTTCAACGCCACCAATAGCGACACGAACTATAAATCAGGGCAGGAACTACATGCTGACTATGCGCTTGGCTGGGGCTTCGGCAAGAATTTTGTAGCAGGTGTCGGCGGCTATATCTACCAGCAGATAACAAACGACACGCAGAATGGCGCGACTATACAGAATAATAGTGGCAGGGCTATGGCAATAGGTCCTTCGGTCAAATACGATAGTGGTAAAGGTTGGTTTTTGACTGCCAAGTACGAAAAAGAATTTAATGTCAGAAATCGTCCAAAAGGTGGTGGACTCAACATCAAGATGAACATCCCGTTTTAACTTGCTGATGCTTGTCACTCGTCCGGCACAAAGCCGGACGAGTACAACTGAGCCGTTTTACTTCCCAACATCGGGCGGACTCATAACAGCCTATTAATAAGCGATACACACCGACTTCAGTTCGGTACACGCCTCAACCGCATGTTTGCCAAACTCCCGTCCCATTCCCGACTGTTTGTATCCACCAAACGGCAAATTAGGATCAAGAGGGATATGACTATTCACCCACACCGTACCGGCTTCTATCCTTGGTACTATCCGCATTGCTGCTGACAGGTCATTGGTCCACAAGCTGGCGGCAAGCCCGTAACGGCTGTCGTTGGCCAGTTGCAATACCTGCTCTTCTGTATCAAACGGCATGGCGGCCAAAACGGGGCCAAAGACTTCATCGCGCATGAGTGTGTTGCGGTGATCAACGTCAACGATGACTGTCGGCTTGATGAAGTACCCAGGCAAGCCTGAAGCATCACCGCCAGCCAGCATCTTTGCGCCCTGACTGAGACCGGCATCAATGAGGCGGGTCACCGACTGTTGCTGGCGCGCTGACACCAGCGGATTAATCTGTGCCTGCAAATCCATACCTGCGCCCAGTGTCATGGAATTGGCGACATCTGCCACGCCCTCCATGATTTTCTGGAATTTGCTGCGATGAATATACAACCGTGAAGCCGCAGCGCAGACTTGTCCTTGATTCAGAAATCCCGCCATCAGAATCGCCTGTACCGTCTTGTCGACATCGGCATCGGCCAGCACGATCAGCGGATTTTTTCCGCCGAGTTCCAGGGTAAAACGGGTCATATTCTCGACAGCCGCATGACCGACCTGCTTGCCGGTGGCGGTGGATCCGGTAAACGAGATCTTGCTTACCAAAGGATGGGTCGTCAACGCCTGACCTGCCTGCGCGCCATCGCCGGTAACAATATTGACCACCCCGGCCGGAATCCCTGCCTGCAATGCCAATTCGCCTAGACGCAGTGCCGTCAGCGGGGTTTCCGGCGACGGCTTGAGAACCACGGTACAACCCGCAGCCAGGGCTGGAATCAACTTCCAGATCGCAATCATCAATGGAAAATTCCACGGTACGATACCGGCAACCACACCAATCGGTTCGCGTCGAGTAGAGGCGTTATAGCGGGTGCCTGGCGGCATCGGGATCGAGACATCGAGCGTCTCTCCTTGCAGCTTGGTAGCCCAGCCTGCCATATAACGCACATATTCCAGTGAAGCACCGACTTCAATCGCACGCGCAATATGCAGCGACTTTCCTTGATTCAAGGTTTCCAGCTGCGCCAGTTCTTCGGCATGCTGCTCAAGGATATCGGCCAGTTTAAGCAAAATTCTTTCACGCTCAGCCGGACGCTTTGCCGACCATGCACCGGAAGTAAAGGCATGATGCGCGCTGCGTACTGCAGCATCGACGTCGACGGCATCGGCACTGGCGACTGTAGCAATAACTTCCCCGGTGGCCGGATTACGTACCTCCAGACGTTTTCCTGATTGTGCAGGCTGCGCCTTTCCCTCAATCAAGAGACCGTGTTCTTTCTGTAAAAACGCCTGTACCTGCGGCAAAATCATGACCAATTGTTGAGTCATTGTGTTCCTCCTTTAAAAATTGTCTTTTAGTTGTTAAGAATAAATTCAGCACACCGTTCCGCAATCATGATCACCGGTGCATTGGTATTACCTGAAATAATGTTTGGCATGATCGAAGCGTCGCAAATACGCAAACCTTCAACTCCATTGACCTGCAGTTGCGGGTTGACGACGGCATCGGTATCACTGCCCATGCGGCAGGTACCGACCGGGTGATATACCGTTTTTGCCATGCGACGAACATAGGCTTCCAGCTTGGCATCCTGATCGTCTTCCACCGCGTCAAGCAGCAACTCTTCACTGATGAGTTCTCGCAGGGATGGCGCCCGCATAATCTGACGCGCCAGCTTGACGCCACGTACCAGCGTGTCGACATCGCTTTGCTCACGCAAAGCGCCGCTATCAAAGAAAATGGGAACTGATGGATCCGCACTGCGCAACTTCACGGAGCCACGCGACTTGGGCCGCAATATGCATGGATTGATCGAGATACCATGTCCTTCGACAGGATCGCGCTCAACGTCTCCCACCAATGTTGGTAATACATGGAACTGGATATCGGCACGGCCGCTGCCACTGGTATCCACGAAACCACCGGATTCGACCACATTGGACGTCAGTAATCCGGTGCGGAAAAGTTTCCATTGCAGTCCGTGTTTGAGAGCAGTCAGGCCTTTATCATTACCTAGCAGGCTAATCGGTGCGCGTGTACGGCCGTACAGAGAAACTTCAAGATGATCTTGATAATTCTCGCCCACTTGCGGTGCATCGACCAATGACGTAATGCCCATACTTTTGAGATGTGCCGCAGGACCGATGCCGGACAACATCAACAGCTTTGGTGTGGTCAAGGCCCCTGCTGTCAGGATCACATCCTGCCGTGCTGTCGCTTGATGCTGGCTGCCGTCAGCAGTACGCCATTGAACGCCATTGACGCGCTTGCCCTCGAAACAAATACGCGTCACATAACAACCGGTACGCACATCCAGACCGGGGGCATCAGCGACCTCTGCCAAATAGGTCGATGCCGTGCTACCGCGCTCGCCATTGAAGGTTGTGGTGTGATAGAAGCCAATGCCCGCCTGTTGTTCACCGTTGAAGTCATCGTTATAAGGAAAACCGACCTCCTGCGCGGCGCGTACAAACCCCAGACTCAAGGGATGCCGATAACGCGTATCGCTGACCTTGAGCGGGCCATGACAACCATGTAACGCGCCTGACAAGCGCATATGCCCTTCGGATTTTTTGAATGCAGGCAACACGCTTTGCCAGTCCCAACCATGACAGCCCTGTGCAGCCCAATCGTCATAATCACGCGAGGTCCCACGAATATAAAGCATGGCATTGACCGAACTGCCACCACCTAATGTACGTCCTTGCGGCACATAAGTCGGACGTCCGGCGGCATGCTCCTGCGGTTCACTTTTGAAGATGATCGTGCGTTCGGTGCCAATGACCCGCACAAACGTGGCCGGCATGTGGATAAAGGGACTATTGTCCTTCGGGCCATCTTCCAGCAGAAGCACCGTTCTGCCAGCCTTGACCAGCCGGTGCGCCAGTGCACATCCGGCCGAACCGGCTCCGACAATGATATGGTCAAATGTAGTTGTCAATTACGTCTCCTTAATGTTAGCCAGGGCTACTCCCTGTGAGTAGCCAGCTTAGCGGGCATCAAAAAGATTTTTTGACTGTTCAGGACAGCTGTTTTGATCGATACAGACACAGGCGACACAGGCAGGCCATCAGTACCCACTGCGTGTGGAAAAGTTATCGTACTGCGTGCATTGCATCGCTTCCGCAAGCCAGTCACGGCGGCCTTGTATGGCATGCGGCAGTGTCTTTTCCGGAAAAGTCGCGTGTTCCTGCTCACATGGCACGACAATCTCGCTTGCCGACACGCGTCCCACGCCAGGCCAGCGTACGCCAAAGAAAGATGGCTTAGGCATGATTAAGCTCCACTTTCTGATGCGGTATCCGATGAAACAGCCGGTCGAAATAAATCAAACTATCCCTACCCTGTGCCGGTAAATCAATTTTTTCGATTGCCACAATCAGAATGCTATGACTACCGACCTCTTCCGTACGGATCAGGCGTCCCTGCAAGTTTGCCAGCGCCTGACTCAACACCGGCAGTTGCAGGTGTCCCTCCTGCCATGAGGGATCGGCAAAGCGATCTTCCATGGCAACACCGGTCATGCCCGCAAAGTCGCGCGCCCGTGCCTCCTGCTCTGCCGCCAAGACATTAATGCAGATCATGCCGTTGTCCTTGAACACCTGATTCATGGCACTAGAGCGATTGAGGCAAACAAGCATAGTAGGTGGCGCGTCACTGATCGAGCACACTGCCGTGGCAGTGATGCCGCAACGACCTGCAGGGCCGTTGCTGGTAATGATATTGACAGCGGCCCCTAAGCGCGCCATGGCATTACGAAAGTCGCTGCGATTGCGATCTATGTTGTCCATGTCGGTCTCCTATTACTGGCGTACCTGATCCAGCACATTGATATCGTCACTATTGTGCAGATGCGGTGCCAGCCAGCCGTTCTGATCATAGTCGGCCAGACATTGATCAACCAGTGCCGTCATCTTCGCTAGTGATCCCGAGCCTTGTGCATGACGCAGACATTGCATGCGGATTTCATCCTGGCTACCGGCATAGTTGATTTCATAGAGTTCATGACGGCCGCCGAATTCGGTACCAATCGCATCCCACAGCAGCTTCAGGATCTTGATGCGCTGTACATGATCGATACCGCCAGAACCACGCACATAGCGCGCCAGATAGGCATCCAGTTGCGGGTCCTTGAAGTCGCGTGAACCAGATGGCAAATAGATCAGGCCACTGGCGACAATCTCCTCAATAATTTTCTTGATCGCGCTATATGCTTGCGGTGCCAGCACCCGGTAGGCTTGCTGCGCTTCGGTACCGGGCATCCAGCTACCGTTCTTCCAGGCACTCGAATTGGCGGCCATGGCATCAGTCAAGGACCAGAAGGTATTGCGCCATGCCAACACTTCTCCGACCGCCGCCTGCACACCTCGGAAATCCATGGTGCCGGTGCATTGCAATGCCTTCACCAGCAAGCCACTGATAAAGTCGAGCTTGACCGCCAGACGGGTGCAGGCCTGCATCGGAAACAAGCGACCAAACCCGCCCTGCGGGAACCAGCTACGGCAACGCTCCAGATCGCGGTAGATCAAGACGTCTTCCCAGGGAATAAAGGCATTGTCGAGAATCAGGATGGCATCGTTCTCATCGAAGCGGCTTGACAAGGGATAGTCAAACGGCGCACCAGTGAGGCCTGCATTGAGTTCGTAGGATGGACGACAGATCAGCTTCATCCCAGGCGTATTCATGCCGGCAATAAACATCAGCGCTAATTCATTGCTATCGCCCAGCAAACCAGCAGAACCCTGGCCAATGAAATTGTAGTGTGTCAGTGCCGAGCCGGTAGCCACCACCTTGGCACCACTGACATAGATACCGGCATCGGTTTCACGATCAACGGTAATAAATACATCGCGCACCTGATCAATTGGTTTGTCACGATCAATCGGTGGATTGACTATGGCATGATTGAGGTACAGGCAGGATTCTTGAATCCGCTTGTACCAGTTGCTGGCATTGGCTTCGAACTTACCATAAAACTCCGGCACGATACCCAGCGCACTACCGAAGGCCGCCTTGTAATCCGGAGTCCGCCCCATCCAGCCATAACTCAGCCGCGACCATGCGGCAATCGCATCGCGTTGCGCTTTCAACTCATCCGCGTTGCGAGCGTAACGGAAAAACTTATGGGTATAGCCGCCGTTGCCGGTATCAGTTTCCCAGCACAATTCGTCCTTGGTCGCAGGATCGTGCAGGGCATCATAAAGTTTGGCAATCGAGGCTACGGAATTACGAAATGCAGGATGGGTCGTCACATCCTTGACGCGATCACCGTAAATGTAGATTTCACGGTTGTCACGCAAGGACTCCATATATTCAGCACCGGTAAAGGGACGGGTCTTGTCGGCGCGCACATCTTCAGGAAGGAATTTTTGCAGATCGCGGGATGTCATTCTGGTCTCCGATTTTGTATGGTTAGTGGATGAACAGATGATGCAATTTTTTACAGCGATACCCAATGCACTGAAGCCAGAATCGTTGGTACTTTTCATGTCTTTCTGGCGCGTGTTTCATCGCGCCATTCGCCCGGTGCCAGCATGGCATGCAAACGGAAAAAGCGACTGAAGTAAGAGACGTCTTTAAATCCTAGATCAAAGGCAATTTCGGAGACCGATACAGCAGAAAACAATAGCTGACGCTTGGCCTCCTGCAACACCCGATCATGCACCAGACGCTTGGAAGACAGATCCGCTACGCGACGACAGATGTCGTTGAGGCGGGGTTCTGTGAGATTCATGGCGGCAGCATATTGCGCCAGCGTCCAGTGCTGACGAAAATGCTCCTCGATCAGATGATTGAATTTCTGAAACAATTGCACATCCACCTGGCGCAAAGCCTTACCAACAGATGTCGGTGCCGACGACGGCAAGCGCGCCATGGAAACAAATGCCAGACGCGTCAACGCCACCAGATTGAGTCCACGCCCGATATTGCGCGATGTAAACTCACTCGCCAGCAAGGAAAAGTAATAGAGTAAGCGGTCTTGCTCTTGTTCGCCAGTCGATGGCACGGCACGTAGTTCAGTACACATGGGTACGCCCAGGCAACGTTCCAACTCGCCACCAGGATCGCTCTTGAATAAGCGCCAGATCAGTTGCTGACGCACAGATAGCACATGCCCTTGTGCATCATCGCTGATGATGAATGCATGCGTTACTGATGGCGGTGTCAGAAAAAACAACGGCGCTGTGACGTGATAGAAACGATCATCCAGATACAAGCGCACTTCTCCCTGCGTGAGCAGGTGAATCTGAAAAACGCGGTCATGCCGATGCGCGATCATGTTGCGCCCAAAGAAATCTGCCAGCCGCGATAACGCCTCGCAGTGCACCTCCTCATCCTCATAGCGCAAATCGAAGGTGCGTCCCAGATCAATATTGGGAATCGACGCACTTAGACCAGCCTGTTTCGGCATGATGCGCGATCTCCTAAGCGACGCGTGTCTTCTTGCGGGCGGTCGTGGATGACTTTTTCTCCACCGCAGTTGTTGGCTTCACGGATTTTTTTGCTACCGGTTTCTTGCTGGCAGCCGATAAGGTGACCTGCTCCACTTCATTATTCTGTTGTTCCAGAAAACGATCCAAGGCCGTATAGAGACCGGCCACGGCATCGGCCCCGATACCGGCTTCAAGATAGGCATATTGTTGCTCGATTAAGGGAGCAATATTTTTGATCAAGGTCCGACTTTTGGCCGTCAATGCCACCAGGATACGGCGCTGATCCGTATCGACGCGGGTGCGATCAACCAGCTGCATATCTTCCATACGCAGCAGCACGCCAGCCAAACTGGGACTCAGAATCTGGCAGGTTTCACAGATTTGCCACTGTTCCATCGGCTCATTGAAATCACTGATGGTGCGAATCACACGCCATTGCTGCTCGGTCAGACCATGATGATTGAGAATGCGGCGAAAATTGCCCATCACGCATTCACGCGCCTGCAATAACAGCAATGCCAGATTTCTATGTTTAAACGATTTTTCCATGACTATTTTTCCATTCAATCCGAGTGCGTCTGGTGGCGCTGTCAGTCTGCAACAGCATATTACAGATGTTCAGAAAACAGATGCCCAGCCGCCAATTTTCGCATGCAAATGAAGATACTCAAAGCGCCACAGACTTGCTTCACGCCTACAGAAAACCACACTGACGGTGAAGCAAATAAATCTGAATTCAGATTGACACACTAACATATTAGTAATTATATTATGGAATATATTAGTTAATTTAAACAAGGATAGTTTTATCCTACACTAGCGCAATAATGAAGAGGCTGTAACGACAAAGACACAGCATGATGTGTAGCAACAACGTCCTGGCAATGTCGCAACCAACATTAAAAACCAATACATTCTTAATGGAGATCAGACAGACGCGCCAATCAAGGCCAGAAGGCCCGCTCCTGCGTATCTGCCTGGAAAACAATGACTACACCTACTTTCTCGCAAGCATTAACAAGCAGCAGAGCCACTGTCTACGGCGTCATCCTGAATGACCATGACTCACTCTCACGCATGGGCGCTTCCTTGTCCGACGCTCCCTATAAAGGGGCACCCAAGGCACCCGTTCTGTATATCAAACCGGCCAATACCTTCAACAGTGACCAGGCCGTCGTCAACTTGCCGAAGGCCGCCACAGCGCTGGAAATCGGCGCCACTATCGGCATCGTCATCGGCGCTACGGCAGCGCGCCTGAACCTCGACAGCGCCGCAGCGGCAATTGCCGGTTATGTCATCGTGGCCGATCTGAGCTTGCCGCATAGCAGCTATTACCGCCCGGCGATCCGTGAAAAATGTTTTGACGGCGCTTGCGTGATCAGTGATCAGATGATCGCCGCCGAGGCCGTAGCGAAGCCGGGAAGTCTGGAAATCGCCACCCTCATCAACGACCGTGAGGTGGAACGTCGCAAGCTGAGCGATTTGGTACGCGACATACCGGGCTTGTTACTCGATGTCAGCGAATTCATGACATTGCGCCGTGGCGATGTCTTGCTGGTCGGCGTCAAATGGCAGGCCGCACAGGCCAGCGCAGGCGATCAGGTCACGTTGCATGTTGCAGGTCTTGGTCAAGTCAGCTTCAGTATCGGTGCTGCCGTCACACCTGAAAGCCCCAGCCTGGCTGCAACCAAAAAACGTAAGCGTACCTTTGGTCGTATTTTCTTCAATGGTGCTATCCACGAAGTTGAGCCGGTCGTTGATGAAACACCAAACACACCAGCATGTATCCGTCTGGCCGACGGCAGAGTGCTGCTGCACAGCGAAGCACAATGGCTACCACCGGTCGAGCCTGGCAGTATTTTTGCACTCGGCCTGAATTATGCCGATCATGCCCGCGAGCTGGCCTTCAAGGCACCGGAACAACCGCTGGTTTTCCTCAAAGGACCGACCGCGCTGACCGGCCATCTTGGTCGCAGCCACCGCCCTGCTGATGCGACTTACATGCACTATGAGTGCGAACTGGCAGTGGTCATCGGCAAGCATGCGCGCAACGTCAGTCGTGAAGATGCCTACCACTATGTGGCCGGCTATACGGTAGCCAATGATTATGCGATCCGAGATTATCTGGAAAATTATTACCGCCCCAATCTGCGCGTCAAAAACCGCGATGCCTGCACCCCACTCGGTCCCTGGCTGGTCGAAGCGGACGCCGTCGCCGATCCGATGAATCTGGTACTGACCACCTCGGTCAACGGCAAGGAGACACAGCGCGGCAATACCGCCGATATGGTCTTCGATATCCCGGCGCTGATCGTCTATCTGTCGTCCATCATGACTCTGTCGCCCGGCGACATCATCCTCACCGGCACACCGGAAGGACTGGCCGATGTAGTTGCCGGTGATTGTGTGGTCACCACAATCGAAGATATCGGTAGCCTCACGAACACGATTGTCAGTGATGAAGATTATTTTCATCCTACTGTTGTTGCGTAATACGCCTCCCACTTATTGTCACAAGCGAGTGAAACCATGATCAAACATCTTATCAACGGCCAACAGATCGAAAGCCGTCAAACCTTTCAGACCGTCAATCCTGCCAATAATGAAGTTCTCGCCGAAGTCGCCAGCGGTGGCGAAGCGGAAGTCGCCGCGGCAGTCCAGGCGGCCAAGGATGCCTTTCCGGCCTGGGCCGGAAAACCAGCGGCCGAACGCGCCAAACTGATACGCAAACTTGGTGAGCTGATTACCCAGAACGTGCCCGAACTGGCTGAACTGGAAACCCAGGACACCGGCCAGGTCATCGGTCAGACCAAGAAGGCACTAATCCCGCGCGCGGCGGACAACTTCCATTTCTTTGCGGAAATTGCTGCTCACATGGATGGCGAAGCGTATCAATCCGATACAGGCCATCTCAATTACACGATGTGGAACCCGGTCGGCGTCTGTGCCTTGATCTCGCCTTGGAATGTCCCGTTCATGACCGCCACCTGGAAAACTGCGCCCTGTCTGGCGCTGGGCAATACGGCCGTGATGAAAATGTCGGAACTATCGCCCTTGACGGCGGACCGTCTGGGCCAACTAGTGCTGGAAGCGGGTATTCCGGCCGGTGTATTCAACGTGGTGCATGGCTATGGCAAAGATGCCGGTGAACCCTTGATCCGTCATCCGGACGTACGCGCCATTTCCTTCACCGGTAGCACGGCTACGGGCAACCGTATCGTGCAACAGGCAGGACTGAAGAAATTCTCCATGGAACTGGGTGGTAAATCACCGTTCGTGGTGTTTGATGATGCCGACTACGAGCGTGCCCTTGACGCTGCCATCTTCATGATTTTCTCCAACAACGGTGAGCGCTGCACGGCCGGTTCACGGATCCTGATACAGCGTGGCATCTACGACAAATTCGTGGCCGATTTCGCGGCACGAGCAGCACAGTTACAAGTCGGTGATCCGCTGGACCCGAATACCATTATCGGACCGATGATCAGTCCACAACATCAACAAAAGGTGGCGCGTTATATCGAGATCGGCAAGGCCGAAGGTGCACGTGTGGTCTTTGGCGGCGGTAATGTCGAGGTTCCGGCCCATCTGAAGAACGGCAACTGGATCCAGCCGACCGTGTTCGCCGATGTCGACAATCGCATGACCATTGCGCAGGATGAAATTTTCGGACCGGTGCCCTGCCTGATTCCGTTTGAAACTGAAGCCGATGCGCTGCGCATTGCCAACGACACCATCTACGGCCTGTCGTCCTATGTCTGGACCGAGAATACCGGCCGCGCCTTGCGTATGGCGCGTGGCGTCGAAGCCGGGATGGTCTTCATCAACAGCCAGAACGTGCGCGATCTGCGTCAGCCATTCGGCGGCGTCAAAGCCTCCGGTACCGGCCGAGAAGGCAATCATTTCAGCTTCGAAGTCTTTGCCGAAGCTAAAAACGTCTGCCTCTCTTATGGCAGCCATCCGATTCCACGCTGGGGTGTGTGAGCCTCCATTACCTAATTTGACAATATAAGGAGACACAGCATATGGGCAAGTTAGCACTGGCTGCAAAAATTACACATGTACCGTCGATGTATCTGTCCGAACTGGATGGTCCGCATAAGGGCTGCCGTCAGGCCGCCATCGACGGCCATCATGAAATCGGCCGCCGCTGTCGTGAGCTCGGAGTCGATACCATCGTCGTCTTTGACGTCCACTGGCTGGTCAATTCGGAATATCACATCAATGCCGGCCCGCACTTTAAAGGTATTTATACCAGTAATGAATTGCCACATTTCATCAAGAATCTACCCTACGAATATCCAGGCAACCCAGTGCTAGGCCATCTGATTGCGGAAGTCGCCACTGAGTTCGGCGTCAAAAGCCGGGCCCACAGCGATACCACGCTGGAACTGGAATACGGCACGTTGGTGCCGATGCGCTATATGAACCAAGACCAGCATTTCAAGGTGATCAGTGTGGCCGGTTGGTGCGTCTGGCATCAGCTGGAAGAAAGCATGCGGTTCGGCCAGGCCGTACGAAAGGCGATCGAAGAACGCTATGACGGTACGGTCGCGGTACTAGCCAGTGGTTCACTGTCGCACCATTTTGCCGATAACGGCACCGCCCCCGATTACATGCACAAGGTCTACAACCCCTTCCTCGAAGAGATGGACAAGCGCGTGGTGGAAATGTGGAAACGCGGTGACTGGGCGACTTTCATCGAAATGCTGCCTATGTACAACGAAAAATGCTGGGGTGAAGGCGGCATGCATGACACCGCAATGCTGCTCGGCCTGCTCGGCGGTGCCAGCTACGACCAGCCTGTAGAAGTGGTGACACCTTACTTCGGCAGTTCCGGCACTGGCCAGATCAATGCGATCTTTCCAGTCTCGCCCTGGACCGCCGCTACCAACCAATCCTGAGGATCATCATGCCACATCTGACACTGGAATATTCAGCCAATCTCGATCACTCCCCTGTCGACTTCAACGCATTGTGCCAGACGCTGGCGCAATGCCTGATCAAGCAACAGGACAATGGCCAGCCCATCTATCCGATCGGCGGCGTACGCGTGCGAGCATACGCTGCAGAGCATTATTGCATCGCTAACGGCCTTACCGATGCAGGGTTCGTCCATGGCACCTTAAAAATTGGTTCAGGCCGCAGCGAAGCAACGAAAAAGCTCACCGGCGATGCCTTGTTTGATGTGATGAAAACGCATTTTTCAGCGCTATATGCACAAACCGGCCTGGCCTTGTCGCTGGAAATCATCGAAGCCAATGAGGCCGGAAGCTGGAAACACAATAATCTGCATACGCGTTTTCGCTAATGCATTGCGGAGCTGACGGCAGCGCTCTGGCGTCGCCAGCATTTTCCATTCCCCAGAAAAAGATCATCATGTTGCCACTCTCCACCATCACTACACTTGCGCAGCAATTACATCAGGCTGAAAAAAGCCGTACGCAATTGCGCCATTTTTCTCAAGCCTATCCCGAGATGACCATCGAAGACGGTTACGCCGTCCAGCGCGAATGGGTCAAGCTCAAATTGGCTGAAGGTCGCACCATCAAGGGCCGTAAAATCGGTCTGACTTCACGTGCTATGCAGCAGTCATCGCAGATCAATGAACCCGATTATGCGCCACTGCTCGATGACATGTTTTTTGAGCAAGGTGGCGATATCCCCTTCCAGCGTTTCATTGCGCCACGGATTGAAGTCGAACTCGCCTTCATCCTCGGCAAGCCGCTCAAAGGACCGGGCGTGACCATGTTTGATGTCTTGGCGGCGACCGAATATGTGACACCGGCGATAGAAATCATCGATGCCCGCATTGAGCAGTTCGACCGTGAGACCAAAGCACCACGCAAGGTCTTCGATACGATTTCTGACTTTGCTGCCAATGCTGGCATTGTCATGGGTGGCCTGCCGGTCAAGCCGAATGCGATCGATCTGCGCTGGGTCGGTGCCATGCTTTATCGTAACGGGGTCATCGAAGAAACGGGCCTGGCCGCTGGCGTACTCAATCATCCGGCCAATGGTGTAGCCTGGCTGGCCAACAAGATCGCGCCTTACGACGAACAGCTTAATGTCGGCGATGTAATATTGGGTGGTTCCTTCACACGTCCGGTATTGGGCGCTGTGGGGGATACTTTTCAGGCCGATTACGGTGCACTGGGGCAAATTGCCTTCCGTTTTGTATAAACAAGGAAAACTGCATCATGGATATGCCACTCAATCGTTTCAAGCAAGCGCTGCAGCAAGGACGCTTACAACTGGGCCTGTTTCTAGGTCTGGGCAATCCGATCAGCGCAGAAGTGCTGGCCAGTTGCGGCTATGACTATCTGCTGATCGATGCCGAGCATGCGGTCAATGACGTGCGTTCGGTACAGGCACAATTACAGGCCATGGCGGCCTATCCGGTGCAATGCCTGGTACGTCCACCCAACCATGATCCAGCCTTGATCAAACAACTGCTCAGTGCTGGCGCGCAGACCCTGCTGGTACCGATGGTTGATACCGCAGCACAGGCAGCCGCCTTGGTCAGCGCCATGCGTTATCCGCCCAAAGGGTTCCGGGGTGTCGGTACCGCCTTGGAACGCAGTGCGCGTTGGAATGCTGTCCCCGACTACTTCAGCAAGGTCGAAGACAATACCTGCCTGATCGTGCAAATCGAGTCACAGACAGGTCTCAGTAACCTCGAAGCGATTGCCCAGGTCGATGGCGTGGACGGTATCTTCATCGGTCCGGCCGACCTCGCCGCTTCACTGGGCTATCTGGGCCAACCCGGTCATCCGGAAGTCAAAACGGCCATCGCTCAGGCGATCACCCGTATTGTCGCCTGCGGCAAGAGCGCTGGCGTGTTCTCCAGTGACCCGACGCTGGTGCCGGGCTACTGTGACAATGGCGCGCGCTTCCTGGCGCTGGGTGCTGATACCAGCGTGCTGCGTAGCGCCGCCATCGCCCTGCTCAACAGTGTCAAACCGGATGCCGCCAAAAACGGCGCGGCGTACTAATCTCAAGCGGAGCGGCACGACAGCGGTGCTCTCCGCATTACCATTTATGGAGTCAACTCATGGCAACTTCCGATCTCGGATTGCAAGATGCAGCGCTGCTGCGCCAACAGCTTTACATTAACGGTCTCTGGCAAGATGCCGATAGCGGTGCACAGCTTGACGTCAACGACCCTGCCAGCGGCAATCGTATCGCCTCTGTGCCACTGGCCGGTGCGGCCGAAACGCAACGAGCAATCGCTGCGGCCGAACAGGCATTACCAGCCTGGAAAGCCAAAACTGCGGCGGACCGGGGACGTATTCTGCGCAAATGGTTTGAATTATTGCTGCAACATCAGGACGATCTGGCACGCCTGATGACCACCGAGCAAGGCAAACCGCTGGCCGAAGCCAAGGGCGAAATCGCCTATGCCGCTGCCTATATTGACTGGTTTGCAGAAGAAGGGAAACGTGCCTACGGTGAAGTCATTCCCTCTCCATTCAGCGACCGCCGGCTGATCGCTATCAAGCAGCCGGTCGGCGTCTGCGCCGCCATCACGCCGTGGAACTTCCCGGCTGCGATGATTACCCGCAAGGTCGCACCCGCACTGGCAGCAGGCTGCACCATGGTGCTCAAACCGGCAGAACTGACACCGCTGTCGGCGCTGGCCCTCGCGGAACTAGCGGCGCGTGCAGGCGTTCCGGCCGGCGTCTTCAATGTAGTCACCGGCGATCCCCGCGCCATCGGCGGCGAATTGACTTCCAGCCCGGTGGTACGCAAGCTGTCCTTCACCGGTTCCACCGAAGTCGGCCGCCTACTCATGGCACAATGTGCACCGACCATCAAAAAGTTGTCACTGGAACTGGGCGGCAATGCCCCCTTTATCGTCTTTGACGATGCCGATCTGGACGCCGCCGTCGCTGGCGCCATCGCTTCCAAATATCGCAACACCGGACAGACCTGCGTGTGCAGTAACCGTTTCCTAGTACAAACCGGCATCTACGAGGCCTTCGCCGGAAAACTGGCCGCTGCAGTCGCCGCACTGCCGGTCGGACAGGGCTTCGAAGCTGGCGTGATGCAAGGACCGCTGATCAATGAAGCCGCCGTGGTCAAAGTCGAACGTCTGATTGCTGATGCCATCGCCAAGGGCGCCCATGTGGTCACCGGTGGCAAGCGCCATACGCGTGGCGGACTGTGGTTTGAGCCAACGGTACTGAGCAGTGTCGGCCGTGATGCAATGGTGGCAAAACAGGAAATTTTCGGCCCGGTGGCGCCCCTCTTCCGCTTTGACACCGAAGCCGAAGCCGTTGCCATGGCCAACGATACCGAATTTGGTTTGGCCGCTTATTTCTACACGCGTGACAGTGCGCGTAGCTGGCGTGTTTCGGAAGCGCTGGAATATGGCATGGTGGGTGTCAATACCGGTCTGATTTCAACCGAAGTCGCGCCATTTGGCGGGGTCAAAAATTCAGGACTGGGACGCGAAGGTTCGCGGCATGGACTGGACGAATATCTGGAACTGAAATATATCGCCACGGGCGGACTGTAATCCTCTGCTGCTCAGTCTTGTACTGAGCAGCAGAGGTGAGATTTGAGGAGTGATCTCAGGCAGGTGCGGTTTTTTCCGTTTTAGCCTGTCTGGTTTTACCTATGCCAAGATAGGTTTCAATCACCTTGGGATCATTGGCCAGTGTTGCGGCCGGACCTTCCAGCACCAGACTGCCGGTTTCAATCACATAACCGTAATCCGACACTTGCAAGGCTGCCCGTGCATTCTGCTCGATCAGTAGTGTCGCTACGCCGGTCTCGCGCAGACCGGAAATGATGTGAAAAATTTCCTTCACAATCAGCGGTGCCAGACCCAGGCTAGGTTCATCGAGCATCAGCAGGCGCGGCTTGCCCATCAGGGCGCGGCCGATTGCCAGCATCTGCCGCTCGCCTCCGGACATGGTGCCTGCAGCTTGTAGTTGACGCTGCTGCAAACGCGGAAACAACTGATACACCCACTCCAGTTGATCCAGATAATACTTGTCGCGCTGGCGATAGCGACGAAAGCTGCCGAGCAGGAGATTGTCCCGTACCGACATGTCAGCGAACAATTCCCGCGTTTCCGGCACTAGCGCAATACCGGCCTGGACCCGCTCTTCCACCTCGAAATCCTGAATCGCCTGGCCGTCATAACGCAATCTTCCCTGGCTCGGCAAGATGCCGACGATGGCATTGAGCAAGGTGGACTTGCCGGCACCATTCGGACCGATCACGCTGACAATGCTACCCGGCGCGACCTGGAGGGAAATGTCATTGAGTGCGTCCACCTTGCCGTAGCATACGCGTAGCTGCTCTACTGTGAGAATGGGTTTTTGCATATCAGTCGACTCCACCTAAATAGGCTTCCAGAACCACCGGATCACTTTGTATCTGCGTCGGCGTACCTTCGGCAATCTTGCTGCCAAACTCCATCACCACCAGATGATCGGTCAGTTCCATCACAAAATCCATATCATGCTCGACTAGCAAAATACTCATGCCTTCATCGCGCAACTGGCGTAGCAGTTCCGCAAGCGCCTGTTTTTCCTTCAACCGCAGACCGGCAGCCGGTTCATCGAGCAGCAGCAATAAAGGATCACTACACAAGGCGCGGGCAATTTCCAGGATGCGCTGCTGGCCCAACGCCAAGGAACCGGCCTGAACATGCAGGTAGTCACCCAGGCCGACACGCCGCAATTGCCGTTTGGCTTCCTGCAACAAGGCGCGCTCCTGCTGATGGTCAAGACGGAACATGGCCGTCATAACCTGATGCAGATGACCTTGAGCACTACGCAGATGTGCGCCGATGGCAACGTTTTCCAACACGGACATGGTCGGTAGCAATTGCACATGCTGAAAGGTGCGCCCTATGCCGCGCGTGACGATCTGGCGGGCACTGAGGCGGCCGATGGTCTCACCGTTAAAGGCAATCTTGCCACGCGTCAGACTGAGCACGCCGCTGATCAGATTGAACATGGTCGACTTACCGGCACCGTTGGGGCCGATCAGGCCAACAATATCGGCGGCCTTAATCTGGAAGCTGACATCATTGACGGCGACCAGTCCACCAAATTGCTTCCTGGCCGCAGCAACCTCCAGGATAAGCTCGCCGGGAGCCAACTTGCAACGGGTTGCCAGTGGGGCGATCGTATCTGAAAGCGCATTTCCAGCCTTATCTGATAAATCCAGCGACGGCGGCACGGCAGACTGGTGCACCGGCCACAGCTTGCCATACAGGCTGTGCAAGACCGGCCAGAGACCTTCCTGCGCATATTGCAAAATCAGAATCAGAATCAAACCATAGACAACGATTTCGATATTGCCGTTAGCGCCCAGCAAACCCGGCAGCCAGACCTGCAACTTGTCTTGCAGCAGGGTCATGATCAGCGCCCCGAGGAGAGCCCCCCAGACGTATCCAGCACCGCCGATGACAGCCATCATCAAATACTGTATCCCCATGGTGATGCCGAACGGGGTCGGATTGACGGTACGCTGAAAATGGGCATACAACCAGCCGGATAAGGATGCCAACAGCGCCGCCAATACAAACACTGTAATCTTGTAATGCGCCGTGTTGACACCCATCGCTTCGGCCATGGCTGCGCCGCCCTTGAGCGAGCGAATGGCGCGACCGGGACGTGAGTTGAGCAGATTGAGCGATATCAGTACGGCACAGAGGACAAAGAACCAGATCAGGTAATACATCGCACGAGCGTTATCGAGCTGGATACCAAAAAGCGTGATCGGAGGGATACCTGAAATGCCGTCATACTTGCCCAGCCATTCCATGTTGCCGAACAAAAAATACAGCGACAGCCCCCAGGCCATGGTCGCCAACGGTAGATAGTGGCCCGACATGCGTAGCGTGACCTGACCGATCAGATAGGCGCACAAGCCGGTAATCATCAATCCGGCCAGCAGACCAAGCCAGGGCGAAAGCCCGGTTTGCGTCGTCAGAAAACCGGTAGCATACGCCCCTAGCCCGACGAACGCGGCCTGACCGAATGAGGTCAGCCCACCGACGCCGGTAAGCAAGACCAGACCAATGCAGACGATGCCGTACAGGCCGACATAATTGGCCTGAGTCACCCAAAAATTAGGCACCGGTAACAATGGCAGCAACGTTGCTACCAGCACCAGCAACAACAAGCTGCGAGAACGCAATGAAGTCAGCATTATTCATCGCCTCCATGAGGTGTGCCACCGCTGGCAATCGAACGCCATAACAAAATAGGAATAATGGCAGTGAACACGATGACTTCCTTGTACTCACTGGCCCAGAATGAGGAAAAGGCTTCCAGCAGCCCGACCAGCACCGCACCGATCGCGGCCAGCGGATAGCTCATCAGCCCGCCCAGAATAGCGCCGACGAAACCTTTGAGACCGATCAGAAAACCCGAGTCGTAGTAGATCGCGGTGGTCGGTACGATCAGGATGCCAGACAAGGCACCGATGAAGGCAGCAAAACACAAGGATAGTTTTCCGGCCATGGTGGTGGAGATGCCCATCAGACGCGCACCGACACGGTTTTTGGCAGTGGCCTGAAGTGCCTTGCCATACAGGGTGTGGTTAAAGAACCATGCCAGCACCAGCATCAACAGCAGGGATACCGCCAGAACGACCATATCCTGTCCGCTCAACTCCAACGTACCGAGCGTCAAGCTGCTCTCTACATAGGGCGCAACGCGTGCTCCTTCTGGACCAAAAAATAGCAGTCCCAAACCGGTCATCACGAAATGCACACCGACCGATACGATTAACAACACCAGCACCTTGGCATTGGCCAACCGTTGGTAGGCCAGACGGTAAATCATTGGCCCCATTGCCGTAACCGTCACAATCGACAGCAATGCCTGCACCAGTAGTGGCCATTGCCGTGGTGCCGCCCAGCAGACCAGCGCTACCAGTAGCAAGGGCGAGACCAGTTTGATCAGCAGCAGGCGTGCAATCAGGCGCTTGCGGCCAAGGCGTAGTGCAGCGCTCAGATCTAGCAAAGTAGTCAATATGGCCATGACCGCCAGCAACCAGACCGTACCGGGGATGGTACCGGCCTGCAACGACACCAGCGTCAATGCACCAAAGGCAACGAATTCGCCTTGCGGCAAAAAAATGATTCTATTGACAGCAAAGACCAACACCAAGGCCAGCGCTACCAGTGCATAGATAGCTCCGTTGGTAATGCCGTCCTGTAGCAGAATCGTGAATATGGAAAAATCCATCCCGGACACCTCGTGTGGGAACTGATAGGAGACAGGATTGAGACAGCGGCTGCTCGTGCCGCTATTACGGACAGCACGCTGCATCAACCACGGTAAAGAGAAGCGTCAGGTACGTTTATTTCGGTGCGGAATCGAGCACCCATTTTCCATCCTGGATGCGGACAATCACGCGGGCTCGGGCATCAACGCCGGAGTGGTCTGTCGGCGTCATATTGAACACCCCTGCATTGGTTGGCAGATCGTGAATGTTTTCCAGGGCATCGCGCAAGGCCAGACGGAATTCAGGAGTCCCCGGACGCGCCTTCTTCAAGGCTTGCGGCAGCGCGCGTTCCAGTAACAGCCGCACGTCATAGGCCTGTGCCGCGAAGTTGGAACGGCTGTTCTTGCCGTACTTGCTCTCATACAGTGGAATGAAGGCGGCGCTGATCGCTTTGGTTGGGTAATTATCGGGCAGTTGTTCCCATACCAGACTCGGTCCGACCGGCAAATAACCGCCATTGAGCGCCTTGCCGCCGACACGCAAAAAATCTTCGGTCGCGGCGCCGTGGGTCTGATAAATCTTGCCGCTATAACCACGTTCCTTTAACGCCACCTGCGGCAATGCCGCTGGCGTACCTGAGCCAGCCACGATGATGGCATCTGGTTTGCCAGCCATCACCCGCAAGACTTGCGCGGTGACACTGGTATCTTTGGGATTGAAACGCTCTACGCCCAGCAGCTTGATTTGGTTTTGCGCTGCCTGCGTCTTGATTTCACTCAGCCAGCTTTCGCCATAAGCATCACTGAAACCAATGAAGCCGATGCTCTTGACACCGTTGTCGTGCATATGGGCAAGGATCGCTCCGGCCATCAAAGAGTCGTTGGCTGCAATCTTGAAGACCCATTTTCTTTTGTCATCCATCGGTGCCACAATGCGCGCCGATGCTCCCAGCGAAATCAACGGCGTGGCGCTGCCTGCAATCGCCTCGATGATCGCCAGTGACTGTGGCGATGTCGATGAACCGATGATCAGATCAACCTTGTCATCAATAAACATGCGCGCATTTTTAACCGAATTGGTGGTGTCACTGGCATCGTCGACGATCTTGAATTCGACATCGACACCGCCAATTTTCTGCGGAAAAAGTGCAATCGCATTGCGCGCACCGATACCCAGCGTCGCCGCTGGACCAGTCGTCGGAATGGTCACGCCGACACGTACGGTATCGGCATGTACGACAAGCAATGGATTCAACAACAGCAACGAAAATATGCTTGTACAAAGACTGACAGCTGTTTTCACGCTGCCGCGCCGAGCTGGCTGGCTCACTTGGTTCATGTCATCCTCTTCATTTATAATTAATATATTAGTTAATTAGATAACATATTAGTTATATCTGTCAAGCGGCCCTATTTGACTATTTTTTCCAACGCGCCAAGAAGGTAAAATTGACACTGTGCGCATCCCTAATGTCTATAAAATCTCAAATTTCTCGATGAAAAGTCGAGATTTTGTAAGCATTCAAATCCATCAGTTTCATTCTTTTGACCTTTTTGGCGCGACGGACGAAATCAGTCAACAGTCAATTCCACCTAGCTCAACTGCACCTCAGATACTTCCTGCAAAGCCTTCGTCCAGAAAGCAGTATCTTCAAGGCGTGCGGCCAGAGCGTCAATATTTACCTTGGAAGTTGCAGCACTGAACTTAAAAGAGATTGATATGCTGCCAAGCGATCGGAGACATAGCGGCAATAATGTCCATCGCTTCCTAGTCTCCCGCCTTTTGCTTCTGCTCGTACACGCGTGATAACAACGCCGTGTTGTAATAAATGACAGCGTTCGTTATCAGACGTGAACATTCGTTCCAGATTTGTTGCTCAGCCTCGGTCTGAACCCGAAATTTTCCGCCGTTGATAAATGCGACCGCTCGGTGAAACCAATGATGGTAATTCCTCCTGCAAAAAGACAGGATTAAAAATGGGGGAATTACAGTTCAACCTGTCTGATCTCGCAATCTAAGAAGTATTGTATGAGTCGATTTCCATGCGGGGCTATTTGATTAAAAATCTGCTCGGCATCTTTTTCTGGCAATTCATTAAATAACTACACAAGCGCCGTGTCGTGCATGGCCCCTGCTGACTGGTATTTCCTGGGTCGTTTGCGCCAGCTTGAAAACACTGACAGTTTGCGACAATTTACCAGCTTGTTCCTGCAACGATAGTGCCGCGGCTGCCGCTTCTTCCACCAGTGCGGCGTTCTGCTGCGTGACTGCATCCATCTGGGTGATTGCGCGATTGATTTCTTCCAATCCGCGGCTTTGCTCATGACTTGCGGTAGTAATTTCACCGACAATATTGGTCACGTGCTTGACGCTAGACACCAATTCATCCATGGTCGAGCCGGCCTGTTCGACCAGTTTGCTGCCGGTATCGACTTTGGTGACGGAGTCGTTGATCAGCGTCTTGATTTCCTTGGCAGCGGCGGACGAGCGTTGCGCCAGGCTGCGCACTTCCGAAGCGACTACCGCAAAACCGCGGCCTTGCTCTCCGGCGCGCGCGGCTTCTACTGCCGCGTTCAGTGCCAGAATGTTGGTCTGGAATGCAATGCCATCGATGACACTGATGATGTCGACGATCTTGCGTGAAGACTCGTTAATCGACCTCATAGTCTCGACCACCTGGTTGACTACATCCCCTCCCTGGATCGCCACTGCCGAGGCGGAAACTGCCAGTTGATTGGCCTGGCGGGCATTGACGGCATTCTGTTGGACAGTTGAAGTCAGTTCTTCCATGGCCGATGCGGTTTCTTCTAGTGATCCAGCTTGCTGCTCGGTTCGGGATGACAGATCCATGTTGCTGCTGGCAATTTCGCTGGATGCAGTGGAGATGGTGTCGGTACCTTGCCGTACGCTGCTGACAATCTTGAGCAGATTGTCATTCATATTTTTCAATGCTTCTAGCAGTTGCCCCGTTTCATCCTTTGAATTTACGTCAATGCGACTGGTTAAATCACCGGAGGCGACCATTTGAGCGACCTTTACAGCCTCATTCAAGGGAAGCGAAACAATGCGTGCTATCCATACCGCAATCAGAATGGATGCGCAGATGCAAATGAGCAACAATCCTATAATCCAGGTCCGTGCGCTGTGATATATCTCATAGGCCGAATTATTTGACGCAATTGCCCCCTTATCGCTGATGACGACTATTTTTTCCAGCTCCGCGAGGGTCTGGCGATAGAATTTTGTCGAGGCCCGCAGCAAGCTATTCGCATCTTCTCTTTTTTCAGTTTGGGCAAGCAACATGATTTTTTTGTGCTCAGTTAGGAAAATTTCAATGGATTTTGTCACTTCCAGAAACATTGTCCTTTCTTCATTCGCCGAAATCTGTGTCATATAGATTTGCTGTTGCACAGCCAAATCGTCAACTATCTTCCTTATGGCTTGTTCATACTCGACACGTTCTTTTTTCTCGCTGGCTTGGATATAAAGTGATTCACCGCTTCTCACCCGTGCCAGTGAAAGTTTGATATTTGATAACGTACGGATGGCTGGTAACCAGTTACTGGCCAAATCGTTTGCCGCTTGATTGACCTTATCAAGCTGAGCTATGGCAAATAGACCCAGTGCCAACATAAAGAAGGCGATGATCGCAATAGTCAAAATCAGCTTTAAGGCGATTTTTAGGTCATAAAACCATCTCATTTAATTTTTTCCCGTTTGCGAATTTGTGGAGAGACATTTGAACCACTACCCCAACTAAGTGTTCAGTACCGCTTCTCTTTTTCGCAAGTCTTCCGGCAAACCAAACATCAGAATAAGTGCGCATAATAAGGTCATGATGCCGATAACATACAGTGCTGGTGTCGTACTCCCGGTTATATCCCTGATGCGCCCCACCATCACCGGACTTACAATGCCGCCTAATTGCCCCAATGTATTGATCAAAGCGATACCACCTGCGGCACCTGCACCTGTAACAAGCTTGGGAGGCAATGCCCAAAATGCGGGGACAGCGGCAACCACACCAGCCCCCATGGCACCCAAGGCAACAATCAGTAGAACAGTTTGTTTGTCGAATAAGCCGGCGAAAAAGAAGCCTACGGATGCCAATATCATTAGGCCGATTACAAATTTGCGCCGCTCACCGCTGGCATCGGACATACGGCCAACCAGAATCATGCAAATGGCGCCGCAAATGTAAGGCACCGCAGTGAGGATACCAATAACGGTCGGGTTTTGGGTTCCTGCGCTGCGGATCAGGTGCGGTGCCCAGAAATTCAATCCGTAGGAACTGACCTGGATCAGGAAGTACACCAAACCCAATGTCAGGAATCCTGGTGTTTTGATCGCGCTGAGCAATGAATGTCCACCACCTTGCGGGCTATTTTGTGCGATACGGCTGCGCAACAATTCTTTTTCCGACTTAGAGAGCCAGCCGGCATCTTCAATCCTGTCCTTAAGTTGATTCAGGACCACTAGACCGAGCAGCACACATGGCAAGCCGCCCAGCATAAATAACCAGTGCCAGCCCCGTATTCCAAATACTCCCTCCAGATGTCCGAGAACCAGTCCGGAAATCGGCGCGCCGATCAAGCCTGCGAAGGCTGAGGCCAAAAATAGCAAGGATGTAATGCGTCCTCGGAATGTGGAGGGAAACCACAATGTGAGGTAATACAGCACGCCGGGCGCGAAACCAGCTTCCATCGCGCCGATCACAAACCGCAGCGTATAAAATTGCCATTCGCTTGAGACGAAAATCATCGCCGTCGTGGCTAGCCCCCATGAAATCATGATGCGAGCAATCCAGCGCCTCGCGCCGACTTTATAGAGAAACAGATTGCTAGGTACCTCGAACAACACATAGCCGACCACGAACAGGCTGGCACCCAGACCATAGGCTGTGTCACTCAAGCCAAGATCGCCTTGCAATTGAAACTTGGCGAAACTAATGTTGATGCGATCGAAAAACGCAAATAGATAACAGACCATGATCAGCGGCATGATGTGCCACGTCACCTTGCGCACGATGGTAGTTTCGTCAAGTTCGGCTAACAAAGCCGCCGAGTTTGGGGTAAAAGTACTTTGAGTATTCATGTTGTCTCCATGTCTTGCGCATCGTGGCGCAGACTATTATTTGCTTATGTAATGTTGCTTGATTCAGTCAGTGGAATTCAGACCGTAGCACCTTCTTGCTCTCTCGGGGCGGGATGCAAGTCGCAATTGCGACCGGCCTTGGCTACCTGACCTGGGACCTCATGTCCCAGTAGCGTCGGCAAGCGCCGTGACATGGCGATTAGTTTCGGCAAATCGATACCGGTTTCAATTCCGATCTCTTGACACAGGTTCACCAGATCTTCAGTACAGATATTGCCCGATGCACCAGGCGCGAATGGACAGCCGCCAAGGCCGCCAAGCGCGGCATCGAAGCGGCGTGCTCCCACTTCATACGCGGCCAACACATTGGTCAGACCAAGTCCACGGGTGTTATGAAAATGAAGGGTCAGAGACGATGCGGGTAACAGCAAAAGTGCCTGTTTCACCAGATTGGCTACTTGACGAGGATTGGCCATACCGGTGGTATCGGCCAATGTGATAGCCCCAATTCCCATCTTCAGATAATGTTCGATGAGCGCCAAAATACGGTCTGCATCGATCTTGCCCTCGAATGGGCAGCCGAAAGCGGTAGCCACTGTGCCGTTGAGCGTCACCATATTGCCGGCGGCCAGCGGAACGATATCGGCGAATGCGGCCAGCGACGCCTCGCAGCTCATCCGCATATTTGCATGGTTGTGTGTCTGGCTGGCTGACATCACCAGATTTAGCTCGTCGGCACCGGCCAGTAAAGCACCTTGAGCGCCCTTCATGTTCGGGATCAGTGCAACATAGATCACGCCTGGCTGACGGCGTATGCGCGAGAACACTTCTGTACCGTCACGTAGTGCCGGAATGGCTTTGGGCGATACGAAAGAGCCGGCTTCGATACGCGTAAAACCAACGCTTGAGAGCTGATCGATCAGAGCTACTTTTTCATCGGTCGGCACCCACGTCGGTTCGATCTGCAAACCGTCTCGTGGGGCGACCTCTTGCACGATCAGTCGTTCGGAAAAATTGCTCATCATTGAATGACTCCCTCATCTCTCAAGCGCTGGATATCATGACCATCAAATCCCAGAGTGTTCAATACCTCAGCGGTGTGAGCCCCCAGTGCTGGGCCCGGCCAATGGATCTGACCGGGCGTATCCGATAGTTTTGGTACGATCCCAGGCATTTTTACTTGAACACCGCCGGGTAATTCTGTCGACAGAATCATGTCTCGTGCCTGATAGTGTGGGTCAGCAACGATATCTGCGACCGAATAAATACGTCCGACAGGTACTCCTGCTTGTTCCAGTGTCGCCAATACTGCTGTGATCGGTTGCCCGGATGTCCAGCCAGCAATCGCCGCGTCGAGCAAGGCTGCTTGTTTGACACGGCCGTCGTTATGCTCGAAATGAGGATCTTCGGCCAGATCATTGCGACCAATCGCCTGCATCAAGCGTTTGAAGATAGGATTGCTGTTGCCCGCAATGACCACGTAGGCACCGTCGCGAGTGGGGTAGGTATTAGACGGTGCAATGCCAGGTAAGGCGCCGCCGCTTCGCTCGCGCACGTGACCGAGCAGATCGTATTCCGGCACCAAGCTTTCCATCAGGTTAAAAACACTTTCCACCAGGGATACGTCCACTACCTGTCCTTCGCCCTGTCCAGTTTTGACGCGCAGCACCGACATTAACGCGCCCATCACGGCATGCAGCGACGCCAGTGAGTCGCCCAGACTGATGCCGACGCGAGCCGGTGCACCATCGGGCTCGCCTGTGGTGTAACGGATGCCGCCCATGGCTTCGCCAATGGCGCCAAATCCGGGCCGATCTTTATAGGGACCTGTTTGACCGTAGCCCGAGATACGTACCATGGTTAAGTTAGGATTCAATGCATGCAGGACATCCCATCCCAAGCCCAGCCGTTCCAGCGCGCCTGGTTTCATATTTTCGATCAAGACATCGGCATTGCCGGCCAGACGCTTGATGATTTCAATGCCTTCCGGCGACTTCAGATTGATGGAGATGGATTTTTTATTGCGGGATTGCAAATACCACCAAAGGGAGGTTCCTTCGTGCAGCTTGCGCCATTTCCGGATGGGATCTCCATCCACGGGGGCTTCGATCTTGATGACTTCAGCGCCGAATTCGGCCATCATACGCGCCGCGAACGGTGCCGCGATCAAGGTGCCGATCTCGATGACACGAATACCATTGAGAGGTCCACTCATTACAGTCTCCTTCTATCGTTTTTTTCAGGATAGAGAAAAACTGGAACTCACGTCCAACCGTAAATTTGCAAGTAGCGTTCGCCAATTCAGAACGCTTGCGAGCGATAAGGGGCGCCGCAGCTAATAGCTTGACGGCGCGCTACGCACTTCAGCTGTGCGCAAATGGTTAAATAAGGCTTGGGTCGCTGGTGATAATCCCTTGACGTCGCGCACTACAATCTTGAGCTCCCGCTGTGCCCAGTCGTCGTCGAGTACCACCGATATCAGGCCTAGTGGACGCCCGATCGCCAAATAAACCTCATGCGGGATCACGCCCAGTCCCATCCCCACCTGTGCCATGCGGCACACGGCGTCAAATCCCGGCACATGAATAGGCATCTTTAACGATTTTCCTGCTGCATGCGAGGCTAGATGGGTGCGGGTATTAATCGAGCTGTCAGCATGCAAACCAACATGGTCGCTGTCCAATGTTTCGGCAAATTCAACATTGCTTCGATGAGCCAGCGGATGGTCGTCGCGCATGACCAGCACCAAACGGTCTCGTCTGTATAGCTCGGAATGTAAATTGCGGGTATCGACGTCGCTCGAGCAAATCCCGATGTCAGCCCAACCGTCCTCGACTCCCTTGACCACGCTCCCGCTGGGCCGCTCTTCGAGGTCGAGCTTCACCTGCTCTTGCAATTGGAGAAACGCCCTTAAATCCTCAGGCAAAAATTCTACAATGGCCGACAAATTGGCTACCATCCGCACATATCCTCTTACGCCCTGTGCGTGCTCAGTCAATTCCAGGCTAATCCTTTCGACGCTCAGCAACATCCGTCTGGCATGCGTCAACAGCGTTTCGCCTGCTGGCGTAAGCGCCATACCGCGCGCCTTCCGCACGAACAAGGCGACACCGATAGCCTGCTCCAACTCTAGCAGCCGTTTGCTGGCAGCAGAAACGGCGATCGCTTCGCGCTCGGCTGCGCGGGTGAGCGTACCTTCCTCGTAAATCGACAGGAATAGTTGCAAGGTAATGAGGTCAAGACGCCTCAAGAGGTTATTTAACGCCACATCATTTAGTGTCGAAAGTGTGAATGCGCTTACTCAGTAATAATTACTGACACCACTGGTAGCAGCCGAGGGCTGTAAGTATATACATACCGCAGAACAGCGCAATCAGTTACTGGAAGCACAAATTGATGAGAAAGATGCCAAGCTAGGGGAATACGAGCGCAAGTCACCGACCTGACGCAAAAAATCGCTGTCTCTACTGAACAGCAACATCAGCGTCAAATGGAATTGGTCACGCTGCAGGCAAAACTTGATACACATGCAGCGCTCTCCAGCGAACTACGGTCTTATCTTGATCGAGAAGCTAAACCAGACCGTTGCAGAAAACAATTATTTAACCAGACTTTGCGGACCGTCCTTAGTGTAGACCAGCGGTTGACCTGCGTCATTGATGAGCAATGCCGTCAGCGCTTGCGACGCAGTCGACAGCACTTGCCAGTTCATGCCATCGTCGTGGCTTTGCAAGAGCTTTCCCTCCAGCGAACTTGCCGTGATCACACCTGCGTGTGTTTGCAAGCCAGTGATAGAACCGGTAGTCGGTATCGCCACCAATTGCCAGTTGACGCCATCATCAGTGCTACGCAACAGCTTTCCACCGAGACCACCGACGATCAAGGTATGTGCCAACGTCACGGTACCCGACCACAGCGATGCCTTGCTGCCAGTTTTGAGTACTTGCCAGTTGCTGCCATTGTCTTGCGATCGATATAAGGTACCCTGCTCGGCGGCGATATAAAGTTCTTGCTGTGGACCGGCAAACAGGTGCAATAAATTCAGATCGGCACGTTTTTGCCCTTCTGCTACCGGCAACTTTATCTGGTTCCAGGTCTTCCCGCCATCGCGGGTATGCAACAGCAAGGACCATAATCCGGCTGCCCAGCCGCTCTGGCGATCGCGGAAGTAGACCGAATATAGTGGCTGATCGACTTGTGCATCACTACGTTGCAGACTCCAGGTTTCGCCACCATCAACCGTATGGAGGATGCTGCCGCCGTGGCCGACTGCCCAACCATCATGGGCATCGACAAACCAGACGCCGGTGAGGGTAAAGTCAACTGGTACCTGCTTGGCTTGACGATAGGTATTACCTGCGTCATCAGACAAAATCACATTGCCCCTTGCGCCGACAGCGACGACTCTTGCGCCGGCGCTGGCAGCAGCCAGGATCATGGACTGGCTGGCATGCGGATCTATATGCGCAGCCTGTATTGTGACGGCGTTGGCAATCTGTGCCTGGACATGCGTACAACTCAGCAATACTGCCAATACCGTGCCGAGGGTAAAACCGACCGTGCGCGTCAGGCGCTGTATGGATGGAATTTTCTTGTGCATCATTTTCTCTTTCAGTGATTCAACATGCTGCTAACTTTCACCGGTTTCTTACGCGGGAACAGTTTTTCCAGCACCACCGCAAATGCAGGCAAGGCAGTCATCGCCATGACCAGATTCACGATGAACATGAAGGCCAGCAACTTGCCCATATCGGCCTGAAACTTAAGCTGTGAAAATGACCAGGTCGCCACGCCGATGGCCAGCGTGATGGCGGTAAAGATGGTGGCGATACCAATTTCCTGAATCGATTTTTCCAGCGCCACATCGATAGCTTCACCAGCGGCCAGATGCATCTGCAGACGACTGTAGATATAAAAGGCATAGTCGACGCCGATCCCCACGGCCAGCACCATCACTGGCAAGGTCGCTACCGTGAGGCCAATCTGCAGTTGTTTCATGAAGGCATAACCGATAAAGGTCGCTACCGTCAACGGCAAACAGCAAGCCACCACGGCGCGCAAATCACGATAGACCGCAAACACCAGAATCACGATGGCGCCATAGACATACAACATCATTGGCAGCTCGGATTTTTCCACTTCATCGTTGACGGCGGCCATGACACCGGCATTACCGGCGGCTAAACGAATCTTCAGACCAGGTAGCGGGTGCAGATCACGATACTGCTTGACTGCGGCGATCACGGTATTGATGGTCGAGGCTTTATGATCGGTCAGATACAGATGCGTAGCCAGCATGCTGCAATCCTTGGACAGAAAACCGCGCACACGCCCGATCTCGACTGCCAGACCCGCATAGTTGGCGGCGTCGAGCGGCACCGAGAACATGTTCGGATTACCTTCGTTATAACCTTCGTTGTAAATCTTCATCTGCTCGGCGAATGAGCTAACGGACATCACTCCCGGCACATGACGCATGACCGCATCAAACTGATCCTGATAGCGGCCATAGACGACTTGATCGCAGGAGTTCGCGGGTGCTGCCAAAATGACGGTCAACCAGTCGAGTCCCGTGTCGTAATTGGCAGCAATCGAAGTGGCGTCGAGGTTGTAGCGTGCATCGGCGCGTAATTCAGGCGCACCCGGCTGCAAGGTGCCGACCAGGCGGTCGCTGCTGTACCAGACTGCCCCCGCAAACAAAGCGAGCGTGAGTACCACCACTAGCTTGGCAATTTTAGGATGTGCCACTTTTGCCAACACCTGCAACCAGCGTGCACGGCTTTTCTGCGCGCGCATAGCACCATCGGCATAGCCTTTATTGACCTTGAGCAGTGACGCCGCCAACGGCAGCATGATCAGATTGGTGACGATCTTGTAACCGACGCCGATTGAGGCGGTGATTGCCAATTCCTTGACCATCGGAATCGGGATCAGAATCAAGGTGACGAAGGAAACAAAGGCCGTCACCAGTGCCAATACCCCAGGAATCAGCAAGCCCTTGAAGCTGGCCTTGGCAGCATCTTCGCAGCTCAGTCCGGCAGCAATGCCGCGCACGATGTAATTGATTTGCTGCACGCCATGCGATACGCCGATGGCAAACACTAAAAACGGCACCAGCACTGCCAGCGGATCAAGACCATACCCCAGCAAACGCAAGGTACCAAACTGCCAGACCAGCGATACCAGCGAACACACCACCGGTAAAATCGTAAAAGGGAGCGAACGGCAATACCAGTACACGGCAATCGCCGTGAGCAGCAGCGCCATGGCGCAAAACTTGAGTACCCCTTGGGCACCATCGGCAACATCACCGATCTGTTTGGCAAAACCGATGATCTGTACTTCAAAACCGGCGTCTTCAAATTTCTTACGGATGTCGTTATTGAGCAAAGTGTTGTAGGCCAGATAATCAACTTTTTTGCCGTTGGCATCAAACTCATTGATTTCGGCAATGATCATGGCGCTATCCTGATTGCGCGAAATCAGGGTACCGACGAAGCCACCGTTGATGGTACTTTCCTTGATATGCGCAATTACCTCCGGCGTGAGACTGTCCGGAGTAATAGTGCCGGCAATGACCGGGTCGGCGCGAAAACCTTCTTCGGTAATTTCATTGACGAAGGTGTTTGGCGTCCACAGTGACTGCACACCAAGCCGATTGATATTGGGCAAAAACATGACGGCCTGGGTCATCTCATTGAGACGGACCAGCGCGGCCTTGTTCCAAATCGAGCCCTTTCTGGCGCGAAGCACGATATTGAGGCGGTTGGCACCAAGCACATCGTCCCGATACTGTTTAAAGGTCTCGACGTATTCGTGATGAGTCGGAATCTGTTTTTCGAATCCGGCATCCATACGCAACTGTAAGGCAAAAAATGACATCAGTGTCGTAAAGACAAGCAAACCAAGCAAAATGGGAATGCGTAAAGAAAAAGCGAGCGCCTCAAAACGGTCGAGACTAAAAAAGCGTTGGTTGGAACCCATGTTGTTCTTGCTCAATTAGAATAAATGTCAAAATGCAAAAAACTATGCCCCTGAAATACAGGGACGTAGTTAAAAGGGACTTAGAAGTTATAGGTTGCCGTCGCACCGACGAAATTACGACCACGCAAAGGCTGATCAAGGATCGTATCGCCACCCCAGAATGCAGCATAGTTAATCGCAAACTGCCATTTAGCCGGGTTCTGGATAAAACTGATGATAAAGTTGGCAGTCTTGGCTCCTTGCATGAAAGTCGCTGTGGCATTTGGTGTATGCCCCTTGACCGCCTGGAAGTAATAAATCTCTGGCACCACCTGCCATCCAGAAATCACCGTACCGTCATAGACCCAGCTGAAGTCAAAGTTATAACCATATGACAACGGCGAACCTACAGCGGCGGGCGTACTGCTACCAGTGGCCTGAGTGCTGACAGTGGTGTCATAACCCCAGCCCCACAGACCAGCAGCCACCGGGACGCCATTATAGGAATTCTTCAGATTGGGATAGTAAATCGCGACTGCCTCGGCCATCAGGGTGGCGGTATCTGCACCAAGCAGATGCAAAATCGTGCCGTTATCGCTCGGCGTCAAACTCAACAGACCGGTCAGGGCGAACTGATACTTGGCTGTTTCAACATAGCAATGTCCATTTGACAGACAGGCAGTGGAGCCGGTCGAAGTCGTGCTATTGCCCGGCGCTGATGTATTGAGCGAAACGGCATCCTTGGGCCGATATGACAGCTCGGTACCAACAGCCCAGTTACCCACAGGGAAGTTCGCACTGACACCAATCATTTTTCGATCTTCCAGATAGGAATAGGCAAAGCCACTGGTTGAGGTCGTGGAAGTAGACATCACCGGCGACTTGTCATGGTAGTTCATCAGGTACAAACCCAAATTAAGTTGCGTGTCTTCTGGCGTATAGCGCAAAGCCACACCATACTGTCCGCTGGAACGCGGGGTACTGGTATTCGGGAAGCCAAGTTCAGTGGCGCCATTGCCCACCGCCGCCGTTGACCAATAACTGCCAACCGGTGGGAAATAATTCGGCTGCCAACCTTGCTGGACATAGGTTTCAATACTAAGTCCACGCCCCATACTGCTGGAAAAATCTATCAGCGGTGCTGGCAATACCGCTTCCTTGAGCTGTGTACCAGGTTGTGAGAGACGCATCAGATCAACTGCATTCGTTTGATTGATACCGCCCGGCAGGAACATGCTTTCCCCCCAGCTCACGACCTGATTACCGACCCTTATCTGCGCCTGGTCTTCCCCGATAGAAAATCGTTTACTGACCCACAGATCAAGCAGACGGTATTTATTCTCCAACTGGTTACCGGTATCACCTGGCAGTGAACTACCACCACCGCCACTGACATAACCAGTCACATTGGTAGAGGAAAAATCATGCAACCAACTGACACGACCGAGAAATTTGACGTCATCAGGCAAGTTCAGCAACAACTCATGGGTACCTTTGATATAGGTGGTGAAACGGTCACCACTGCCATAGTTCAGGTTACCCTGATCGTTATAGCCCGAAAATACATCTGCGCAGCCTGCTGGAGCACCGACACCCGTGGCTGGTGTCGCCACCCCATTGGTGCTACCAATCACACTGCTACAACCTGGTTTGCTGGTCCGAATACCGACACCAACTGACACATTGGAGTCGAAGTTACCGGAAACCGATTCACCTTCAAAAGTAAATGCGTGTGCAGCACCCGAGCACAGCAGCAAAGCGGCACAAGGAATCAGTTTGCGTTGTATGGTGGAACCGACATGCGCAACTGAGTAGCCGATCTTTTTTTTCATGATTTATCCCTCCCTCTGTACAGGTATTAGCGATCGCTGATCGAGCGCAGATTGTCGGCGCTATAAAAACTTGCCTTGTAGCGGGGATTATTCTTGCCATCTGTCTCCCAGCTAATATCCTTGCCTGTACCAGCCGCACTCTCATCGAAGACGTAGCGACCTTCCGCGAGGTTGTATTGTGCGAAACCTGCCATGTCACAACTACCTGTTTCATACACAGGGATCACATAGCCTTCACGATGCTTCCACAGTTTGTTCTGGGCGTCGTAGTCATCAGCCAGTACCAGATTCCAGCTGTCTTCATCGACATAGAAGGTGCGCTTTGGTGCCAGATGACGGACACCAGCCTTGACAGTAGCTTCCACCACCAGTACCCGATGTAATTCATAACGTCGGGCATTCTGGGCAATAAAATCGGGTGTCGCAATATCCTCAAATTTGCCCTTGAAGTTGACTGCCCCGAAGCTGCCGTAAGGGACATAAATTTCCTTTTTTCCAACCAGCTTCCAGTCAAAGCGATCCATCGTGCCGTTAAACACAAACGGTTCATCGAGGGTGTACTGATTTTCAAACCCAATTTGTGGCGAGTCGTAAGCATAGGCCGGCATGCGGCGCACACGTCGCTGCCCAGGGAAGTAGTAGAAAGTCTCACTACCGGGCTGATTCAGAAAATTGGCAATCGCCAGTGCCTGTCCGGCCAGCGCGGTCGGCGATGAATAGGCAAAATAAGTGTAATACTCCACGCCTGGCAAGGTTGACAGATTGACGCTGCCCTTACCGCCCCAAGGGAAGAACACGGTCTGCTGCGAACCGGCTTTGATCCATTCGTTACTGCCCTTGCGTGGCGAGACAGCAGTGACGGTATTCTTGAAGTCCTGACCGACTCCACGGTAACGCATCTTGCTGTTGTACATCACCTCAAGACCGTTCTTCGGAAACGGGAAAGGCTCGCCCGGCATCACTGCCTCTGACAAACTCCAGCCATCCGCACCGATCTTTGCAACATTGATATTTTTCTTGGTATTTTCACCAACGAATTCTGGCGCGCTGCAATAGCGATGCGATGGATAAATATCCATCTTGTAGTTTTTTACCTGTTTGAGTAAGGCAATCTGACCTGGCGTAAGCTTATCGGCGAATTTATCGACATTTGAAGCGTCGATGGTCTCGACGACTTTATCATCTTTGTACTTAAAGTAATCCTTACGCAATTTTCCGTACGACCAGCCTGGCAAGGCAACATCTTCAGACTTCCAGTCAGGCACGCCTTGACCACCGGCTTTCTCTGCCCCCAGCGAGGTCAGGCTGCTACCTAAATCCTGCACCGTCCCAGCAGCACAGGCAAAACCTGCACTCAACGCCAAGAGTACACCTGTCAGTTTTTTTACCTTCATCACTATCACTCCCGATTCAAATAATGCACACCATCCTCTGAGGAACGCAGATGTCACGCCCACCTTTATTTGTTCGACCCAAACTTGCCGCTACAGCGCGCTCGCAGTGCGTTCTTTAAGACATGCCGCGATAACTTTGCAGATCACGTAACGCATTGGTCTGTGTACTTACGGATGTCAGTGTAGAAGGCAAAAAGTCGCAACCGTTATCCATATTTAGCAAACAAATTGAGCCGCGCAAAAAACTGTTAAAAAAATGCGAAATGTGCTGTCAAAAAAAACGTTCAGTCGCGAGAAAGTGCACACAGGAAAGGCGTTGACACTGAAAATAGACCTCGAAAAACGTGACTTCATTGAATGTCACAGCTTTCATGCGCGTTTTGTAGATACCCCGCAAGGAAACCAGAATTCATGCCCGATAGAAGTGGTGCAAACGGCAAGAACCAAATTTCCACTTGCCGAAAATGGATATCCTTGCGCACCAAAAAAACGCACTCAATACAACGATTGGCATGACAAGAAGCGGTCACCGTCAAGCAGGATTGGGAAAGCATGCATCTCATCGCCCCATTGGCAGATGAGAAACGTCACAGTAATGAAAAAGGGAGAAAAAGGGAGAAAAAGGAAAACCTGTGGCATAGGAGAATTTTCCGACTCTCCTAGAGTGAAGAGTACGGGCACATCGCAAGCCTAGCCTGCATTGCGAAGTAATCAGGGACATCAGGAAAATCAAGGAGGAAGACTGCGCGCGGCTACGGCTCTGCTATTGACGCTGCATGCGCAATGCCATTGCCGCCACAATCGCCGCCGATACTCCGGAAAACAGCGCCAATACACCAATCGACAGATAGGAAGACAAGGGAATCGCACCTTCGGCCGTACTGCCGAAGGCCCCACCAGTCATCATTGTCGCCCCCAGTACGGCGGCACCAACACCTGCCATATCGCCGGCATGTTCAAGGCCAAGTGTATAGACGGTCGGTGTGAGCATCCCTGCAAAAAAAGAGAATATTGCCATCGCACCAGCAAACATCAGGACTGGCCAGAACGTCCCAGATGGGACTGCAGAAATCAATAAACCCACCGCGATTGACAACACACCAGCCACACCTAAACCGCGTGAGGCAATGCGTAATATCAGCGTGACTGTTACCCCACGACGCGCACTATGTGCCGTGACGACCGCCCCAATCAAGGCAGCAGCAGATGCCACTGAAAAAACAACAGCGTAAGCTGTGCTCGACACATGCAAGGCATTGATCAAGACAAATGGCGAACCACTAATGAAGGCAAACTGCCCGCAAAAAGTCAGACCGACGACCAGGGCCAGCGGAATCGAAGCTGGTATTCGAAGAAAGGCACGGTAGTCGCGCCAGACTGCGCTCCCCATAGAGTGAGAAGCAACTTGCTGAGCCGCGCTGGCAGCAGCGCTACCCTGCAAACGTTTTTGACTGAGCATGATCAATACTGCCATGCTCAACATGAGTCCGGCAATCGCCAGGAGTAAAAATACTCCTCGCCATCCCACCATCACGATCAATCCGGCACCAATTAATGGCGCAAAAATTGGCGCGAGACTCATCACGGCTGTCACCACGGATTGCACCATTGCCCGTCTCTCGGACTGCACAAAAAGATCGCGTACCAAGGCATTGCCAGCGACGGTTGCCGCACAAGCGCCAAAGCCCTGTAATACACGTAGAGTTACCAGCGCAGACACGCTGCTGGCGACGACACATCCGATAGCACTGGCAGCATAGATGAACAAGCCCGCCAGAATTACAGGCCTCCGGCCATATCTATCGGACAAGGGTCCCCAGAATAATTGTCCGAGTGCAAATGCCAGCATGAAGCCACCAAGTGTGGCTTGCATCATCACATCTGATGCACCGAGTTCTTTGGCAATAGCAGGTAAGCCCGGCAGACTGATATCAATTGAAAGCGGCGGCAGTGCCGCCAAAACACCCAATAAAATAATCAGGCGTAATGACGCTTTTTCTGACAGTGACAGCGAAGGAATGGTTGAATTCTTGATAAAACACCTTTAAAAAAATACGACCGGCACATTCACTGTGCCGGTCGCGTTAGAACGATTTTTCCTGGCGCTTAGTCCTGGTTAAGTATCAGAGTCAAAACCTACATTTTAGCTAAACCGTCAGAGCATTGCATTCCGGCAGTAGCGCACCACCATCCACGACAATGGTTTGCCCAGTGATATAGGCGGCGGCATCAGAGGCCAGAAACAGCATGGCTGAGGCAATATCCTGAGGTACGCCAAGACGCCCCAGCGGAATCGCCTGCATTAACCGCGCCGTATGTGCAGTATCCCCCAGATTGTCAGTGGCAGGCGTCGCAATCATACCCGGCTCCACGCCATTGACCGTCACGCCATCGCGCGCCAATTCAAGTGCAGCCGCGCGAATGAAACCATTGACACCGGCTTTGGATGCGGCGTAATGCGCCAGACCTGGATACACAACACGCGGGCCGGTGACCGAGGAGGTAATCAGGATACGTCCCCCGCCACTACGGCGAAATACTGGCAGAGCTGCCTGCGCCAGCCAGAAGGCCGCACTCAGGTTTACCGAGAAGGTACGTTCCAGGATGGCAGGCGTAATGTCTTCAAAACGGGTGAGGGGAAAATAGGCCGCATTATGGACGATAACATCGAGACGACCATGGATCGCAACGACCTCATGGATCAACGCATCAATAGCGGTCTGGCTGGAAACGTCGATGTGGCGTGCCGATGCTAACCCGGCGTTGGTCAGAATGGTGTGCGCAACCGTTTCAGCCCGTGCGCTATCCAGGTCAGCCACCACGACATGGGCGCCATGCGCGGCAAAGCTCTCTGCAATTGCCTTGCCGATGCCTTGACCGGCGCCAGTGACGATGACGACGCGCCCAGAAAAATCGAGACTGACATATGAGTGATTGACCATATGCGCCACCTCAATCACGGGTAAATGCCAACGTCGGCACATCAACAATCGTCGAACCACCATCAGCAACAAGTACAGCACCAGTAACAATGGATGACTCAGGTGATATCAGGAAACGACATAGTGAGGCGATCTCAGCTGCCGTTGCAGCACGTCGTAAGGGCACATCTGCTGTGACCCGTGCGTACGCCTTCTCAAGCGTTTCATTATACTTATCCATCAACACTTGCATTTCGTCGTCAGCCATCGGCGTGCGTACCCATCCTGGGCAGATGGTGTTGACACGTACGCCTAGCGGTCCATAATCACGTGCCAATGACTTCGCCAAACCTATCATTGCATGCTTGGTGGTGGTGTAACCGCAAACCTCGGGCCCTGCGGCAAGACCGGCGATCGACGACACCAGCACCATCGCTCCACGCCGATCTATCAACGCAGGCAGGCACTCGCGCGCTACGACAAAGGCTGAAGTTAGATTAGCGTTCAGACTGGCCTGCCAAGCCACGTCATCGGTTGCGGTGGCGCTTCCCATTCCAAAACCGCCCGCACTGGCGATCACAGCATCAAGACCTCCGAACTGGGTACGCGCCAGTTGTACGGCGCGACGTACATCGGCAGCTTGCGCCGCATCGCCGACTACGGTGGCGGCACCGATTGATTCTGCCACGCGCTGCAATACCTCCGCGCGACGCCCCATCAGAATCACATGCGCATGTTCAGCGGCAAGACGCCGTGCGCAAGCCTCACCAATACCGGTACCACCACCGGTAATCAAGACGGTTTTACCTTTCATATTCATCTGTGTTCCCATCGCTCAAGTACTGGACCGTAAATCACTGACCACCTTGGCATGCGCACCTACCGCGAAATTGGTCGTATCACCAAAATCATTCGCTGCATAGCCAAAAATCTTGCCCGTCGTCTTGAGGTTAAGCAAGTCAATCATCACTACACCGAGGGTTGGCACAATTTTCTCGCGCCAGACAAACCAGTACAACTGGTCGTCAATTTTGTAGTAATGGCATAGATCCGCATCCGCCAATCCTTGTTCAGATCCGCTCAGGCACTGCCATGCGTAAAAACTCTGGTTTTGATAAGTGTGCTCGTATTTTTCGGTCGGACTATACGTATAGTGGATACGTTTTCCAAGCAGCTCGTCGGTCAGTGTGTGACGCGGGGTATTGGCGGTAAATGGCTGGTCAATCGCCCCGCTCAGGAAGTACGCCGAGACACTGGTCAACGCTTTGTTGGCTGCGATTTTCTTCAAAAATGATTCGTTTGCCTGTTCAGCTGTCGGCAACTGACTAATGAGTGCGGTAAACACCTGCCGGTTCAGATCAAAGATCATGCTGACCGAGGTCGCCCGTTCGCCAGATTTAATGAAATCAACGAAATATATTCCTGGGCGCGGGTGTGTGACAGTATAGGTTTCACGGCCTTCTTCACCCTGAACATCACCGGCAATACCGCGCCAATTCAACCTTCCCCCGTCCATAAAAATGTGTTCGATAGCCCAGCCATTTTCAAAGTGCAGATTCAGTGTTTTACCGTTCAGATCGGAGACGATCGGTAATGCATTGTTATCCACGGAAAAGGCATCTCCAAGTGCGCCAACCGGAATCCATATGGATTTTTCGTTCATGTTTATTCTTCCATCAAAGGGATAAAATTATCAGACTTGCAGCAATCTATGAAATGCTACAAATACACTCAGCAATGCGTTACGCTGTACCGGTGTTAGCCGAATATAGCGACGTAAGGCAGGCAACCGGGTAACGACTTCACTGGCACCGTAGTGCTCGATCTTCAGCTGGTATCCGATTGCATTTGCATGTAGCTGGCAGCGCTGAAAATCTAGCTGCATGAGCGCTTGCGATAAGACATCACTACTACTCACGTGCATCAACAGCGATTGAAAATCGCCACACGCACCTTGTTTGACTCGCCATTCCAGCGCTTGACGTCGAAACATCCCGGCATGACGGATATCGACAGTACCAACACTGACCGGAACACACGGAATGTCTAGCGAAAACTCAAGCGTCACGACGTGCATCATGCTTTGTGCGTGAACCCTCTCCCGCACATGCAAATGCACTGTGCCATCGGCTGTGGTGAGCTCTGCCTCTGCGCCATGAATCTGACTGGTGCAACGATCACCTATATCCAGTAGTACACGTTTTAAGGTGGCACCAGGACGATATCCGACAATGTACCGCGGCCGTTTCCCAGCAGGCATAGCGGCCTCAGTGCGCGTAAAAAAAGTCAGCCAGCTCATGTACTCAGTTTCCCAGTTCTTTGGCATCGGTACGGGCAAATTCTTCTTCCAGAATGAGCTCCACCGGCACCAATTCAAAGGGACGGATCTTTTGCACCACCGTGGTCCAGAGCAAGGCATACAACGCAGTGATTGCCAGCATGATGCCGAATGGCAAATAAATATCACGTGGATTCATTCCCGCCGGCGTGATGTAGATAATCGCGATGATGATGCCGACCGATGAGATGATTTGCGGTAGCGGAAACAACGGTGAACGATAGGCGCGCGGCAAATCAGGACGACGGATACGTAGTACAACCACAGAAATTGTGACGAGAAGATAAGCGCTACCCCACGAGCAAACCGCAGCAAGCACCAATGGCATGATACGGTCCAGATCGCCTTTGATGAACCATGCATTGACACAGGGAACAGCTACCGCCGCGGCAATCCCGACCACCGGTGTCTTGAACCGCGGATGCAGATATGCAAACATACTGGGAAGGGCTCCATCCAGTGCCATCCCATAAAGTATCCGTGGCAAGCCCGCCATGAGTGCGTTGATCATTGCCGCTCCGGCAAACAGGAAGCCAAAGCCTATGATTGTCGGCCCTATTGGGCCCATTACATGCGCGGCGAACTGAGGAATGGCGGCAGGCGTATCCAGCAGATGCAGTGTTCCTTCGGCATTCAAGGCAATGTTGACGATCTGACGCTTAATTGCTGCGCCATAAATAAACATACAGCTGGCGACGCCAATGAGTCCGACCGCCATTGCACGCGGAATGTTACGTGAGGAATTTTTTAACTCAGGTGCCAGCGGAGTGACGAATTCACATCCGACAAACATAAACATTGCCATTCCAACCATCGACAGAATTGCGTCCCAGCTAGTACCGACCGTGGACGCGCCAAACCAGCCCGCCAATGGGACTGCTGGTGGCAAAAGCAAACCGAACACGCCGAAGATCATCAGGATAGTCCACATGCCGACCGTCAAAATCACTTCTGCCTTACCAAATATGGTGACGCCAAAGGCATTCAGGATGCCAAACACGACGAACAAGCCAACACCGACCATCCAGGAGCCACCACTCTGCTCAAGCATCTGGTGCAGCCCAGGGAAATTGACCGTCACCATAATCCCACTGAGCACGGCTTCGGAAGTACCCGCAAAGACATGCACCAGAACATACGCAGAAATGGTCCCGGTAATGGCGAAGAAACGCCCCATCCCGCAAGAAATATAGTCATAGACAGAACCGGATGTGGGCAGAATTGCCGACGCTTCGGCAAAGGTTGTGGATTGTGCCAGCATCATCACAAACGCGAACAACATGGCCAATGCAAACATATCCCCCCCCATGCCAAATCCTGTCGTTGCCGTCAAGATCACTGGACTAGCCATGATCAGCCCTACCGCACTAGACAGTGCCGTAGGGAACCCGATCACACCTTGATCGAGGTGTGTTGTTAAGCGTTGATATAGCTTCATATCGGTACTTCCTCTGCCATCGTGTATGTTTATGGTGATCGCCAACTATGCGTGCAGGTAGTACAGCTCATGTCTGTACCAAATATCGGCGATGATTTAACTTCCTGATGCACAGACGTGACATCGAACAGGACGGATCAATGTACCTCTAAACTGCAAGCAACTTCTTGATCAATGAGGAACCATTTTTTTATTGAAGGTGCACTCGCCACGGCCAGATCCAGAAAAAGATGAAATGCTTCTGCTCTTGCCTCCATCAATCAACTGAGCTCATTGTATATAGAGGCCCCTACATGCCTGCTTTTTCCACACCCATATCAAAACGAAAAACACGATGATGAATTACGTGCAATAAAAAATCTGGCAACAAATACGCCAGATCAGGATTTTCTGAACAACATCCGAACCTGATTTTTTTATTTTCCGCACCACATTTCTCCAGTGTCATGCTGGCGAATTTTGTACCTCGATGAACGGAGAAGAAGTCGCGTCGCCTAGATGGCGAAACTCACGCGGGGTCATGCCATAACGCTGTTTGAATGCGCGGGAAAAATGTGAGCTGGAATTAAAGCCGCAGGAAAATGCGACCTGCGACAGTGACAGACGTCCGGCCTGTGCCCCCAGTAATGCGGCGCGACAACGCTCCAGACGGGCATCCCAAATATAACGTTCCAGTGTCAGCGCCTCTTGTTCGAAGGTGCGATGCAAATAGCGTTTTGAGCAACGCAAAGAGGCTGCGATGGTCTCAATCGACAGTTCAGGATCAAACAGATTTTTTTGCACAAAATCAAGGATGCGCTGGCGCAGAATACTGGCTGAAATCGTATCATCCCCCTCCACATGCTCACGCCCCTTGGTGATCGCACACACCAGCGAGGTCAAGGTATCACCGATGTGCTTGCGCGAATCGTCATCAATACAGCCGATATCGGTACTGACCGAAGCCAACATCAATGCCAGCACACGTGGCAGACCTGAGGCATCAGCGCCATAATGCTGGCGCACATCACACGGTGTATCGGTGCGACTGGACAACACGCCACGAGGCAACTGCAACATCACCAGGCGTATCGAAGTCTCATTGATAAATGAATATGGCTGAGTGGGGTCATACACCAGTAAGGAACCGTCAGCCAGATGCGTTACCTCACCCATTTGTGAAAAGCGTGCCTGACCAGACATCTGCAACAACACTTTAATCGCATCGGAATCATAGCTTTGTCTGGCCACATGCTCACCATCCACCTGATGCTGACTCGCCTGCAGCATCGACAACTGACAACGCCCGAAGGAGGACGAAATCAGACGCGCCTCCGGCCGCCCCAGATTGGTGAACTTTTGACGTATATCACCGAACAGGCTACGCATGACCGCACCAAATCGAGCTTCGCCGTCAGGCTCATTCACATCTGCAATAATTGCTCGCATTTTTATCTCCTCCCCAGGAAATTGTCAGACTTTGATTTGCGATGGCAATTCGCCGAACATGCGCTTGTAATCTGACGCAAAACGGCTTGCGTGATTAAACCCACATAGCGCTGCGATATTCGCAATAGTGTTCTGATTGGCATGCATCGCCTGCACCTCCATCAAGTGTCTAAGCTGTCGTCGAGCCTGATTTAAACGCAACGCCTTCAGATACTGCAATGGCGATATATTCAAACGCTCTTCAAAACAATATTGCAAGGTGCGGCGGCTGACATGTGTGGCCGCACATACGTCGAGAATACCGATTTCTTCACAAGAATTTTTGCGCATGTACTCGATGGCACACTGAACAATCCGGTCCCGACGATGCTGCTTCGGTAGTGTGTCTCGGTACTGCTCTGGCGTACTCAAACTAATCGCAAGTGGAATATTGCTCAAGGCACTATTGGCCAACATGCGCGGCGTCAGTGTCGGAGACAGATGTTGAGCACGATTCTGGAGCATATCTGACACTATGACGAAATACTGCCGCAACATATCAGCGGCACGCGGAGTCAGTTGCATGACGGTGGCATTGATTGCGTCAATCGTCATGCAAACATCGTGCTCGTGGAGTCTGGAAAAGAAATAGTCGCGATCAACAGCAATGGCCAGCATCTCAAGGTAACCTTCAGTACGCATATCGTGGCTGCGCTGGCTGTCTATGATCAAGAGAGAATTCTGATCGAACAACCTACCATTGAAACTAGGCGAATTTTCCCTGGCAAAACACATGCCGATGACAATCTTCTCTTCGGGCGGCATGATGCGCTCGTGGAGGGCCATATTGGTGGTCTCACGAATCAGCGTAAATTCACCGATCGCCGCACCTGACACAGTACCCGCAAATTTTCCATGACCTAGCTGCTGGTATTCCTGCTCCCAATCAATCAGCATCTTTGCCTGTTCGTCGACATCATCCACATGGACAGTGTTTACCAATAGTTTCTCGTGCAACATGAAGCTATCCTCAACAATATTTACGATTTACGACATCACATGCCAGTAACACTCGTGTATGCAAATATCGCGCCAAGCGCACTGCCAGTGAACCACATCGAGTGAAATAAATATTTACCTTAGTCAACTCTATAGAGATGACACTGACCGCCATTGATCACCTGGAAAAATGATCAAATAACTAATAGATTAGATATCCGGGCGACTTGAATGATATGAGAATTATCGGCATCGTCTCCTGCTCCTTAATATTTTTTACTAATATATTAGATATTAGAATTTTTTGCATTTATTTTTTGGACTGAGTATCTGATACCCGAGGGACGTGAAAAGCAGCCAATGGAAAAAATATTGAGCAATATCGTGCGGCGCATCATTTCATTCACCACGACAATACCGCCAATACATCGGCTTGACTGCATGCAGACGATAAAATGAAAGCCCAACTGCCACTAGCAGAAAAAAATGACCGGAACGTAAGACGAGAAGAGGAAATAGACGCCGTCAAACCGCTTCGATCTGACGTCAAACCGGGACCAATACACGCAGGACAGTGCAGGAATTGACAAGGCGTTCGCGTACCAAAGCATTACACCATGATCATCTGGCCACATTGCCGGTGCAGCAGCGACAACAACAAATTATTTTACATGTACGCCGCTGCTCTACCGCGAGAGCTCCCGCACATTCGTTGCGATTGAATGCGGGAAGCGCTTAGCTGGATCATGATGTAAACATCAGATTGCACCGAGATAATGCTTGATGAAGGTATCGCTTTGGATGTCCCAAAGAACTGGTGTGCCCTTGAGCACGAGCCAACTTTCTCCCGCCTTATAGTGGCTGATTTTTCCGGTTATCTCATCGGTCATGGTGACTTCTCCGACGATGACTGTCGCCTGTTCAGTGAATGGATAGATCATGCGGAATTTTCCGCGTGAAGCGCCAAAATAACCAGCATGGACGGGATCAGAAGGACTTGCCAAGGTAGGCCTGAAGTAAGCTTTTACCTCGCCTTCGAGAATCGTAGAACCGAGATCGGCAACAGTACCAATGGGCAGCAAATCGGCTAGCGTCAATGCAGTAGAAAGAGACTGTAAGCTCATAAAATTTCCTTGTTGAATGGGTAGTAATGCTCAATGATGAAGCGAAAAATTTAGGTTGTGATTAAGGGAGCATATCAACGACGACCGTTCCAGTAGCCTGACAATTGGTGCATGACCTTGCCAGCGGTACAAATCAGCGGTCTGAACTGATCCTTGCCGTGTATCGTCGGACGCCTGACTGAACTGATCAGGTCATAACGCACCGATCCTTCACTGATTCCCTCTGCCAGAACTTTACAGATGATGTGGCTAGGAGTTACACCAAAGCCGGAGTAACCCTGGACATAGAAGACATTGGGACGCTCCGGCAGCGTACCGATTTGTGGAAACAAATTCGGAGTACAAGCCATCGGCCCACCCCAGGCGAGATCAATTTTCACGTCTTTGAGGTAAGGAAAAACATGCAGCATGCGCTGGCGATTCCACGCTTTGAGATCTTGCGGAACATAGTCGATCAGTGATGTCGCAGCACCGAACAAGAGGCGGTTTTCGTTGGTGACGCGATAGTAATCGATGACCGGACGGATATCACTGTAAGCACCACGGATCGGACTAATGCGCTCAATCATCTCGGTCGAAAGTGGCTCCGTCATGAGTTGAAACGCATAGGTATTGATAGTGGACCGGTGCAACTCTGGCTCCAGCCTGTTGAGAAAGCTGTCGCATGCCCAAAGCAATTTATTGGCGCGCACCGAACCGCGCGCGGTACGTACAGTTACGCGTTCCCCATATTGCACTTCCACAGCTGGCGAATTTTCATAAATTCGCACACCGTAACCGGTTAGCGCCTGTGCCTCTCCCAGCAACAAATTGAGCGAATGCACGTGCCCACCACCCATGTGCAGCAACGCACTTTGATATATCTCAGAGCCGATAATTTGCTTGACTTCCGAACCAGTGAGAAATCGAATTTCCTGCCCAGAACCCAATGATTTAAATTCTTTTTCCCAACTACGTAAGGTTTTTTCCTGCCGACCATTGAAGCCCAGGTAACCATAACCATGACAAAAATCAGCATCAATGTCATATTTCTCAATCCGCTCCTTGATGATTTTTGCACCCTGATCACTGATTTCAAAAATCTGACGCACTCCCTCTTCGCCAACTTCATGACGGATCTTTTCAAGATCATGTCCGATACCTGCCATGATCTGCCCACCGTTTCTGCCTGAGCCGCCAAAGCCCACATAGCGGGCTTCCAGTACAGCAATATTCGTGATGCCTTTCTCTGCCAGTTCTAGCGAAGTATTGATGCCAGAAAATCCACCTCCAATGACCACGACATCAACATCAATATCGTCCGCTAACACTGGAAAATTCAGATTGTATTTTTTTGTGGCAGTATAGTAAGTCGGCGTTTCAATATTGATCATAGAAGTTTCCTCAATAAAACCAAACACCATTAAACGCCAGACTCGGCCATTGATCTTGCTTATCCGTGCCATGGCATTTGTCTGACTGTGCCAAGTGTGTTTGGCATGTCAACGACTCTGGCATTTAATTTGCTTGAACATGGAAATGAAAAAGGAGATGCCCGTCATGAATCCGAAAAGTGACTATTCCCACGATTTTGAAAACTGGCTTGGTGCTTTACGCGCAGCTTGTGGGCAATTTGAGGCAAAGGCACCGCAAACTCACTCACTTTTCCTCGGAGACATTCTCCTTCAGAATATTTCCGGTTTGCAATTAACCAAAATTCGCACCAACGCTCAGCGTATTACTTGTAATAGCGTGCGCAACAGTACTAAGACGGACTATATCGACGACTCATCTTGCTTCCTGGTGATTCAAAGAAGCGGTCATTCTCAATTAATACAAGGGGGTGTAGGATTTGCCATGGCACCAAGTGACTTAGCATTCATGGATGCGGCTTACGGTTGTGAAATCATTCCTGATGGTTTAATGGAGCACGTGTCCATCCACCTCAACCGCAGGCATTTGAGTACTCTTTTACCTACAGGTAAAACGCGGATCGCCAAACTATCACGCAACAGTTTGAGTGGACGCTTACTGCACATTCTGGCAAATGAAATTTGTTTCAACAGCACCCTTCAAGACACTGCACTCGATGATGGATTGGCCGTCCAGCAAGCTTTACTGAACTTGCTCATTCCCGCATTAAAAGACGATAATGAGGACAGCTCTGGTCGCCAGGAACGGATACTGGAAAATGATTTACTGTTACAGGCAAAGAGCATCATTAATACCTCGTTGACTGACTTACAATTGACGCCGTTTTCAATAGCCAGAAAGTTACAGATCTCAGTACGTCAGTTATATCGTTTATTTGAGCAAAGTAATGACAGTGTATGTCGTTACATACAACGTATGCGTTTGAGCTGTGCCGCCAAGGATTTGAGGAATCCAAGAATGCAAAACAGGTCATTGACAGACATCGCCTACGACTGGGGCTTTAGTGATTCGGCGCACTTTAGTCGTTCGTTCAAAAAACAATTCGACATCTCACCACGCGAATATAGACATCAGTGTTAGACAGCGCTGTAGTTATGATGCTACAACGTGCCGCTCCACAGGTAGGTCAGTACGATACTGTGCATTGGTCTCGAACTTCGGCGCGGCGTTCCGCATGATGGCCGCTAATCTAGCAATTGGCGTAATCCCGAAGTCATTGCCTTATACACCTCGGCATCACAGGTGACTTAAAAGTAGTCATTGATTGCTGAAGATGCCCAACGAAAATTAGGCGAGACAAGAGCCTTATTTGATCGCGGAATTGTTCCTAGAATGCGAAGTCACGGCCAGCTGCGTTAGGTTTCAGCGGAAAGGTGATGTAGAGGCTTAAAAATGTTGTGATGAGAGCGGCAGCCGGGTCTGGCTTTTGAGCAGTTTTTTGTTTTGGCATGACAAATTTCCCCAAGAAAAGCGTTGCATTATACAAATTTTTCTTCAGGAGCTCTTACTTCTTACGTGCGTAATTTTCAGTTGATACATGTGCCTTCTGCTTTGACACAAATTGACTCATCAAATATAAATTCTATCGAGACATTTTCATGTTGGCACCCTAATTGGCACCCTTTTTTTGAGTTTTGTGATTCCCCAAACAAAAAGGCCAATCCGAAGATTGGCCTAAATATTTGATTCTATTGAGAATTTTTTGGTCGGGACGGAGTGATTCGAACACTCGACCCCTTGCACCCCATGCAAGTACGCTACCAGGCTGCGCTACGCCCCGACGAGCCGGTGATTATAGCAGAGTGAAATTTGTTTTGTCTCTGCCAATAATAAATATGCGCTCGCCGGGCAAAACTTATTCGCTCAGGATCTGTTCGAGACGCTTGCCAAAGCCAAAACTGGCAATCACTAGCAAGCCCATCAAGCCCAGCGCACTACCTAGCCACATCGTGGAGGCAATACCGAAACCATCGACCATTTGACCTCCGATGAACGAACCTAGCGCAATGGCTACCTGCACAATGCCGACAAACAATGCAGAACCAGCTTCCGGCAAGTCAGGTGACGACCATTGCAGCCAGATGCTCAGGCACAAAGGAATAGCGCCAAAAGCAATCCCCCAAGCCACCACCATCGTCGTTACACCCGCAGTTGACGTATGCAACAGCGGCAAGGACAGCAAGGCCACAGTCAACAACCCCACCACTCCCAATAAAGATGCCTGCAGATGACGTGTCACCAGTGTCGAGATGGCCAGGTTCGAGATGAAGCCGACAAAGCCAAAAGCCAGCAGCAATGAGGTAATCGCCGGCAGGCTGAAGTCATTCAAGCCGAGAAAAGGTGCGACATAGGTGTACGAAGAAAAATGTGCTCCAAAAACCAAGGCCACCATCAACAAGCTTTTGCGCGGATTACGACGTCCCACCAGCGTACGCAGGTCCTGCCAGCGTATGGCCGCGTTAGAGGGCAGCGAAGGCAATAACAAGGTCTGCGCCGCCAACGCCAAGGCTGCCAGAATGGCAGTAGCGATGAACGATGCGCGCCACGACGATAAACCACTGATGAACGTGCCTAGTGGTACGCCGATCACTGTGGCAAAAGTGACTCCGCTTAAAATCATCGCCGTCGCCTTGGCCGCATGTTGCTGCCGCACCAGTCGTCCGGCAGTGGCCAGCGCCAAGGTCCAGAAACCGCCCAACGCTGCACCTAGCAGCGCCCGCCCCAACAACATCACGGCCAACGATGGCGCAAACGCCGAGATCAGATTCGAGGCCAGCAACAACATCGACAAGACCAGCAAAATCAAACGGCGGTTAATGCGCCCCGCTCCCAGCATCAGACCCGGTGCCGAAATGGCGGCCACCACGCCGGGCGTGGTCACCATCAACCCGGCCGTACCTGCTGAAACACCAAGGTCATGCGCGATCTGAGGTAGCAAGCCTACCGGTAAAAATTCGGTGGTGACAAAGGCAAATGCGCCTATCGTTACCGCGCCCACTGACAACCACGAACGCAACGGCGATGCTGCATTCTCAGCCGCACTGAGCGGATCATGCGCAAGCCCGACCTCGGCATTGCCAACGGTAATATTTTTTTCCATCTACCAACTCCTGAATGTTGTTTGATCCTTGCGCCGCCCCGGCGCCTGATCGATTAATTGTCACAAGCTATCGCCGTCAATAGCGGCACCAGCGACAAACGTAACCGAGCACGGTCGCTGCACTTTGCTGCTATCCACGTGTTTCATCGCCCACCTGCCAGATCCATGACAGCCAGATCATCGAGGCATTTAAACTGTCTTATTTTTCATGACAGTTTTGAAGTAAAAATTAGGATCGCTAACGGATCCTTAGATTATCTATTCACAATGGCAGCATTTCCGGCCGCCGACACATCAATCCCTGCTCCGCCGATTACCTCATCAAGCGGGAATTGCTTTGACCAGCTCAGACAATTTGCGGCCTTTGAGGATTTTCAGCAGCGCGTCTTCCACCTCTGAAATCACTGGTTCAAGCACAGCATTCATATTGCAGCTGACCAGACAACAAACATCTTTTGCTCGTGTATTAGGCTTGAGCACGGGCCCCTGTTCGACTGCCCGATATACCTCGGCCAGACTGATCTGCGTCGCCGGACGTGCTAACTGAGCGCCACCACCACGCCCCTCCTTGGTTACCACCAGATGCGCTTTGGTCAGTTGACACAACAACTCACGCACAAACACAGCATTGGTGTTAACACTGGCGGCAATGGCTGACGATGACAGAAACTCCTGACCGCTACGAGTCGCATGCTCAACGCTAACCAATATGTGTGCCGCCACGGCAAACCGACTAGATTTCATACTGTCTTTATATTCGATACAGATTACCAAGTCAACTATCTTGAACGCATATGCTTATGCCACCTCAATTTACGTAGCGCAATTGCACGATAAGCAAGCCCACGCAGGTTATGATGCGCACATTCCTTCAATCCAGAAATCGCTCATGCACATGGACAGCTCCCCCTCTTCGGCGCCCGCGCCCTTCTCTCGCAGCCCGGCTGCCTGGCTTAAACCATCCTTGTTTCTGCTGGTGGCGATTATCGGTCTGTACTACGTAAAGTGGTCGCCCTACTATCTCAAGTCCTTTGTGGCTGCCGACAAGCACAGCATCGGTGCCTCCATTCTGGCTGACACGCCCGACTCGCCGATCGTAGCCGCACTGACCTATGCCAAAGTCTACTTCCTGGCGATTTGGAAAGCGGCCGTATTGGGCGTGATCCTTGGCTCGCTGGTGCAAGTACTGATTCCGCGCGATTGGCTGCTGCGACTATTCGGTCGCGCAGATGTTGCATCAACCGTCCGTGGCGGCCTGTTTGCACTGCCGGGCATGATGTGCAGCTGCTGCGCCGCACCTGTGGTGGCGGGCATGCGCCGGCAACAGGTATCGGTCGGCGCCGCGCTGGCATTCTGGATTGCCAATCCGGTGCTCAACCCAGCCACCTTGGTATTCATGGGCTTCGTACTGGGCTGGGGCTATACCGCTTTGCGCTTAGTGGCGGGCGTGGTGTTGGTGCTGGGCGTATCGTTGATTGCACAACATATCGCCAAACCTGAATCCATGCCACAAGCTGCTGTGGACGCCGCTGTTGCAGCCGCGACACCAGATCAACAAGCTTTTCTGGGTCGCTGGATGCAGAAACTGTGGCAGCTTTTCTGGAGCACTATTCCCATTTACATCGTAGCGGTTCTGGCACTAGGCGCAACACGCGTCTGGCTGTTCCCGCATATTGATGCCTCCATCGGCAATAGTTTGCTATGGATCGTCGCACTGGCCGTGGTTGGCACCTTGTTCGTGATCCCAACCGCTGCTGAAATTCCGATCGTGCAATCGATGCTGGCACTAGGACTGGGTATCGCACCTGCAGTCGCCTTGCTGATGACCTTACCCAGCATCAGCCTGCCATCGTTGCTGATGCTACGCCAATCCTTCAGCCCACGCGTGCTGGTCACCGTGGCCTTGTTGACCATGGTGGTCGGCGTGATCACGGCGCTGATCGGTGCCGTGCTGCTTTAATGTGTTCGTTGACCTTGGTACTGCCGCAAGAAATCAACCACGGCAGCCTGGTCTCCGGCAAACAGCAAGCGGGAGCCTTTGGCCTCCCGCTGGTAGGCATAGATAGGATCGTAATATTCGCGCAGCAATCCTTCGATCCAGGCACGATGTAGATCAACCTCGCCATGACTGGCTTGCTGATCTAGCGCCGCCTGCATCAATTTCAAGAGCCGCCGATAGCGCTCATCACCAAGGCGCTTGAGCAAATTACCGAGCGCCTGCAACAAATGGTCACGGTAACGCGTAAAGCCACCCTCTGCATCAAGCACCAGATATTCCGCACTCAACCCGCTGACGTAATCACGCAGGATCCGTTCAACGCGACCTTCCAGACTATCTTCCAGCCAGACCATCGCAAAACCCTGCATACCTTGGTATAACGCCAGCGGCAAGGCGCAACGGCCAATCAGACGACTCTCGTCTTCCAGCGCAAACCAACTATGGCCGCGCGCCTGCTTCTGTAGCAGATCAATTGCCAGTCTATGTTCAAAATCGATGGGGGATGGTTGGCCGGTAGCGTGTTTGCCGAAACTGGAACCGCGATGATTTGCATACCCTTCGAGATCGAGACCGTTATCCAGTTGCGCCAACACATCGGTCTTGCCACTGCCGGTCATGCCGCCGATCACGACAAAGCCACCTTGTGCGACAGCCTGCGTCACGCTGTCGATGAGCAAACCACGCATCGCCTTGTAGCCGCCAGCCACGCGCGGATAGGTGATGCCAGCCTCACTCTTGAGCCATTGCTGTGTGATTTTCGAACGCAAGCCGCCACGAAAACAATACAGACAACCGCCCGGATTGGCGCGTGCAAAATCAGCCCAAGCCTGGATACGCGCCTCTTTGACGCTGCCGCTGACCAAGCGATGACCCAAGGCAATCGCCGCCTCCTGCCCATGCTGCTTGTAGCAAAGCCCAACCTGTTCGCGGTCGCTGTCATTCATCAGCGGCAGGTTAACTGCCGAGGGGAAAGCACCTTTGGCGAACTCAACCGGCGCCCGTGCATCAAGCATCGCCCGGTTACTAATGAATAACGCAGGCTCAGGCAGGATGTCGCCATCGACCATCATCAAATGACCTCGACGGCGTATGTCTGTCGCGCCATTAATTGGCCGATCGGCGCCAGCGTCAGACCCAAGCCTGCAGCGACCTCAAGGAAGGCGGCGTTACCCGCAGGCGTCACCGCTACCAGCAAACCGCCGCTGGTTTGCGGATCACACAGCAATTGCTTTTGCGCTTCACTGATTGAACTGATCTTGTCGGCATAGCTGTCAAAATTACGGCCGGTTCCACCTGGCACGCAGCCCTCAGCCAGATAGTGCGCGATGCCCGGCAAGCTGGGCACTTGCGTATGTTCGATACGCGCACTAAGGCCACTACCGTCGCACATTTCGACCAGATGCCCCAGTAAGCCGAAGCCGGTAACATCGGTCATGGCAGCGACACCCGGCAGCTTGCCAAAATGGCTGCCGGCCTTGTTGAGCATACACATCCAGTCGCGCGCCGAGCCCACATCCTCGGTGCGTAGCTTGCCCATTTTTTCAGCCGTCGTCAGGATGCCGATACCCAGCGGCTTGGTCAGGTAAAGCAGGCAGCCCGCGCTGGCAGTGTCATTACGTTTCATGTGCCGCTTCTCGACCACGCCGGTCACGGCAAGGCCAAAAATAGGCTCAGGCGTATCGATCGAATGGCCACCGGCAAGTGGAATACCTGCGGCATCACAGGCCGCACGACCACCTCGAATCACTTCCCGCGCCACTTCTGGCGGCAGCAATTTGACGGGCCAGCCGAGAATGGCAATGGCCATCAGTGGATCGCCGCCCATGGCGTAGATATCGCTGATCGCGTTGGTAGCGGCAATGCGCCCGAAATCGAAGGGATCATCGACGATGGGCATGAAGAAGTCCGTGGTGGAAACCACGCCTCGTTCATCGTCCAAAGCATAGACAGCAGCATCGTCGCGCGAGGCATTGCCGACCCATAATTTCGGATCGAGGTTCTGCGCGCCGCTACCGGTGAGAATGACTTCCAGCACCTGTGGCGATATCTTGCAACCGCAGCCGGCACCGTGGCTGTACTGGGTCAGGCGGATGGGTTCACTCATCGGAGTCCCTAGAAATCAAAGGAGCCGATTCTAGCAGCGTTTGCGGTGGGTGGCTCGATAACCACTAACTCCATCGGAACCTCCTTTAAGTACGTATGACCTGCTCCCCGAACATTTCTTAGTACGAACCCAAAGTCTTGTTTCGCTGGTATTGAGGCCTTCTCCTCGGCTTCAGTTGCGGGCCACTGCACGACCTACATACAGTTGATGGTTCAAAGTCTGAAAAGCTCATATCAGTACTGCCAGTATTTCTGAAGGAACGTCGCTATACAGCATGAACTTGAATGGCGGATTACAGTCAAGGTAAGCTCAACAGCCATTACTTGACACTGATTAGTCTTACGAACTTCGCGGCGCAACAGCGCGAAGCCACATGCGTTCTATTTGTTCAGTCATGTTCTTTGGAATTAATTGGACATCAGGATAACTATTCGCGTAAACGCGGAAGAGTTCATCTGCGAAGGCTTGCCCAATTTCCTGGACATCTGAAAAATCCAATATTACTGTTCGGAATCGCTCGAATCTCGCTATTAAACGCTTGGCTTGTGAGCGAGAGACCAATTGCTCATCTCCATAACTAGCGAGTTTCATCGGTACGATTGTTTTGGAAAAATCATAATCCTCAGGAGCATTGGTAAATTGCGCGTACACCTCCGCAGTTGTGCGGATGGAATTCGGTGCAATTCGCATAAAAACAGCCGTCCCATCCTTGAATATACCTGGGGCTTCTTGTAGCGAGTCGTGCTTAGAATTCGTACTGTGGTTGAACTGAAGTCCGTTCGCAGCTATCTCGAACGCGTCGAACATTCGCGATGTAAAGAAAACGCCCTCACCTGTATGCTTACTCGGATCTGTGGTGAGCTTGCCTTTGGCTAACTCAAATAATGCTTGCCTCATGTCAGGGAGATCTAATGCTTTCGTAATCTTCTCAAATATTCCTACTCCGTCATCCGAAATGATGATCCGTAGTGCTCTTTCATCCTGGATGACCCAGATAAATACAGACTTTCCTCCAGAGTGATCAATCGCATTATTGACCATTTCAGTAAATCCGTGACTAGCAATACTTTGAATATTCGAAGTAAGCGTGAGATAGGGTTTGAAATCTTTTTCCCAAACTACGTGCTCCTCTAGTCCCGCAAGTGGGTACAGATTCGATATTCGGCGATTATAGCCCGGGCTGAAAACTGGGTGCGTTGATGGTCCGCTTCTAGCTATCCATCCTTCTGTCTCAAGGCGTTGAATATACTTGTTGGCAGAAACGCGAGATATCCCAAGACGTTCAGCATAGTGCCTGGTTAAGTCACGTGGGTGCTCGATAACATCTCGAGTTACTGAGCGAACCAGTTCATTGAAACGAGAAGGCTTTGCCATGGAACACCACTATTAACTTAAGGAGCAACCATTGTAAAGTTAAAGTAATTGGCTTGCAAATGAACTTGTTGATGCCTGGAAACGGAAAAATTCCTTGTTCCATCCCTCCTACCAGAAATGCTTATTATCCAGCTTTGATAATCGTTGTATTGCCAAGCTTAACGTTCGGTCCCGGTCTCTGAGTCATAATGCATCGTTGCACCTGTTCATCAAACAAAAACTAAGGATCGCGATGGGGCACTCAATTTCTTTTCAGTATATAACCAAGAGCCTGGGTGGAGTTCAGTAATCACTCTTGGTCCAGAAAGCCAGGTAGCCGATGACCGACTGTTAATTATTAGAGAGTAGTTTGGTCGGCACTGTTGGAATGCACAAAGCCAGCGCTAGGCGCTGGCTTTTATTTTATGTGCAGAAGCGATTGCAAAGCAGTGCGAAAGCAAACGCGCCGTTACACCGAATTTTGGACAAAAAAATGAGCTTCGCCAAAATGGCGTAACTCATTATTTTCTAAAACTAAAGTAATTATGGCTCCCCGACCTGGACTCGAACCAGGGACCTGCGGATTAACAGTCCGTCGCTCTACCAACTGAGCTATCAGGGAACAGATGAGGGCGCGATTATGAACTATTTTTTTCTCTGCGGCTAGCGGCACCACATAAAAATATTTAAATCATTTTCGACGCCGCCGTACTCTCACTCTTCGCATGCAAACACGCGCTGTACGACATCGACAACATCTCCAGCAAACAGCGTTGCCGGAGAAAATTAAAAAAGCCTCGCACGAATGCGAGGCTTTAGTATTTCTTGGCTCCCCGACCTGGACTCGAACCAGGGACCTGCGGATTAACAGTCCGTCGCTCTACCAACTGAGCTATCAGGGAACAGCTGAGAACGAGATTATGACCAGATTTTTACTTCCTGTCAAAACCTTTTTACATGCGAACGATCATTCCATCCGCAGGCATTCTCATTGCCTATTACAAAACCTTGGCAATGGCATCGACGACGGCATCGATGTTCTTGGTATTGAGCGCGGCCACGCAAATGCGGCCAGTATCGACGGCATAGATGGAGAACTCAGTACGCAGGCGATCGACTTGCGCCTTGGTCAGGCCGGAATACGAGAACATGCCGCGCTGCTTGATGACGAAGTCGAAATCGTGGGTCGGTGCTTTTTCCTTCAGCTTGGCCACCAACAATTGACGCATTTCGCGAATGCGCACGCGCATTTCGGCCAGTTCCTTTTCCCACAACGCGCGCAACTCTGGCGATGCCAGTGCAGTGGCGACGACCTGACCACCGTGGATAGGTGGATTGGAATAATTGGTGCGCACCACGCGCTTGAGTTGCGACAGCACACGGCCGGCTTCTTCGCTGGAGGCGGCGACGATGCTCAATGCACCGACACGTTCACCGTACAGCGAGAACGACTTCGAAAAAGAATTCGATACAAACAGCGGACCACCGGCTTCGGCGAAGCGACGCACTACCTTGCCATCTTCTTCGATGCCGTCGCCGAAACCTTGGTAGGCCATGTCGAGGAAAGGAATCAGGCCGCGCGAAGTCACCACGTCAATCACTTCGGTCCATTGATCCGCAGTCAGATCGGCACCGGTAGGGTTGTGGCAGCATGCATGCAACAACACGACCGAACCGCTTGCCATGGTCTTGAGCGCGTCGAGCATACCGGTAAAATTGACGCCACGCGTGGCCGCATCATAGTAGGGATAGTTGTTGACGGTGAAGCCGGCCATTTCGAACAAGGCACGATGATTTTCCCAGCTTGGATCGCTGATCCAGACTTGCGTCGCTGCCGGCGAGAAATGCTTGAGGAAGTCGGCACCCAATTTCAGCGCGCCAGTGCCGCCAATCGCTTGAACGGTGATGGCACGTTTCTCTTGCACAACTGCACTGTCGGCACCAAATACCAGCTCTTGCACGGCCTTGTCGTACGCTGCCAGACCATCGATAGGCAGGTAAGTACGCGGCGACAATTTCGCGGCCAGCTCGGCTTCTGCTGTACGTACACATTCCAGCAGCGGCACCTTACCATTGTCATCATAGTAGACGCCGACGCCGAGATTGGTCTTGCCTGGGTTCTTGTCGGCATTGTATGCATCGGTGATGCCGAGAATAGGGTCGCGAGGCGCCATTTCGATGGCGGTAAAAAGGGAGGCTGAGAGAGGTGCGTTCATCGTGATAACATAAAAAGTTAGCTGCAAGCGTGGATTGCAGTCGGGATGGATACAAGGCAAAGCCGCGCGCCGAGCACCGTTTTGCAACGCATAATTTTACCAAAGGTCGAATGAGAATGGCTGATTTATCCCCCCTTACGCCGACTCCCGTCCTCGACGAGAGAAAGTTTCTGAATTTCCCGGATTCGCCATACAAGCTGTACCAGCCCTTTCCCCCTGCTGGCGACCAGCCGGCCGCCATCGACAAGTTGGTCGAAGGGGTGCGCGACGGCCTGTTTTTCCAGACCCTACTGGGCGTGACCGGCTCCGGCAAGACTTACACCATGGCCAATACCATTGCCCGCCTAGGGCGTCCGGCCATCATCTTCGCCCCGAACAAAACCCTCGCGGCACAGCTGTACAGCGAATTTCGCGAGTTCTTTCCTAACAATGCCGTCGAATATTTCGTCAGCTACTACGATTACTACCAGCCAGAAGCCTATGTGCCGCAACGCGATCTGTTCATCGAGAAAGATTCCTCGATCAACGAGCACATCGAACAGATGCGGTTGTCTTGCACCAAATCGCTGATGGAACGGCGCGATGTTGTCATCGTCGCAACAGTTTCGGCAATTTACGGTATCGGTAACCCCAGCGAATACCATCAGATGATTCTGACCCTGCGCGCCAAGGACAAGGTTTCTCAGCGCGATGTCATTGCCCGTCTGATCCAGATGCAATACAGCCGTAACGAAATCGACTTTGGCCGCGGCACCTTCCGAGTACGTGGCGACACCATCGACATCTTTCCTGCCGAACATGCCGAGCTGGCGGTGCGCATCGAGATGTTCGACGACGAAATCGACAGCTTGCAATTATTCGATCCACTGACCGGCCGGGTGCGTCAGAAAATCCCGCGCTTTACCGTCTACCCAGGTTCGCATTACGTTACACCGCGCGCCACTGTGCTGCGCGCTATCGAAACCATCAAGGACGAACTGCGCGAACGCCTGGAATTTTTCCGCAAGGAAAACAAGTTGATCGAGGAACAACGCATCGAACAACGTACCCGCTTCGACATCGAAATGATGACCGAAATCGGCTTTACCAAAGGCATCGAAAACTACTCACGCCACCTGTCCGGCGCCAAGGCCGGCGAACCGCCGCCAACCCTGATCGATTACCTGCCGCCGGACGCCCTCATGTTCCTCGACGAATCACATGTGCTGATCGGCCAGCTCAACGGCATGTACAACGGCGACCGCGCACGCAAGACCAACCTGGTCGACTACGGCTTCCGGCTGCCCTCAGCGCTGGACAACCGGCCGCTGAAGTTCGATGAATTCC
>Ga0209913_1000088_pt1 | contig 106258 bp, 106 predicted proteins | sample PersoiDNA2013203_FD_185805 | JGI IMG/M metagenome (GOLD analysis project Ga0209913, IMG submission 185805) | Permafrost soil microbial communities from the Arctic, to analyse light accelerated degradation of dissolved organic matter (DOM) -... | ecosystem: Environmental > Terrestrial > Soil >...
ACGGTTTGCGCGGCGAAACCGATACGCTTGACAAGATGCAGCGCCGCATCGAATACGATCTCTACTACATCCGCCACTGGTCGCTGGCGCTGGATTTCAAGATCATCCTGCGCACCGTGCTGGTGGTGCTCAAAGACCGCAATGCTTATTGAGGTCGCCGTGCATGCTGCATGACGTCGCCCGCCACCTGTTGAGCGAACTGGCGCCGGATGTCGCCGCGCGGTTCGCGGCCGGCACCGCGGTGCGCGTCCATGCCTCTTTCTCTTCGGTCGAAATGCGCTGGCGCGCGGCACAGGAAACCTGCGCTGCCTATGGCTTTCAGTCCTATGACTGGTTGGCGACCTGGCAACACGAATTGGGTGTACGCCAGGGCTGGGAGGTACAACTGGTGGAGTTGAGCGACAGCGAGGACCGCACCGTGATGCTGTTGCCTTTGGGGCGCCAGCGCAGGCGCGGCATCCGCATCCTCAGTTTACTGGGCGGTGAAATCACCGACTATCACGCGCCGCTGTTGCATCCCGAGTTCGACGTCTCTTCCTTTGCCGCGCTGTGGCCGGTCATCATCCGGCTCGTGGGCGGCGTCGATATCTTCCGCGTGCGGCGCATGCCGCAGCATATTGAAGGCGTGGCCAATCCATTGGTTGCCTTGGCTGGCATGCAGCACACCGAGCAGGCCCACGCGGCGGCGCTGACGCCGACCTATGCCGAATTCCAAAAATCGCGCAGCGCCAAGATGTTTGCCGATACGCGTCGTCAATTGCGTCGCCTCAATGAGCTCGGCAGTGTGCAATTGCTGATTGATGCCCCCGCCGACAAACGCGCTGAAGTGACCGCCGGCATGGCGCAGCAAAAGGCGCGCCGCTGGCATGAAACCGGTAGTCGCGACTTGTTCGCTGAGCCGGGCTATCTGGATTTTTATCAGCAACTTGCGCAGCCGGGGCGAGGCCTGTCGGGCGGCGCGATCGTGGTGTCGGCGCTGTACGTCGACAGTCATCTGGTCGCCACCCATTGGGGCATGCGCTACGGCAAACGCTTTTACTGGCTCATGCCTGGCTATCAGGACGGCGAGTGGGGACGTTATTCGGTGGGGCGCATCTTGCTCGATGCGGTGGTTCAGCATTGCATCGACCAAGGCTTGGCGGTGTTCGACCTGACGGTTGGCGACGAAGCCTACAAGATGCAATGGGCCGACCATATGTTGCCGCTGTATGCCGGACAGCAAGGGCATAGCCTGCGCGGCAAACTGGTGGTGGCGTTGAGCAATGCCTATCAGGCTGTGCGCACGCGCGCGCGTAACAACCAGCGCTTGCGCAGCCTGGTCAGGCGCCTGCGCGGGCAGCGTTCTGCTGCCAATAATCAATAGCCGCGTTCACCGGCAATACCTTGCAACCGGCCGCCAACGCGGCGGCCACCGCATGCTCCAGGCGCTCCGGCGTGTAGCCGAAGCGGCTTGGCGGACTCTCCACATCATGCGTATTGACGATCAGCCAGCCTTTGCTGCGCGCGGTGCGCGCCAGCAGCGTTTCAAAATCCTCTGCGTCTACCGGCAGGTCGTACAGGCGATGCGTCTTGAGCGCGTTGAGGTCGGCATGGTCTTCATGCATGCCGCCGCCGGTCACGCGACTGGAGCGGAAGCGCTTGCTGCAAATGCGCTTGGCATTGTAGGCATAGGCACCAAACGGATAGGCGAAGTTCAGCGCGTTGATGTCGACGCCGAGTTCGGTGAGGAAGGCGGCGTTGCGGTCCAGTTCTTTCTCGAGGGCGTCGGCGCTGAGGTTGTCGCAGCGGATATGCGAATAGCTGTGGCAACCGAGCTCATGGCCATTGGCCAGCAAGGTCTGTAAATGTTCGCGCGTGTGGCAGGGTTTGCCTTCTTCGAGTTGCCCGGTGAGCCCGCCGGCGATGTAGAAGGTGCCGCGTACACCGTTATGTTCCAGCGCGTGCGCGCCTGCTTCGCAGGCCGAAGCCGGGGCATCGTCGAAAGTGAAGCTGACCACGCCGGCGCCGGCCTGTAGCGGCAAGAGCTTGCGGAAGGCATGGCGCGACAGGCGGCGACTGATGCGCAGGGCGAGTTTGGAGGCGGAATCGGACATGAGTGTTTTCCGGCAGCGGTGGAGAGATATCAGTTGTCGACCACATGCGCGCCGAAACGACGGCGCCAGCGCAAGAACGGTTTCTCCACGAAATAATAAGACGTAAAGGCGAAGCCAAATGATAGCAGTACGGCGGTGCAGGCGAAGGCGGGGAAGACTTGCCAGCCGATGCGTTGCGGTCCGATGCTGCCCGGCCCCCACCAGATCTCCGCCAGCACGATGGCGATCGGATGGTACAGGTAGAGCGAATACGACCAGTTGCCGATGCGCCGCGCCGGTTTGGTTTCCAGCATTTTGGTCAGCGGCGCCAGCGAGTCGGTAAAGCAGATCGCCGTCATCAGGGGCATCAGCGCCAGCCCTTGCAGCGAATAGCGCAGCGTGTCGCGAAAGCCGGGATGACGCACCACGAAGCAAGCCAGCAGCAGTAGCAGGCAAACCAGTTGCACTGCGTGGCTGGCGGAAAAGCGCCGCCATTGTTTTTGCGTATCGTTGGCCAGGATCAGCGCCAGCCAGGCACCGTACAAAATCGAATCGATGCGGGTATCGGTACCCATGTAGATGCGGTCGCTGCTGCTGCCACTGTGGTGCAGGATCACGCGCCACAGCAGCACCAGCGCGACGCTGGCGGCCAGCACCCAGGAGAAGCGGCGCAGGCTGGCTGAGCCTGCCAGCAAGGCCACGCAGATGAAGGGGAACAGCAGATAATATTGTTCTTCCACCGCCAGCGACCACAGGATGCTGAACGGATCGAAGCCGTCGCGGCCCTGGCCGAAATGCACATAGATACCGTAGTAATTGGCGTAATAAAACAGCGCCGAAAACACCTTGCCCCAGCTCATGATGCCGCCCGCGGTGCTGAACACCAGCGCCGCCAGGGCGACCGCCACCAGCAGCGCCGGATATAGGCGGAACAGCCGCCGCGCATAAAAGCGGCCGACCGCGATATGGCCGTTGTGTGCATGTTCGGCCAACAGCAAGCGTGTGATCAGCAAGCCGCTGATGAAGAAGAACACGGTCACGCCGAAACCGCCCGGGATCGCCGTGCTGAAGCCCAGGTGCGCCACCAGCACCAGCAGCACGGCGCAGGCACGCAAGCCGTCCAGGCCGGGGAGGTAATCGAAAGAAGGGCGCGCACTGGCGCTCGTACCGACACTCATCGCAGGTCCTCAATTTGTTGGCGCGCGCGGTTATAACCTTGCTGGTTGTCGAAGTTGAACGGGCCGGTGACGTTGTCGAAGGTGTAGTTCAGGCTGACTTGCACGGTGCTGCGCCGATAGTCGATATTGCCGCCCGATTTTGACGTGGTCTGTTCGCGCATGGCGTCGACGCGCAGCGCCAGCCGGCGCGTGATGTCGTAGTCGTAACGGAAACCCAGCCGCAACAATTGGTCGTCGCCGCTGGTCGGTGTACTGATCTGGGCGGTGGCGAAGTTCTGCGATTTTTGCGATTCCAGCGACGCCAGCAGCGACACGCGGGTCTTCGGCGTGGCCTGCCAGACGGCGCGTCCCTGCACGCCCTTGGTGATCACGTAGAGGCGGCTGTCGGCTTCATCATTGGCTTGCGGGCGATCCCAGATGCGGCCGTAGAACGTGGTCTTGGCCGAGTAATGCCAGTCGATACCGAGTTCACCCGACACCAGCCGGCTGTCGCGATTGGGTAGCGTATTGAAATGGCGTGCGATGCTGCCGATGTGGGCGATGAACACAGTGTTCTCGGTGTAGCGCCAGGCCGCATCGGTAAAGAACTCGGTATCGGTATAGCCGGAATCGAAGTCGGCGACGTCCTGCGCGGTGCGATTGGGGAAATTCACCTTGTTGCGGCGTACGCCGGCCGACAGCGTCGACTTGGTACCGGCGGTGTAGCGCACCGCAGCTTGCACCGCGTTGCTGTTCATGTTGTACATCTCGACCCGGCCCGGCACCATGTAACTCAGGGTTTGCTGCGTCCACGTAAGCGGCAGGTCGAAGCGATTGGTGACCCGATAGGCGACTTCGACATTGTCTTCGCGGATGTGCGGAAACTCCGGCTCGACGTTGGAGATGCCGCGCGGCGGCGTGGTGGTGCTGGGTGCAATCTCGCCGCCGAAATAGTTGTACAGCCGGTCGTCGGTGCGATGGCGGATGCGGCCCCGCAGCAGGTCGCTGTATTCCCAGGTATAGATGCCCTCGAACTGCTTCTTGGCCTGATTCAGGTTGTAGGGGCCGTTGCCGTTGAGGTCGGTGTAGTTGCCGAAGCTGCTGCCGTAGTGCATCTGCGAAACTGACGCCGTCAATTGCAGGTTGGTGCGCTCGGTCGGCAGCGGCAGGAACAGGGCGCCGCGGATATCGGTCGACCAGGCCGAGTCGGATGTCTTCAGTTTGTTGTCGCTATTGCTCGGGAACATGAACGGGTTGTCGATGCGATACCAGCTGACGCCGCTCTGCAGCGCGTATTCGGCGGTGGCGTGTGCCGGCGTGGCGGCGAGCCACATGCCCAACGTGGCGCTTGCCAGCAGGCCGAACCGGGCGCGGCGTTTGGTCGCGAGCGATCGCAGGGCGTTAATCATCAGCGACTACCTCGTACCAGGGGCTGGCTTGCGTAATGTCGGCCTGGATATGCAACGTGACGACGCCGTTGTTGAGCGTGACGCGGCCGGCGTCGAGCGCAGCCATGCGCTTGCCGTTGCCGTCCAGCGGATAGACGCTGATGTGCTTGGCCTGCGTGCGCAGGCTGATGCGCGCTTCATTGCGCTCCATCCAGACCGGGCCTTCGACATCGCGTGGTCCGGACGGTTTGTTGTTCATGCCGGCGTCCGGCTCCAGCGTCCACCACTTGGCGTCGCTCTTGTAGCGCACCAGTTCCTTTGGTCGCGGCGGCATCGAACCAGGCTGGTTGCCGGTGACGGCGCTCGACGCCGAAATCAGGATTTGCCGCGAAGAGGCGAGGGTACGATTGTCCAGCGCGGTGATCAACACGCCGGTGAAGCCGCGTCCTTTACCGAGCAATTCGATGGCGGCATTGTCGTCGCCGACGCGGCGTTTCATCAGGAAGCCGAAGAAGCCGCGTGCCTGGGGTGTGCGCAACTGGATGGTGCGTTGCTGCGCTTCAAACTCGAACTCGCCGTTGGGCGCGCGCAGTGGCATGCTGGCGGCCGGCGGCGGCGCCTGCTTGTCAAGCTTGGCGGTGCCGCTCAGTTCCATGCCCAGGCGCGCCTGCGTTGCCAGCTCCGGTGTGACGCCATAGCGCACCGATAAATGTGTTTCAAACGCACTTTGTTCGCGCGCTGCCGCCACCGCCACGCGTGCTTCTGGCGCGAACGGAATCGCCGTCAGCTTGGGCAGCGTGCTGACCAGGCCGTTGCGGAACAACATGGCGCTTTGGCCGGTGGCGGCGTATTTGCCCCAGTCGCCGCTGAGCGTGAACGCCGAGGGCGTGGTGGCCCAGTTGTCGCCGTCGAGGTAATCGAAGAAGAACAGGCCGTCCCAGTCTTGCGCGGCGGCGATGGCCGCCATCAGGGGCTGGATTTCGCTGCCTTGCTTGTTGGGGAAGGGTTGGTTGTATTCGCTGACGACGAAGGGCTTGCGCAGGTCGCGACGCAAGGACAAGGCCAGCAGGCGATTGAGTTCGCCGTCGCTGGCGGCGCTGTTGCGCATGCGCCAGTCGTTGCGGTCCCAGGCTGGGCCGGGGAAGTCGGGATGGTCGATGTAAAAGTGTTCATCGATGTAATCCATTTGCGCCTGCGAATCGAAATTGAGCACGCCGCCGTAACCCATTTGCGTGCCGGTGACCGGTACCAGTGCATCGGTTTCGGCATGCACCACGTTGCGCAGGCGATTGAAGTAGGCGCGGTCGGTATCGGCCAGGAACAGCAGGAAGTCGCGTACCCGCAGCGCCTCGCCGGAGGTGTTGGGCGTGCCGGGATCGGCCGGTCCCAGGACTTTTTCAGTCAACGATTTGAACTTGCCGTCCAGGCGGTCGCGCCATTGGCCGACTTGCGAGGCGTCGGTCGGCGTCAGCAACTGGATCACCGAAGTCGATGAGACGCAGGTGTTCCATGTGGCGCAGGCTTTGGCGGTTGAGCCGTAGCGCTTGACCAGCCACTCCTGCCATTGCTTGCGCAGCTCCGCTTCGTAGGCTTTGGGTACGGCTTCGGTCCATTCACGGCGTTGCCAGGCGGCCAGCAGCGAAGATTCGTTGTTGATTTCGACCATTGCCAGCGCCGGGTTGTTGCGCAAGCCGAGGCCGCGGATCAGTTGGCGCGCATATTCTTCCTGTAGCGCCACCATGCGCGGATAGTAGACATGCAACGGCGCACCCAGCGGTGTGGCTTCGGCTTTGCCGTCCAGCGGCGGCAACTGGTCGACGGCTGGACGGAAGCGATAGCCGACGTGCAGGTTGAGGTCGACGTAAATACCTTGTTGTTTGAGCGCATTGATGAAATTGCGCAAGCGGCTCACGGCAACCTGGTTGAAACTCGGGTAAGGAGCGGGCGTGAGCAGGCTGCGCGGCGGATTGTCTTGCGTGCCGGGGCTGCTGTCCATGTGGTGCAGACGGACCGCGTTGATGCCGAGCTTGCGCAAGCGCAGCGCCAGTCGCAGCGCATCGGCGTCGGACGGGAAGTTGGTGGCGAAGCTGAGGTTGATGCCGTACAGGCGCACGCGGGTGTCGTCGGCAGTGTTGGGGCGATTGTCCGGACCGACGCGATAAAAATGGCCATTGCGCACGAAGATGCGCGCCGCTGCATCGAGCGGCTGGTTCATGGCCGAACGGTCGGGCGCCCCGCTCAACTGGTCTTCGTCGATGGCGAAGTTGAAATACTGGATGCCGTTGTCGCCGGCGGTGAAGGCGCTGGGTTTGGTTTGCGCCAGTGTCGGCGTAGAGATGGCCAGGCATGCCAGGTAGCCGGCCGCCAGCAGCGTGTGCAGCAGATATTGGCGGGCGTTCATGACGGCGCTCCCACCGGCATGTCGTCGGCTTCGCGGGCCTGCTTGGCTTGTTCTGACTGCTCCATGCGATGCAGCGTCAGGCGGGCCGAAATCGCGGTTGAGGAATAGATGAAGAAGATGTTCTGGAACAACACGCCGCGGAACACTTCGCTTTCCGACAGGTTGCTGATCAGGATCAGGATCAGCATGGCCCAGTGGATGGCGGCTTCTTCGCGGTCGATGCGGGTGAGCTTGATCAGGTTGCGGATGTGGAACAGGAACACGCTCACCATGATCACCAGGCCGACGATACCAAGCTCGTTGAGGATGTCGAGATAGCCGTTATGCGCTTGCAGCGGGATCCAGTGCAGCGCATTGATGATCATTTGCGAGGGACTGCCTTCGCCCAGCCAGAACGCGCCGTAGCCGATGCCGAACACCGGATGGCGTTGTACTTCCAACAGCACCAGGCGCCAGATGTCGGTGCGGCCGGTGAGGTCGGTGCTCTTGTTGAACAAGGCGCCGAAAGGGGCGAACAACTCGCTCCATTGCGGCAATCGACCTTCGGTGACGTAGAAAATATGCAGCGCCAGCAGCGCGATCACTACCAGCGATAGTGTCAGGCGACGGCCGTCGAATTCGCCGCTCAGGTAGCGGCGCCGCACCAACAGGTAGATGCCGGTGCCCAGCGTTGCCACCAGGATGGCGGTGCTGCTCTTGGCCATGACCAGCATGAACAGGCTGAACAGGATGCCGAAGTAGCAGATCGAGCGCGGGAAGGTGGTGCCCAGGCTTTCCTTGATCCACAACACCACGCACAGGCCGGAGATGGCGCCCAGCGTATTCTTTTGCGACAGCACGCCGCGCCAGGCGCCGCCCAGTTCATAGTCGACACCGATACGCGGCAACACCAGCGAGACCACAAAGGAAAACGCCATCAGCGTCATCAGCGTGCCGAGCATGGTGCGGATCAGTTGCTGCTTGCCGCCGATCGGCGGCGAGATGGCGATGCCGACCAGGGTCAGGCCGATCAGCTGGACGCTGCGCTTGAGCGTGACGACCGGGTAGGGCGACCACAGGATAGTGCAGAGGCAATACACGATGATCAGGATCAGCATCGGATTGAGATGGATGATGTGACGCAGGCTCCAGTTGCGGTTGCGCCAGGCCAGCCAGGCGCCGATCAGGAACACTGAACCGAATTCGATCTGGAAGATCAGCGAGCCTTCGGCATAACTTCCCTGCGGGTCAGTATTGCCCCAGTTGAAGCCGGGCGGCAGCAGCGAGAAGGTCATGCTCATGACGATCAGCAGGCGCACCACAAACGTATCGACATTGCCGAAGGTCGAGGCCGGGGACGATGACGTGAGGGGTTCAGTTGCCGTATTCATGATAGCGATGGCCCGCGAGGGCGCTTAACTTGCCGCATTGCGCGAGCGTGGTGCGCAGCCAGCGGATAGCCATGATGCGGGAAAAAGGGAAGCTCGCCAACGTCACCGCGGCGGCGACCAGCAATTGCAGCAGGGCGCGCAAGCCCAGTTGCGTGGCGCGTGCAAAGCGCGTCACGCCGCGCAGGCGCGCGATTTCAGACAGTACATAGGTTTGTCCGAGCCGGTAAGAGCGGCGCAACAGCCAGTTCAGGTTGGCGCGTTGGGCCGGCACTTCTTCGCTGACGGTGGCTTCGTCGCACCAGATAAACTTGGCGCCGTGCGCCAGCATGTCGCGAAACAGCATGGTGTCTTCGGCGCCGGTGCGGCCGAAGGCGGCGTCGAAAGGACCGGGCACGGCCATCAGCTTGCTGCGCCGGATCAGTACGTTGCCGGTGCGGGCATCGGTGGTGGTGATGACGGTGCCGGTGGCAAAGCGGCGGCGGTTGAAGAAGTCGCCGTTGCGTATCCAGGCCGGCGTATCGTCGCGATAACGCGGCAGCACCGGTGCAAACACGGCGTCGGCGTCGTAATGGCGTTGCGCGGCGACGATGTGGCGGATCCAGTCGGGGTCAGGTGCTTCGTCGTCGTCGATGAACAGCACCCATTCGCCTTGCGCAGTGTGCACGGCGGCGTTGCGCGCTTGGGCGATATTGGGCGTGCTTTCATGCAGTAGGTGCAAGGGCATCGGGAAGTGCGCTTGCCAGTCGCGTAGCACCGGCGCGGCCGAATTGGCCGGGTCGTTGTCCACCACTACCACTTCCATGCGTAAGGCGTCGCAGGATTGTTCCGTCAGCGCCGACAGCAGCTGGTCCAGCAACGCAGGGCGACGGAAGGTGCAGATGCAAATGCTGATGTCGATAGGCGCGCTCATGCCTGCTTCCTTCTCAGCATCGGCAGGAAGACGCCCCAGATCAGCAGCAGATCGAACACTTCCACGATGATCAACGCCAGGATTGCTCCCCACGTGCCGTACATGGGAATGAAGATAGCCGCGGAAATCAGCATGATCACCAGGCAGGCGACGCCGCTCAGCAATAGCAATTTGTACTGGTCGTTGCTGGTCAGCCAGGACGAGCCTATCCAGCGTGCCGCATTGATGGCGAAATAGCCGCCCCAGGCCAGCACCATCGGTTCCAGTCCGTGGTATTTGGCGCCCAGCACGTGCGCCTGCAACCAGGGCAGCGCCAGCCACAGCGCGATCACGTAAGCAATCGTGACGATTTCGATACCGGCCACCGAAGCCCAGGCCAGCCGGTCCAGGTGTTTCCAGTCGCGCGCTGCGAACAGGCGGCTGACGATGGGGCGCGCCACGCGCGACCAGGCCAGCACCGACAGCGAGATCGGCATGAGCAGCAGGCGCGAAGCATTCAGATCGGCCGACGCCGCTACACCGAGTGTGGCGGCAGCCAGGTACAGGTAGCTGTAGTTGGTGGCCCAGGCCACCAGTGCGCCCGGCAGGGCCCAGCGTCCGCGTTGCAGGACTTCGCCGACGGCGGCGCGATAGGCGCCGCGCTCATGCGCCGATGTTGACGCGTCCAGGCCGTGGTCGGTGCTGCGCCACATGCCGGCGATATTCGCCAGGCCGAGCACCAGGAAGATCGCCGGCACGCTCAGGTAGCCGATCAACAGCAGCACGCCGACGCCCAGCACCACGCCGAGCGCGTAGGCGATGTCGGTATGTAGCACGCGGCGCGGTCGCGCTTCGATGAAGCTGACGCTGCGATGGTATTCGCGCTGGGCGTTGGCAAAAATGTAGAGCGCGAACGCGGCGCCCAGCCAGAGCGGATGGGCGTCGATTTTGGTGAGTGTCGCCACCACGCCGCTGCCGATGCCGAACAAGACCGCCAGGACGATACTGAGCTGCCATTGGAAGCGCAACAGCAAGTTGGTCAGGTGCGCGCGTTGCGCCACCGACTTGCCCGGTGCAATGGTGGTCAACGGTCCGGTGATCAGTGCTTCGATGACGGTGGAGGCGAAAATGCCGGCGACGTAGATTTGCGAATAGACACCGTAAGATTCCTTGGTGGCGAGGCGAATCAGCACCAGTCCCAACGCAAAGTTCAGGCCGCTCAGCAACGCTTGGTCGAGCAGCGATGCCAGTGAGTGGGTCAGCAGCTTTTTGCTGCTGACGCCGGCTACCGGTTGAGTGGGCTGCTCAGCCATTTGCGCAGACGGTGCCATAGTTTCTTGCCCTTGCCTTCGAGCTGGTCCAGCGTATCTTCTTCGGCAAACTGGTTGTAGACCGTACCGATGATTTGCGCGCCTGCGGTTTTCATTTGCGCCTGGGTCTGACGCAGATCGTCAAGACGGGAATAATGCTGTCGCGCCACCAGCAGACACATGCCGACTTGCTGGGAAATGGTTTGCGCGTCCGACGAGGTCTGGGCCGCCGGCGTATCAACAATGAATACATCGAAGTCATTGGCCAGTTGCAGCATCAGGTTGCTCAGCGCCGGCTGCAACAGAATTTCCAGCGGATTGGGCGGTTTTGGTCCGGCGCTCAGAATGTTGAGGTGGGGAAAACCTTCCGCCAGGCCGCCGGCGGAAATTTCAGTGCGGCCGGCCAGCATGGTCGACAGGCCGGTTTTATTTTCCACGCCGAACAAGATATGTTGTTTGGGCGAACGCATGTCGGCGTCGATCAGCAGCGTGCGCTTGCCCATCTGCGAGAACGCCAGCGCCAGGCTGGCGGCCAGGTAGGATTTACCTTCGCCTTCGGCGGTGCTGACGATGGCCAGCGAGATTCTCTCTTGGTCGCTGAGGCGGATCGACAGTTCGGCGCGGATCTGGCGGATTGCTTCGGCCTCCATGCCGAACGGCGCCAGCGCGATGTCGAGCGACTTGTCCATACGCTCGGTCGGCACCAGCGCGGTGGCGTAGTTGAATTGCTCGGACAAGACCGTCTGGACGTTTTGCTCGGTCAGCATGCCCAGCCGCACGGCGGCTTCGCCGAAGCGGATATTGGCGGAGTTTTGCAACTCAACGACGCGCGCGACCTGGTCTTCGCTCAGCAGGCCCGCTTCCACGAAGCGGGCGCCCATTTTGTCGGCGGTGCCGGTGTTGATCGGTTTGGTTTCTGTTGCCATGGTCATTGCAGTCTCAGCGGATGCCGATGTGGCCGATTAACGGGAGGTGGATGCCGCGCACCAGGTCGTCTTCGCAGCGTACGCGTCGTTGACCGAGTTCGTACAGCAGGGCCAGGCAGAATCCCAGGGCCAGGCCGACCAGGATGCTGGCGGCGATATTTTGCAGCAGCAGCGGCTTGGAGTGCGAGCTCGGCGCTTCGGCCACGCGCAAGACGGTCAGGTCGAAGGTGTTGATGTTGCTGGCCATGAGGATTTCATCGTACTTCGCCAGCGCTGTGTTGTAGACGCGTTCGACGCTGTCGAGTTGGCGCTGGTAGGAGGTGATCGTATCGCGATGTTGTTTCTGTTCCAGCAGTTTGGCGCGTTGGGTGTCGACTTGCTTTTGCAGTGCTTCTTCCTGCATGGCCAGGCGGCGCGTGTCGATTTGCTGCGCTTCCAGTGAGCTGCGCGCTTCACGCGCAATGCGTGTGGCGATATCGTCGCGTTCGCTGATCAGCGCCAGCGTCTTGGGATGGCGCGGGCCGAGTACGTCCTGTACATCCGCCAGGCGCTTGTTGACGTCGCTCAGTTTGGATTTCAGATCGTTGACGTTGGGGCGTTGCGCTACTTCGGGCAATTCGTCGATGCGCATGCCGCCGCGCACCAGGATGTCGGTGGCATTTTTGCGCGCCTGGGCTTCCTGCTGTTGGTTCTGGACGGTAATCAGCGAGGTCATCAGGTCGCCCAGTTGGCGCGATTGCAGATCGTTGCGCTCATTCGGGTCAAGGATGCCGACTTCTTGCTGGTATTTGGTGAGTTTCTCCTGAATGGAGTCGGCTTCCTTGCGCAGATGTTCCAACTGGGCGTTGTACTGCTCACGGCGCGAGCGTGCCGAGGCGGAAGAAATCTGCTGGTTCAGTTCGATATAGGCGCGCACCACCGCGTTGGCCAGATCGCGTGACTGATCGGCGGTGTCGGCGGCGTATTCGACTTCAATCACGCGGCTGGAGCGGCGCGTCACCACCATGGTGCTGTCGTTGATGCGTTTGACCAATTGCGAGTGGGCACGCGATTCGCCGCTGCGTTCGACGGCTTCGCGATAGCCGGCGGTGCGTTCCAGGTCGAGCGCATCGATGACTTTTTCGGCGACGGCCTGGCTCTTGATCATGTCGAGCTGGGTCTGCATGTAGCTCTCGTCCATCATCGGCGAGAACAGGCGACCGTTGATCGGATCATTTCCCTTGTAGTCGAGGAAGACGTCGGACGAAGCGGTATAGGTCTTGGGCAGCACCAGGGTAACGACGATCGTCACTGCCATGGTCAGGAGCAATGTCTTGAATATCGTGCCTCGCCGCGCCGAGATCATCGACGCCAGCTGTTTGGACGATAAGCCGGTTTCAGGAGCCTGCAAATTCACGTTATAACCTTGATGTTTGATCAGAATAGACTCTCGTTGACATACACGACGTCGCCGGGCAAGACCGGATCCGTCAATTTTGCCTTGATTTCTTCCACGCCCTTGTCAGGCATTTCCCGATTGATATAGATGCGCCGTTGCGATGCGCGCTGTGTCATGCCGCCGCCCAGCGAAATGGCGCGCATCACATTCATGTCCTGTTCCATCGGGTAAGAACCCGGGCGATTGACTTCGCCATGGATGTAAAAGAGTTTTTTCTTGTTGACGTAGACCACGTCGCCGTTGCTGAGCTCGACATCGAGCGGGCTGCGCTCGGTAGACCTGGTTTCGCCCAGCAGGATGGGGATGCGCGCATCGCTTTCGGTCCCGCTGTTGTCGGTCTTGCGGCGCAGCAGCGTGACGCTCTGGTCAGCCTGGGCGGTCAGGCCGCCGGCCGTGGCCAGCAATTCCAGCACGCTCAGGTGGCCGGGAATCGGATAGCGTCCGGGGCGACTGACTTCACCCAGCACCGACACCATCTGGCTACGCAGCTGGACTACTTCAACCGATACTTCCGGATTGCGCAGATATTGGCCTTTGCGCAGCGCCTCGGCCACGCGTGCCGAAATCTCGCTGGTGGTGAGGCCGGTGACATCGATGCCGCCGATCAGCGGCAAGGTCAGCACGCCTTTGTCATTGACGCCGACTTCCGCGGACAGATCGGGTTGGCCGAACACGGTGACGCGCAACACGTCGCCGGAACCGACGCGCGTGTTGGTGACAACGGAAGAGGGTAAGGCCAGCGTGGACAGGGTGCCCGGCGGCGCCGACATGATCTCGCCGGTTTTGGTCGGATCTGTGGGGGTCTGCGCAAATGCAGGGATACTCGTCAAGATGGAGGCGAGGATAACAAGATAAAGGACGAATCGGCGCAAACTTAACTCCCAAGACTGACTACAAAACGATGGCGATTGCGTTGTGCGGAATGTCGTTTTTCAGACAACAAACATAAATCAGTGAGGCAAAGTTTTGTAAATGTGACAACTTAAGTCGGCATGTTAATCGAAAACGCATGCGCTTTTGAAAAAATTCTAGTGATGCGCACAAATCTTTACAATTCGAGTCTCGATGACTGTGAGTGTTTCTGCTAGGGAATTTTACCTGTTTTTATTCATCTGCCGATGGATCACATCTGCGCATGTTAGTTCGCCAAACTGCGCTGGGAGACGCATTTGTGTCGGTCGTGTGCCCAGTTAAGCATATAAATTGCACGATATCAATTCAATGTTGCACCCATCTCACGGCGCTCTGCCAAGCGCGGACTGCATGCATGAGATGCCCGCCGCGGGCGGCAAAATCGGCCGCACAAAAACGATCTCGGCGATTTCGTCTATCCTTGCCGGATTGATTACCGACCTGTCGTTGAGCGCCTATTACCATGTCTGTTTCCCCCAGCAATTCACCGCGTTCGTCATTCGCTACGCCGCTCATCAGCGTGCTGGATCAGGCGCCTGTTTCCGAGGGCATGTCCAGCGCCCAGGCCCTGCAGAACGCGCTCGACCTGGCCAGCCTGGCCGATCGCCTGGGCTATTACCGCTATTGGGTGGCCGAGCATCACGGTACCACTTCGCTGGCCTGCGCCAGTCCGGAAGTATTGATCGGCCCGATTGCCGCAGCCACCTCGCGCCTGCGCCTGGGTAGCGGCGGCATCATGTTGCCGCATTACAGTCCGCTCAAAGTGGCGGAATCGTTCAGCATGCTCAGCGGGTTGTATCCGGGGCGCATCGATCTCGGGCTGGGTCGCGCGCCGGGCAGCGATGCGCTGACCGCGTCGGCCTTGCAGCGCGACCGGCGCCAGCGCCCGCAAGATGACTTCCCTGAGCAGTTGAACGAGTTGTTGGCGTATTTGTGGGACGAGTTGCCGGAAGACCATCCGTTTGCACGCTTGTCGGCGTTGCCGGGCAGTCCGGAATTGCTGCAGCCGTGGATGCTGGGCTCCTCGGCGCAAAGCGGTATCTGGGCTGCCGAGCTCGGTTTGCCCTATATGTTTGCCGATTTCATCCACGCCGCCGGCGAGGCGGTTGCTGCGCGTTACCGGCGCGACTTCGTGCCGTCGCTGCGTTTTCCGGCGCCGCGCCAAGGTGTGGCCTTGCAAGTCATTTGCGCTGACACCGATGAAGAAGCCAGGCTGCTGGCGACCAGCTACGGCATGCGCCTGATCCACATGCACAGCGGCCGGCGCCTGGACAAGATTCCGTCGGTGCAGACTGCACTGCAGTTTTTCGACGAACACAAATTGCCTTCCTCGACGCTGCCTTCAGGGCGGCGCGCCGTGGTCGGTTCGCCGGCCCGGGTCAAGGAGCAGATTGAGGCGCTGGCGGCGGACTACCAGGCCGATGAAGTCATGATCGTGACGATCATCCACGAGCATGCTGCGCGCAAGCGCTCTTACGAGCTGATCGCGCGTGAATTCGGGCTGGCGTGAACTGGTTTTTCTCGTCGAAAGCGTGATGCGTCAAAATGCATCCACTTTTATAAGGTCGATAAATTCTTTTTAAATCAATGGGATAGTGAGAACTTCTCAACTATATCCACAAAGTTATCCCCAGTTTTTGTGGGTAACTTTGCGCAGTGGATAAGTCCTGGCGCTAACGCTGACCACGGCCAGAAAGCCACAGTCGCGTCATCTGTTCGGCGCTGTCTTGCAACAGCGCGGCGGCATTGCCGATGGCGTCCTGCAACGTGGTGGGCCCGAACACGATGGAAAAACATCCCGAAAAACTGGTTTGCAGTTGCGGCAGCGAGGCCCGGTCCACGCCGCCGGACAGCAGCGAGGTCGGCACGCCGGCCAGGCGCGCGCGTTGTGCCGCGATGAAGGGCGCCTTGCCGTGCAGGGTCTGGGCATCGCTGCGGCCTTCGCCGGTGATCAGCCAGTCGGCGTTTTGCAGCGCGTTGTCCAGGCCGATATAGTCGGCCACCGTTTGTGCGCCGGACTGGAATTCAGCGCCCAGCATCAAGAGGGCGTATCCCAGGCCGCCGGCCGCACCGGCGCCGGGCGAATTGGCTTGGCTGTGGCCGCTGGCCTGTTCGAACAGCGCGGCAAAGCGGCCGAGCAGGGCGTCCAGCGGTTCGACTTGTTCCGGCGTGACGCCTTTTTGCGGCCCGAAGACGGCGGTCGCGCCGTGTTCGCCGCACAGCGGATTGTCGACGTCGGACATGGCGACGATGTGGATGTCTTTCAGGCGTGGATCAAGGCCGCTGACATCGACGCGCGCCAGCTTGTCCAGTTGCGACGGCAGCGGTGCCAGCGGCTCACCGGTGGCGTCGAGCAGCTTCAGGCCCAGCGCCACCAGCAGGCCGATGCCGCCGTCATTGGTGCTGCTGCCGCCCAAGGCGATCAGGAAGCGCCGGGCGCCGCCGTCCAACAGCGCCAGCAGGGCGTCGCCGATGCCCAGGGTGGAGCGGTCTTCGACCGGCACGGCGGTGCCGTCGGCGTCGGTCAGGCCGACGATTTCGGCGGATTCGATGACGGCGCTGCCGTCGCTGAGGATGCCCGCGGCAGCGGTGCGCGTGGCGCCGGCGGCGCCGCGCACCTGCAGGCGACGCACTTCGCCACCGGCGTGGAGCAGTGCATCCAGCGTGCCTTCGCCGCCGTCGGCGATCGGGCACAGACGAACCTGGGTGTGCGGCGCAGCCGCCAAGACACCGGCGCCGATCGCCTCAGCAACTTGCCGGGCGCTCAAGGAACCTTTGAATGAATCGGGGGCAATGACAACGATGGGGGCGGAAGCAGTAGTCATGGATACGTGTCTCTGGCGGGAGCAGCCATCGAGGCGGCACCCGGCGCATGCCAGGCACAGATCGGCGGTCTCCCTGGGTGATGGGATATTGTTTTTATCGAGCGCTGATTATATAAGCATCTTCCCGTCGACGACGGCATCGGCAACGCATGAGCCTTATCCATGTATCGTTATCACGCACGAGGTAACAAAAGGTAATTGCGCTGGTAAAGCGGCGCGCGCAATCGCATGATCCTAGAAGTATCATTTGCAGCAGCGAGGACATGATGAAACGCTTGTTATGGATCATTCCAGCACTCATGTTGAGCGGTTGCGTCGCTGTGCCTTACGATCCCTATCCCTACTATGGTTATGCAGCGCCCGGGCCTGTCTATGTCGCGCCTAGCGTCTATTATGGTTATGGTGGCGGTTATTGGGGCGGCTGGCGTGGCGGTGGTTACTGGCGGCATTGAGTCCGCCGTGCTGTTTTCGAGCTGTGGTGGGACCTGCTCAGCCTGTTGCATCCTCTTTCATGCCTGACGGCAACGCAGCCGCCATCGGTGGGTTTGCGTTCTTCAGTCCAAGCCAGTAGCATTGCGGATCATTGATCCAGGCCGGATGTATGTTGCATCAGGTATGATGGGCGCTAAAAATTGGATGCTATCCGTAGTCGCTGCATGGTATGACGATTTTTACGACACTTTCTCACTCCACTCCCAGAACGCGCACCCGTAACCGGACCATCGTCGGCGTCAGCCTGTCGATTCTGGTGCATGTGTTGTTGTTCTTTGTTTTGCGGCCCAGTCTGCAAAAAATCGATGTACAAGCGAATTCGCCGCACGAACCGCTTGAGGTGAGGTTCGTCCCGAGCCAACCCAAACCAGTCGCAGTCAAACAACCGACACCGCCGCAAAAGACCAAGTCAGTCATCAAACCGTCGACCCGGCCCAAGCAGGTGGCGCGGGCCAGACCGAGCCCGGCGCCATCGCGTGCGACGCCGCCGCCATCACCTACCGCAATTACGCAAGCGCCGCCGGAAATGGACATGTCGACCATGCTCAATGCCGCCCGCGAACGGCGCCGTGCCGTCGATGATTCGGCCAGACGCGAGAATGCTGAAGCGCGCGCAGCAGAGCGAGGCCCCTCGGCAAACGAGATTGCCCAGGCGAATGTAGACTTTCAAGCGAGAAAAGCCAGCGGTCCTCAAAACGGCATGTTCGAAATCATCAGTAAAGGCCCGCGGATCTCTCAGTATTTGTATTCCGGGTGGGGGGCGGATGCGCGTCATAAGAAACGACAAACAATCACCGTTGATGCCGGCTTGAACGGCGATATGGAGAAGGCCATTGTCAATAGTATGATTGCGCTTATCCGTAAAGATGTTTCTGGTGATCAATTCATTTTCGAATCGCAAAAACTGGGCCGTAGCGTTGTATTGTCTGCTCGTTTGGAAGACACGGCGGGTTTGCAGGCATTCCTGTTGCGCGAGTTTTTCGGCTAGCAATCTGCCTCTGATCTCCCTGTGCGCGTATCCAAATTGAGGCCTGTCTAACCGGCGGCTCGCTTTGCCGCTGTAGCGACATCGCATCAGCTTGGCCTTTCAGAGTTTTCCTATATCAAGGCCTGCGATAAAAATTCACACTGTTGAACTTCGACGTCCACACGTGAGTCTCCCATGAACAGTTTTCTGTGGGTTTTTGCAATTTTCTGCGGCCTGCTTTTCTTGTATAAAATCTTTGCGGAATCAGGCGCCACCAAGCAGACGCTGGCGCAACTCCAGCAGCAATTCATCATCGATATTTGCGATGGCAATCGGGCCCAGGCAGAACGCCTGATCGCCGAAAAGACACAATGCTACCCGACCCTGGACGCCTCGCAAGTGCTGCATCTGGTGTATCAGGACATGCTGGAACTGACTGCGGAAGAGCGCGCGGCAGCCTTTGTCGCGTCTGCGGCATACGTCGGCAAGCCCGTCGTCAAGGGTACCGTGGCTTGAGTCGCTGAGGTTTTTCCGATGGTCATGGCCCGCCGCGCGGCGCCATTGCCTTGTGCGAACGATATCGGCGCTGACAGATCAACTGAAAAACATGTGAGAAAAACATGTTGAAAGTCTTGCATCCCTTGCTGGTAAAGGATTTCGGGCGAATACGCTATTCCCTGGTTTGTGCTACTATGGCTTCAATTGCTGTGAGGAAACCATGGAAAATGTCGATGAAAAAGTAGAATTAACCGGCGAAGAGTTGCGCTGGATGTATAGCGTCTTCAAAGGGGATTTTCGCGTTATTCCACGTCGCGTGGTGCAAAGCGTGATCAGCAAGGGACTCGGTATTCCCAATCTCGGTGGCGCTTTCAACCTGACCAAAGCCGGTCGCAACGTATTCCGTCGTGCTTCGGTGGAGCAGGCCGCCAATGACGACATGCACATCGTCAAATCGCGTTATCGCCATCGGTCCAACTGGCGGCTGGGATAATCGCCGCCATGGCGCTAAAGTGAAGCAGTATTCGACTCGCATCGGATACTGCTTTTTTCTTTTGGCGGAACAACTGCCAGCGCGGTGTGCTGACACATAAAATACGAAGCACCATAAAAAAACCCGGTACCAGCGAACTGATACCGGGAAAGCTCGTCACTCCCCCGAAAAACCTGGCAGACAGAGTCGCGTTCTCTGACTTGACATGAAGCACCTGAAGAGGAGACAAGCAGGCGCTGCAGAACCGAGGAGGGATGCGGATGACTTGATTGCATTCTTGCAAAAAAATTAGCTTATTAATATCGAATTAATTCGAGATATTTGGGGTATTTACACCGCATTGAAATGCGCGCCATTATTTTTCGAGATGCAAATTATTTCTAATGTTCATGCCTGAAAATTTTGAGGCGAGTTCTGTCGATTGCGAAAAGTAGTGACGTACTTTTTCATGTTTAAGGCAGATTCGCCTCAGCCCCGAAAAACGCCCTGCAAACAGGGCGTTGTTGTAGCCGCCAAACATTCCGTGTACGCAATATGCTTTCCGCTGTGCGCTGAGCAGTATTTTCAGCCCGGTGCTAGACTGGTTTTTTCACTCATCGAAGGAATCGTCATGTCGAGTCGCTCCAGGTTGCTGTCCTTGTTTACGGTTGCACTGCTTGCGTTACCGTTGCTGTCCCAGGCTCAGAATGCTACGCCCAACCGTATCAGGGGCACCGTGTCCGCCGTCAACGGCAGCGATGTCGACGTCATGACGCGTGAAGGCAAGACCCTCAAGCTGCGTTTGAGTGATACCACGCGTTATTCCGCGGTCAAGCCGCTGGATTTGTCGGCGATCAAACAAGGTAGTTTCATCGGCACCGCCGGCAAACCTGGCGCCAATGGCAGTATCCAGGCGCTGGAAGTGGTGGTCTTTCCCGAAGAAGCGCGCGGCACCGGTGAGGGGCACTACGATTGGGATCTGCTGCCTGGCAGCAGCATGACCAACGCGACAGTGTCCGCGGTGGTGTCTGGCAATAGCGGGCGCGACCTGGAACTGGTCTATCAAGGCAAGAGCATCAAGATCACGGTGCCCAAGGATGTGCCGGTCGTGACGATCATCCCTGCCACGCTGCAGGATCTGAAGCCTGGCCTGGCGGTGTTTGCCGTGGCCACGCATACCGGCGACGATTGGAACGCCGCGCGCATCGTGGTCGAGAAGGATGGCGTCAAGCCGCCGATGTAAACACGCTGGAGGCGGGGAGAGGGGAGCATCGATAAGGCCGCGTTTATGCCTGAAAACGCATAAGCGCATGCAAACTTGATCGTTCCCAAGTCGGATCTTTCGATTTACAGTGGTCTCGTCTCCTCAATAAACCTCCTGGAAGATGTTTTTGAGACTGAACCCGCCTGGCGCATGCCGTGCGGGTTTTTTTTCGGCCGTTCGCCGACCTCGGCCGCTTATTAAATAATCAATCTGTTGCCAGGCCATGCGCAGCAAGGCTTGGCGAGCACGCCCCACAGCTTGTCCACAGATCTGTTCACAGACATTGTGGGTAACTAGCGACAGATATTGTCTTGTCTCTTGGCCTCCTGGCCGATTTTCATTGCTTTGCCGGCGTGCGTACGCTTACCATAGCCGCCCGGACCTTCTGGCAAACTGTCTGCCTGAATCAACACGGAGAATGCAATGAGCGACGATCTGACCAAAGATGAATTTGACGCCCTCGGCCAAGTCAGCCGAAAAGAACACCGCGGACGTCCCAGCGCCTGCGTCGCCCGCAACACCAAGCGCCTGACCGGCCTCAAATTCCTGGAGTACAGTCGCGAGGGGCATCTGGGCTTGACCGAGAAGGGCAAGCAAATCCTGTTCATCTACCGTTGCATCGAAGCCTTGCGTGGCCTCAGCCTTGATCCGCAAGCGCACATCGATGCAGACGTCGCCATCTTCCTTGGCCGCAAGGGACACATCATCGAGAAGGACGGTAGCAAGCAGTTTGAAATTACCCAGCGCGGCCGCGAATCGCTTGCCGACATCGACGCGCAGTCGCACTGATTTTCCTTCTTCCAAGCTGGCATGCCCGCTGTGGCATGTCGTGCGGATGATCTCCCCATAAAGCGCCGTCAACGACTCGTCCGTGCTGCCTGTATTGCAGCCATGGCGCGGCCGTTGCGCGCCGGTTTCTCTCTTTTCGCACAGTGCGCCTGCGGGCATATTTCCTCCGCGGGAGAGGTGCCGCGCAGACATAGGGAATTCCCCGATAGATTGCGCCTGCCTGCGTGACTATGATGATCTCCATGGAACGACGCTTTGCAACAAGCCGGCAAGCCGGATGCAAAGCTGGTCGCTAACTGAACTAACGGAGGTCATCATGCAATTCATCGTCGACACAGTGCCCAACGACATCGCCCTGATGTTTCTTACTTATCTCGGCTTTTGTCTGTTGTTGATGTACCTCTTCATCCGCGCCGATTGCCAATGGAATAAGCGTGAAATCAAGTTGTCGCATGAGCGCCTGCGTTTGCTCTCGGCCGATCATTGCAAGTTGGACCGGCTGCGTGAACTGACCGCCTGCTCGGTGCATCACGACGTCAATTGCGCCTGCTTCCTGAATGGCAGGAACGACGACCGTCATCGTGGTGAGGCAGCATGAGCAGGTCGGCGCCGACCTCGGGTATGAGAAAATACGCGGATGAAATCACCTAACATTCGCCCCCTCATCCCGCTTGCGGATTATCAACGTATTTTTCGTGTCATCCACTCGGTGCTTGATAGTGTCGACGCCAATATTCCTGCCGCGAGTTTTTTCTTCAGCGTGACCGCGGCGCAGATATTGAAAAAGTTTTACAAAAAGAATGCTTTTCCGGTTGCCGGCGCAGCGTTCTATCTGGTCAGCAAAGACGGCAGCGGCGCCTTGTCCTTCGGCACGCTTGACGGCGACAAGGTCGACAGCAACAGCGATGCGTTTCATTGCTGGGTGCAGTGCGATGGTTATGCGCTGGATTTGATGGCGCCGGTATTCCAGGAATTGCTGGCGGCGGCCGGTCACCCGATGAAGGTGCGGCGGCAAATGTTCCAGAAGGATTTGGCGCGCATGTCGGCATCACCGCAGGCATTGAGCGCGCCGGGTGATTTTCATCTGGAACCGAATCTGGCGCTGACCAAAGAATTGTTGCAGCAATTCATGAACAAGCCCGCGCTGAACAATCTCTCGCGGGTGTGCCTGGAGTGGTATCAGAAGCCACCGAAAGAACTGGGCACGGATCTGGTCATGCAGGGCGAAATCATGCAAGGCGAGGCTACCGAAGGCACTCGGATCAAACTCAGCCGCTTGCAGATAACCGGCGCCTGGTAAGTGCGCGGCAATTGCGACGCAAGGAATGGGAAACAGGGGAGTGGAAGTAGTGGGGCAGTAGCTTGCAGCAGCAGTTTGTGTTGTCTCTTGGGGAAAGCAGGGGTAGGGCAGGGAGGCGGGAATGGTGCGCCGGACGGTTGGTCCGGCACACCGTGCAATCATGCATATCGGTTGCATGTATCGCGAAAGAGTAGACAGGATAATCTGGCTTTGTGACTTGTTGATGACAGCGGCAACCATCCCAATTATGGTTGCTGCGGACATCGGGGAGGCGCGAAACCGTTTTTATAGTGTCACGAAGCCGTCATACGTCGTCGATAGAATCTCGTTTGTCTCCTCTAAACTTGCTTTAGATTCACCTGCGATACGAAAGTATCGCAGGTTTTTTTTCCTCAAGAATTCTTCTACCAGTCTGACCACAGAGTTTTGCTTGAGTCGCCAATGCCGGATAGTGGCGTCGTAACCCGGCTGCACGCACACGTTTTGGAAGCTGCCATCCTCCCTGTTGAGAGGGGCGTGCCTTCACCTAATTTGCGAGTGCGAATGGTTCACAGGCGTTGCGTGCCTAGGCGAGGCGGCGCGTCGTAGCGGTGCTACGGCAAGGAGTCGCAACAACGGCACGCGGCGCCTGTGATCCATTCCCGAAGGGTTCAAGTCATCACGCGCGCTGATTGCGTTGCGTGGCTTGCAGGTGGGCCCACCATCAGCTGCGCCACGCGGCTTACCAGCACGCGTGATGACTTGAACGCCTCTCACAAATTAGGTGAAGGCACGCCCCAATCAGTCGGTGGCGCGGGGTGCGTCCTTATTGCTTCTTGTCCTTGATTTGTCCTGCATCTGCTGCGCATTTGCACAAGAATGACAAGGAATTGAAATATCGCTTGTTATCAAACACTTAAGTGACTTCTCAAGTGCTTATCCACAGGCTTGCTCCCAAAATGTGGGGATAACTTTCAATGTAATCCACAAGCCCTGCGGCAATTTTTCTGCTTGACAACACCTACTGCGGCGCTTGATCCGTGTACGGCTCCACCTTGACCGAGCTCAGGCTGTAGCCGGCGGTGCCCATCATCGTGTCCGAGTGCTCCACCTTCAGCACGCCGTTGATCCATACCGCGTCCATGGTACGGATATTCTTGACGGCCTTGGTGCTGTGCACGTGGATGATCTGGTTGGCCGGCGGCGGCGGCACATGGATGCAGGCGCCGAAGTAGGGCACCAGCAAGAATTCCTTGAGCGCTTCGCCTTCGCGTTCCAGCGACACCACGAAGCCGGGGATGCGGATCGACACGCCATCCATGCTCGGATCGACCGGCGCATTCTTCCAGTATTTCTTGGCTTTCCACAGTGCTTCCATCGCACGCGGATCGCCATCTTCCATCTTGTCCAGCTTCAAGCCTTTGAACGGCGCCATCGCATCCCAGTTCTTCGGCATCAGCGCTTCCCAGGCAATTTCACGGAAGGCGCCGTCGTTCTTGCCGGACGGCTTGTAAGGCTTGTTCGACAAATCGGGGCCGGGCTGCAAATGATCGCCCACTTTGTATTGCGCGTTGTCGGCGTACGGCGCGGCGGCGCCGCTGGCTGCCGTTGCCGCCGCAACCGTGGTACCGGCGTTGACCGCTGCGGCAACCGCGGCGGCGGCGGAGGTCTTCGGCGTCGCCATCAGGTGGGCGCCGTAACCGACCAGCAAACCGGCGGCTACGATGCCGCCTATCCAGGAAATACTTTTCATGATCTCAAATTCTCGGAGTCAAGCCATCCGCCAGGCTCAGGCGGTAAGCGCGCAAGCCCGGCAACAGGCTGGCGAGGAAACCGGCTGCGATGGTCCACAGCAACAATTGCAATTCGCCTGCGGCCGGTAAAGTTGCATGCAATGTTACGCCAAATTGCGCACTCAGGAAGGGGCCGAGCGCTACCAGTGCAAGCGTCAGCAAGAGCACGCCCAGTACCACGCCGGCCAGCATCACCGCCAATCCTTCCAGCGCCAGCAGCAAGAAAATATCGGTCGGTCGCGCGCCTACCGAGCGCAGCACCGCCAGCTCGCGCCGACGTTCGCCGAGGCTGGCCATGATGGCCGAAACCAGTCCCGCCAGGCCGACGATCACCACCATGGCGGACACCAGCAGCAAGGCGTTTTCGCCGACGCCGACGACTTGCCACAATTCGTCCAGCGCCACGCCCGGCAACACCGCCATCAGCGGCTCGCTGTTGTCATCGGCGATATCGCGCTGCACGCCGAATACCGCCGCGCGATTTTTCAGGCCCACCAGCACGGCCGTCACGGTCTTGGGCGTGAGGTCGAATTTCTTTACCAGCGCCGGCGCAATCGACAAGCCCGGCATCGGTGCGCCGCCTTCCCAGTCGAGATGGATCGCTTCCATCGCATCGAGGCCGATATGCACGGTGCGGTCGACCGGTGTGCCGGTGCGGGCCAGGATGCCGGTGACGGTGAATGGTTTGTCGGCGTGGTCGGTCAGGTGCAGGCTGCCCATGCCGTGGCTGAGCACGATATGGTCGCCCAGTTTGTAATGCAGATGTTGCGCCACTTCGGCGCCGATCACCGTTTCGAAGACACTGCCGAACACGCGACCTTCACTCAGGTGCAGCGCCTGGCCGTCGCCGTAGTGGAAGTGTTCAAAGTAATTGCCATTGGTGGCCAGCACTGGGAAGCCGCGATGGGAGTCGCCCAACGACAGCGGAATGGTCCAGGCCACGGCCGGATTTTTCGCCAGCTTTTGCGCGCTGTCCCAACCCATGTTGTTGGTCGCGCCGCCGATGCGGAAGATCGCATACAGCATCAGCTGGACCGGACTGGTGCGCGCGCCCACCACCAGGTCGGTGCCTGACACCGATTGTGAGAACCCCTCGCGCACTTCATGGCGGATGCGCTCTATGCCCAGCAGCATCGCGCTCGACAGCGCAATCGCCAGCAGCATCAGGCCGAGCGTGAAGCGGCGATTCCAGGCGCTGCGTGCAGCCAATCTGAACAGGAAACTCATCCCGCGTCCTCCATGCTGGCGCAACGATTGATGTCGTTGAGCGCAATGCGGCGATGGAAGCGTTCGGCCAGGCGCTGATCGTGGCTCACAAACACCAGACTGGCACCGGCCTGCTCGCACTCATGCTGGATCAGGTCGAGGAAGGCGTGCTGGCGGTCGCTGTCAAGCGCCGAAGTCGGCTCATCGGCGACGACGATTTCGGGCCGGCCGATCAGCGCGCGCGCCGCCGCTACACGTTGTTGCTGACCGATCGAGAGTTGCGTCACGGCGCGCCTCCACAAGTCAGGCGCCAGGTCGAGGCTGCGCAGCAGCGAGTGTGCTGCTGCATGCAAGTCTTGCCCCTGGGCCAGCGCGCGCTCGCGCCGATAGGCCGAGAACTGGCAGGGCAGCAGCACATTGTCGAGGATGGACAGATACGGGATCAGGTTGAATTGCTGGAAGATGAAGCCGATATGATCGACGCGAAAGCGATCGCGGCGCGACGCCGGCAAGGCGTCCAGGCCTTGCCCGAGTATCGCCACGCTGCCGCCCTGCGCACTGGCGATGCCGCCGATCAGCGCCAGCAGCGTACTCTTGCCGCTGCCGCTGGGGCCGCTGACGAAGACTTGTTCGTGCGCCTGCACGTCGAACCGGTCGAGCGCCAGCGTCGGCGTTTTCTGGCCTGGCCAGGTGAAGGAAATATCGCGCAAGGCGATGGCGGCGTCGCTCATATCGGAGGGGGAAACACAGTCACTGAAACGGGTTGCAAGAAATTTACTGGACGGTAAGACTGGCCGAACCCGGTGTTAGTTTCGCCGCGCCCTGGCGTTTGGCCGTCACCAGTTGCACGTCGATGCTGTTGAATCCTTTGAAGGCATCGAACAGTTTCACGTCGATACGCTGCAAGCGTTCCGGGTGGGCGCACTGAAACGTGAAATCCGCGTCCAGGTCGGCATGGCCGTCATGATCTTCGTGGCCGGCCGCTTTGTTCACCGCCGCTTCGCCCAGCAAGGCTGGTTCGATGGCCGCGGACACCAATTGGACTCCACTGAGCTTGCATTCTGCTGACGGCGTGGTCACAAAGACGGCGCCGCCACTGCGCAGCGTCTTGGCCATGTCTTGCGCGGCCTGCTTGTCTTTGGCGCTTTTGGCCGCATGTTCGAAGCCGATCAGGTTGACCAGCGGCGAATCCAGGTGCAAAGACAGCGTCTTGCCATCGAGTGCGACGTCGAGCTTGCCGACACCGTGGACGTGGGCTTCGTGCGCTGCCGCTAGTGTTGCAGCGGACAGGAGAAGGGCGGAACCGAGCGCCGCAGCGATATTGCGAGGTTTCATGAACACATCTTTCTTCAGGTGGGCTGCGCAGGGCGGAGAGTCGTCCCGCGCAACATTTTGACTGGGTTGAAGGATTTCTTCGAGGCTTGTCACATCTTGCAACAATGTTGCATTATAATTGCGGTTTCGCAACTTGGTTGCAAACTGATTTGTAACGGCAATACCGCCTGTTTGCGCCTGCGGGGCTGCCGCTGCCGCAAATCCATCAATAACAATACCGCCACAACTATGCTTTCCCGCTTCTTTCAACAAACCAGCGTCCTCGCACTGCCATGGTGGCAGCGTGTGCTGCTGGTCGCGCCGGTGTGCCTGCTCCTGTGGTTCGGCGTCATGTGGGCATTGGGAGGCGATTGAATATGTCCGCCGCCATCTCGCTGGAAAACCTGACCGTCACTTACCGTCGGCATCCTGCCCTGCATCACGTCAGCGGCCATTTTGCGCACGGTTCCCTGACCGCCATCGTCGGCCCCAACGGCGCCGGCAAGAGCACGCTGCTCAAAAGCATCATGGGCCTGGTCCGTTGCAATAGCGGTCGCGTCGTCACGCATGCCGCCGCCAGCCGCATCGCTTATTTGCCGCAACAGGCCGAGATCGATCGCAGCTTTCCGATTTCGGTGCTCGATTGCGTGTTGCTGGGTTACTGGTCGCGCGCCGGTCTGTTTCGCCGCATGAGTCGCGACATGGTGCGCCGTGCCGAGGAGGCGCTGGCAGCCGTCGGTCTCAACGGCTTCGCCCAGCGCTCGATTGCCAGCCTGTCGGTGGGACAGTTCCAGCGCGTCCTGTTTGCGCGCATCTTGCTGCAGGACGCCGAACTGATCTTGCTCGATGAGCCGTTCAGCGCCATTGACAGCAAAACCACCAACGACCTGCTGCAGATTATCCAGTCCTGGCACGCCGAGCAGCGCACGGTGATCGCCGTGCTGCACGACTACGATCAGGTGCGCCGCGCCTTTCCGCAATCGCTGCTGCTGGCGCGCAGTGTGGTGGCCTGGGGCGAGACTGAACAAGTGCTGTGCCACGACAACCTGCATCGCGCGCGCTCCATGGCGGAAGCCGTCGACGAGCACGCGCCGCTGTGTGCCGTGGATGTGGTTGAGCCTGTCAATAATGAGGAGGCGCCGCGATGATGCTGCTACACGATTTCTATCAATTCGCGATTGCGCCGTTCCAGGAATTCGCCTTCATGCGCCGAGCGCTGGTGGCGACGCTGGCGCTGGCGCTCAGTAGCGCGCCGCTGGGCGTGATGCTGACCTTGCGGCGCATGAGCCTGTTCGGCGAAGCCCTGAGCCATGCGGTGCTGCCGGGCGTGGCCGCCGGCTTCATCTTCTTCGGCCTGTCGCTGCCGGCGCTGAGCATCGGTGGTTTTTTGGCCGGCGTCATCGTGGTCGCGCTGGCCGGCTGGATCAGCCGCCATACCGAACTCAAGGAAGACGCCAGCCTGGCCGCTGTTTATGTGGTGGCGCTGGCGCTCGGCGTGATCATGATTTCCGGTCACGGCACTCAACTCGACCTCTTGCATATCCTGTTCGGCAACGTGCTCGGCGTCGACACCGAAGGCTTGTTGCTGGTGGCCGGCGTCTCCAGTCTGAGCGTGTTGCTGATGGCGGGTTTGTACCGCGGCTTGTTGCTGGAAAGTTTCGATCCGTCTTACCTGGCCGCCAGCGGCGGACGCAATACGATTTACCAGCAACTGTTCCTGATGCTGGTGGTGCTGAACCTGGTGGCCTCGTTCCAGACGCTGGGCACGCTGATGGCAGTCGGCCTGATGATGTTGCCGGCTGTCTCGGCGCGACTGTGGCACGACACCTTGCCGGCGCAACTGGTCAACAGCACGGTGCAGGCCGCCGCCGCCGGCTATGCCGGACTGATGTTGTCTTACTACGCTTCGGTGCCGTCGGGCCCGGTGATCATCGTGTGCGCCGGCGGTTTCTATTTCTTGTCCTTGATCTTTGCCCCGCGCGGCTGGTTGCCGCGCATGTTGCGCAGACCGCATCTGCGCGCCTAATTCTTCTCTCGGGAGTCATTTGTGAAATTGTTACGCCACTTCATATTGGGCGCAGCCATGCTGTTCGCCCAAGCCGCCAATTCGGCATCGGCTGCCGACGCCAAATTGCCGGTCGTCGCCAGCTTCAGCATCCTCGGCGACATCGTCGCCAATGTCGGCGGCGATCGCATCGCCGTGACTACGCTGGTCGGCCCCGATCAGGACGCGCACGTGTTCCAGCCGGCGCCTGACCACATCAAATCGGTGGCGCGCGCCAAGCTGGTCGTCATCAACGGACTCGGTTTTGAAGGCTGGATGGAGCGCGTGGTGCAAGCCGCCAACTATCGCGGCGACATCGTGGTCGCCTCCAACGGCATCGCGGTGCGCGATCGCATCAGCGACGAGCACGATGACCACAACCATCACCACGGCAAGAACGATCCGCATGCCTGGCAAAATCCGGCCAACATCGTCGTCTACACGCGCAACATCGTCGCCGCACTGAGCAAGCTTGATCCGGCCGGCGCCGCGGTCTATCAACAGAACGGCGACACCTACATCGCCAAGCTCAACGAACTTGATCGCTGGGCCGTGCAACAGTTCGCGCAATTTCCCGACGCCAAACGCAAGGTGATTACCTCGCACGATGCGTTTGAATATTTCGGCGCGCATTACAAGGTGCGCTTCCTGGCGCCGCAAGGCGTGTCGACCGACAGCGAGCCAAGCGCCAAGGAAGTCGCCAATCTGATCCGCCAGATCCGCAAGGAAAAAATCCGCGCAGTCTTCATCGAAAACATGAGCAGTCCCAAGCTGCTGCAGCAGATCAGCAAGGAAGCCGGCGTCGCGCTGGGTGGCAAGCTGTATGCCGATGCACTGTCGCAGGTCGACGGCCCGGCGCCGACTTACCTGAAGCTGATGCGCTATAACATCGAGCAGTTGCTGGCGCAGTTGAAACTGAACTGAAGCCGGATGGGCGGCGCGGGTGGGGAAGCAGCCGGCGTCGTCATGAAATCATGACTTCGCGTATCCTTGTTGTTTTTCCTCACACCAACAACGGAGATAACAATATGGTCCACGTCGTCGCAATCATTACCGCCAAGCCCGGCAAGCGCGAAGAATTGCTGAAACTGGTGCGCGCCAATCTGGCCGCTGTCCGCGCCGAACAAGGCTGTATTGCCTACGATCCGGTCATTGACGTGCCGGGCTTCGGCGGCTCGCAAGCCGAACTCGGCGCCGACACCTTCGCCTTCATCGAAAAATGGGAAAGCGCCGAAGCGCTCAAAGTCCATTTCACCCAGCCGCACATGCTCGACTACCGCGACAAGTCAAAAGACCTGATCGCGGCGCGCGCCGTTCATGTGCTGGAATCGAGCGAATAAATTTTGGTCGGATCGTAGGCTGACGCTTGTCCCATCTGCATCAGCCAGGCGATAAAAGTCTTGAGGGCATTGCCGTTGGTCTCGCCGACCCGGTGCAGCATATGGAAGCCCTGGCCGTGCAACACCACTTCCGGAAACAGCTGGCGCAAGCGGCCGTGCGACAGGTCGTCGTCGACCAGCGCCAGCGATCCCATGGCGATCCCCAGATCGGTCGATGCCGCCTGCAAGCTCAGGAAAAAGTGCTCGTAACTGGTCCCCGGCAATTTCTTCTTCACCGACACACCGGCCTTGATCAGCCATTGCTGCCAGGCGTCGGCGCGCACGCTCAGATGGATCAGGGAGGCCTGCAGCAAGTCGGCCGGCTTGTTGATCGGATGCAATTCAAGATAATGCGGCGAGGCCAGCGGCGCCGACACGTCGTCGAGGAAGCGCACGCATTCAAAGCCGCTGCGCTCCAGCGGGCTGCGCCACAGCACCACGTCAAAGGGATCTTTGACGTCTTCAAAATGCTCCGACACGGTGGTCGTCACGCGTACCTCGATGCGCGGGTTGTCGATCTGGAACTGCGACAGGCGCGGAATCAGCCAGCGCATTGCCACTGACGGCGCCGTGATCACGCGTACGATGCGGTTCTTGCCGGTCAGGGTCAGTTGCTCGGCCGCCATGGCGATGCGATCGAGGGCGGCGCGCACTTCCGTATAAAACACTTGTGCCGCCTCCGTTGCTTCCACGCCACGCGGAAGGCGAATAAACAAGGGTTGGCCGAAATGTTCTTCCAACAATTTTATTTGCTGACTGACCGCACTATGGGTGATATGCAACTCGTGCGCCGCAATCGTCAAACTCCTTGTGCGCGCGGCCGCTTCGAACACTTTGAGCGCCTTGAGCGGCGGTAGGGACATGGTCATGGTGTTAGTTTTTCTTATACTGCTGTCGGAAAATATTGCTTTTTAAAGTAGGAGCTTGCCCATATTCTCTATATCACTGCAACGTTATTCATGTGAGAGAAATAAATGTCTACTTATCAATCCGCCGGTTTTTCTAATAATTTACAGAGTTTGCTGGAAGCTTTCCAGTTCTTTGTTGAACGCGCTTTTTCGTCGTCCAAGCCAGCCATGAACGGCCCCTTGTTCGATATCAATGACGCTCCTTACCTGGAAGGCGCTGTGAACCACGCCGACATGGAACGCCGTCTGCGCGAACTCGACCGCAGCCATTTGTTGGCTTTGTCGCAACTGCAGTCGCAAATCTGATCGTTGGTGTTTGTTCGGATGCAAGACAGTCGTCATGACTGAATGATATTGGCGTGATGCCAGAGATGTTAAAAAATGCTGCGCGCATTCCGACCCCCTAGTCGGGCATGAAGCGACAGGAGAACGAACCGGAAGCAAGCCTGCGCTATCGGTTCACAGCAAACAGATGTCGCCCCCAGGATGTCCCTCTGCGGGAAGACGATGTCGAAGCGACGCAGATGACTACCATGCGTCGCTTTCATCCAGCAAAAAGGCGCCCGTAGAGGGCGCCGTCATTCCTACCGATTTGTTGACTATCAGAACTTGTGCGTGATGCCCACGCCCAGCCCTGCCGGACTTTGTCCCGCGGAGAGGCCGGGGATGGCATTGGCGGACAAGTTGTAGCTCGCCGTCTGCTCATTGTTGAGCTTGGTGAACGCACCCCATAACTCGGTGCGTTTCGACAAGCTGTAACCATAGCCGAGGGTGAACTGCTGTGCGCCCGACGCCGTGCCCGGTTTGCCGATGCCGCCGATGCCGGCAGTCGCATTTCCTTGCGAACGTCCTGCCCGCACATACGAAGCGCGCCACTGGCCGTTGCCGATGTTGTGCGTCAGCGCCAGTTGCCAGGCGTCGCGGTGCAGGTTGGTCGCCGCCGTCGGCTCATAGCGCAGGCGTTCCCAGGCGAAGCGCAGGCGCGTGTTGCCGAAGGAATAGGCGGCGCCGATCTTGTGGCCGGTGTCGAGCGTGCCGGCGGCGAAATAATCCTTGTGCTGTTCATAGCCGTAGGCCAGGTATAGCGAGCCGTTCTCATAGGTCAGCAAGCCGGAGATCAGGCCGGGATTGGTGGTCGCGGTCTGCTCTTCGCGCGCCGCGTAAGCGATGCGGCCGATCAGTCCGTCGAAATTCGGCGTCGAGTATTGCACCAGGTTTTTCTGGCGGCGGTCGAAGGAGGCCGGCGACTGCGCATTCGCTGCGGTCGTGAAGCCATTGCCCATGATGGAGTTGGAGGCGAAGATGCCGGCCGTGAACGGATCGATCGCGTACACCGAGACAAAACGGTAGGGCGATTCATACTGGCCGGCGAAGATCTCGCCAAAGCCGCCGCGCAAGCCGACATTGTCGTTACGATCGGCAAACGCGCCGGCGCCGGTATCGACGCCCACGTTCGATTCAATCTGGAAAAACGCCTGCAAGCCGCCGCCCAGGTCTTCCACTCCCTTGAAGCCGAGCACCGACAAATTGTTCGACAGCCGTCCCATACGGCCGACGCCGCCATTGGCGCCGCCGGCCCAGACGCTTTCCGCATTCACTTTCAAAAAACCGTAGATCGTCACGCTGTCGGTCTGCGCTGCCGCGCTTGTGGCCAGCGAGCTCAGTCCCAGCGCCAGCAGCCCTTTCGTTGCTTGTCTCATCCCTGAATTCCCTCCATTGATTGGTGATAGATATTGTTTTTGTTTGAAGAAAATAATAATTCATATAAATTTATATGTATACGTATAAATTAAATGGTATTTATTTGGTTTCGTGTGAATGAATTTTGAGGCGGTCGAGCTGGCCAAGCAGGGGGCTTGATGACCTCAGGCTGCGGCTGTCAGGAGGGCGGGGAAATGCAGAGGACAAAAGAATAGGCGCCGATCAATAGACCAGCGCCTCAGGCAAGCGGGTAAGGAAGTCTTGTTTAAGCCTGATGTTCCTTGATCATTTCCAGCACATGGATGCTCAGGCGGGTGGTGTGGTTGCGCATCGCCAGGTAAGCCTTTTCCGGATCGGAGGCGAGGATGGCGGCAATGATTGCGTCGTGTTCTTCATGCGACACGGTCAGGCGCTTGTCGACGCCGGCCTGTGCTGCGCGAAACATGGCGAGGCGGTCGCGCAGGTTGTCGATGGTGTCGGCCAGGCTCTTGTTATGGGCGCCGGCGCAGATCAGGTTGTGGAATTTCTTGTTGAGCGCCAGGTAGCCGGCATCGTCGCCATTGGCCACGCATTCCTGGCTTTGCAGATGCACCAGCTCCAGTTGTTTCTTTTGTACCGCGCTCATGCGCTCGGCGCAGATGCGGCAACACAGCGCCTCCAGCTCGCACATGGCTTCCAGCATGTCGGCCAGTTCATCGACGCCGATGCTGGTGACGATGCCGCCCTTGCGCGGCTTGAGCTCGATCATGCCGCGCGCGGCCAGTTCGCGCAGCGCCTGGCGGATCGGTGTGCGCGACACCTTGAAACGTTCGGACAGCGCGATTTCTTCCAGCGCAGAGCCAGGTGGCAGCACGCCGCTGATGATCTCATCGGTGAGGGTGCGGTAGATGCGAAGAGAGATGGTTTCCATTCTTGCGTTCTCGGTTTTCTTGGATGGCCGGCTTTATGGGTTCAGCTTGTGGTTCAGATGGCTATATTTTACATCGCTTGCACTATAGCAAAAATCTATACCTAGGACTGCATAAGACCAAAAGTATCCAATTATATTTTAATAAATTCATTTAAAAATTAAAGTATACATATAAAAAATCCATGAGTAGAATCAGCTGTTGTGTATATCGACTATTTCGTCGCTTTCATCTGCTCATTTATTCATCAAAGAGGAGGCTGCACCATGGCTAACAAACTGCGTCACATCGCTATCGCCGTTCCCGATCCGTGGAAAACCGCGGAGTTCTACCAGCAGGCGTTCGGCTTCAAGAAAGTCGGCGAGACCGATTCTTCGCTGGCGCGCGGCGTCTATCTGAGCGACGGCACCATGTCGCTGGCGCTGCTGAACTACAAGACCGACGAAGCCGCCGGCGATCGTGGCCGCGAGTTCGTCGGCCTGCATCACATCGGCGTCTGGGTCGACAACATCGTCGATGCGCGCAAGGAGGTCGAGCAAGCCGGCGGCGAATACTACATGGGCGAAGTGCCGGTCAAAGGCAACATCTTTTACGAAGTCAAATACAAGGATCCCGACGGCGTCATCTGCGACCTCACCGATCACGGCTGGGGCGGCGCGTCCAAGGATGGTCCGGCGGCCGGTAGCAAAGGCGAAGGTCCGGCCCTGCGCCATCCGGATCTGACGGCGGATCGCAGCGCTCTCTGATTTTTATATTCGTTTCATTCATGCCCGGCCGGCCGGATAGTCCGGTCGGGCGTTTGCTTTATTGAACGCATTGTTGATCCGTGGTGTTTTATCCATGCGGAGATGAAGCGCTGAACGATACGGGGTCCTGACTTTCGTCAGGACGACAGCGCTTGGGATTGGCGTCTTTTGAATGACGCGTCTTCAGCCGGCCTGACTTCCACAATCCGTCGTCCCGGCGAATGCCGGGCCCCAGTGGCGTTCGCTGCTAAGTCACGATATTACTCAATGCCTTCCCATTGGCGAGTGCCAGAAGATTGCCCTCAAACATGCGCAACTGCGCCGCCAGCGCCTCCGGCGAGCGGCCCGAGATATGCGGCGTCAGCAGTAGATTGTCGAGCGTACGAAACGCCGCGGGCAGCGCCGGTTCTCCATCGACCACATCGAGCGCCGCACCGGCAATCTGCTTATTCTCCAGCGCTTCAATCAGCGCGGCCGTATCGACCACGCTGCCGCGTGCAATATTGATCAAAAATCCTTGCGGCCCCAGCGCTTGCAACAAGTCGCGATTGACCAGATGTCGCGTCGCCGCGCCGCCCGGGCAGGCCAGGATCAGGTAGTCGCTACTGGCGGCCAGCTCCAGCGGTGTGGCGCAATAGCGATAAGCGACGTCGCTGCGTGCGTGCCGCGTGTGATAGGTCACCGCCATGTCGAACGCTGCGGCGCGGCGCGCAATCTGTTCGCCGATATTGCCCAGGCCGATAATGCCGAGACGCTTGCCGTTGACGGTCGGGCGCGCTGCGCGGCGACTTTCCCAGTGCCCGGCCTTGACGGCGCCGTCCAGCAAATGCAGGTCGCGCGACACCGCCAGCATCAGCGCCATCGCATGATCGGCGACGGTGGCGTTGCTGGCGCCGGGGGCATGTGTCACCGCGATACCCGACTCTTTGGCGGCAACCAGATCGACGTTTTCATAACCGGCGCCGAAGGTACTGACCAGTTTCAACTGCGGCAGCGCTTGCATGTGTGCGCGGCTCAGGCCGGTCGAGCCATTGGTCAGCACCACGCGTACCGATTGCAGTGCTTGCAGATCGTGGTTCTCACTATCGATTCCTGCGGGCGCGTAGCGCACGGTCGGCAGCGCCGGGTTGGCGCGCAACTGTGTCAGCAAGCTGTCGGCCAGGGGGATCAGGATCAGTAATTCTGGAGCAGGGGACATCGAAATCCTCGTCAAGGTTAGCAAAACGAAAAGCCATAAAAATACATAGAGAATTTTGTGTGCGAAAATTTTTACATAATTGTATTGCAATGTATACGTATAAGTTTTAATGTATTCATATTGTGATTTTTGATGTTCTTCAATTTTTCGAGAGGAAGCGATCTTGGCTTGGTATGCGATTGCAACGTATGTGCAGGGTGGTGTGGGCGGGCAAGCGCGTCCCGCGCTGGTGCAGGATGACCTGTTGTTCGATCTGGCGGATGTCGTCAAAGCCAGCCGCAGCAGCGGTCTGGCGACCAATGAAGCGGCCAGCGTAGCGGCGTTGATCGCCGCATGGGAGGTGCAGAATGCGCAATTGAAGAACCTGGCGGAACTGCTCCCCAGTCTGGTCGCCGCCGGCGCGGTCAAGCCGCTCGACCAGGCCGGCTACGCGCTGGCGGCGCCGTATGTGCCGGGCCGCATCTTCGCCACTGCATCCAACTACTACGACCACGCCGCCGAAATGGGCACCGAGCTGGCGCCGCGCGCGGAGAGTGCGCCGTATTGCTTCATGAAGGCGGAGAGCAGCGTCACCGCCACCGACACCAATGTCGTGATGCCCGCCAATACCGAAAAGCTCGACTGGGAAGTGGAGCTCGGTGTGATCATCGGCCGCCGCTGCAAGAATGTCTCGGTGGCGCAAGCCTACGACGTCATCGCCGGCTATACCGTGTTCAACGACATCAGCGCGCGCGACCTCAATCGCCGCAGCGATTATCCGTTCAAGCATGACTGGTTCCGCGGCAAGAGCTTCGACACCTTCGGCCCGATGGGACCCTGGATCGTACCGCGCGATTGCATCGCCGATCCGCAGAAGTTGCGCATGCAATTGCAGGTCAACGGCGAAATGATGCAGGACGACACCGCGGAAGGAATGATCTTCAACATCGCCGAACAGATCGCCTACCTGTCCAGCATCCTGACCTTGCAGCCGGGCGACCTGATTGCCACCGGTACGCCGGATGGCGTCGGCATGGGGCGCGGCGTCTACCTCAAGGCGGGCGACCAGATGATCGCGTCGATCGAACGCATCGGCAGCATCCGCAACACGGTGGTCGCAGCAGCACAGTAAGAGGCCGCAAGAGCCATGCAAGCGTCACTGCGGCGGTACATGCAGCATTCAATGGAGAATGTGATGGTCATCAGCACGTGCATCAAAAAGTTTCTGGTTTCAGTTGTGCTCGGTTCCTGTTGCGCGGTCACGCTGCAGCCCGCAGCGGCAGCGGATAAAGTGAAGTTCAACCTGGCCTGGCTGCAGCAAGGCAGCACCGGCGGCATCCTGGTGGCGATTGCCAAAGGTTTTTACGCCGACGCCGGGCTCGACGTCAGCGCTGTGCGCGGCTATGGCGGCCAGCGCACCGTCAATGAAATCGACCAGGGTTTGTTCGAGTTCGGTTACGGCGATCCGATCAGTGTGATGCTCAATCGCGCCCAGGGCGGCAAGACCGTCATGGTCGGCATCATCAACACGCGCTGGCCGGCGGCGCTGTGTTATATCGACAAGCCCGAACGCAGGCTGCAAAAACCGGCCGACCTCAAAGGCCTGTCGCTGGGCGGCGGCGCCGCGTCGCCGTTGCAAAACATCGTGCCGAGCTGGCTGCAAGCCAACAAGCTGTCGGCCGATCACATCAAGCTGCTGCGCCTCGATCCCTCGGTGATCAATTCGTCCTTCCTCGAAGGCCGTATTGACTTGGCCGAATGCTGGGAGGGCGCCAACAAGCCCATCCTGGAAGCGCTGCTGCAAAAAGAGGGAAAGAAGCTGGGTTGGATGCGATACCGCGATTTCAATCTCAACCTCTACGGCAACGGCATCGTAACCACCGAGAAGCTGGTGGCCAGCAATCCCGACCTGGTCAGACGTTTCGTGCAGGCCACTTATCGCGGTTTCGAATACCAGCGTACGCATGCCAAAGAAGCTGCCGAGGCCATCGCGGCACAACAGAAGCTGATGGACAAGGGCATCTTGTTGCAGCAAATTACCGAAACCAATCAGATCATCAATGACCCTGAAGCCGAGAATAAAAAACTGGGCTGGATGCGTGCCGACCGCATGCAGGCAACCGTCGATTTTGTGAAGAAGGCATTCAATCTGCAAGCGCCGATCAAACCGACAGATATCTATACAAACAAATTCGTCGAATAGAAACTCGCCCATGCTCTTGCTGTGCTCCGGTCGTCCTCGGCTGATGCCTTCTCGCTACAGAGCATGAACGAGTTTGCGATATAAGAAGGAGGAAATGAAATGCAAGCAATACGTCCCAAACGCCTCGGCCACTTGGTGCTGGCCGTGCGCGATATCCAGGCTTCGGTCAAGTTTTATACCGAGATCCTGGGTTTGCAGGTGTCCGACTGGATCAGCGACCAGATGGTGTTCTTGCGCGCCGGCACCGATCACCATGATCTGGCCTTGTCGCAGATTCCCAAGGATTCGCCCGACATCAATGATTTGCCGCGCTACAGCCGGCCCGGCATGGAACACTTTTCCTATCTGGTGGAAGACCGCGCCGAGATGGATCGCGCCGCCGAGTTCCTGCAGCAAAAGGGCGTGGAAATCGTGCGCGGCATCGGCAAGCACGGCCCCGGCGAAAACCTGTTCCTGGTCTTCAAAGATCCGGACGGCAACAACGTCGAAGTGTATTGCGAGATGACCCAGATCACGCCGGAGTCGAACTACCAGCCCAAGGTCTGGGAGCGCAATATCGATTCCTTTGATCAGTACCGTTTCAAGCATTTCGTGGTGCCGCCGCCGCAAGCGGTGATCGACGCCAAAAACAATAAGAAATAAACCAACAAGACATGCGTGAAGCTTGGTCCGGCTGCTCTCTGTGCAGCCGGCGTGGGAACTTGCGTGCCAACGATAGCAATAACCGAAAGCAGGAGGAGACAAATGAAACGCTGGATAGAGGCCATCGTTTTTTGGGGCGCGTTTGCGCTGTTGTGGGAGTACGGCGTCGCCGCACTCGGCGTGCGGCGTTATCTGCTGCCGCCGCTGAGCGCCGTGGTGCTGGCCGGCTGGGATGCACGCGAGATGGTGGTCAGCGACACCTGGGTGACGCTGGTCGAGGTGATGGTCGGCTTCATTGCTGCGGTGTGCGGCGGCGTGGTGTTGGGCGTCCTGATCCACTTCAGCGATTTTACGCGGCGCACCTTGTATCCCTTCATCACGGCGCTGCAAAGCATGCCGAAGATCGCGCTGGCGCCGCTGATGATCGTCTGGTTCGGCTACGGCTTCGCTTCCAAGATCGCAGCGACATTCTTGTTTGCCTTCTTCCCCGTGGTGATCGCCACGCTGGGCGGCTTGTCCGGTATCGCCGCCAATCTGGATGAACACTTCCGCGCACTCGGCGCTTCCCGGTGGGACACCTTCTGGCGCCTGCATGTGCCGGCGGCGCTGCCGAGCTTCATCGACGGCATCAAGATCTCGATGCCGCTGGCGGTGATTGGCGCGATTGTGGGCGAGTTCATCGGTTCGGAAGAAGGACTCGGTCATCTGATCACGCTGGCCACGGCCAATGCCAAGACCGATCTGATGTTCGCTGCGATCCTGGTGATCACGGTGCTGGCGACCTTCCTGTACTGGATCGTCGAAATGATGTCGCGCCTGGTGTGGTGGCGCGGGAAGGCGGTGTAACGATGGGACAAACGATGATGTTCAGGAACCTGAAAGCCGTGACCGAAGCGACGCCAGCGCCGGTCAACGAAGCCGGTGCAATCTGCGTGCGCAATGTATTGAAACGCTATCCCGGCAAGCACGCCGTGAATGCGCTGGAAGACGTGTCGCTGACGATACGCGAGCGCGAATTCGTCTCCATCCTCGGCCCCAGCGGCTGCGGCAAGAGCACCTTGCTGCGCATCGTCGCCGGCCTGGTGCCGCACAATGACGGCGAAGTGCTGGTCAACAACAAGCCGGTCAAGGGGCCGTCGCCTGAAATCGGCGTCGTGTTCCAGACCAGCAATATGCTGCCGTGGCTGACGGTGGAAAAGAACATGATGCTCGGCGCGCAACTGCGCAAGCTGCCGGCCGAGCAGACCGCGGCCAAGGTGGGTGAACTGATCAAGATGCTGGGGCTATCCGGTTTCGAACAGAATCATCCGCACCAGCTGTCAGGCGGCATGCGCCAGCGCGCGTCGATCGGCCAGATCCTGGCGCTCGATCCCGGCATCCTGCTGATGGACGAACCCTTCGGTGCGCTCGATGCGCTCACGCGCGACCTGCTCAATGTCGAGTTGCTGCGCATCTGGCAAGAACGCATGCAAACCGTGATGCTGATCACCCACAGCATCCAGGAAGCGGTGTTCCTGTCGGACCGCGTGCTGGTGATGTCGGCGCGTCCGGGCCACATCATCCACGACATCAAGATCGACTTGCCGCGTCCGCGCCTGCCGGAAAACATCAAGGGCAATCCGCGCTACGGCCAGTACATCGCCGAGATCAGCAAGATCATGGGAGTCTACTGATGCACGACCAAGTGTTTCTCGGCTTGTCCGAAGAAGCGTGCCGCGAACTACTGGCGATGGGGCCGGTCTGGCGCAGCGACATCAATCGCCATCGCCAGGCGGTGATCGATATCTATACGCCGCTGCATGGCGCGCTGGAGAAGGACGGCATCAGCGTGGCGCGCGATATCGCCTATGGCGAGCATGCGCGTCAAAAACTCGACGTCTATTTGCCCAAGGGAACGGCCACGCAGCGCGGCCGGCCGGTCGTGATGTTCGTGCACGGCGGCGCCTTCTTGCGCGGCAACATGAATGCCAATCAGGAGATCTACGGCAACGTGCTGTATTACTTCGCGCGCCACGGCATGGTCGGCATCAATGTCGAATATCGCCTGGCGCCCGAGGCGCCGTATCCGGCCGGTGCACAAGACGTTGCCGCGGCAGTCGCCTGGGCCCGCACGCATGCCCACGAGTTCGGCGGCGATCCCGAGCGCATCATCCTGATCGGCCATTCCGCCGGCGGCGCGCATGCCGCCAGCTATATCGCCGATCCGGCGGTACGACCGCGCCAGGGCCACGGCGTCGCAGCGCTGGTGCTGATCAGCGCGCGCCTGCGCGCCGACGTGCATGCCGACAACCCGAATGCCGGTGGTGTACGCGCTTATTGGGGCGACGACGCCGGCGTGTACGAGCAAGTCTCGCCGGTAACCTACGCCGCCAATATCGATGTGCCCTTGATGATCGCAGTGGCGGAACACGAAAATCCCTACCTCGACATCTATGCCGCCGAACTGTTCTGGCGCGTCAGCCAGGCGCGCGGCAGGGCGCCGCGTTTCGTGCAAGTGCGCCATCACAACCACACATCCATCGTCGCGCACATGAATACGCGCGAAGACATGCTGGGCCGCCAGATCCTCGACTTCATCGATGCCGGCAGACCATAGATCATCATTGAGAGAACATTCATGAGCAATGCACTTACTCTGTCGGGCGTGTTTGCGCCTGTCGTCACGCCGTTCAAAACCGACCTCAGCGTCGATGCCGATCTGTTCGTTCGCCACAGCCGCTGGCTGTTGAGCCAGGGCGCCGGGCTGGCGATCTTCGGCACCAATAGCGAAGCCAATTCGCTGTCGGTGAGCGAGCGCACGCAATTGCTCGATCGCTTGCTTAACGAGGGGCTCGATCCGGCGCGCATGTTGCCGGGCACCGGCTGCTGCGCGATCGACGACACCGTGGCGTTGACGCGCCATGCGGTTGCTGCCGGCTGCGCCGGCGTGTTGATGCTGCCGCCGTTCTACTACAAGGGCGTGTCCGATGAGGGCTTGTACAACTACTACGCCGAAGTGATTGCGCGTGTGGATTCGAGCAAGCTCAAGCTCTACCTGTATCACATCCCGGCCTTCACCGGCGTGCCGATCACGCTCAAGCTGATCGCACGGCTGATCAAGGATTTCCCCGATACCGTAGTCGGCATCAAGGACAGCTCCGGCGATTGGGACAACGTCGCGGCGATGCTGGCGGCGTTTCCCGGTTTCGCGATTTTCCCGGCATCGGAATCCTTCCTGTCGCGCGCACGTCCGCTCGGCGCAGCGGGTTGTATCTCCGCCACCGCCAACATCAACCCGGCCGGCATCGCCAGCTTGTGCGCCGACTGGGATAAAGCCGGCTGCACGCAATTGCAGCAACAGGCCGATGCCGTACGCCAGACCTTCCAGAAATACCCGATGATCGCCGCGCTCAAATTCGCCACCGCGCACTACAGCGACAAGCCGGCGTGGGAAAACGTCCGCCCGCCCTTGAGCGGCTTGAGCGCACCACACAAGTTGCAATTGCTGGCCGAGTTGCAGCAGATCGGTTTTGGCATGCCCGGACTGGCTGGCTGAGATGAGCAGTGACCTGATACAAGCTAAACCGCTGGGTAAATATCCCTACGCCAAACGTGCCGGCGACTATCTCTTCCTGTCCGGCATGAGCGCGCGCCTGGCCGACGGCAGCGTACCCGGCGACGTGCGGGCACAGACGCATGTAGTCATCGGCAAGATCCGCGACGCCTTGCAGAGTCTGGGCGCCGACCTGCTCGATTGCGTGGCCGTGACCAGTTACTTGGTGGACATGCGCGACTTCGACGGCTACAACGCGGTCTACGGTGAATACTTCAGCGAACAGGGGCCGACGCGCACGACGATCGCCGTGCATCAGCTGCCGCATCCCGACATGCTGGTGGAGCTGACCGCCACTGCTTACCAACCGATCAGGTAGACACCATGAACGAAGTGATTTCCGAACACGCGCTCGACCGGCTGTTCCGTCAGGCGCGCACGCAAAACGGCTGGCTGCCGAAGACGGTCGGCGACGACGACTTGCATCAGCTCTATGCGTTGATGAAACTGGCGCCGACCAGCGCCAATTGCTCGCCCGCACGCATACTGTTTTTGCGTACGCCGGTAGCCAAGGAACGCCTGCGACCGGCGCTCAATCCCGGCAATGTCGAGAAAGTCATGACGGCGCCGGTGGTGGCGCTGATTGCCTACGACACCCAGTTCTACGAGATGCTGCCGCAATTGTTTCCACACAATCCCGGCATGCGCGACCTGTTTTCCTCCAAGCCTGCGCTGGCCGAAGCCACCGCATTCCGCAACAGTAGTTTGCAGGGCGCTTACCTGATGCTGGCGGCGCGCAGCATTGGTCTAGACGTCGGGCCGATGTCGGGTTTCGATGCCGACAAACTCAACGCGATTTTCTTTGCCGACGGTCGCCATCGCATCAACTTCCTGTGCAATCTTGGATACGGCGACACCGGAAAATTGTTCCCGCGCAGTCCGCGCCTGGATTTCGACCAGGCTTGTCAATTACTCTGAATCGCTTGCCATGCCTATTTCCTGTCTTGTGCCGGGCGCGAGCACCGGCCTGCCCGGTGCGGAGGTTTCGCGCGCTCGGCGCCAAAATGCTGACGGCGATGCTATCAATCGGAGGTGGCATTTCCCCTGCATTTTTTATCGATTCCTTTCTTGACGGAACAGAACATGAACGCATTGCATCCTTTTCATCTGGCTTTTTTTGTGCGCGACCTCGACGAAGCGCGCGGTTTTTATAGCGGCGTGCTGGGCTTCTCCGAAGGTCGCAGTACCCAGCGTTGGGTTGACTTCGACTGCATGGGACACCAACTGTCGCTGCACCTGAAAAAGGATTTGGCGGTGCCGCAGGGCGCCGGCAATGTCGACGGCAACAACGTACCGATTCCACACTTCGGCATCATCCTCGACCAGGCGTCGTGGGCCGCACTGGCCAACCGCATTGCCGCCGCCGATGTGCCTTTTATCGTCGAGCCGCATACCCGTTTTGCGGGTGAGCCGGGCGAGCAATCGACCATGTTCTTCCAGGATCCGTCGGGTAATTCGCTGGAGTTCAAGGGCTTCGCTTCGATGAACCAGATTTTCGCAAAATGACGCGGAAATAAATGACTGCTATATTCGATGGCAAGGTGAGGATTGCTGTTGTCTTAGCGCTTTTCGGAAATCTGCGATTTCCGATTCGGGTTGTCGCTGTTCAATATTGCCGGATGGAATGAGCAATGGAGCGGCGGCATTTTTGCACGTGTTTTTTTGCATGCAGATGCGTACATCAATCAGGGGGAATACCATGCTGTCCTCACTTCGGACCCGGCTTATCGTCATTTGCGTCCTGATCGTGGCGTTCGCCATGATTGCCTTGAGCGCCGCCAACATCTACAGCGTGCGGCGCGACACCCTCGACACCCTGAACACCGAAATGGGCCAGCTGACCGACAGCCATGCGGCCAACATTGCCGAGTGGGTGCGCAGCAAACGCACCATTACCGGTTCGATGAAGCAGGCGCTCAAGCAGAGCGACGTCGTTCCCATCATTGCCGCAGCCAAGGAAGCCGGCGCCTTCGATGATGCTTATATCGGCTATCCCGACAAGCGCATGCTGGCCTTGCATGAGATGCCGCCTGGCTACGACCCGACCGGGCGGCCCTGGTATGTGCAGGCGGTGAATGCCGGCGCGCCGGTGTTGACGGCGCCGTATGTTGACGCCACTACCGGCAAACTGGTGGTGACGTTTGCCGAGGCGGTGGGCGGCAAGAGCGACCTCAAGGCGGTGGTCGGTTCGGACGTGCAGCTCGACAATGTGGTGCGCAATGTCGCCGGCATCAAGCCGACGCCGGACAGCTTCGCCTTCATCGTCGGCAAGGACGGCGTGATCATCACGCATCCCGACAAGGAACTGGCGCTGAAGCCGGTTTCCGCGCTCGACCAGTCGCTGACGCCGCAGTCGCTGGCGGCGATCGGCCAGCAAGGCGGCGAGGTGAGGATCAATGGCGCGCGGCAATTATTGTACGTGCGGGCGATTGAGGGCACCGACTGGTCGCTGGTGGTGGCGCTCAATTACGCCCAAGCCACGCATTCCATCCGGTCATTGATGATTACCTCGGCGGTGGCCGCCATCCTGGCGATTGTGGCGGCGGCCGTGTTGCTGACCTGGACCATTACCAGCCTGTTGAAACGCCTGGGACTGGTGCGTGATGCGCTGGAAGATATCTCCTCTGGCGAAGGCGATCTGACGCGGCGTCTCGACGCGCATGGGCGCGACGAGTTGTCGCAGATCGCGGGGGCGTTCAATCGCTTCACCGACAAGATCGCCGGCACGCTGCTGGAGATTCGCCATGCCAGCGAATCGGTGAAGACCTCGTCGAGTGAAATCGCCAGCGGCAATCTCGATCTGTCCGGGCGCACCGAACAGCAAGCCGGTTCGCTGGAAGAAACCGCCTCGGCGATGGAAGAGCTGACCTCCACCGTCAAACAGAACGCCGACAACGCGCGCCAGGCCAACCAACTGGCGGTCTCGGCATCCGAGGTGGCGGTGCAGGGAGGCGCGGTGGTGGCGCAAGTGGTCGACACCATGGGCTCGATCAATACCTCGGCGCGCAAGATCGTCGACATCATCAGCGTGATCGACGGCATTGCCTTCCAGACCAATATCCTGGCGCTCAATGCGGCGGTGGAGGCGGCGCGCGCGGGCGAACAGGGCCGCGGCTTTGCGGTAGTGGCGTCGGAGGTGCGCAGCCTGGCGCAACGCAGCGCCACTGCGGCAAAAGAAATCAAGACGCTGATCGACGCCTCGGTGCATGAAGTCGATGCAGGCAGCCAGTTGGTGGCGCAGGCCGGCAACACCATGACGGAAGTGGTGTCCAGTGTGCGCCGGGTGACCGACATCGTCGGCGAAATCAGCGCCGCCAGCCAGGAGCAGAGTTCGGGCATCGCCGAGATCGGTCGCGCCATCACGCAAATGGACGAAGCGACGCAGCAGAATGCCGCGCTGGTGGAACAAGCCGCCGCGGCCGCACAATCGCTGCAGGATCAGGCGGCCCATCTGGCCGACGTGGTAGCCGAGTTCAAGCTTGAAGAGAAGGCGGCGATGCCGGTAGCGCGTGCCGCCAAAGCGGTGGTCAAACGTAGCGTCAACGTGACGCCGCCGGCGCCGACGCTGAAGGCAAAACCGGCCAAGACGGAAGTCGCCAAGATTGCCGCCGCCAAGCCGGCCAGCGAGGGCAAGGCGGTCAAGGCGAGCGGCGATGGCGACGGGTCCTGGGAAGAGTTTTAAGCGTTCGCAAGCTTGGCGTAGCCGAATCAACAACGGCGTCGGCAATCTGCCGGCGCCGTTTTTTCATGTCCGCAAATGCGCGCGAAAAATGCGTGTCTTACTTTTTCTTTTGCAGCAAATGCATGTCGCCGAACAGCTTTTGCATGCCGCTGTGGGCGATGAAGCTGAGATTGTAGGGATGTTCCGCCACCGCGCGCGGGAAGGCTTGCACCACCAGCAAGCCATGCAGCTGCTCAGCGATCTTGCCCCACAGGACCAGCGTCGGCAGCGTCTTTCCGGCAGCCTGATTGTGTTGTGCGAGGCCTTGCAGGATGGTTTCAAAAAACGGCTTCCAGGCCTTGGCGTCTTTCACCGGCGCCACGTGCGCGCGGAACACCAGGCTGGCATTGAGCAGCAGGAAGCCCTGCGCGCTCAGGTTGTCTTGCAGGTCGGCCAGCGTCTGGATGGTGCCGGCGCTGTCTGCCTGGGCCTGGGCGGCAATCTCGAGCAAGGCATCGCCACTGGTTTTTTCAACTGCGACGCGGCCATCGGCGACCAGCAGCATCTTCATGAAGTTGCGCAGCGAGGTGGCGCGATTGACTTGTTTTGACAAGCCCTTGTCCGACCACAGCGAGCCGACCGCGCCGTCCATGAAGCACACGCCGGTGGCGCTGGTTGCACGCGGATATGGGCCTTCGCCGACCAGCACATAACGCACCGCAGCTAGCGGTTGCTTGAAGGCGGCGAAGATGCGGCCGTCCGTCGGCAGGTAGGTGCTGTCTTGCACCAGCGCCGGCAGATAGTCAGGGTCGAGATTGGCGATGGCTTGCAGGCCGGTTTTCAGGATGGCTTGCCAGGACGGATCGGCAGTGGCGCAAAGGTCGAGCAGGGCGGAAGGAACGGTAGCCGGCATGGAAGAGATCTTGTGAAGAGAATCGGTCAATAAGAAAAAAGCTGCCCGCATGATAAATCAATGCGGGCAGCCTGGGACGATGCGGCGAGCGGGCTCGGGTGCGATCAGGCCACCGCGACCGTATCGTCGCCGGCGGCGCCGAACAATTGCTGCTTGAGTTGGTGCAACTGGTCGCGCACCTTGGCGGCCTTTTCGAACTCCAGGTTCTTGGCGTGCTCTTGCATGAGTTTTTCCAGGCGCTTGATTTCCTTGCTGACCTGCTTCTCGCTCATGGCTTCGTAGTTGGCCTGTTCTTGCGCCGCCATCAGTTCGATGCGCGCTTCCTGCGGGCTGTAGACGCCGTCGATGAGTTCGCGGATTTCCTTCTTGATGCCCATCGGCGTGATGCCGTTGGCTTCGTTGAAGGCGACCTGCTTGGCGCGCCGTCGTTCGGTCTCGCCGATGGCGCGGTGCATCGAGTCGGTGACCTTGTCGCCGTACAGGATCGCCATGCCGTTGAGGTTGCGCGCGGCGCGGCCGATGGTCTGGATCAGGCTGCGCTCGGAACGCAGGAAGCCTTCCTTGTCGGCGTCAAGGATCGCCACCAGCGACACTTCGGGAATGTCCAGGCCTTCGCGCAGCAAGTTGATGCCGACCAGCACGTCGAAAGTGCCGAGGCGCAGATCGCGGATGATTTCGACGCGTTCGACGGTGTCAATGTCGCTGTGCAGGTAGCGCACCTTGATGCCGTTGTCGCTCAGGAACTCGGTCAGCTGCTCGGCCATGCGCTTGGTCAGCGTGGTCACCAATACGCGTTCGTTCTTCTTCACGCGGAGCGTGATTTCCGACATCAGGTCATCGACCTGGGTCGTTGCCGGCCGCACGAAGATGAGCGGATCCACCAGGCCGGTCGGGCGCACCACTTGTTCGACCACCTGGTCGGCATGCTTGTTTTCAAAGTCGGCCGGAGTGGCCGAGACGAATACAGTCTGGCGCATCTTGCCCTGGAATTCATCGAACTTCAGCGGCCGGTTATCCAGCGCCGACGGCAGCCGGAAACCGTAATCAACCAGATTGGTCTTGCGCGCACGGTCGCCGTTGTACATGCCGTTCAACTGGCCGATCAGCACATGCGATTCGTCGAGGAACATGATCGCGTCTTGCGGCAGGTAATCGACCAGCGTCGGCGGCGGATCGCCGGCCTTGGCGCCGGACAGATGGCGCGAATAATTTTCAATGCCTTTGGTGAAGCCGATCTCGGTCATCATTTCGATGTCGAAACGGGTGCGCTGCTCCAGCCGTTGTTCTTCGATCAGCTTGTTTTCCTTGCGGAAAAATTCCAGCCGTTCGCGCAGTTCGTCCTTGATGGTCTCGATGGCGCGCAGCACGGTGGCGCGCGGCGTCACGTAGTGCGAGCCCGGATAGACCGTGAAGCGCGGGATCTTCTGGCGCACGCGGCCGGTGAGCGGGTCGAACAATTGCAGGCTCTCGATTTCGTCGTCGAACATTTCGATGCGCACCGCCAGCTCGGCATGCTCGGCCGGGAACACGTCGATAGTGTCGCCGCGCACGCGGAAGGTGCCGCGGCCGAAGTCGATTTCGTTACGCGCATATTGCATCTGGATCAGGCGCGCGATGACGTCGCGCTGGCTGACCTTGTCCTTGGCGCGCAAGGTCAGGATCATCTGATGGTATTCATTGGGATTACCGATACCGTAGATCGCTGACACCGTTGCCACAATAACAACATCGCGCCGCTCCATCAGTGATTTGGTGCAGGACAGGCGCATCTGTTCGATGTGTTCGTTGATCGAGGAATCTTTCTCGATGAACAAGTCGCGCTGCGGCACGTAGGCTTCCGGCTGGTAATAATCATAGTAGCTCACGAAATATTCGACCGCATTTTGCGGAAAGAACTCGCGAAATTCGCTATATAACTGCGCCGCCAGTGTTTTGTTCGGCGCGAAGATGATCGCCGGCCGGCCCAGGCGGGCGATGGTGTTGGCCATCGTATAAGTCTTGCCCGAGCCGGTGACGCCCAGCAAGGTCTGGAAAAACAAGCCGTCGTTGACGCCTTCGACCAGCTTGTCGATGGCCGCAGGCTGATCGCCGGCAGGTGGGAAGGGCTGGTAAAGGCGGTAGGGTGAATCCGGGAAAGTCAGGAACTTACCCTCGTCGAGAGTAGGGGGAACGGTAGTAAGGGGGGATAAATCAGCCATTGTCATTCGACCTTTGGTAAAATTGCGTGTTGCAAAACGGTGCTCGGCTCGCGGCTTTGCCCTGCATCCATCCCGACTGCAATCTACGTTTGCAGCTAACTTTTTATGTTATCACGATGAACGCATCTCTCTCAGCCTCCCTCTTCACCGCCATCGAAATGGCGCCACGCGACCCTATCCTCGGCATTACCGATGCTTACAATGCCGACAAGAATCCAGGCAAAACCAACCTCGGCGTTGGCGTCTACTACGACGATAATGGCAAAGTGCCGCTGCTGGAGTGCGTGCGCAAGGCGGAAGCTGAACTGGCCGCCAAATTGGCGCCGCGTACCTATTTGCCCATCGATGGTCTGGCAACGTACGACAAGGCCGTCCAGGAATTGGTATTTGGTGCCGACAGCGCCGTTGTTCAAGAGAAGCGCGCGATCACCGTGCAAGCACTGGGCGGCACTGGCGCACTGAAGCTGGGCGCCGACTTCCTGAAGCATTTTTCGCCGGCCGGCACGCAGGTCTGGATCAGCGACCCAAGCTGGGAAAACCACCGCGCGCTGTTTGAAATGGCCGGTTTCACGGTCAACAACTATCCCTACTACGATGCAGCCACCCGCGGCGTGAATTTCGCCGGCATGCTGGATGCCTTGAAGACCATGGCGGCCGGCTCGGTCGTGCTGCTGCACGCATGCTGCCATAACCCGACCGGCGCTGACCTGACTGCCGATCAATGGACCCAAGTCATCGAAGTGGTGACTTCGCGCGGCTTGATTCCTTTCCTCGACATGGCCTACCAGGGCTTTGGCGACGGCATCGAAGAAGACGGCAAGGTGGTGCGCCGTTTCGCGGAAGCCGGCGGCCCGTTGTTCGTGTCGAACTCGTTCTCGAAGTCGTTCTCGCTGTACGGCGAACGCGTCGGTGCGCTGAGCATCGTGGCTGCGGCCAATGAAGAAGCTGCCCGCGTGTTGTCGCAATTGAAGCGCGTGGTGCGCACCAATTATTCCAACCCGCCTATCCACGGTGGTCAAGTGGTGGCCACTGCACTGGCATCGCCGGAACTGCGCGCGCTGTGGGAAAAAGAACTGGCCGAGATGCGCGTGCGCATTCGCGAAATGCGCCAGCTGCTGGTCGCCAAGCTGAAAGAAAAGGCGCCGGCGCATGACTTCGATTTCGTCATCAAGCAACGCGGCATGTTCTCGTACTCTGGCCTGACCAAGGCGCAAGTCGAACGCCTGCGCAATGAGTTCTCGATCTACGCTGTCGACACCGGCCGTATCTGCGTCGCTGCACTGAATACGAAGAACATCGACGCGGTCGTCGATGCCATCGCCAAGGTGCTCTAAAAGGGGAGCGCATTCCGGACTGAAAATGGCCAGGGTGCAAAAAGGTTTTGACAGAAAGTAAAATTTCCGTCATAATCTTTTTCTCTGCTGTTCCCTGATAGCTCAGTTGGTAGAGCGACGGACTGTTAATCCGCAGGTCCCTGGTTCGAGTCCAGGTCGGGGAGCCAAAAAATTCGAAAGCCTCGCATCCGTGCGGGGCTTTTTCAATTTCGATAGAAGTGAAATAGTCGTCTTCGAAATGCATTTTTCCTGATGCGGCACAATGAGTGAAAGTGTCGCAGCATGATGTGAACTTGGGTTGATAATTTCTTCTGCAAAGCTATAGCGGGGAAATAAAATTTAGTTCATAATCGCGCCCTCAGCTGTTCCCTGATAGCTCAGTTGGTAGAGCGACGGACTGTTAATCCGCAGGTCCCTGGTTCGAGTCCAGGTCGGGGAGCCAAAAAAATTCGAAAGCCTCGCATCCGTGCGGGGCTTTTGCTTTTGCCGTTCAGGTTTGTTGTGGCACATAAGCATATTCACGGAAGTTAGTTGACTTCATTATCTGTATCGAATATAAATACAGTATGAAGTCGAGTCGATTTGCCGTGGCGGCACACATCTTGGTCAGCGTCGAGCACGCGACCCGCAGGGGAGAAGCATTTCTGCCCTCGGCAGCCATTGCGGCCAGCGTCAATACCAATCCGGTGTTTGTACGCGAGTTGTTGCGCAAATTGTCCAAGGCGCATCTGGTGGTGACCAAGGAAGGCAAGGGTGGTGGCGCCCAATTGGCGCGGCCGGCATCGCAAATCAGCCTGGCCGAGATTTACCAGGCGGTGGAAGAAGAACCGGTGCTGAAGCACAATACGCGTCCCAAAGATCTCTGCTGCCCGGTCAGTTGCGGCATGGACATGGCGCTGGAGCCGGTGATCTCCGAGGTCGAAGGCGCGATGCTGAAAATATTGAAGGGCAGGAAACTGTCCGAGCTGGTGAACAAAATTCCCGACTAAGCCAATTCTTAGGCTTGGCATACAACGAGACAGGCAGCACCAACAAAGAAGGATCCATTCGTGGTCCTAATTTTTACCCTATAACTGTCGTTAAAAATAAGACAGTTTAAATAATCAAGTGATGGCATTGCATCAGCATCACAGGCGACGAAACATGGAAGCAAGCGAGTGCAGTCCAGGCAGCCGGCGCAAGCCGTTTGCGGGAATGGCATTCGATCAAGATTAATCGGCTCGGCGCTGGGGCGGCGCGAGGGCAAACAGAGTTCAGGAGTTTTACATGGAAAAGAATATCGCGGTAGGCAGCACGCCAGGCGAGCTGGCGCACGATCCGCTGAGCGCGGCCGAGAATGCGGCGTCGCCGTTGCGCTCGTGGTTGTCGGTGGTCTCGGTGGCAATCGGCGCATTTGCGTTCGTGACGACCGAGTTCTTGCCGGTCGGCTTGTTGCCGCAAATTGCGCACGACCTCGGCGTCTCGCCGGGCACTGCCGGCTTGATGGTGACCACGCCCGGCGTAGTCGCTGCGATCTCGGCGCCCGGCTTGATGCTGGGGGCAGGGCGCATCAACCGGCGCTTCATCTTGCTGATGTTGTCGGTGCTGTTGCTGGCGTCTAACCTAGTGTCGGCGTTTGCGCCGTCATTCGGCATCATGTTGTTGGGCCGTGCGCTGCTGGGCGCGGCATTGGGCGGCTTCTGGACGCTCGCGCTGGCGACTGCCGGACGTCTGGTCAAGCAAGAACATGCCGCCAAGGCGACCGCCATGATCCTCAGCGGTGTGACCTTTGCGACGGTGATCGGGGTGCCGCTGGGGACCTTCATCAGTGGCTTGTCGTCGTGGCGCGCGTCGTTCATCGCCACCGGAATTTTGGCGGCGCTGGCCCTGGCGGCGCAGACTTTGCTGCTGCCGTCCTTGCCTTCCAAGGCGGCGATTCGCTTCCGTGATCTGACCACGCTCGTGAGCCGCGGCAATCCACGCAAGAGTTTGCTGATGGTGGGCTTGGTGTTCGGCGCGCACTTTTCGTCGTACACCTATATTGCGCCTTTCCTCGGCCAGAACGGTTTCAGTTTATCGGCCATCACGAGCGTACTGCTGGCGTTCGGCTTTGTCGGTTTCATCTCCAACCTGGCGATCTCGGCAGTGGTGACGCGTCACTTGCAGGCATCCCTGTTCGGCATGGTGGTAGTGTTGATGATCGCCTTGCTGGGTTTGCCGCTGTTGCATGCATCGGGCTTCGGCGTGACGGCGATGGTAATTGCCTGGGGCATTGCATTCGGCGCGATTCCGCTGTGCCTGAGCATCTGGCTGCAACTGTCTTCGCCTGATTTGCCGGAAGCCGGTTCGGCGCTGTTTGTCAGCATCGTGCAGGTGGCCATTGCAGTCGGTTCGTTTGTCGGCGGCGTGGTGGTGGATGCGGTCGGTATTCCATCGACGATGTGGCTGGGCAGCGCTCTGGGGCTGCTGGGTCTGGTGGCGATCGCCAGCTTCGGCATGAACAACAAGAATCTTGCCGAGATCCTTCATAAGTAATTGAGCAAATGAAAAGGCTTGCAGACGAAAAACTGCAAGCCTTTTTTGTTGGTGCGCTGTGCGCCAACATTCACATTCACCAGGAGTTATTCATGAGCACCAAGCCAGTCAGGATTCCCGGTCCCGATCATCCGATCAGCGTCGATGCCGGCAATGTGCGCGTCGTCGTGACGCTGGGCGGTCATACCATCGCCGATTCGCGTGCGGTGTTGACATTGCGCGAGGCGGCTTATCCGCCGGTGTATTACATCCCGCGCGAGGACGTCGACATGTCGCTGCTTGAGCGTACTGCCCATAGCACCTATTGTCCGTACAAAGGGGAGTGCGCCTACTACAGCATTCCTGCTGGCGGCGCGCGTTCGGTCAATGCGATCTGGAGTTATGAGGATCCGCATCCGGCGGTCGCCGCGATCAAGGATCATGTTGCGTTCTATCCTGATCGCGTCGATGCCATCACGGTGAGCAAAGCAGGCTGAGGCATCTCGCGCATTCCGCAGCCGCTTTTACCCTTTGCTGCGCAGCGTCTTCGCCAGGTCCGACAGCTGGTAGGGTTTGTTGAGGAAAGAAAAACCGGATATACCGCCTTGCGTCGCGTTCAGACCGGGCAAGGGATAGCCCGAAGCCAGGATGATTTTGGTGTCCGGGTATTGTTCGCGCGTCAGGCGCGCCAGTTCTACGCCGCTGATGCTGTTGGGCATGACAACGTCGCTGAACAAGATGTCGACCGAGGTGCGCTCCAGCACCGCCAGCGCTTCGGCGCCGCTGGTGGCGGTCAGGGCTTCGTAGCCCAGCGTGCGGAATAACTCGGCCGTCACTTCCAGCAAATCGAGCTGGTCGTCGACGATCAGCACGGTCTCGATATTCTGGCGTCCTTCATCGCGCACACGCGTTGCGCCGCTTTCCAATACCGGCAGGTAGATGGTGAAGGTCGAACCGAACCCGACTTCACTGGCGATGACCACGTCGCCCTCGGACTGCGTGATGAAACCATACACCTGGCTCAAGCCAAGGCCGGTACCTTCGCCCGGCGCCTTGGTGGTGAAGAACGGTTCGAACGCGCGCGCCACCACCTCGGGCATCATGCCGATACCGGAATCCGTTACCCGGATCTCGGCATACAGGCCGGCCGCCAGATGGCTGACGGTCTTTTCTTTCAGGCGTACCCGGTTGGTGCTGATGGCCAGTTGCCCGCCCTCGGGCATGGCGTGGCAGGCGTTGACGACGAGGTTCAACAGCGCGGCCTCAAAGCGCGCAGCGTCGATGTTGACGGGGATGGCGCCGGAGTCGAGCTGGATCTTGAATTGAATCGAGGAGTTGCCCACACGTCGCAGCACCGATTCGAAATCGTTGATCAGCGCGTTCAGGTCGTGCTCTTCCGCATGCAGCGGTTGTTGCCGCGCAAACGACAGCAATTGCTGCGTGAGCGTGGCGCCGCGCGAGATGGCGCGTCGCATGCTGTCGAGCGTGCGCGAGCCAAGCAGTTCGGGATGCTGGGCTTGCAGCACGTCGATGCCGCTGGAGGCAACGGCAAGCAGGTTGTTGAAGTCATGCGCCACGCCGCCGGTGAGTTGGCCGAGCGCCTCCATTTTTTGCGATTGGAACAAGGCTGCGTTGGCTTGCGCCAGCGCAGCAGCAGCCTGCTGTTTCTCGGTGACGTCGCGCGTGATCTTGGCGAAGCCGATCAGCTCGCCGCTTTTTTTCGTGATCGGATCGATGACGACGCTGGCCCAGAAGCGCGATCCATCCTTGCGCACGCGCCAGCCTTCATCTTCGAATTTGCCTTCCGTGAGCGCAATATGCAGCGCCCGCGCCGGCAGCCCGGCTTGTTGATCATCCTCAGTGTAGAAGCGCGAGAAGTGGGTGCCGAGTATCTCTTGCTCGGTATAACCCTTGAAGCGTTCGGCGCCGCTGTTCCAGGTGGTAATCCTGCCGTCGATGTCGAGCATGTAGATGGCGTAGTCGCGGATCGAGGAAACCGCCAGCTGGAACTGCTGCGCATCCGTCAGTTCGGCATCGCCGGGAAGTTCGTCCGCTGTCATCTGGCTGTTCCTTCAAATGGTCGATCAGGCAGACATCAGCGCCGATCATTGCAAAGCTGGTACCAAGGGACGCAAGCGACACGCCGATAAGATGCTGGGTATTGTGACCCGGGCAAGCTTTTGGCGCAATTGCTGTGACGGGCCTGATTTCCCGCTTTGTTAAAGATTTACCGTGGCTGCCCGTTAATTGCAGGGATACGAGAATGGAATGGATGCGTGATGAAAATTGAAGCCGGTAGCAATACGTCGCGTTCTGTCTACGAAGGCACTGCCATCGGCGGCAAGCAAATTTCGTCCGACGATAAGGCCGTGATTGTGCCGACCGATACGGTGAGCTTGTCGGATGCGGCGACGCGCCTGGCGACCGGGCTTTCGGACTTGGCCATGGCAGTCGCTGCGATGCCGGTTCCAGCACAGCCGCAGGCGGTAGTGCCACACCGTAAAAAGCCGCTGACCAATCCTTTGTCGCCGATGCTGGATGTGGACGCTTTCCGCCTGATCCGCGACAAGCTGCGTTCCCAGAACCTGGGTTTGCAAGCGCCCGACCCGCAAACCAAAAAACAGGCTGATGCCAGCAAGGATGAGAATAAAGTCTGATCGCGCACCCGCTTCACCGGCATCTGTTTTTGCTGTTTTTGCAGGCGCATTGAATGTTGGCAGAGACAAAACAAATTCCACTCTGCTATAATTGCCGGCTAGTCGGGGCGTAGCGCAGCCTGGTAGCGTACTTGCATGGGGTGCAAGGGGTCGAGTGTTCGAATCACTCCGTCCCGACCAAAGAAATCTAAGGGTTACAAGCTTTTGCTTGTAACCCTTTTTCTTTGCCGGTTCGCACCGCGTTCCGATTCTTCATGTTCGCCTGCGCGCGCTCCTGGCCAAGCCGGAGCCGGCGGTAATCTTTCCTGTCTTTTTGCCAATACGGCTTGCTTCGCCATCGTTTGAATGCCTACCGGCAGGTATGGAGCGGCTGGTATATAACGTCCATAAATCCCGTTGTTTGATCGCCTGCGCTGAATTGTGCATTGGTCGCTGCGGCATAAGCTAGGCGTAAGTTATCCCTTGTAAGCTGCCCCAAAAATAGGAAGAGTCTGCGCGCCGTATCGCATAAATAGAAATCGAAGGCGAGCGGGCACGACGTAAGCGGACGCTCTTTCAGATAAGTTGTTGGGATGACATCCGTCCTTGCCCCATCTAAAGCAAATTTAATCGCAAGCGGGCAGAGCGGCAACATTGTGAGGAGACTGCTGTATGTTCCAGAGGAAAAGCAAGGCGCTGTCGCGGACGCTCGATGTGCTGATGGCTGTGGTGATTCCAGTGCTGCTCGGGGCTGGCGTGTTGGTCGGGCTGCAGGCCTTGGCGTTGCCCTTGCCGGTGTTGTGGCAGGCAGTGTTGGTGTTGGTGCTGGCGGTGATTTTGTCGAGTCTGCTCGGTCGGCGCGGCGGCACCGATCAGGGCGCCAGTTTCGTGGACAAGATCGGCAGTGAAATTGATCACATCATGATCGGCGCCGCCGAGACTTCTTATTTCGTCGACTCGATCAAAAACAAAATTGCCCAAGATGTGCAGGCTGCCAACGGCATCGTCGCCGGTTCCGAACAAAACGCCAGCACCACCGAGCAAATTGCCGCGAACGCCGAGCGCGCTTCGAAAGTCGCGGCTGACGTACGCGCTGAAAGCGTGGCCGGTCGCGCCGAGGTGGACCTCGGCCTGGCGCAGATCGGCAAGGCCCGCAACGATGCGCAAAGCGCGTCGGCGATGATGTCCACCTTGCAGGAAAAGTCCAAGCGCATCCACGGCATCACCGAAGTCATCAGCGAAATCGCTGCACGCACCAATTTGCTTGCCTTGAACGCAGCCATCGAGGCAGCGCGCGCCGGCGAGCATGGACGCGGCTTTGCGGTGGTGGCAGGGGAAGTGCGGCAACTGGCCCAGCGCACCAAGGAAGCCACCGATGATATCGGCGCCATGGTGCGCTCCATCACGGAAGAGGCCGAGCGCGCCGCCGGCGGCATGCAGGCGCTGAGCATCAAGGTGGCGGAGGCGTCGCAAAACGTGGAACGCGTGCACGGCTTCCTGGGCAATATTGAGCGCTCGGCCGGCATCTCGGAAGAAGAAATCCAGCAAATCGCACGGGCGTCGCGCGAGCATGTGGCGACCACGCACCGGATCGCCGAAGCGATCCTTAAAATCCGCGACGGCATGTTGCAGACCGATATCGAATTGCCGCGCGTGGCGGCGTCGGCCATGGCGCTGTCGGAGCGCGCCGAGTTGGTGTATGACGCGATTGCCGAAAGCAATGCCAAGACGCAGCACGACGACATTCAGAAAGTCGCGACCGGCGCCGCCAAGCGTATCGGCAAGTTGTTTGAAGAATCGATTGCGGCCGGGCGCATCAGCGAGGCGGCGCTGTTCGATCGCCGCTACAAGCCGGTACCGAACACCAATCCGCCCAAGCACACCACGCAATTCGACGGCTTTACCGACCGCGTGCTGCCGGAACTGCAAGAAGGCATCCTGGCGGCGATGCCGCAACTGGCCTATGCCGGCGCGGTCGATACGAACGGTTACTTTCCGACGCACAACAAAAAGTTCTCCAAACCGCTGACCGGCGACTACGACACCGACCTGGTGAACAACCGCACCAAGCGGATTTTCAGCGACCGTACCGGAAAGCGTTGCGGCGCCAATACAAAACCTTTCCTGTTGCAGACCTATAAGCGCGATACCGGCGAGGTGATGCACGACCTGTCGGTGCCGATTTACGTCCACGGCAAGCATTGGGGTGGTTTCCGCGTCGGCTACCGTTCGAGTCAGGCGCAGGACGGCGCAGCGCTGGTCGCGACGGCCGCGGCGACGCCTCAAAACGTCAGAGCGGCGTCAGGAACGGCGCCTAAACAGCTAAATGCGGCAAGCAAGACGGAGAACAGCAAGGGATTGGTGCGCCAGCTTTCGGCTTGAACAGCTTGACCGTGCGGTGCAGGTTGATAGACTATTCGACAACGGGGATATCTGTCTCAGAATCGGGCAGGTCGTAATAGAAAAGGAAAATCAACTTGAAACCTGCGCCACAGAATAAGCTTGATTCTGTCAAAGAGTTCGATTTTACCAATCGTGATTTTGACCGGGTCCGAGACCTGATTTACAAGCGCGCAGGCATCGCCCTGGCCGAAAGTAAGCAGGAAATGGTATATAGCCGTCTGGCGCGCCGCTTGCGCGCCACCGGTATCGCTTCGTTCGTGCAATACCTCGATTTGCTTGAGCGCGGCGGCGACGCCGACGAGTGGGAAGCCTTCACTAATGCGCTGACCACCAATCTGACCTCATTCTTTCGCGAGTCGCATCACTTCCCGATTCTGGCAGACTTTGTAAAGACGCTTAAAGAGCCGGTCACGGTCTGGTGCTCCGCCGCCTCCACCGGCGAAGAGCCGTATACCATCGCCATGACTTTGTGCGAGGCGTATGGAACACTGACGCCGCCGGCGCAGATCATCGCCACCGATATCGACACCAATGTGCTCGCCACCGGCGCCAACGGCGTCTATCCGATCGAACGCATCGACAAGCTCTCGCCGGAGCGTATCAAGAAATTCTTCCTGCGCGGCAAGGGCAGCCAGGAAGGCTTTGTACGCGTGCGTCCGGAGCTGCGCAAGATGATCACCTTCAAACAACTCAACCTGCTGGCGGACGGTTGGCCGCTGACCGGAGCGTTTGACGTCATCTTTTGCCGCAATGTCATGATTTATTTTGACAAGCCGACACAGGGCAAGATTCTGTCGCGCTTTGTGCCGCTGATGAAACCGCATGCGCTGCTGTTTGCCGGCCATTCGGAGAATTTCTTGTATGTTTCCGACGCCCTCAAGCTCAAAGGAAAAACGGTCTACGAGCTCAATGCAGCGTCGCAACGCAAGGTTGGGAAATAAACCATGAATCCCCAAGGCCAGGACCAATTCGCGTCCAACGTCTACTACGACCGTACCTTCGACTGCGATGCGGCGAAGATATTGCCGGGAGAATATTACTTCACGCACAAGGACATGATGATCGTCACGGTGCTGGGGTCGTGCGTATCGGCCTGCATCCGCGATCGCGTCACCGGCATCGGCGGCATGAACCACTTCATGCTGCCCGATAGTGGCGACGGCGACAGTCCGATTTCGGCGTCGATGCGCTACGGTACGTATGCGATGGAAATCCTGATCAATGATGTGCTCAAGGCCGGCGCGCGCCGTGAAAACCTGGAAGCCAAAGTGTTTGGCGGCGGCAATGTGCTGCGCGGCTTCATCGCCATCAACGTCGGCGAGCGTAACGCGCAATTCGTGCGCGATTATCTGAAGGCGGAAAACATCCGTGTGGTGGCCGAGGATCTCAACGATATCTGGCCGCGCAAGGTCTATTTTTTTCCTCGCACCGGCAAGGTGCTGGTGAAAAAACTCAAGCAACTGCACAACAACACACTGGTCAATCGCGAGCAGGACTACGCCAGCAAGCTGGTCACCAAACCGATTGGCGGCGCAGTCGACTTGTTTTAAAGTCGAGCTTGCCCTCGGCAGGGCGGGCTGTACAATGATTGAAAGGTCCCGGCTTTGTCGCGTCGGGGCGAGTTTCTGGAAAGTACTGATCGTATGAAAATAAAAGTATTGATCGTCGACGACTCGGCATTGATCCGCAGCGTCATGAAAGAGATCATCAGCAGCCAACCGGATATGGAGGTGGTCGGCGTTGCTCCCGATCCCATCATCGCGCGCGATCTGATCAAGCAGACCAATCCCGACGTCCTCACGCTGGACGTCGAAATGCCGCGCATGGACGGCCTCGATTTCCTCGAAAAACTGATGCGCCTGCGGCCGATGCCGGTGGTGATGGTGTCTTCGCTGACCGAACGCGGCTCGGAAATCACCTTGCGTGCGCTGGAGCTGGGTGCCGTCGACTTCGTCACCAAGCCGAAGATTTCCATCCAGAGCGGCATGCAGGAATACACCGAGATGATCGCCGACAAGATACGTGCAGCCTCCAAGGCCAGCATCCGTCCGCGCGCAATCCCGCATCCCGACGCGAACAAGGGTGGCGCCGGCGAGCCTTTGCCGCAAATGCGCAATCCGCTGCTCTCCAGCGAAAAGTTGATCATCATCGGCGCTTCCACCGGCGGCACGGAAGCGATCAAGGAATTCCTGATCAAGATGCCATCGGATTGCCCGGGAATCCTGATTACCCAGCATATGCCGGAAGGTTTTACGCGCTCGTTCGCGCAGCGCCTCGACAATCTTTGCAAAATTTCGGTCAAGGAAGCCGCCGGCAACGAGCGCATCCTGCCGGGCCACGCCTATATCGCGCCAGGCCATTCCCATCTGAAACTGGTGCGCAGCGGCGCCAATTACATGACGCAACTCGATCAGGGGCCGCCGGTCAATCGCCACCGTCCATCGGTCGATGTGCTGTTTCATTCGGCGGCGGCGTGCGCCGGCAAGAATGCGCTCGGCGTCATTCTGACCGGCATGGGCAAGGACGGCGCGCTCGGCATGCTGGAAATGCGCAATGCCGGTGCCTACAATTTTGCGCAGGACGAGGCGTCGTGCGTGGTGTTCGGCATGCCGCGTGAAGCCATTGCGGTTGGCGGCGCGCATGAAGTAGTGTCTCTGCAAGCCATGCCGGGTCGGGTGATGAGTTACCTTGCAGAGCACGGCAGTCGTGCATTGCGGGTGTAGTTCGAGTACCATGCAGCCAATCGCAAAATTGGATGCTCAGTAGTATGCAAGATAGATTTGTAGGACAGGGCCTCAAGTTTCGCTGTTTTAGTGTCGTTATCGTCAACAATTGTTTCGAATCAATGGAGTCATAGTCATGGCAGGCCCAAATACCAAGTTTCTCGTTGTAGACGATTTCTCCACGATGCGCCGCATCGTCCGGAACCTGCTCAAAGAGCTGGGTTACACCAACGTCGACGAAGCCGAAGATGGCGTGCAGGCATTGCACAAGCTGCGCAGCGATCAGTTCGATTTCGTGGTTTCCGACTGGAACATGCCTAACATGGACGGTCTGACCATGTTGCAGGAAATCCGTAAAGATCCGGCGTTGTCCAAGCTGCCGGTCTTGATGGTGACGGCAGAAGCCAAGAAGGAAAATATCGTTGCTGCAGCGCAAGCCGGCGCCAATGGCTACGTCGTCAAGCCGTTCACGGCCGCGACGCTGGACGAAAAGCTCGGCAAGATCTTCGAAAAGCTGGATGCCGGAGGCTAATGTGAGCACCGCATCTCAAGGAGCCGCATCTCCGGGAGCTGAGGCAGCACCGCCGGGCACAGAACAGCAAGATCAGTTTCTGAGCCGCATCGGCCACATGACGCGCAGCTTGCATGACAATCTGCGCGGCCTGGGTTTCGATCGCCTGCTCGAAAAAGCTGCGAGTGATATGCCGGATGCGCGTGATCGTCTCGAGTACGTGGCGATGATGACTGAAAAGGCCGCTCAGCGTGTGCTGACTGCGACCGAAACAGCCGGCCCGATGCAGGACGCCATCGGCGAGGGCGCCGACAGTATTGCTGCCGGTTGGAAAACGGTGACCGATGCGCCTTTCTCGGAGGCTGCGTATCGCGCCATGGCAGAAAAGACACAGCTTTATCTGGACTCCACGCGTGAAAACGTCAGCCTGACCAAGCAGCAGTTGATGGACATCATGATGGCGCAGGATTTCCAGGATCTGACCGGACAGGTGATCAAGCGCGTGACCGAAGTGGCGCACGATATCGAAAGCCAGCTGGTGCAACTGCTAGTGGACTATTCGCCGCCGGAAGCCAAGCGCGAAGACAGCGGTTTGCTCAACGGACCGCAGATCAATCCGACCGGTACCAATGTGATCGCCAACCAGAGCCAGGTTGATGATTTGCTGGAAAGCCTGGGCTTTTGAGTTATTAGTTAGTCAACTTTCTGCAACAAACCTCGCCGGAATGGATGTAAATTTTCGTTTCGGCGCAGGTTTTCTCTAGCAGCTTTTCTGTCATCTCCCTCTGAAGGCAGACTTGGCGTGCTTTTCCTCTCTCGAAATACGGGGCGTTTCGCCCCTTATTCCAGTGATGATGCGAGGCCTCTCTCACCAATAATTCCACCTGATAGTCTCAAAATTCCGTCTTCAAAAGCGGAAAGAAGCAACACAGGGGAGCGGCAGTGGCCGAAGATAGCGATCAAGAACGGACCGAACAGCCCACGGGGAAGCGCATTGATAAAGCCCGTGAGCAAGGCGACGTGCCGCGCTCACGCGAGATGTCTACGTGCGTCATGTTGATGGTCGGCGGCAGCACGCTATGGATGTTTACCGGCCCCTTGGTGACGAGCCTGAACCGCATCATGGTCTCGACGCTGACGTTTGAGCGTGAAATGGCCTACGATCCGGTGCTGTTGTTCAACCGCCTGAGCGGGCATTTCATGGAAATCGCCTTGGCGATGATTCCGATTGCCTTCATGATGACGCTGGGTGCAGTCGCTTCGCCACTGATCCTGGGCGGCTGGCTGTTCAACTCCAGTTCGCTGACGCCCAAATTCGACCGCATGAATCCGATCAAGGGATTCATGAACATGTTTTCCCTCAATTCGCTGGTTGAGCTTGGCAAGGGCATCCTCAAGACGCTGCTGGTGGGCACGATTGCCTGGCTGGTCATGCGCAACCAGATCGATGCCGTTCTCAATCTCAGCGTCGAGCCGCTGCAAACCAGCAGCAGCCATATGCCGCATCTGCTGTGGACCAGCTTCATCACCATGGTCTGTGCGCTGTTGGTGATTGCTGCGATTGATGTGCCGTACCAACTCTGGAACTACACGCGCAAGCTCAAGATGACGCGCCAGGAAGTCAAGGAAGAGCACAAGGAAGCCGACGGCGATCCGCACATCAAGGCCAAGATTCGCGCCTTGCAGCGTGCCGCCGCACGTCGTCGCATGATGTCCAACGTGCCGACCGCCGACGTGGTGGTGACCAACCCGACCCATTTTGCCGTCGCGCTCAAGTACAGCGAAGGCGCGATGTCGGCGCCGACGGTGGTAGCCAAGGGCACCGAGGCGGTCGCCGCCAAGATCCGCGAGTTGGCGCGCGAGCATAAAGTCCCGATCCTGGAAGCGCCGCCACTGGCGCGTGCCTTGCACTACCACACCGAAATCGGCGACGAAATTCCTGAGGCGCTGTATACCGCTGTGGCCGAAGTGCTGGCCTACATCTTCCAGTTGCGCACTTACGGCGCGGGTGGCGGCGTCAGGCCCGAAGAACCGCATGACCTGGATGTTCCGAAAGAAATGGATGATCCTTTATACAAGCGCAAGGCTGCCATCGCGGCCGTGCGCGCTAGGGCCGCACGATGAACATGAATAGTTTCAACAGCATGAAATTGCCGGCTTGGGTGCCGGTGAAGCATGCCAAATCGCTGACGGCGCCTGTCCTCATCATCATGATGCTGGCGATGATGGTGCTGCCGTTGCCGGCGTTTGCACTGGATATCCTGTTCAGCTTCAATATTTCGCTATCCATCATCGTCTTGCTGACAGCGTTGTACACGGTCAAGCCGCTCGACTTCGTCGCGTTCCCGGCGGTGCTGCTGGTGAGCACCATGCTGCGCCTGTCGCTCAACGTGGCCTCTACGCGTGTCGTACTGACCGAAGGCCATACCGGCCCTGATGCTGCAGGTAAAGTGATTGAGGCCTTCGGCCACTTCCTGATCGGTGGTAATTACACCGTCGGTATCGTGGTGTTTATCATCCTGACCATCATCAACTTCACCGTCGTGACCAAGGGCGCCGGCCGTATCGCTGAAGTGGGCGCACGCTTTACGCTGGACGCGATGCCGGGTAAGCAGATGGCCATTGACGCCGACCTCAACGCCGGCATGATCGGCGAACCGGAAGCACGCGCACGCCGCAAGGAAGTCGCGCAGGAAGCCGAATTCTACGGCGCGATGGACGGTGCCAGCAAGTACGTGCGCGGCGATGCCGTGGCCGGCATCATCGTCACCATCGTCAATATCGTCGGTGGGCTGGTGGTCGGTATGATCCAGCATGATCTGGCGTTCGACATGGCGCTCAAGAACTACACCTTGCTGGCCATCGGTGACGGCCTGGTGGCGCAGATTCCTTCGCTGATCATCTCGACTGCGGCCGGTGTGGTGGTCTCGCGCGTGGCCAATGACCAGGACGTCGGCGGCCAGCTGATCAATCAATTGTTTGCCAAGCCTGAAGTGCTTTACCTGACCGCGATCATCATCGGCGGCATGGGCTTGATTCCGGGTATGCCGCATATCGCCTTCATCCTGCTGGCGGCGATGTTGGGCGGTTCCGCCTACGCGGTCAGCCAACGCATCCAGAAAGCCACCGTCGAGGCTGAGATGCCGGTTCCGACCGCGGTGGCGCCGGAAATCGAGGAAGCCACCTGGCAAGACATCTTGCCGGTCGACACGCTCGGGCTGGAAGTCGGCTATCGCTTGATTCCGTTGGTCGACAAGGGGCAGGGCGGCGAGCTGCTGCGGCGGATCAAGGGTATCCGCAAGAAATTTGCGCAGGAGGTCGGCTTCCTGTCGCCGCCGGTACATATCCGCGACAACCTGGAACTCAAGCCGTCTGCCTATCGGATTGCCTTGAAGGGGGTGGAAATCGGCAAGGGTGAGGCCAATTTCGGTCAGTTCCTGGCGATCAATCCCGGTATGGTGACCGGTCCGCTGCCGGGGCTGATGACGAGCGATCCGGCCTTCGGTTTGCCGGCTGTCTGGATCGAAAACAGCATGCGCGAAATGGCGCAGACCATGGGCTATACCGTGGTCGACACCGGCACCGTCATCGCCACCCACCTGAACCACCTGATCACGCTGCATGCCGCCGAGTTGCTCGGCCGCCAGGAAGTGCAGCAACTGCTCGACCATTTGTCCAAAGATGCGCCGAAGCTGATCGAAGATCTGGTGCCAAAACTCTTGCCGCTGGGCACAGTGCAGAAAGTGTTGCAAAACCTGCTCATCGAAGGCGTGCATATTCGCGATATGCGGACTATCATCGAAACCCTGGCCGAACACGCGCCGCGGGTGCAGGAGCCGAATGAATTGACTGCGATCGTGCGCATTGCGCTGGGCCGCGCGATCGTGCAGCAGATTTTCCCGACCGAAGGTGAGCTGTCCGTCATGGCGCTCGACGGCAAACTCGAACGTCTGCTGATGCAAGCCATGCAGGCCAGTGGTCCGGAGGGTGGCGGTATCGAGCCAGGCCTGGCCGACGCACTGATTACACAAACAGAGAATGCAGCACGTCATCAAGAGCAGTTGGGGTTGACCCCGGTATTGTTGGTTCCGGCACCATTGCGGGCATTGCTGGCGCGCTTCTTGCGACGCGCAATGCCGCAGCTCCGGGTGCTTTCGCACGCTGAAGTTCCTGATTCAAAAACGATTAAAGTTACTAGCCTAGTTGGAGGGCAAGCATGAACGTTAAAAAATTTATTGCAGGTTCGTCGCGCGATGCATGGCGCCAAGTTCGCGAAGCGCTCGGTCCGGATGCGGTCATCCTCTCCAATCGCAATATCGACGATGGCGTCGAGATTCTGGCAATGGCCAACGAAGACATGTCTTCGCTGGTCGTGCCGGCCATGGCCAAGGACGCGATGCCGCGCCCGGCCGTGCGACGACCTCCGGCACAGCCCGCTCAGCAGCAAGCCGCGGTGCCGCGACGTCCCGAGCCCATGGGCATCGAGTCGAGCGCCATCGAGCACAACGCCGCACAAGCCGAGGCGCGCGTATGGCGCACCCGCAATGCAGCCCGCGCCAGCGCCAAGGAGCAGCAGGCAGTGCCGAAGCCGGCCGCGGCCAGCGTCCCGCGTGCGCAACCGTCGCCCGTCATGGCGGAATTCGACGGCAAGGATTATGACGAAATCTTGTCCGATGTCATGAGCGAAATCCGCTCCATGCGCGGCGTGCTGGAAACCCAGCTGGCGGAAATTTCCTGGGGCGGCACGCAAAAGCGCGAACCAGGCAAGGCTGCCATCATGCGTGAAATGCTGGCGGCCGGTTTCAGCGCCAGCCTGTCGCGGCTGATCACCGAAAACCTGCCGCAAAATCCGAAGTCGCAAGATGCAATGTTCTGGGTGAAGTCGGTATTGGCCAAGAATCTGATGACCATGGCCAATGAAAACGAATTGCTGGAAGAGGGTGGCGTCTACGCCCTGGTCGGTCCCACCGGCGTTGGCAAAACCACTACCACTGCGAAGCTGGCGGCGCGCTGTGTGATGCGTCACGGTCCCGGCAAACTGGCCTTGATCACGACTGACGGTTATCGTATCGGCGGCTACGAACAGCTGCGTATTTACGGCAAAATCTTGGGCGTCATGGTGCACTCGGTGAAAGACGAATCCGACCTGCGCATCGCTTTGGACGAACTGCGCGGCAAACATACTGTCTTAATCGATACGGCCGGGATGGGGCAGCGCGACCAGATGGTAGCAGAACAGGCGGCCATGTTGTCCGGCGCTGGCACTGAAATCAAACGTCTGCTTTGCCTCAATGCAACAGCGACCGGCGGCACGCTCAATGAAGTGGTGAGCGCCTATTCCGGCGACGGCCTGGCTGGTTGCATCATCACCAAGCTCGATGAAGCGGCGACCATCGGTAACGTGCTCGATGTTGTCATTCGTCAAAAGCTGAATCTGTACTACGTCGCCAACGGACAGCGCGTGCCGGAAGATTTGCACGTTGCCAACAAGTTGTATCTGGCCGATCGCGCCTTTAAACTAAAGCGTGAAACTGCTCCGTTCGAGTTTCAGGATGCCGAGTTGCCGGTTGTTGTCGGTCCGACAGCAACGGCTATGAATGACAAAAGCCTGCGGGAGGTGATCCTTGGCTAGCTACGATGTTGATCAAGCGGAAGGACTGCGTCGGATGCTGGAGCGCCCGACGCCGCGCGTGTTCAGTTTCTTCTCGGTATTGCCCGACGACGAAAAAGGCGCGATGCTGATCAATCTGGCTGCGTCGCTCGCCGCGAATGATTGCAACGCCTTGCTGGTTGACGCCTGCTTGACGCCTTCGAGTGTGTTGTCGCGTTTTGGTGGCCTCACCGTCGCCAGTCTGCTCGATGTCGCGCGTCAGGAGCGCGATTTGGAGGAGGCGGTACGCGTGGTGCCTGAAGGTTTTGCGTTGGCGCGCTTGTCGCGCAAGAATGTATCGGCGGCAACCCATCCGCAGGCAGTGCGCCTGGCGGCAATTTTCGATGCCTTGACGGAAGAATCCGATATCACGCTCGTCAACGGTGAACTCGGTGAGGGCGACGTCTTGCCGGTGCCGGCTATGGAAATGGGTGAGATTGTGGTGCACATGTCGACCAGTCCGAGCTCAATCAAGGCTGCGTATGTACTGATCAAGAGCTTGAGCGATCGCTTGGGCCGCCGTCCTTTCAATCTGCTGGTCAGCGGTGGCTCCGAGGCGGAGGCGCAGATGGTATATGCCAACATCGCCCAGGCGGCCAACCGCTATCTGGCGGCGCAGTTGAATTTCATGGGCTCGATCCCGGCCGACGAGCATATCCGTCGCGCTTCGGGGCAGGGACGCACCGTGCTGGAGGCTTTTCCGCTGACCGGTGCGACCATCGCATTCAAGCGTTTAGCCAGTCAGTTTTCGCTATCCAATCTCACCAAAGGCACCTACGGTATGGCAACCGATGGTGCTAGTCTCGGAGTATGACGTGTTATGTATAACGTCAATGGCAAGACGGACAAGAATGATTTGCTGAAACTGCATGCGCCGCTGGTAAAAAAGCTGGCGCATCAGATGAAGGCAAAGCTTCCACCGAGCGTGGAAGTGGATGACTTGATTCAAGCGGGCATGATCGGCCTGCTTGACGCCGTCAATCGCTATGAAGAAACGCACGGCGCCCAGTTTGAAACCTATGCCGTGCAGCGCATCCGCGGCGCCATGCTGGACGAACTGCGCAGCAGCGATTGGCTGCCGCGCAGCATCCGCCAAAGCACTCGCAAGATCGAAGATGCCATCCACACCTTGTTGCAGCAGTTGGGGCGTCCGCCGCAAGAGACGGAAGTTGCCAAGCAGCTCAAGATGAGTCTGAACGAATATCAGGAGATGCTCACGGAATGCGGCGGCCATCAACTGATCTACTATGAAGACTTTCATGATGCCGATGGCGGCCATGAGCATTTCCTCGATCGCTACCAGACCAGTCAGAACGATGATCCTCTGCAAAACCTCATCAATGGCGGTTTCCGTGAAGCGGTGATCGATTCCATCCGGGCTTTGCCGGAGCGTGAAAAAATCCTCATGGGTCTGTACTATGAGCAAGAGATGAACCTGAAGGAAATCGGCGCCGTCATGGGCGTTTCCGAGTCGCGAGTATGTCAGTTGCATAGTCAGGCGATTGCTCGCATGCGCTCGACGTTGAGGGAGCAAGCGTGGACTGGAGTAGCATAGGAGGTCTGGTGTTGGCCCTGGGAGGCATCTTCCTCGGGCAGGTATTAGAAGGCGGTCATCTCAGTTCCATCTTGCAGCCGACGGCATTCCTGATTGTCTTTGCCGGCACGGTCGGCGCGGTCCTCCTGCAAACCAAACTTGATAATTTCGTGCACGGCGTGAAATTGATCGGCTCAGTTTTCTCCCCCCCGGTATACGACTATCGGCAACTGATCGACAACATCGCGTTGTGGAGCGCCATCTCGCGCCGCGAAGGTCTGCTGCATCTCGAAGAACACATGAATGACACGGACGATCCCTTCATCAAGAAAGGCTTGCGTCTGCTGATCGACGGGATCACGCCGGCCAAGATGCTCGAGATTCTTGAGGTCGACATCTCCACTTACGAAACCCGTCAACGCCAGGCCCTGAAAATCTGGGAAGCTGCCGGCGGCTATTCGCCGACCATCGGTATTCTCGGTGCAGTGCTGGGGCTGATTCACGTGATGGAAAACCTGGCTGATCCGGCGCGCCTTGGCAGCGGCATCGCAGTGGCGTTCGTTGCAACCATTTATGGCGTTGGCCTGGCAAATTTGTTCTTTTTGCCGGTTGGCAATAAACTCAAAGAACTGCTGGCCGCCGAAGTGCTCAAACGGGAGATGGTGGCCGACAGCTTGTTCGGCATCGCTAGCGGTGACAATCCACGGGTCATCCAGGAGCGCGCCGAATCCTATTTCGTGAAATCATGAACGGCGGACGTCATGGCGCGCAAAAAGCAGGAAGAAGAGCACGAGAATCATGAGCGCTGGCTGGTCTCCTATGCCGATTTCATCACGCTGCTGTTCGCCTTCTTCGTGGTCATGTATGCGATTTCCCAGGTCAACGAAGGCAAGTACAAAATCCTCGCTGATTCCCTGGTCAATGCCTTTGGCAAAGAACCGATCTCCAGCGCGCCGGTGATTGTGCAGGCCGGTGGGCAGGGAGCGCAGCAAGCTGCCACGCCGAAGATACCTCCCTTGCAAAAGCCACGCAACAATGAAGCCCTGCGGCGTGAAAAAGAACGTATGACGAATATGGCGCGCGACATCATGCAAGTGCTGGCGCCGCTGGTGCAAGAAGGCAAGGTGCGTGTGACGCAGACCAGTGTCGGCGTCAACGTGGAAATCAATGCCAATGTGTTGTTCGCACCCGGCGATGCCAAGGTCAGTAAAGAGTCCGAAGAAACGCTGATCGCCATCGCAAGGGTGTTGAAGGACGACGATCACGCGATCCAGATCGAGGGGCATACCGACAATACGCTGATCAGCACCACGGCGTTTCCTTCCAACTGGGAGTTGTCGGCGGTGCGCGCCAGCACGGTAGCGCGTCTGTTCGGTAATCAGGGCATCGCTGAAATGCGCTTGACGGCGGTGGGGCATGGGTCGAATCAGCCGGTAGCATCCAACGATACGCCGGAAGGGCGTCTGCGTAACCGCCGTGTGGACGTGATGATCCTGTCGCGCCTGGCGGAGCAAGCCACCGAAGTGCCGATCGTCAATAGCTTGCCGAAAGTCCAGCCTTGACTGAAGTTGCTGCTGCGGGAGGGTATAAAGGGGGCGTGTGCAGACATAAAAAAAGACCGCGACGCGGTCTTTTTTATTTGGATGGTGCTGAGTCAGCCGACACCGAGCGGGCGACCGGTGGTGCGCACGCTGGACGAGCCGTCAGGGCCGTAGAAGGAGCCACCGACATTGGCGCGGCCTTGCAGAATTTTCAGGGCGTTCTGATTGATCGCCATTTGCTTGCCGACCAACAAGCCATTGAGTCGGTTGGTTTCGCGGGCCGATTGCGCCAACGCAAACAACTCATCCCACAGTGCCTTGTCGGCATCGGTGCCGTGTTGATCGAGCCAGTTTTGCATGCCGTTTTCGCTGGCAGGGAAGCCGAGCGAGGCCAGTACTTTGTGGCGCTGATCCGCCAATCTTGCCATTTCGGCAACAATCGTGGCTTTTTCGCTGATCACGTTTGGAATTTCATCCGCATCGCCATTGCCGCTGAGCAAAGCCTGTTCTTGCAGCAACGCTGCAACCAGGCGCGAGGTCACCTGCTTTTCATCAGTAAGATTGTGCGAGGGCAATTGCGAAGTCATGCTTGTCATGTCCTTAAGCAGAGGCCTTGTTGCGTGTATTGATCAGATCTTTCACAGTATCAAGCAGGCCGCTGGCAACTTTTTCCGGATCGACCTGGAAAGTGCCGTTGGCAATGGCGGCTTTGATTTCTGCGACTTTTTTGGCGTCGAAAGTACCGCCGGTGCCGGCAGCCTTGGTGCCCAGCGACTGGTATTGCGCAGACAGCTGGACATTGGCGGAATCGGCGCTTGCGGTATCCGTCTTGGCACTAGTCGTTGCTGAAGAGCGCGGCTGGGGCTGCGTGATCTCCGGCAGAGTCGTGCCATTTTTGAGTGCGTCATTAACGTTCACGGCATCATCCTTGAGTGGTTAGGGCTCTACGGCCCGCCTGTTACTTAGATTATCGGCCATTTCACCGCAAACTTTAATACTTTTTCTCGCGCGGGAGTTTGTTTCCCGTCAGTAATTGATTTCAACGATGCCGCCGGCCTTGGCGGTGCCGCTGACGACTTGCCCGGTGGCCGTCTTGGCTTGTACCATCTGGCCTTCGCTGGCGTTGTTGAGGGCGCGCGCTTCAGTCGTGATCTGGAAGCCGGTGCCGGTCGAGACCACCCGTACCGCCTGGCCTTGCTGCACCACCCGGTTGGCGCGCAAGGCGTCCTGGCGCACTGGCGCGCCGGCGGCCAGCGAGATGTTGGCAATGTGGCCAATCGCCTGGGCCGGATCGGTAATGATACCGTTCGGCAAATTCGACAGGTCACCCTTGAGCTTGGTGATGTCGTTCGGACCGATGGTTTGCCCTTGTACCAAAGGCACCGTCGTGACGATATATTCGGCAACCACTTGCACCGTGGCGCGCACGTAGATCGTCCACGGCGAAGGCGCAGTGCACTTGATGCCGATGCTGGTCCTGCCCCACAGGCGTCCGCCGTTGGGCAGGAAGGCTTGCGGCGAGGCGCAGGCAACCAGCGTCAGGCGGCTGTCCACCGGTTCGACAGTGGCGTTGACCGTGCCGGACATGCCGGTGGTCTGGATCTTGATGAATTGTTCCGCCACTTGCTGCAGCACGCCCAAATCCTGGCGCGGCGGCCCGTTGGTGGGCGCAGGTGAGGGCGTTTGTGCAAGCGCAGAGAAGCCGAGGGCGGACAACAGCAATACCAGCGCTTTGAAGAATGATTTCATAACCAACAACTTTACACCATCATGGCCGGAGGAAGGGCCATCCTGTCAGCAATAGTAATGGCGATAGCCCTCGTCAAAAGCCTGAACAAGGCATAGTTTTATCTCTTTATCGGGCAATCGAGTTTCGGGTGGGGTCGTATGATCCAATGGTGTCTAAATCCCATTATCGGCGTAAAGCGTGCTTTTTGTAGGGTGCGTCAGGAGAAATTGATGGTCGCAAAACTGGATGATTATCTGCGGTTTAACGAGACGGCGCTAAATCTGCGCGCCCAGCGTCAGCAGTTGCTGGCCTCCAATATCGCCAATGCCGATACGCCGAATTATAAGGCGCGCGACATCAACTTCGCGGAGACGCTGCAAGGCGCGATGGACGGCAAGTCGACCAAGGTGCCGCCGGTCGAACTGGCGCGTACTTCGTCCGGGCATATCGCCGGCAAAGCATCGGGCGACAGCGGCATCGGCGGCTCGCCGCTGCTGTATCGCACCGTGACCCAGGGCAGTGTGGACGGCAATACCGTCGACATGGACGTCGAACGCAATCAGTTCACCGATAACGCGGTTCGTTACGAAGCTGGCGTCACCGCCGTTAATGCGCAGATCAAAGGTCTGCTCGCCGCCATCCAACCAGGCTGATCATCATGTCTCTTTCCAATATTTTCAATGTTGCCGGTTCGGCCATGAGCGCGCAGTCGCAGCGCCTCAACACGGTCGCCAGCAACATCGCCAACGCCGACAGCGCCACCAGCCCGAACGGCCAGCCTTACAAGGCCAAGCAGGTGGTGTTCAAGGCTATTCCATACGGCAACATCGAAGACAGCGGCGTCAAGGTTGACCAGATCGTTGAAGATCAGGCGCCTCCCAAGCTGACGTACGATCCCAAGCATCCGCTGGCCGACGCGAATGGTTACGTCGCCATGCCAAACGTCAATCCGGTAGAGGAGATGGTCAACATGATCTCCGCTTCGCGCTCGTATCAAACCAACGTCGAGACGATGAATACCGCCAAGAATATGTTGATGAAAACCCTCACTATCGGTCAATAAGGAAGATACCCATCATGACTACTGTTTCCTCTGATTTGCTGGCGGCCGTGAATGGCACGTCGACCTCGACCAGTACCTCCAGTCTCAACGACAACAGCCCTGAGGCGATTCAGAGCCGTTTCCTGAAGCTGCTGACCGTGCAGATGCAAAACCAGGATCCAACCAATCCTATGGATAACTCGCAGCTGACCACGCAGCTGGCGCAACTGTCGACTGTGTCCGGTATCAGCCAGTTGAACACGACCTTGTCCACGCTGATGTCGAACCTGAGTTCGTCGCAGTCGCTGCAGTCGGCCAACCTGATCGGTCACAGCGTTCTTGCTCCGGGTAATAACGTCACGCTGACGTCAGACTCCACCACGAACGCCGACGGCACTACTACGACTACGCAAAAAGCGATTTTTGGTGTGCAACTGGCCAGCGGCGCCGACAGCATCAAGGTCAACATCCGCGACTCGACCGGCAAGATCGTTCACTCGCTGGATCTGGGCAAGCAGGATGCAGGCACCTTGCCGGTCATCTGGGACGGTACCAAGGACGACGGCACCAAGGCTGCTGATGGCACCTATACCTTCGACGTGGCAGCGACTTCCGGTGGCACCGCCGTGACGGCAACCGCCCTGGCCTTCGGTACAGTTGCCAGCGTCAGCACCGGCACCGACGGCGTCAAGCTGAATGTGTCGAACATCGGCACCATCAAGACTACCGACATAGTCCAAATTCTTTAATCCACTGTCCGCTTTCAGCAGAAGGAGAATCAAATGAGTTTTCAACAAGGTCTGAGCGGCTTGAATGGCGCAGCCAAAAGTCTTGATGTCATCGGCAACAACGTGGCCAACGCCAGCACAGTGGGTTTTAAATCGGCACAGGCGCAGTTTGCCGACATGTATGCCAATTCGATGAACCGTTCCGGCAATTCGCCGGTGGGTATCGGTGTCACAGTGGCCAACGTGCAGCAGGCATTTACCCAGGGTAACGTCACCACGACCAATAATCCGCTCGATATCGCCATCAACGGCGACGGTTTCTTCCGCATGCAGGGCAGCTTGACTGACTCGTCGCCGATGTATGGCCGTAATGGGCAGTTTCAGCTCGACAAGAACGGCTACATCATCAACCCAAGTGAGAAGGGCGCCTTCCTGACGGGTTGGCTGGGTACGGTGACAGGCGGCGATCCGGTTCCTTTGAAGATCGATACCTCGAACATCCCGGCGACAGCAACAACGGCGGTCACCACCAATCTGAATCTGGATTCCCGCCTGACCGCAATCGTGCCGGCGACCACACCGTTCAGCCCGACCAACTCGGCGAGCTACAACAGCACCACCGGCGTGACGGTGTATGACAGCTTGGGCAACAGCTACAACGTACAGACGTACTACGTGAAGAATGCGACGACCTCGACTGCCACGGCGACCAACTGGGATGTGTACGCAACCATCAACGGCGTGCCTTACCCAACCGCTGCAACGCAGGCCAAGGTCGGCACGCTGACGTTCGACAACACCGGTGTCCTGACTAGTGCTCAACCGGCTGGTACGCTGACTGCCGCGAATCTGAACGCCAACAACGTGTTGCCGGGCGCGACGTTTGCCGCCGGCATCACGCTGGATTACACCGGCACCACGCAAACAGGCCAGGCATTTACTCCTGTAGCGCAAAATCAAAATGGTAAGGCCCCCGGCGTCCTTTCCAGTTTCGCTATCGGCAAGGATGGCTTGATTCAAGGCAGTTATTCCAACGGCGACACCAAGACCCTGGGGCAGGTGCTGTTGGTGAACTTTGCCAACCCGAATGGTCTGCAACCGCTGGGCAGCAACTTGTATACCGCCACTTCCGATGCCGGTTCGCCATTGATCGGTACACCGACCACAGGTCAGTTCGGCGTGCTGCAAGCGCGTGCGGTGGAAGATTCCAATGTCGATCTGACCACGGAACTGGTCAACATGATCGTGGCGCAGCGCGTTTATCAAGCCAACTCGCAAACCATCAAGGTGCAGGATACCGTCCTGCAAACCTTGATCAGCTTGCGCTAAGCCTGAGCAATTTGAAATAAGTGGGGATGCGCGCGGCAGCGATGCCGCGCGCGCAAATAGGGGTAACTATGGATCGTGTGATCTACACCGCCATGTCCGGCGCCAAGCACACATTGGAGCAGCAGGCCAATGCGAGCAACAACCTGGCGAATGCGACGACAACCGGCTTTCGCGAGCAGCTCAGCACCTTCCGTGCCGTGCCTGTGGTCGGCGAAGGTTTGGCGACACGCACATTTGTGGTCGATTCGACCGCCGGCACCAACTTCAGTGCGGGGCCGATTCAAGAAACCGGTCGCGCGCTCGACGTCGCCATCCAGGGACCGGGCTGGTTCGGCGTGCAGACCGCCGACGGCGGTGAAGCGTATACCCGCAACGGCAGTTTCAAGATCAGCGAGAACGGCATCCTGCAAACGCAGACCGGCCTCAACGTATTGGGCGATGGCGGTCCGATCAGCATTCCGCCCGATGTCACCATTGCCATCGGCGCCGACGGTACGGTGTCGTCGATCCCGACCACCGGCACACCGAACGCCGTGAATATCCTCGGTCGCATCAAGCTGGTGAATCCGGATGAAAAAGCATTGAAGCGCGGCGATGACGGCCTGTTTCGCCTGACCAACGGCACGCAATCGCCGCCAGACGCCAACGTCCACCTGGTGGGCGGCGCGCTGGAAGGCAGCAATGTCAACGTGGTCGAGTCCATGGTCAACATGATCAACCTCGCGCGCCAGTTTGATCTGAACATGAAGGTGGTGACAACCGCCCAGAGTGATACAGACAAAGCAAACCAAATTCTGTCGTTGAGTTAATAACCAGGTACTGGAGAAAAAATGATTCGTTCCCTGTGGATTTCCAAAACTGGTCTGGATGCGCAACAAACGCAACTGGACGTGATCTCCAATAACCTGGCTAACGTCAGCACCAACGGCTTCAAGCGTTCGCGCGCGGTGTTCGAAGACCTGATGTACCAGACCATCCGCCAGCCGGGCGCGCAATCGTCGCAGCAGACGCAATTGCCATCGGGCCTGCAAATCGGTACCGGTGTGCGTCCTGTGGCGACTGAGCGTATCCATACGCAAGGCAACGTCAATCAAACGGACAATGACAAGGACATCGCCATTCAGGGCGCTGGCTTCTTCCAGGTCCTGATGCCGGACGGCACTACCCAATATACGCGCGACGGCTCGTTCCAGACCGACAGCCAGGGCCAACTGGTGACTTCCAGCGGCTACACCGTGCAGCCGCCGATCACGATTCCTGCCAATACCACCAAACTGACCGTCGGTCGCGACGGCACCGTGTCGATCACGCAGGCCGGCTCCGCTGCGAGCACGCAGATCGGCACGTTGCAGGTCGCCACCTTCATCAATCCGGCCGGCCTGGAAAGCAAGGGCGAAAACCTGTACGCCGAAACTGCGGCATCGGGCACACCAGCGCCGAATACCCCGGGCACCAACGGCGCCGGCGCGCTGTGGCAGGGTTATGTAGAAACTTCGAACGTCAATGTGGTCGAAGAAATGGTCAACATGATCCAGACCCAACGTGCCTACGAAATCAACAGTAAGGCCATCACCACATCCGATCAGATGCTGGCGAAGCTGTCGCAGTTGTAATGTTGGGTGTAATGCGCATCTGTACTACTTTGTTTTGATGAAATGGGATGAGGCAAATATGAATCGCCTTTTGAAACTTGCCACCATCATCGGGATGTTCGCCATCGCTGGATGTACCACGGTACCAGAGTCGATCGTGGTTGGGCCGAAGTCGGCCCGACCCGAGCCGGCTTCCTATCCGCCGCCTACCAATGGCGCCATCTTCCAGTCGGCAGCGTATCGTCCGCTGCTGGAAGATCGTCGTGCACGTCTGGTGGGCGACACGCTGACCATCGTCATCAATGAAAACACCACGGCCGCCAAATCGGCCGGCAGCTCGTCCAGCAAAACCGGCAGCGCAACGGCGATCGCGCCGACCCTGTTCGGCACCTCGATCAAGGAATTGTCGGGCAGTGGCGGCAGCACCAACAAGTACGACGAAAAGGGCGCTATTTCGTCCAGCAACAATTTTACCGGCACCATCGGCGTGACCGTGATCGAGGTGCTGGCGAACGGCAATCTCATCGTCAGCGGCGAGAAGCAAGTGGCGCTCGACAAGGGTGTTGAATATGTGCGCTTCTCCGGCACCGTCAGCCCCGATAAAATCGCTACCGGCAATACCGTGTCGTCGACCGCAGTGGCCGACGCCAAGGTTGAGTACCGCACCAATACACGGCTGGACATGGCCGAATTCATGTCTTCGTTGTCGCGCTTTTTCTTCAGCGTCTCACCGTTCTAATCAGGGAGTCGCATGATGAACTACCGTTCTTTCTTCGTGCAGCAGAGCAACCGGCTGGTGTCGGTTCTGCTGGCATCGGTTTGTTTGCTGAGCGCAGGAGTCAGCCACGCCGAGCGTCTCAAGGATCTGGCCAGCATCCAGGGCGTGCGGCAGAATCAACTGGTCGGTTACGGCCTCGCCGTCGGTCTCGACGGCAGCGGCGACCAGACCACGCAAACACCATTCACCGTGCAAAGCGTCGTCAGCATGTTGCAGCAGCTGGGCGTCAATTTGCCGAGCACCTCGACCAGCAACATGCAGTTGAAGAACGTTGCGGCGGTCATGGTGACGACCTCCTTGCCGGCATTCTCGCAACCGGGCCAGACGCTGGACGTCACCGTGTCCTCGATCGGTAACGCCAAAAGCATACGTGGCGGCACCTTGTTGATGGCGCCGCTGAAAGGCGCCGACGGTCAGATCTACGCGATCGCACAGGGCAACATCGTGGTCGGCGGCGCCGGCGCTTCTGCCGCGGGTAGCAGCACCACCATCAATCAGTTGAGCGTGGGCCGTATTTCCGCCGGTGCCACGGTTGAACGCTCGGTGCCTTCGGCGCTGGGTCAGGGCGACGCCATCAATCTCGAATTGAACGACAACGACTTCTCGACCGCCACGCGCGTGGTGGAAGCGGTCAACAAGCGTTTCGGTTTTGATACCGCAGTGGCGCAAGACGGCCGCGTGATCCGCATTCGTGCACCGGTGGGTAGCGGTGAACGCGTGGCCTTCCTTGGTGCTCTGGAAAATATCGATGTCATCCCGGCGCGTGTCCAGGCCAAGGTGATCCTCAACGCCCGCACTGGATCGGTGGTGATGAATCAGTCGGTGACGCTGGACACCTGTGCCGTCTCGCACGGTAATCTGTCGGTCGTGATCAATGCCGAAAACAGCATCAGCCAGCCGGGCGCCTTATCGGGCGGCCAGACTGCCGCAAATCAAAATGCCCAGATTTCGATCAACTCGACGCCGGGCAAGGTCATGTATCTGAGGGGGGGCGCATCGCTGGCCGACGTGGTCAAGGCGCTCAATGCGATTGGCGCCACACCGCAGGATTTGCTGGCGATATTGCAAGCCATGAAGGCCGCGGGTTCGCTGCGCGCCGAGTTGGAAATCATCTAATCAGGGCCGCACATGATCAACAACATCAAGCCGGGAAATCCGACTGAAAGCCTGGCGGTAGACGCCAACAGTCTGAACAGCTTGCGTTCGTCTGCGGCCCAGCAATCGCCGGAAGCGCTCAAGGGCGCGGCCAAGCAGTTCGAGGCCTTGTTCCTGAACATGATGTTGAAGAGCATGCGTGACGCCACGCCGCAAGACGGCATGTTCGACAGCCAGCAAACCAAGATGTTTACCAGCATGCTGGACCAGCAGCTCAGCCAGAACATGGCGCAACGCGGCGTCGGCCTGGCCGACATGCTGGTGCGCCAGTTGTCGCACAGCCTCAACAAGAAGTTGCCCACCGATGAAGACGGCCTGTCGTCCTTGCCGCTCGATATTCCTCTGGCACACGGTCTGAGTGATCTCGACAAGGTCAAGCTGGTGCAGGGTATCGGCAACAGCACCGACGACAATACCGCCTCGCAAGGCGGCAAGCGCGGCAAGGGACAGCGCCCCGCGCATGTCGAGGCCTTCCAGAGTCGTTTGCAGGCAGATGCCGAAGCGGCCAGCCAGGTCACCGGTATTCCCGCCAAGTTCATGCTGGCGCAAGCCGCGCTGGAGACCGGCTGGGGCAAGAAAGAAATCCGCGCCAGGGACGGCAGTTCGGCGCATAACCTGTTCGGCATCAAGGCCACAGGCAACTGGACCGGCAAGGTGGTGGAAGCGACCACGGTCGAATACGTCAATGGTGTGCCGCAACGGCGCGTCGAAAAATTCCGCGCCTACGACTCCTATTCGGAAGCCTTCCAGGATTACGCCAAGATGTTGCGTAGCAATCCTCGCTACGAAAAAGTGTTGGCCAGCGCCCAGGACGCCCACGGTTTTGCCTACGGCTTGCAACGCGCAGGCTATGCAACCGACCCGCACTATGCGGAAAAACTATCGCGCATCATCCGCCAATCCCTCTCCGCCTGATCTGGCATTCAACAAGGTCGGCGGCAAGGCATGCCGGACATGAATTTGCGGGTTGCGGGGAACGTTGCGACGTCCGACTACTCTCAAATTCATTGGCAAGGCGCCTAAAGTTTCGCAGCCAACTGCCGTTGACTAGGATATTCCGTTAAAGAAAATATCGTATGGCTACCAGTATCTTCAGTATCGGGCAAAGTGCACTCGCAGCGGCTCAGGCTGCGCAGGCGACGACTAGCCATAATATTTCCAATGCGACAACACCGGGCTACAATCGCCAGGTGGTGGTGCAGAGTACGGCTGGCGGTATCAACTATGGTTATGGCTTCGTCGGTCAAGGCACCCAAGTCGCGGAAATCAAGCGCGTCTATAACGATTTCCTGAACAAGCAAGTGATGGCGTCGCAGACGACGGCCAGCTCGCTGGACTCCTATTATTCGCAAATCAGCCAGCTGGACAACCTGGTGGCGGATACCTCGGCAGGTTTGTCGCCGGCCTTGCAAAGCTTCTTCGCGGCAACACAAAACCTGGCGTCGACGCCAAACAATGACGCGGCTCGTCAAGCCGTGTTGTCGGCCGGTCAAACCTTGTCTGCGCGTTTCCAGAGTTTGAACGACCAGATGGCGCAAAGCCGCACCAGCGTCAACAGCCAGATCACGTCAAGCGTCGATACCATCAATTCCTACGCCAGTCAGATCCAGGCGCTGAACATGGCGATCCTGAAGGCCTCCGGCGCCAGCGGCGCGGCGCCTAACGATTTGCTGGATCAGCGCGATCAGGCGGTCGCCGATCTGAACAAGATCGTGAAAGTCACTACGCTGCCGCAAGACAATGGTTCGCTGAGCGTGTTCATCGGCAACGGTCAGCCGTTGGTGCTGGGCGACCAGGTGTCGACGCTGGTGGCAGGGCCTACCGCCAATGACCCGACTCGTTTGCAGGTGTCTTTCAAGAGCGGCGTCAACAACATCCTGATCCCGGACAGCGCCTTCACCGGCGGCAGCTTGGGTGGGGTCATGTCTTACCGTACTGAAACCCTGGACGTGGCGCAAAATACCTTGGGCCGTGTCGCCATTGCGCTGGCCTCGTCGTTCAATACCCAGCACGAGTTGGGGCAGGATCAGAACGGTGCGATGGGAACTGCCTTCTTCAATGTCGGCACGCCACAAGTCAACGGCACGCTCGGCAATTCGGCGACGGCGTCGCTGACGGCGACGATCGTCGACTCGTCCAAGCTGACCACCAGCGATTATTCGCTCTCTTACGACGGTACGAATTACACATTCACGCGCATTTCGGATGGCAACAAGACAGTGGTCGCCAATGCGCCTGCGACCAATTTCCCGGTTGTCATTGATGGTGTTCAGTATGCCACCCCGACGATGGCCGCCGGCGACAGCTTCCTGATCAAGCCGACCGTCAACGGCGCCAGCGCACTAAGCGTGGCGCTGACCAGCACCCAAAACATCGCAACGGCTGCGCCTATCGTCACCGGTGTGACCAAGAATACGACGCTGACCGCGCAATCGTCGACACCGGCAGCCAACACCGGCAGCGGTGTTGTTTCCGGAATCTCGGTCAACCAGACCGCGGCGACCGCCGGCACCACGCAGACGTATAGTTACTCAGGCGGTTCGCTGACCTTGTCGCCGGCCGCCGCGAGTTCGGTCACGATTGCCGGTGTGACTACGAATTATGCGTCGGGCGCGACGATTCCTTATACAGCGGGCGCTACGGTATCGAGTGGCGGCGTGAGCTTCGTGTTGAGCGGTACGCCTGCCAACGGCGACCAATTCGTGCTGACCACACCAAATATCGGTACCGGTGTGATTAGTGCCGGCCAGGTGGAGCTGGATATACCTGGTCCGCCGGCATCGTCGAGTTTCACGCAATTGCCCGCCGGATCCTCGCTGAACTATACCTATGACGGTCAGAACAAGGCGTTGGTGCGCAGTGCGACCGCTCCGGCCACCTTGTCGGCACTCGTAGTGACCCATACCGACGGCACCACCACCAGCTATGCCGCCGGCACCACCTCGATTCCGTTCACCGTCGGCGACAAGCTGGCGACTGCGGGTTTCAGTTTTTCGATCACCGGCCAGCCGTCGGACGGCGATGTGTTCACCGTCAAACCAAACACCGGCGGTGTCAACGACAACCGCAACATGGTGGCGCTGGACAATCTGCAAACCGCCAACACCATCGGCAATACCTCGTATCAGGGATCGTATTCTCAACTGGTCAGCATGATCGGCAACAAGACCAATGAGATCGACGTTACCAACAAGGCGGAAAAGGCGCGGCTCACAGCGATTACGTCTGAGCAACAATCAGAATCGGGTGTGAACCAGGATGAAGAACTGGCGAACATGATCAAGAATCAGACCGCGTATCAGGCCGCCGCCAAAATCATCCAGGCGGCCAGCGATATGTTGAACGTCTTGTTCACTCTTGGCAGTTAGTTTTAAGGAAGATCACAATGCGCATTAGCACAAGCATGCTCTATCAGTTGAGCAATACCGAGTTGACCAGCATGCAGGCCTCGATATTGAAACTGAATCAGCAATCGACGGCCAATCAAAAAGTCTTGAACCCGTCGGATGATCCGGTGGCGTCCGCACGCGCGCTCGACTTGTCGCAGTCGCAGGCCTTGAACGATCAGTACGCCACCAACCGCAAAAATGCCAACAGTTCGCTGGCGAGTGTCAATGGTGTGCTTGGCAGCGTCACCGACATGTTGACCAAGATGAAGTCGGATGGCATCGAGGCCGGCAACGCCACATACACCAATGCCGAGCGCACCAACATGGCTGCCGAACTGCAGGGCAACCTGAAGGAAATGCTGGGCTTTGCCAATAGCACCGACGGCCAGGGCAACTATTTGTTTGCCGGCTTCAAGAGCACGACCCAGCCGTTCTCCACCGATCCGACCACCGGCAACGTCGTGTACAACGGTGACCAGGGCTCGCTGACTCTGCAAGTCGACTCGTCGCGCCAGATGGATATCAGCGCTTCGGGGCAGTCGATTTTCCAGGGCAACGGTCAGGACATATTCCAGACCATGCAAACCATGATTTCCCTGTTGCAGGTTCCCGTGACGGAAGCCGCCAACAAGGCAGATGCCGACGCCGCCAACGCCTACGTCTATCCGGCCGGCTCGGGACAGACCCCGATTCTGGCATACAAGAACGCGCAAGCTGCGCTGGATGCAGCATCGCCGTCGGATCCCAACTACGCGACCTTGCTCACTACCGCCGCCAGCGCCAAACTGACGTCCGATGCAGCCAATGCCGCGCGTACTCCGGTGTCAGGCAGCCAGGAAGCGATGACGCGTGGTTTGAACAAAATCGGCGTGGCGATCGACAAGCAGATCAACAACGTCGGCGCTGTCACCGCCTCGGTTGGCGCCCGTCAAAAGGAATTGGACAATCTTGACAATGCCGGCCTGGTCAAGGATGAATCCTATACCCAGACCGCCAATGATTTGCTGGGTCGCAATCCGTCTGACCTGGCGGATACGATCAGCGCCTTGTCGCTGCAGCAGACCTATCTGCAAGCGGCGCAAAAATCCTTTGTGACCACCAGCAGCCTGACGCTGCTGAACTTCCTGAAGTAATCTGCGACATGATCGGGCGAGCGTTCTGCTTGCCCGGTATCTCTTCTCTGTCGCAACTCCCGCCTACTCATTCTCAGTGCTGTGATCGGCTATCGCCGCGTACCCGCGTCGTCTGCACCGGCTTGCATGTCGCCTCCCAAAGCCTGGTAGAGGGTCATCTGATTGTTCAGGCGATTGAGACGGTTCTGCGCCAGCGTGACTTCGGCGGTGCGACGTTTTTCCTGCGCATCGAGCCAGTCTTTCAACGCCACATAGCCACTGCGATAGCGCACTTCATACAGGCGCTCGGTGACTTGCGCAGCGTCCAGGTTCTTTTCCAGCAGCGCACCCTGCGCCGCATATTGTTCGCGTGCAGACAAGGCGTTTTCTACATCGCTGAATGCGGTGTAGAGCGTCTGGCGAAACGTGACGACGGCGCTTTCGTAATCGGCTTGTGAGGATTTGATGTTCAGCTGCATTTGCTTCCATTGCAGGAAGGGCAGCACCAGGCCGGCACCCAGGGTGCCGATGGGGTTCAGCAAGACGTTACGCAAATCCTGGCTGCTGCCGCCGGCCGCTGCCGTCAGCGTCAGGCTGGGGTAGTAGCTGGCACGCGTATAGTCAACCGTGGCCAGCGATTCACGCAGGCGCAGTTCGGCGGCACGCAGATCAGGACGACGTCCCAGTAAATCCGCCGGCAGGCCGGCTGGCAGTGGCGGCAGCGTTTGCTCGGGCAGGCGCTGTGGCGCCGGATAGCTTTTGCCGGGCGGTCCGTCGAACAGCAGAGCCAGGGAGTTGGCGGTTTCGACTTGCTGTTGCAAGAGTTCTGTATGGCTGGATTGTTGCGTGGCCAGGTTTTGTTCCGCCTCCAGTACTTCCAGCGACGATACCGCGCCGGCCTGGTATTGCGTGCGCACCAGCGCCAGGGTTTTTTCGGCGTAGGCGATGCTCTCCAAGCTCAGGGCGATGCGCTGGTTGAGATAGGCGGTTTGCCAATACAGGTTGGCGGTGGTGCCGATCAGCGTCAATGCAGTGCTCTCACGATCTTGCTCGGTGGCCAGCGCTTCCCATTTCTTGGCGTCGTATTGACTGCCGAGTTTACCCCACAGGTCGGCTTCATAACTCAGCGTCACCGCGGTGGAACTGCTCTTGTAGCTGCCGCGATCATTGCGCAGATAGCGGTTGTACGTTGTACTGGTGCTGGAACTCAGGGTCGGGAGGCGTTCGTCGGCGGCGATGCCGGCCTGCAGTTGCGCGCGTCGCACCTTGATGGTGGCGGCGGCCAGGTTGTTGTTGCGCCGTAGCGCTTCATCGATCAGACGATCCAGGTTGGTGTCGCCGAAATGCTGCCACCACTTGTCACCGTCGACTTCGGCGCGGCCATCGCCGTGCACCCAGGTGGCCGGTACGGATGTGGTCGGGGCGACGTAGGGCGTTTGCGCCAACCCGCCGCAGGCGCTGAGCAGGCTCGCGGTCAGCAGCAATGCTGCCAGCGTCGCCGGCTGCAGGGTAAATGATTTCTTCATTATTCTCTCGACAGTGCGTCGACCGGATCCAGTTGCGCCGCATTGCGCGCCGGCAGGAATCCGAACGCCACACCGATCAGGGTGGAGCAGACAAAGGCGGAGACAATCGACGTGGTTGAATACACCATTGCGAAGTTCTTGCTGAAACTGGCGAACAGCAGGCCGAACGACAGTGCCAGCAAGACGCCGAGCAAGCCGCCCGCCAGGCACACCAGCACGGCTTCGATCAGGAACTGCTGCATGATGTCGCTCTGGCGCGCGCCAACGGCCATGCGTACGCCGATTTCACGGGTGCGTTCGGTGACCGACACCAACATGATGTTCATCACGCCGATACCGCCGACGATCAGGGAGATCACGGCGATCATGGACACCAGCAGTGTCAGTGTGGCGGTGGTCTTTTCGATGGTCTGGCGGATGCTGTCGGTGTTGAAGACGTAAAAATCCTTGCTGCGATGGCGCAGCGTCATCAGCTTGACGATACCTTGCTCGGCCGTGGAGGACGCCACGCTGTCGCTGATGCGCACGGTGATGCCCTTCAGGTAGTTTTGCCCGAGCAGGCGGCTCATCGCGGTGGTGTAGGGCACCCAGACATTGAGGCTGTCGTTGTTGCCGAAGCCGCTTTCCTGCTTCTTGGTGACGCCGATGATGCGGCAGGGCACGCTGCCGAGAAAGATCACTTCGCCGATTGGATCGACATTCTCGGCAAACAGTTTCTTGCGCGTGTTGGCATCGATCACCACCACTTGCGCGCGACTCTCCACGCTGTCGCGATCGAAGCTCTGGCCGTCGGTCATGGCCAGCCCGCGCACGCGGAAATACTGTTCGCCGACGCCGCTGATCTGGGCGCTTACCGAGACGTTGCGATACCGCACCGAAGAGCTCGTCGCGACGCTGGGCGTGACGCTGTCGACATAATCCTGCTGTGCCAGTGCCTCGGCGTCGGCCGGCACCAGCGTGCGGATGGCGGCGGCTTTCATGTCGCCGAAATCGCTGCCGGGAAAGACGTCGATGGTATTGGTGCCCATCGCGCTGATGTCCTTGAGGATACGCTCGCGCGAACCGGCGCCGAGCGCTACCACCGACACCACCGAAGCGATGCCGATGATGATGCCCAGCATGGTCAGAAAGGTGCGCAGGCGATGTGCATTCATCGCCAGCAGGGACATGTGAAAGGCTTCGGAAAGACGATCCAGGCCGGCGCGCCAGGCGCTGACGCCGGCTTCTTGCTTCACTACAGGCGAGGCCGGGACGGGCGGTGCGGCATCGTCCTTGCGCCGGTCTTTGATGATCACGCCGTCGCTGATTTCGATGATACGTTGCGCATGTTCGGCCACCTGCATGTCATGCGTGACGATGATGACGGTATGGCCTTCGGCATGCAGTTCTTTGAGGATGTTGATGACTTCCTGGCCGCTGTGGCTGTCGAGCGCGCCGGTCGGTTCATCGGCCAGGATGACCTGGCCGCCGTTCATCAAGGCGCGCGCGATACTGACGCGCTGCTGTTGTCCGCCTGAGAGTTGTCCGGGTTTGTGTTGCATGCGATCGCCCAGGCCCAGGCGTTGCAGCAGCGCGGTGGCGCGCGCATGCCGGCTGCCGCGTTCTTTGCCTGCATAGATCGCCGGGATTTCAACGTTACCGAGCGCGCTCAGGTCGGACAGCAAGTGATAGCGCTGGAAGATGAAGCCGAAGTGTTCGCGCCGCAGTTGCGCCAGTTCGTCGGGCGTGAGCTGCCCGGTTTCGCGGCCGGCCACCAGATAGCTGCCGCGGGTCGGCTTGTCTAGGCAGCCGAGGATATTCATCAGCGTCGATTTACCCGACCCGGACGCGCCGACGATGGCCAGCATTTCGCCGGCATGGATGCGCACGTTGACGTCTTTGAGGACGCGGATGGTTTGTTCGCCGGCCGGAAACTCGCGCTGCAAGTCGCGCAATTCCAATAGAGGTGTCGTCATGCCTGCGCCTCCGTTACATCATCGGCGGCGGACCGCGGCGTGTGTTGCCGGACGTCGTGTCGGCGCCGTTGCTGTTGCCGATGACGACGCGCTCGCCAGCATTCAGTCCGGCTGTGATTTGCACGGAGGCATTGGTGTTGATGCCGATACGCACCTTGCGCTCCGTCGCTATACCTTTGGCGTCGAGCACGCGCACCGTATAGCGACCATTGGCGTCGCGTTCGCCCAGTGCCGTGGAGGGAATCACGATGGCGTTGCGCGCTTCGGCCAGCACGACATAGACCTGGGTGGTCATGGAAATGCGCAGCTTGCCGTCGGGATTGGGGACGTCCAGCAAGCCGTTGTAGTAGATCGCCGTCGAGGTCGAGCTGCTGCTGGTCGTGGAAGACGAGGTGGTGGTCGAGGTGTCGTCCTGCAAGATCGAATCGGGCGCCGGCTCGATGGCGCGCAGAGTGGTGGTGTAGCGCTGGTCGGGTTCGCCGAGGATGGTGAAATAGACCGGCTGTCCGACCTTGACGCGCGTCACGTCGGCTTCTGAAATTTGCGCCTTGATGGTGACGGTGTCCATGCGTGCGACCTTGATGATGGTCGGTGTGCTTTGGTTGGCGTTGACGGTCTGGCCCTCCTGCGCCACGATCGCCACCACGGTGCCATCAATGGGCGCGCTGATCCTGGTGTAGCCCAGCGTCACGCGGGCGGTATCGACCGAGATCTTGCCCTTGTCGATCTGCGCTTTGAGCGCGGCGATATCGGCCCGGGTGCTGTTGCGTGTGGCTTCGGCGCTTTCGTAGTTCTCGCGCGAGCTGGCGTCTTGCGCCAACATTTGCTGCTGGCGTTGATAGGCCAGTTCGGCCTGCTTCAAGGTGGCCTCCTTGGAACGCAATTGCGCTCGCGTGTCTTCCAGTTCGGCTTCGGCAGTCTTGAGTGCATTCTCTTGTGTGAGTGCATCGATCTCGGCCACCAGTTGGCCTTTCTTGACCTGATCGCCGAGCGCGACCTTGAGCGATTTGATTTGCCCGGAGGCCTGTGCGCCGACGCTGACCTGCTTGTAGGCCTTGATGGTGCCGCTGGCCAATACCGTGTCCTCGATGTCGCGTCTGGTCGCGGTGGCGCTTAGATAATCCGGCGCCGCAGGAGCGGAGAACCAGGCCAGTTTGGCGAAGGCCAGCAGTGCAATGACGGGAACGGCAATGAGGGTGTAGCGGAGGATTTTGTTTTGACGAATATTCATGCGTTGTGGCGATGATGAATACCGGGCAAATGGCGACAGGGCGGTCCCGGTATGGAGGCGAGGGCTTAGTGTGCCTCCGATCCGGGCCGATAACTGTAAGGATGGGTAAAGTAGTTGTAATCCAGCGGTAAAGCAGGTGAGGATGCCGTATTGGTTCGATCCGGGATTAGTGTTTCGGCATCGGCGGTATCGTTGCCATGCCGCCCAGCATGCGAACCAGTTCGATGGTCTCGTTGAGGAAGTGCTGCATCGGCGTCAGCATGTAGGGCAGGCACACGGCAATGAGGACGAAGCCGGCCACCATGGTGATGGGGAAGCCGATGCCGAACAGGTTCAGTTGCGGCGCGGCGCGTGTCAGGATGCCGAGGGCAATGTTGGTGATCAGCAGCGCCACCAGCATGGGCAGCGACAATTGCAGCCCCATGCTGAAGATGCGGGTGCCGGTCAGCGCCAGATAGTGGAAGCCTTCGGCGGTGATCGGCGCGGCGGTAATCGGCAGGGTATTGAAACTGTCGGCCATTACCGCGACCAGCACCAAGTGACCATTGATGCTCAAAAACACCAGCGTGCCCAGCAGGGAAAACAATTGGCTGATGGCCGAGGTGCGGCCTTGCGATTGCGGATCAAAAAATACCGCAAAACCGAGGCCCATGGTGTTGCTGGTGAGTTCGCCGGCCATTTCGATGGCGGCGAACACCATGCGTACGGCAAAGCCCATGGCGGCGCCGATCATGAGCTGTTGCCCCAGGATCATCAGGCCGGTCATGGATATCGGATCAAGCGCGGGTGGTATCGGTACATCGGGCGCGATCACCAGCGAGATCATCACACCCAGCAAGATTTTGACGAGCATCGGCACGCTGGCGCTGCCAAACGGCGGGGCGATCGAGAGCAAGCCCAGAATGCGCGTCAGGGGCCAGATGAAAGAGGCGATCCAGATAGAGAGCTGGGCGCTGGTGAAGTTGATCATGGAGTGTCGAATGGCAGACGTTTGCCTGCCGTCGCCGCCGGTGCTATTGCACCATCGCCGGAATACCGCTGAACATCAGGCGCATATAGTCGAGCATGACGCCGATCATCCACGGACCGGCGATGATCAGCGCGAGGAATACCCCTACCAGCTTGGGAATGAAGGACAGCGTCGCTTCGTTGATCTGCGTGGCGGCCTGGAAGATGCTGACGACAAGACCGATCACCAGTGCCGTTGCCAGCATCGGCGCAGCGATCATCAGGGTGATTTCCATGGCATGGCGGCCAAGGGTCATTACGCTTTCTGGAGTCATGGTCGTACCTTAGTAAAAACTTTCCGCCAGTGAACCGATCAGCAATTGCCAACCATCGACCAGCACGAACAGCATCAGCTTGAAGGGCAGCGACACGATGGCCGGCGACATCATCATCATCCCCATCGACATCAGGATACTGGCAACCACCATGTCGATGATCAGGAAGGGGATGAAGATGGCAAAACTGATCTGGAACGCGGTTTTGAGTTCGCTGGTGATGAAGGCCGGGATCAGCAAGCGCAGCGGCACATCTTCCGGGCCTTGCAGGTCGGGGCTATGCGAAAGCTTGACGTACAGCGCCAGGTCGGCCTGGCGGGTTTGCTTCAACATGAATTCTTTGAGCGGCGCCGCGCCTTTTTCCATCGCATCGATCATGGAAATCTTGTTGTCCGAAAAGGGCTGGTAGGCATCGACATAGATCTTGTCGAACACCGGGCCCATGACGAACATCGTCAAGAACAGCGACAGGCCGACCAGCACCTGGGTAGGCGGCGTCGATTGCGTGCCGAGCGCCTGGCGCAGCAGGGACAGTACGATGATGATGCGCGTAAAGCAAGTCATCATCAGCAGGGCTGCGGGAATAAAGGAGAGTGCGGTCAGGAACAGCATCGTCTGGATGCTGAGGTTGTAGGTCTGACCGCCGCCGGCCGCCGGCGTGCTGGTGAATGCCGGTAAGCCCTGTTGTGCGGCTGCCGCCAGCGGCAGGCAAAGCAACAGGACCGGCAACAGGCGCAGCCAGCGGTGCGGGCGCGCCATGAATGTTCTAACTGCTGCCATTACGCTTATCGATAGTTTGTTTCAGCCAGGAGGCGAAGTTGGGTGACGTCCCGGAAGCGGACGCGGCAACGTGCTCCTGGCGCGGCATGGTCGCCAATGTGTTGACGCGGCCGGGGGCAACGCCGATCACGATCCACTGGTCGGCAACTTCAATGACCATAACGCGCTCGCGCGTACCGACGCTGACACCGCCGATGACTTTTGCCACGGCGTTGCCGTTGGCGTTAGGCGCCAGTCCGCTGCGTTTGAATACCCAGGCGATGCCGACCATCAGCGCCAGCACGGCGACCAAGCCCAGCAGCATGGTGAAAATACTACCGGACGTGGAGGGAAGCGCGGCGGCCGGCTGTTGCTCGGCCGCCTGGACCGCTGCGGCAGCGAGCGCTGCTGGCATGACTGCGAGAAGGCTGTAAAACGTGCGAGCCAGTGTGAGGCGGCGAGGACGGTTCATCTATTCAGTTTGCGAATGCGTTCTGCAGGCGTGATGATGTCGGTCAGGCGAATACCGAACTTGTCATTCACCACTACCACTTCACCTTGCGCAATCAGGCAACCGTTGACGAGCACGTCCATCGGTTCGCCAGCCATGCCGTCCAGTTCCACCACCGAACCTTGCGCCAGTTGCAGCAGGTTCTTGATGGCGATCTTGGTGCGACCCAGTTCGACCGTCAATTGCACCGGGATATCGAGGATGAAGTCGATATCGTTCGGTGTATTGGTTTGCAGGTCCGCTGCACTGAGGTCTTTGAAAATTGTTGCTTCAGCCGGCCTGGCGGCGATGCCTTCTTCTTCCGGAACCTTTTTCTGTGACTCTTCAGCCTGCGTTTGTTCGGCCAACGCGGCACCCCACGGATCGTCTTCCGCCGCTGTTTGGTCAACGTTATCTTCAGCCATTCTGCTCTCCTTGAATACTTTCCGGTGTTTCGTTTTGCGTGATGGACAGCAGTTTTTCGACGCGCAAGGCGTATTGACCGTTCAATTTGCCATAACTGCATTCCATCACTGGGACGCCATCCACCTGCGCGGTGACCGGAGTCACGGTCTGCAGCGGGATGACATCGCCAACCTGCATGTGCAGCAGGTCGGTAAATGTGACGCGGGCGGTACCGAAGTTGGCGATAAGCTCCACTTCGGCGGTTTGAATCTGTTGCTTCATCAAACGAATCCAGCGCTTGTCGACTTCCAGCGCTTCACCTTGCATGCTGCTGGTGAGCTTGTCGCGCACCGGCTCGATCATCGAGTAGGGCGTGCAGATATGGATCTCGCCGCTGACCGGTCCCAGTTCCACCGTGAAGGTGGTCGACACCACGACTTCGTTCGGCGTCGCGATGTTGGCAAACTGGGTGTTCAGTTCGGAGCGGATGTATTCGAATTCGATCGGATAGATCGGCTCCCAGGACTTGGCATAATTTTCAAAGCAGATTTCCAGCACGCGCATGATGATGCGTTGCTCGGTCGGCGTGAATTCACGACCTTCGATGCGGGTATGGAAACGGCCGTCGCCACCGAACATGTTATCGACCAGCAAAAACACAAATTGCGGATCGAACACCACCAGGCCAATGCCACGGAACGGCTTGATGTGGACCAGGTTCAGGTTGGTCGGGACCACCAGGTTGCGGATGAATTCGCTGTACTTGGCAACCTTCACGGGACCGACCGAAATTTCGGCGGTGCGATGGATGAAGTTGAATAAGCCGATGCGGAAGAGGCGGGCAAAACGCTCATTGATGATTTCGAGCGTCGGCATGCGGCCGCGCACAATACGTTCTTGCGTTGCAAGATTGTAGTTGCGTACCGTACCAGGGGCTTCTTCGACGCTTTTTTCCTCGTCTTCATCCCCCGTCACTCCCCTTAGGAGTGCATCGACTTCTTCCTGCGATAGAAAGTGTTCGGCCATGATGCTACTGCTGTTGAATCACGAAAGAGGTATAAAACACGTCGGTAATTGTCGGACCCTTGCCGCCGCCGGCAAATGGTTCACCCAGTTGATCGATGATTTCATCGGTCAGGTTGCGTTTGCCTTCGCTGGTCAGCAATTCGGAAGCTTTTTTGCTCGACAGCACCATCAGCAGACGACTACGTACTTGTGGCATGAAGACCTTAATGGTTTCAGCGGTTTCAGCGTTCGGCACTTGCAGGGTCAGCGCGACTTGCAGGAACTGGTCGCCGGTTTCTTGCTGCAAATTGACCACGAACGGTTCGATCACGACAAACACAGGCACTTTTGAAGTGGCTTTCTCTTCGGCGTGCGCATCTTCGCCTTTTTTCTCTTTGTGGCCCATCATCATGAACGCCGCTGCACCGCCGCCGATCACCAGCAGCAGGACCACGCCCAGAATGATAAAGAGCATTTTTTTCGATTTTGGCGCCGGCGCCTCTGCTGCTTCCGCCCCCTTGGCTGCCGGTTTTGCTGCTTTTGTTGCCATCTATTTTTCCCTTTCGTGGGCGTCTGCGGTAAACACCAAGTTACTATCGGCAAGAATCTGCTGATATTGAATACTGTTTCCCGGACACCTATTTATTTTTGAATTCTGTTCGAGCCGACGCCGTGTCGTTATGCAAATGTATCGACCAAGCCTTGGCCGCCGCTGGCGACAGGGCGCGGGACAATGGCGACATTGACGTCGGCGTCATCTTCACGGCCGCCGAAGGACGACGAGCCACCGCTGCGCGCCTGTTGCTGGCTAGCGCTTTGCTGCTGGTTCGGCGTGCCCGTATTGACAGTAGCCTGGCCGAGCTGAATACCGGCTTGATCCATCATTTCACGCAATTTCGGCATGGCTGCTTCGAGCGCCTGCTTGACTTCCGGTTGCGCCGTGATGAAGGTGGCGTCAGCTTGTTGATTGTTGACGTGCAGGACCACTTGCAATGGTCCCAGATCCGGCGGGTTCAAGGTCAGCGATGCGCTTTGCATGCCGTTGGTGGCCATCCACAATACCCGCTGACCAACCGCCTGATCCCAGCCCTGGCTACCCACGGCAGGCGTCAGACGCTGTACTGCCTGGCCGGCCATTGCAGCTTGCTGGCTCAGTGTCATGGTCTGCTGCAGCGTAGGAATCACGGCCGCGGCATTTGGCAATGCTGTTTCTGCTGCCGGCTTGGCGACCACTTCTGCAGCTATCGCAACTTTCGCGGCGCTGCGTGCGGTGTTGGCGGCGTCTTGCAGGTCGGATTGGAATGTCTTTGCGCTGACTTGCGATTCCGGCAGGGTCTTTTCTGCAGTGGTGCGTGTCGGTGTTGCTGCAGCCTTGTCGTCGATCACATCCTTGCCGTCTTTGTCTTGCAGGGCGCTGATGTCGAGTTTCTTGCCTTTGCCATCGTCCTGGCTTTGCAGGTTGGCCAGATCTTTTTCATCTTTGGCGCTGATGACGGTGATGCCTTTTTTGCCGCCTTTTTGGTTGGCCAGGGCATCCATGTCTGCATCGGACATTTTCTTGGCGACAGGTTGAACCGCCAGCTGTCCCAGATTGGCGACCAGCGCCAGCATCTGTGCCGATGCGGCGTCCGTGGTGCTTTGATCGTCGGCAGCCTGATCGTCATCTTTCTTGTCGTCGTCGGCGGCGGTCTTGGCGCTGCTGTCTGGATTCGGTGTCGCGGCTGTCGCGGGTGTCGGCGTTGCGCTGGCTTTTGCCGCATCGGCCGACGCATCTTTCGCGGCGTCGTTAGGCTTGCTTTGGTTATCGTTATTACGGTTGCTGACTTCCTTGTTCAATACCTGATTGAACGGGACGTCGGCCGTGAAGGAATCGGCTTGCGTTGCCGGGCGAGCAGAATTCTGCAGGCTTGCGACATTGAGTATCGGCAATTGTGTGTTCATTGTTTCCGCCAGTCCGTTCTTACCGTTTATAAAACGTGATACGAGAAGCTTGTTCATCCGTCTGCTTCTGATCAAGTCGACTTTCGCGCAATTGCGCGGTTTGCCTGGCGCGCGTTGCCAGTGTGCCGTAGGACATGCGCTTGCGTTCACATGCTTGCCACGCCGCGCGTGCGTCTGCGACACGCTGCTGTGCATTTCGTACCACGTCTTGCTGGCCTGAAATGGCGGTGTCGATTTTTTCGATAAACAACTGAAAATTTCGATAGCTCATCGCCGTCAAACCAGATGATAAGCTTTCCTGAAAGCGCAAAGCATAATCATCACGGTATTGTTCCAAAATAACAAGTTTCTGCTGTGCTTCTTCACTCGTGCGTACGGCCCGTCCCAAGCGCTTGGTCGCTTCGTCGGTTTCTTTGGTCGCCAAATCAATCAGCGTCTCGAGGGCAGAGGTCGTAGCCATGGTAGCTTTGATTATATTTTCCGGCCGAACTGCTCAATCACTGGAATAGAGCGGTAAGTTGCCCCAAGCTCTCAGTAACACCGGCTCTTTCCGGGATGCCCTGCTGCAAGAACGCTTCAATTCGCGGCAGCAGCTGGATCGCCTGGTCCAATACCGGATCGGTGCCGGCGGCGTAAGCGCCCACGCTGATGAGGTCGCGGTTGCGCTGATAGCGGGAGTACAACTGTTTCAGGCGGCGCGTGTCGCGCTGGTGTTCCATCGAGGTAATGCTGTGCATGGCGCGGCTGATGGATTGTTCGATATCGATCGCCGGGTAGTGGCCGGCTTCCGCCAGCACGCGGTTAAGCACGATGTGGCCGTCCAGGATCGCGCGCGCCGCATCGGCAATCGGATCCTGTTGATCGTCACCTTCCGTCAGCACGGTGTAGAACGCGGTGATCGAGCCACCGCCGACGTCGCCGTTACCGGCGCGTTCGACCAATGCAGGCAATTTGGCGAATACCGAAGGCGGATAGCCCTTGGTCGCTGGCGGTTCACCGATGGCCAGCGCAATTTCACGTTGCGCCATGGCGTAGCGGGTGAGCGAATCCATGATCAGCAAGACATTTTTTCCCTGGTCGCGGAAGTATTCAGCAATCGCCGTGGCATAGGCCGCGCCTTGCAGGCGCATCAGCGGCGGGGTGTCGGCCGGTGCGGCGACCACCACCGAGCGCGCCAAGCCTTCGGTGCCGAGAATTTGTTCGATGAATTCCTTGACTTCGCGCCCGCGTTCGCCGATCAGGCCGACCACGATGACATCGGCCTCGGTGTAGCGCGCCATCATGCCGAGCAACACGCTCTTGCCGACGCCGGAACCCGCAAACAACCCCATGCGTTGGCCACGGCCGACCGTCAGCATGCTGTTGATGGCGCGTACGCCGACATCGAGGATGTCGACAATCGGTGCACGACCGAGCGGGTTGGCGGCGCGTACGCTCAGCGGTGCCGAGTTTTCGGTATGCAGCGGGCCAAGGTTGTCGAGCGGGCGGCCGGCGCCGTCGAGCACGCGACCCAGTAATTCGTCGCCAACCGGCAGGCGACGGCTGTGTTCGTCGGTGCGGCGCAAGTAGGCAATCGGGCCGGTACGCGGTGGCGGCTTGACCGGTTCGACCGCGTACACGCGGGTACCCGGAACTATCCCTTCGACATCGCTTTGAGGCATCAAAAAGAGTCGATCGTCCTGGAATCCTACGACTTCTGCTTCGATCAGGTTGCCATTGGGGAGGGGGATCGTGCAAGGACTGCCGACCGGCAGCTTGAGGCCGACGGCTTCCATGACGAGGCCGGCAACACGGGTTACGCGACCGGAAATCTGGGGTGGTTCAGTCATGCCCACCAAGCCGCTGCAGTTATGCAGATAGGCTTGCCAGCGACTGAAATGCGAGGGCATCGGTGAGTTCATCGTTGCACCTGTGTTTGAGGATTACCGGGTGCGCGCATGCGGTTACTCCAGCCAGTCAAGTTGCTTGCTGAGCGATTCTGCGATGCGGCGCCAGCGCGTCTGGGTAGTGGCGTCGACCTGGTTGGTGCCGGTTTCGATGCGGCAGCCGCCACGGTCGAGTTCGGGATCTTCCACGATGCGCCAGCCGTGCTGGATGAGATCTTCTTCCATGTTTTCGCGTACCAGCGCAGCATCGGCCGGATGTAAAAACAGCAGCGCCGGCAATTGCAGACTGGGCAGCGAATGGATGGCTGCGCTCACAGTAGGCAGGATCAGTTCCGGTTTCACGCTGAGTGCGGTTTTCAACATGGCCTTGGACAGGTCCAGGCCTAAATTGAGCAACTCCGGCGCCATGCTTTCACTGCATTGCGATACTTCGGTGCCGAACGAGACGGCAACCTGGCGCAAGTGCTGGATGGTTTCGTTGATTTCTTGCTGACCTTGCTGCAAGCCGGCCATATAGCCTTCCTGGCGACCGGCCTGCATGCCTTGCTGCTGGCCTTCAGCGTAGCCTTCCTGGCGGGCCTGTTCGCGAATCGCATCCAGCTCTTCCGCGGTCAGTACCGGCGGCGGTGGCGTGTCATCAGCAGTAGGCTGCTCTTCCGGCGGCGGCAATTCTTCCGCTTCGTCGAAGGACGCCAGTTCCCAACGCTGGTAAGGCGTCATGAGCTCTTTGGGAATGATGTTGTTTCGTGATGCCATTTCAGATCCGGTAAAGCGCGACGGCCACCATCAATGCGGCGCGGCCGGGCAGCGCGCGCGCATTGGCCGTGGCGGCCTTAAATGAATGCATCTTCGCCCTTCGCGCCGAGCACGATCTGACCTTCGTCGGCCAGGCGACGAACGATGAGCAGGATGGCTTTTTGTTGCGCATCGACTTCCGACAGGCGCACCGGACCCTTGGATTCCAGATCTTCCCGCATCATTTCCGCCGCACGCTGCGACATGTTGCCGAAGATCTTGTCGCGCAGGCCTTGCGATGCACCCTTGAGGGCGACGATGAGCGATTCGGACTGGACTTCGCGCAGCAGCAGCTGGATGCCGCGGCCATCGATATCGATGATGTTTTCGAACACGAACATTTCGTCCATGATCTTTTGCGCCATGTCTTCGTCGTAGGCGCGCAGATTGTTCATGACCGAGGTTTCGTTCTCGCCCGACAAGAAGTTGAGGATTTCCGCGGCGGTGCGGATGCCGCCCATTTGCTGCTTCTTCAGGCTTTCGTTACCGGTCAGCAGTTTTGTCAGAACGTCATTCAATTCGCGCAAGGCTGCCGGTTGCACGCCGTCGAGGGTGGCAATACGCAGTACCACGTCATTACGCAGGCGTTCCGTGAAATGGTTGATGATGTCGCAAGCGTGGTAGCGCTCCAGGTGGACCAGGATGGTGGCGATGATCTGCGGGTGTTCGTTGCGGATCAGTTCGGCCACCGACTGCGCATCCATCCACTTCAGGCTCTCGATACCGCTGGCATCGCGGCCGCCCAGAATGCGGTTGAGCAGGGAAGTGGCCTTGTCGTCGCCCAGCGCCTTGGTCAGCACGCTGCGGATGTACTCGTCGGAATCGAGGCCGAGCGAAGACGCCTGGCCGGTTTCGCCGACGAATTCGATCAGCACTTCATTGATCGCTTCAAAGCTGATGTTCTTCATGGCCGACATGGCTGCGCCGAGTTTTTGCACTTCGCGCGGGCCGAGGTATTTCATGACCTCGGCGGCCTCGTCCTCGCCCAGAGCGAGCATCAGAATGGCACCTTTTTCAACGCCTTCATTACTCATTGTTCACCCATGTCTTAATGATGCTTGCCACCAGTTTAGGATCATTTTTGGCCCATTGCTTGGCCGTCTCGAGATTGGCCTTGTAAGCGGCGCGTTCGTCGAGTTCTGCGGCTTCGCCTGAGAGTTGCACCACGGCGTCCGGATTGTCCGGATCGTACATGACGCCGGCGGCAGCAGCAGCTTCTGCAGCTTCGGCCTGAGCGCGGGCCAGGGCTTCTTTTTCTTCCTTGCCGGTGATCTTCCAGATGATCGGACGCAGCACGCCGAAGTACAGGTAGAGCAGTACGGCAGCCAGCAGGACGTACTTGCCGATTTCCTTGGCCAACTGGATCATGTCCGGCTGTTTCCACAATGGCAATTCCGGTTCGGCATCGCTATTGAATTGCGTATTGACAACATTGAGCGAATCGCCGCGATCCTTGTTGAAGCCCATGGCTTCTCTGACCAGATCGGCGATTTGGCCCTTTTCTGCCTCGGTCAGCGGCTTCATCACCACTTTGCCGGTCTGATCAACAGTGCGCTTGTAATTGATCACCACCGCTACCGTCAGGCGCTTGACGCCGCCCATCGGTTGCTGGACATAGCGCACGGTCTTGTCAACTTCGTAGTTGATCGTGGCGTCTTTGTGCGAGGTGCCATTGGTGGTTGCCGGTGTCGCTGCAGCATTCGCCGCGCCTGCTGCTGCGCCGGCAACCGGTGGGTTGACGATTGGTGCCGTGGCCGGAGCCGGCGGTTGGTTGGTCAGTGCGCCGGGAACGCCCGAGGTGCTGGCGCTGCCGTTTTGCGACTCGCTGCTTTGTTTGCTGCGTACTGCGGCGGTATCGGCGGTCTGGTTCGGCTTGTAGGTCTCTGCCGCTTGTTCGCTGCGTGAGAAGTCGACGTCGGCCGTCGCTTCGGCGCGTACGTTGCCGTTGCCGACGATAGGGGCAATGATCGATTCGACGCGCTTGACGATGTCTTGCTGCAGGTCCTGGACGTATTTCAGTTGGGTCGGATCCAGGCTGTTGCCGGGTTGTTTGGTGGTGGTGTCGGAGAGCAGGTTGCCGTTTTGGTCAACGATGGTCACCGCCTTGGGCGACAATTCGGGGACGCTGCTGGCGACCAGATGCACAATCGCGCTGACTTGCTGGCCATCGAGCATGCGGCCGGGGTACAGGCTGAGGATCACCGAGGCGGTCGGTTTTTGCTGGTCACGCACAAATACCGAGGCTTTCGGCAGGGCCAGGTGGATGCGCGCGGCTTGCACGGCGGAGAGCGATTGGATCGAACGCGCCAGTTCGCCTTCCAGTGCACGCTGGAAGTTGACTTGTTCGAGGAACTGGGACACGCCCAGTTTCTGGTTTTCCATCAATTCGAAACCGACATTGCCACCCTTGGGCAGGCCTTGCGCGGCCAGTTTCAGGCGGGCGTCGTGCACCATGGTTTCCGGGACCAGGATGGCGCTGCCGCCTTCCGAGTACTTGTAGGGCACGTTCATCTGCTGCAGTGAAGCCACGATGGCGCCGCCGTCGCGGTCGGAGAAGTTGGAGAACAAGACGCGATATTCAGTCTTCTGGCTCCACATCCAGATGCCTATCATCAGCGCGATCACGGCAGCAGCAGCCACCATCAGCAGGACGCGACGTCCTTGCTGCGATTGTGCATAGCCCATTACGCCGCTGCGGCGTGCGTCCTGGTTCGACATGTCGCCCGCAGCGACGCCTTCAGTGGCCGTGGCGTTGCTGTCGTTGGTCATCGTGCCATCGGCTGCTACCGCCATGATTTCCCCTTGCGTGTGCCGCCGAGCTTGTGGCTTAGTATGATTTGCTTCACTGCTTCCCTACCCATATAGGTTTTTTGCTTAGTGTGGATTGTCCTGCCAGAGCGGAAATTTGATCTATGGAACAGAATGGCTATTTCCCCGCTTATTGTTGCGAGTCGCGAAGGATCGCATGATAATCTGCCGTTGTAGAAGCGAGAAGTGTGATTGCAAGGTGCAATGACATGGCGCTGGATCGAATTCGAAGAGGTGCAAATTGGCCGTCAGCATGATAGATACTAGCAGAATCGACGCAATGGTGGCTCAGCTCAAGGCTGCTGCTGCGCGTGCGCAGGGGACTGTTGCGCCGATAGAAAGCATCACCGGCAGCGAAAAACCGGCAACCCGGGTTGATTTTGCCAGCGTGTTGAAAAACTCCCTGGATGAAGTGAATGCTTCGCAAGAGAAATCAAAGAAAATGTCGGAAAGCTTCTCGATGGGCGACGATAATATCAATTTGTCGGATGTTATGATTGCCATGCAAAAAGCGAGCATTTCCTTTCAAACCAGCGTTCAAGTGCGCAACAAGCTGGTTTCGGCCTACCGCGATATCATGACAATGCAGGTGTAGGTCGGATGCCTGTGGCGACATCCAGTTGCTGACGTATCAATAAAAAGCTGCCTCGGCAGCTTTTTTTATTGATGCAGGGCATCTCATATCGATCGAGCATCGCCCTTTATTTTGCGATCGGATCTGTTTTCGAGGCTCAGGCCACGCCAAGCTATGTTGGCTCTATTGCCGGCTGGTATTCTGGGGGACGTGGGCGTGGGGGAATTGCGGCGAGCTGTCAACGCAGGCTGCTTGGGCGAGAGGTTGGTTTCTCGCCCACGGAAGGGTTACATCATGCCGGATGCTTTGGCGTTTTGTTCGCGTTCCAGCTTGGTGATGAAGCGCTGGATGGCGCCCAGGACGGCGCGTGGAATGTCGACGAATTCGCAACCGAAGCGGTTGACGGTCTTGCCAGAGGCCAGTTTGACTTCCTTGCAATCGCGTATTTGCAGTTTGACGGTGACCACGGTGTTATCGGTCATTTCAAGCGAGCAATCTTCATAAATGCGACCCAGGGTCGTATCGAGCAGCTTTTTTTCATCCGTCAGGCCGACACCGCCGGCGCTGATGTTGTTGAGCATGGTGATGACGGTAGAGAACGAGCCGTCTTCACGGGTTACGCGGAAGGTGCAGCGCAAAGGCTTGGCAATGGGCGTAGCAATGCGGAAATATTCGCGGCGTTGCAGGCGCACCAGGCTGTTGGGAATTGTGATCTTGAGCGCAGGGCGTTCCTGGAACAGGCACTTTTGCGCTTTTTCGACGTTAAAGGTGATGCGAATATTGTTGTACAGCGCTTCGAAGCCGATGCGATTGCTCTGCAGGATGCTTTCGTTGAGCGTGATGCTGGGCGCCGCGTCGATGACGACGCTGTCGTCGTCTTCGTCGATATCCAGAATCGACGTAATGATAGATTCCGACCCACCCTTAATAAGCAGGCTCAGCAGCTGATTGCGCTCCATCATGCTCGTAAGCAGGGACACAATCTCCCGTCGTGAATGTACTCGAAACGGGCTGTCGTCTTGGATCTCGTCGTTGTTTGCCATCTGTGCGTCTATGCGTCTCAAATCAAAGGATAAAAGGATGAGCTTGTATCCCAAAGGGGAGTTGCTAATCTAACCCCTAATCATACATCACTGCGGTTCAATTGCATATTTTCAATGCGATACAACCAGGCCAAAAGTTCCGCTACCGCGCGATAGAGAGCGGGGGGGATTTGCTGGTCAAGATCAACCTGCATCAGAAGTGAGACGAGTTCCTTCGATTCGTGGATGTAAACGCCGCTTTCCTTGGCGCGCGCAATGATGGCTTCGGCGATCAAACCACTGCCTTTGGCGACTACCCGCGGGGCCGTCTGATTGGTATTGTAGGCCAGCGCTACCGCATTCTGCAGCGGAACCTTAGGTTTGTTCATCCCGCTCTCGCTTCACAATCAATGAGTCCAGCGAAGAGCCGGCGGCGGCCATGGCGTCGGACAGTATCCCGCCGTTGCTGCGCAATGCGGCGGCGGTGATGTCGTTGTCGGTGCTGACCTGCATGTGGATTTGCTGTCCGATCAGGCGTATCGAGGCCGAAACGCTGCCCAGATGTTCGAAGTTGAAGCGCACCACGCTATGCCAGCTCGGCGTACTGTTGCTTTCCTGGTCGCCCGGTTGCTGTTGCTCGGGCGTGTCCTGGTTGATTTCCCATTCCATCTGCTGTCCCGGCCACACTTCACCATGCCAGACCACGCGTTGCTGTTCCAGGGTGTTCAATTGGAGATTGATGAGCTGGCCAAGTTGCGTATGCGCAGGATCAGTGCTGTTGAGCAGATCCGCGGTGCTGCTTGATTGAACTTGCTGGGACAGTTGCGCTTGCGGCTCTTTCTGCAATTCGGCGAGCGGGCGCTTGCCTTCGGCCCATGCGGCAACGTGGGATTCGTAAAAGCTGCCGCTCAGGGTAACAGTGTCGTGCAGGGCGCCGGCGAGTTGGCTGGTGTCGGTCGGCTTGCTGACCAGCGGCGCATTGGGTTTGATGGCGCTGGGCAGATCGCTTTCTTCCGAGGCGTGCAAGAGCGCGTCGACCAGTTTGCCGGCGGTGCTCAATGATGTTTTGGTGCTTTCCGGAGCGGAAGGGGGCTGATTGGGCTGTTTGGCGTCTTCCTCGGCAAGCTGGCCATTGCGGCCAACGACCGTAGGCAGGCGGCGCTGGGTCGCCCCTTGCAGCGACTGCAAGTCCTTTTCCATCATGCGGCCGCTGACACTGAGCGAGACCGCGGCGCCGTCCTCTTCCTCGGCGGCGCCTTCGGCCAGCAGGAAAGTGGGGCGCGGCTCTTTGCTGACCAGGGTCAGCAGCAGGTTGTCGCCGGTTTTGGTGGCCGTCGGCAAGACCATGCGGGCAGCTGTATTGGCCAGGCGCACCAGGAAACTGCCGTCGTTATAGGCGGACAGCACTTTGCCTTGCAATTGTTGCCCGATGGCGATTTGTGCCAGGCGGCTGAAGGCCTCCTGTTTGGCATCGGCGACCGAAACGATCGCCGTTGGTGCCTCAATGGCAGCGACGGGCTGGACGGTGTTGGCGATGTCGGCCCGAGGTATCATGATTAGCCTCGTTGCATGCCGCCGTAGGCCTTAACCAGTTTGCGCTCGGTGCTCGTGCTTTGGATGAGCGCAGAGAGTTTTTTGAGCCCGGGATCCGTCAAGTTGCGGATGTCGCGATCGTCTTCCAGTATTTTCCTCAGGATTTCGATCTTGCGCTCACGCCGGTCTTCGCTTAGCGTCACATCGGCTTCGCTCTGTTTCAGCATGTCGACGACGTGCGCGCAATCCGCTTCAAGTTTTGAGAGCAAGTCCCAGTCTTCTCGGCGTGCGGCCGCCAGCATTTGATCTGTCAACTCGGCGACCGATTCATAGAGGGTAATGACTTCTGCACCGTCCATTTTTTTGCTTTCGCTTAGGTGAGTGGCGAATTGTTGTGAGCGCGGCGTTTAGGCGGCCGCTTGTGCGCTTGCTTGTGGGATCTGGCCGGTGCTGTCGGGCGCGATGGTTTCCCAGGCGTCGCGCAGGCCGTCCAGCAAGCCGTGCACTTCTTCCAGAATGGCCGGCGAATTTTCCACATTGGCGACAAACAGGCGGCGACCCATGTACTCGTACAGTGCATCCAGATTCAGGGCGATCTCGCCGCCGACGTTCTTGTTCAGGCTGGCGCGCAGGCCGCTCTCGATGATCAGGATGGCTTTGGTGATCGATTCACCCTTGCTCTTGATGTCGCCGGCCTTCATGTACTTTTCACCCATGGCAATTGCTACCAGGGCGCCATCAAACAGCATGGTGATCAGCTTGTGCGGACTCGCTGCGACAACACCGGTTTCAACACCGATATTTGCGTAGGCATTTGCGCCACGTTGCATGGTTCCGAACATTATCTTCTCCCGTGTTCGATATAACGATTAGCCAGCTTTTGGCAAGTTCGCCAATTGTTGCGTCAGATAGCTTTGCGTCGTCGCCATGCTGGCCAGGGTCACGTTCAATGCATTGAACTGATTCGTGTATTGGTCCTGCATGTTGCTCAAGCGCGTATTGATGACGGTCTGGCGATCGGTGTTGATCTTCAGGCTGGCTTGCAAACCTTTGGTCTTAGTATCAATGATACCGCCATCTGCCAGAAAACCATTGACCAAGGTTTGCAAATTGGTCAGTACGCCATTGGTGCCTGTCGTATTGGGCGTGCCGTCGGCATTGGTGCCCGCAGTCGAGGTGAACAGGTTGGCGATGCCGGCGAAATTGTTGGTTGTCGCAGTCGACAGCTTGGCGGCGTCCAATGCCAGTGTGCCATCTTTCTGGAAGCCGATACCGATGTCGGTCAGCGAACTGATGCCATTACCGCCGGGGACACTGCTCAGAAGGGTGCTGCGCAGCTGCGTCATGATGCTTTGCACTGACGACTCGCTGGCCAGCGGCGATGAGCTGCCGGCGGCGCCGAGCGTGGTCGATGGCGTTTGCTGCGTCAGGCCGGTAATGGATTTGACGAGGGCATTGTATGCCGAGACAAATGTGTTGGCCGTGGTGGCCACGCCGCTGGTGTCGTTACTGATGTTCAGCGTGAAATTGTCGGACGCCGTCGTCACTTTAGTCAGGTTGATCGTTACGCCGGAAATTGCATTGGTGACGCTATTCGTGGGGCTGGTGACGCTCACGCCGTCGATGCTCAGCTTGGCGTCTTGTGCGGCCTGCAATTGGCCCATGGTGCTGCCGGCCAGGGCAGCGAAGTCGCCTGTGCCAGAGAGCGTCACCGGGCTGGTTGCGCCTGTGCCGGAAGGCGTCAACACCAGGTGATCGTTGGTGCCATCGTTAGTGATGCTGGCGGTGACGCCCGCATTGGCGGTATTGATGGCGTCGCGGACGTTCTGCAGCGTTTGGCCTGCACCGCTCAGGGCGATGTTGGTGGCGGTGCCGTTCACATTCAAGGTCAGTGCGCCAGCCGTGGCATCGAACGTCTGGCCGGTAGCAACGTTGGGCGAAGTGTATTTGCCGCTGGGGTCAAAGGACAGCGACGAATAGTCGCCGGTGCCGGTGACGCGGATTGAATTGCTGGCGCCGCTGCCTGTGGCCGCAATTACCAAGTGAGCATTGGTGCCGTCGCTGACGATGGTTGCGCTCACACCGGCGCCGGCGGCGTTAATGGCATCGCGTACGCCAGCCAGGGTATTGGTGGTCGGTTTGATGAGCGCAGTCGAGCCGTTGCCGGTTTTGATCGCAAGCAGACCGGAGGTGAAGCTGGTGGTGGACGAAAAGCCCTGCGACGTGATTTTTTGCGCTTGCGCCAGCTGTGATACGGAAACGGTATAGCTACCGGATGCGGCGACGGTTGCATCGCGCGGCGCCTGAATTTGCGTCACGGTGCTTGGCGTCGAACTCGACGGATCGTAGGCCAGTGCGGACAGACTGTTGTTGGCCTGTACCTTGATGGTGTTGGCCGTGCCGGCCGTGTTGGATTCCAGGACCAGATGGTCGCCGGTGCCGTCTGTCGTGATACTGGCCGTCACGTTGGTTTTTGCGGCATTGATGGCATCGCGCACGCCGGCCAGTGTCGCGTTGGCCTGCAATGTCACAAAACTCGGCGGGTTGGAGCCGACCTTGATGGCGATCGAGTCACCGGCATTGAAGGTTTGCGAGCTGGGAAAGCCGGCCGATTGAATCTTTTGCGACAGTACCTTGGTCGAATCGTCGCTATTGACGTCGGCAGTAAAAGGGTCCGTTGTAAGAGTCGTGCCGGTGCCGCTATTGGATACGGACGATTTTTGCGCGCTGAAACTCGCAGCGGTCAGGCCGTTCAGTGCGCTTTGATAGGACGAAATGGTGCTCTTGAGGCTGCCATAGGCAGAGATCAGACTGTTGTAGCTGCTGGCTTGTTGCGTCAGCGGGGTGAGCACGCTGCTCTCGGCGCTCATCAACTTCGAAACGAGAGTGTTGACGTCGAGGGGACCGGCAGAGGTGGTGATTGTCCCGGTAGATGTGGCCATGCTATCTCCTGAATTCTAGGCGCTTTGTGCCAAAATGCTATACGGGTCAAAACAAGAGTGACGAACAACAAAGCTGTTTGGCTTCATATCAACTGTAGTTCAACTCTTGATATGCGTGATGACGCGCCGCAGGTAAAAATACAAATCTGTTATGAACTACTGAGGCGAAATATAGCATGCGCAAATTTTATGCTTGCGCATGAATATTCCTGTTGCTCCAACAGTTCGTAGCAGACTTACTTATGCCTTGTGATTAATCAACAGTCCTTGCATTTTGTCGATGGACTTGGCAATGTTAATTGCTTCTTCACTTGGAATCTGACGGAGGACAGTTCCGGTTGCCGTATCAACAACTTTTATAATTGTTTTACCGGTTTCCTTGTCTTGCGAAAAATCGAGTGCCGATGCATTCTTGCTGGCAAAGTCATTCAACTTGTCGACGGCGCTGGCTACATCGCTTTCGCTCGATCGTTGTGCTTGCGGTGTTGCCGCAGGTGCAACTGTCGATACCACTGGATCTGGTTTTGTGCTGCTCGGCGTCACCGGCGTGTAACCGGAATCGCTTGCAGCAGTGATATTAAGCGGGGAAATCGACATGGTAGTACTCCCTTCCTGAAAGGAATGTGCGGAGAATACACTTCATATCCCCCGCACACTATCCTACATAGCTCTTAAGACTATTTCAACAGTGACAGCACGCTTTGCGGCGCGGAGTTTGCTTGTGAGAGCATCGCCGTACCTGCTTGTTGCAGAATCTGTGCACGTGTGAGGTTCGCAGTTTCTGCCGCGTAGTCGGTATCCATGATACGGCTGCGCGATGCGGTGATGTTTTCGCTCGAGATCTGCAAGTTGCTGATGACGGCGGAGAAGCGGTTTTGAACGGCACCGAACTCTGCGCGCTTGGACGAGATCAGGTTGATCGCTTGATCCAAGTTCTTGATCGCCTTTTGTGCATCGCTTTGTGCCGATGGATCAGCAATTGCCTTATCCAGGGACAGTTTAGCGGTGTCAATTGCGGCTTGCAGTGTCACTGCGGACGATGCCAGCGCTGTGGATGTCATGGTCGAACCTGTTGCGAACAGGTTGTCCAGGGCAGCCTTGGCCGAAGTGTAAGTCACTTGAGCAGCATCAACCGAAGTTGTGACGCCCAGACCGATCAGGCCCTTGGCGCTGGTACCGATAACGCTGGCGATAGTCGAAGCGTTCGACAAGTCCGACAGCGAGATGCTGATTTGATCGTTCAGCTTGTTGTCGGTCACGTTGGCGCCGACTTGGAAAGTCAGTGTCAGCGAAGCCGAAACGTTAGCCGAATCTGCGCCTGTACCAGCACTAGCGCCGGAGCCGATACCTGTGAACAGGTTTTGGCCGTTGAACTGGGTGCCGTTCAGAATACGGAAAGTTTCATCCGACAGTTGCTTGTATTCGTCGTTCAGCGTCTTGCGATCTTGAGCACTGTTAGTGCCGTTCGATGCTTGAACAGCCAGTTCGCGCATACGTTGCAGGTTGTCGGTAACTGTGCTCAGTGCGCCTTCAGCGGTTTGAGCCAGGGAGATACCGTCGTTGGCGTTACGTTGCGCAACTGCCAGGCCT